>Ga0256847_1001720_pt1 | contig 10611 bp, 9 predicted proteins | sample TeddybearmetaG_FD_189099 | JGI IMG/M metagenome (GOLD analysis project Ga0256847, IMG submission 189099) | Hydrothermal vent microbial communities from East Pacific Rise, Pacific Ocean - Teddybear | ecosystem: Environmental > Aquatic > Marine > Hydrothermal vents | place: Pacific Ocean: East... | reverse complement strand
GTATACCCTTTTGATTTCAAATTATTAAGAATTGCACTACCAACCAATCCTCTATGTCCGGCAATGTAAATTTTTGACTCTTTATTCATAATAATTTAACGTATTGTAATCTCCGTCTTTTAAATATTGGTCTTTTTGCATTAGCTTTAAATCGCTTCGCATCATTTCATTTATTAAGCTTTGTAAATCATATTTTGGTATCCATCCTAGTTTTTCTTTTGCTTTTGTGGCATTACCCACTAATAAATCAACTTCTGTTGGTCTAAAATATCTCGAATCAATAGCAAGAATCTCTTTACCAATTTCAATTTGATAATCAGGATTTGTACATTTTTTTATATACCCTTTTTCACCTGTACCCTTTCCTTTAAATTCTAGTTCAATACCTACTTCTTGAAAAGCTAGTTTCACAAAATCTCTAACTGAAGTTGTTTTACCAGTTGCAATTACCCAATCTTCGGCCACATCATGTTGTAATAGCATCCACATCATGCGTACATAATCTTTTGCATGCCCCCAATCTCTTTTTGCATCTAAATTTCCTAAATAAAATTGATCTTGCAGACCTAAAGCAATTCTGGAAACTGCCCGCGTTATTTTACGAGTTACAAAGGTTTCTCCTCGAATGGGAGATTCATGGTTGAATAAAATTCCGTTACAAGCAAATATATTATAGGCTTCTCTATAGTTAACGGTTATCCAATAGGCATACATTTTTGCAACTGCGTAAGGACTTCGAGGATAAAAAGGCGTATTCTCTGTTTGCGGGGTTTCTTGCACTTTCCCGTAGAGCTCGGAAGTTGATGCCTGATAAATACGGACTTTATTTTCCATTTTCAGAATTCGAATGGCTTCTAATAATCGTAAGGTACCAATACCATCTGCATTAGCAGTATATTCTGGCATATCAAAAGATACATGTACATGACTCATTGCAGCCAGATTATAGATTTCATCTGGTTGCACTTCTTGAATGATACGTATTAAATTTGTACTATCAGTCATATCTCCATAGTGCAACACAAAGTTTTGATTTTCAATATGAGGATCCTGATATAAGTGATCGATTCTATCTGTATTAAAAAGTGAGGATCTACGTTTTAGTCCATGTACTATATAATCCTTTTTTAATAAGAATTCACTTAAATAGGCTCCATCTTGTCCTGTTACTCCTGTAATTAAAGCTACTTTTTTCATATAAATTATGTATGCAAATTGATTAACAAATTCAACTTGTTTTTCTTATAAAAATTCTAACGCTTCGCTCTTATCAGTCCCATTTTTTCTCTAAAAATAGCACTAATTCTAACCAGCATAGTATAGTGTAAATATAGATTTTTAAGTGTAGATAATAGCTTATTTTTAAGGCAAAATAGTGAAGAAATTAACAAAATATCAACAATATTGAATCTAGTAAACTAGCAGAAAATCATCAAAATTTTACAAGATATCTGTTTATTAAATTTTAATAGAATACAAACTTAAAAACCCCTAATTAATTCATGTTCTTTTGAATTGATTAGGGGTTTTATTTATTTAAAGACAACTGCTAAACTATCATTCCTGCAGCAACTGTTTCATTAGTTGCTTCGTCTATTAAAATAAAGCTTCCTGTTTCTCTATTGCTGTTGTATTCATCTATCATCAATGGTGAAGTAATTCTTAATTTAACTTTACAAATATCATTCATTAATAGTTCTTTATCATCTTCTATTCTTTTAAAGGTATCTATATTGACTTTATAGACAATTTCTTTTATCACTGCTTTTTGCTCATTAGAGGTATGCCGAAGAATATATTTGGCTTTTGGTCTGGCATTATTTTCATTGAACCAACACATCATAGCGGTAATATCTTGACTTGTTTCTGGAATATTGTTGGTTTTAACAATCATATTGCCTCTACTAATATCAATATCATCTTCTAAGGTAATGGCCACTGACATTCCTGAGAAAGCTTCTTGTATATTCTTATCGGATGTATTTATACTTTTTATAGTAGATATAAACCCTGAAGGCAACACTTTTACCTCATCATTCACTCTAAAGATTCCACTTGACACTCTACCTGCATAACCTCGATAATCTCTATGCTCATTTGATTGAGGTCTCAATACTATTTGCACAGGAAATCTAGCATCAATCATATTATTATCACTACTTATATGAATTGTTTCGAGCGTATGCAATAACGGTGCATTTTGATACCATTTCATGTTTTCTGACCTGTGTACAACATTGTCTCCTTCTAAGGCACTAATAGGTATATATCTAACGTCTTTTATCATCATTTTTGATGATATCTCTTCATATTGACTCACAATATCATTGAACACCTCTTCTTTATAATCAACTAAATCCATTTTATTTACGCACACAATGATATGTGATATTTGCAATAATGAAGCGATATAGGAGTGTCTTTTTGTTTGTTCTATTACTCCTTTTCTGGCATCAATTAACAATATTGCTACATTTGCTGTTGAAGCTCCTGTCACCATATTTCGTGTATATTGTATATGGCCAGGGGTGTCAGCAATAATAAATTTACGCTTAGGGGTGGTAAAATATCTATAGGCTACATCAATGGTTATTCCTTGTTCTCTTTCGTCTCTCAAACCATCAGTAAACAATGCCAGATCAACTGTTTTATGACCTTTTCTCTTACTTGTTTTTTCTACGGCTGCTAATTGGTCTTCAAAAATTGATTTTGAGTCATACAATAATCTTCCTATTAAGGTACTTTTACCATCGTCTACACTACCTGCAGTTGTAAAACGTAATAATTGATTGTTCGTTATGTTATTCATTGTTTTTTGTTTCAATTAATAAGGTTCCTACCAAAGTTTATCTTGAGCGAAGACGAAAGGCAGGAATGACATTTAGAAATATCCCTGTTTTTTTCGGTCTTCCATTGCAGTTTCTGAACGTTTATCATCGGTTCTATTCCCTCTTTCTGTCTCCCGCATTGCAGCTACTTCTGTTACTATTTTTTCTAAGGTATTTGCTTCACTTTCTATACCTCCGGTAATTGTTATATCGCCCAATGTTCTAAATCGAATTTTTTTAGTAAAAATTTCTTCTCCTTCTATTTTAGGCAAATACTCTGAAACGGGAATCCAACTATTACTTCTTCTTACCACTTTACGTTCGTGTGCAAAATACAATGATGGGATTTCAATTTGTTCTCTTTTGATATAATTCCAAACATCCATTTCTGTCCAATTACTTATTGGAAATACTCTGAAATGTTCTCCTTGATGCATTCTCCCATTAAATAGATTCCACAATTCTGGACGTTGATTTTTTGGTGTCCATTGTCCGAAATCATCTCTATGTGAGAAAAAACGTTCTTTGGCCCTGGCTTTTTCTTCATCTCTTCTCCCTCCACCTATAGCGCAATCAATTTGATTCTCTTCTAAAGCGTCTAATAAGGTTGTAATCTGTAAGGTATTTCTAGTTGCATTTTTCCCCTTTTCTTCCACAACTCTACCGTCTTCAATTGCTTCTTGTACGGAACCTACCAATAATTGTACTCCTAATTCTTTAACCAATGTATCTCTAAATTCTATAGTTTCAGGAAAGTTATGACCTGTATCTATATGCAGTAAGGAAAAAGGTATTTTACTAGGATAAAATGCTTTTTTTGCCAAATGAGTCAATACAATAGAATCTTTACCTCCAGAAAAAAGTATGGTCGGAACTCTAAATTGTGCATAGACTTCTCTTAGTACAAAAATTGCTTCTGATTCTAATTCGTCTAAATAGTTTAAAAAATATTTACTCATTTTTTAATTTTTGATTTATAATATCCATAATTTTTGTAACGGCTTTTTCAACAGTAAATTGTTCTGTTTTGATTTCTATATCTGGATTATTTGGTGCTTCATAGGGAGCATTAATACCCGTAAAGTTTTTTATTTCTCCTTGACGTGCTTTTTTGTACAAGCCTTTTACATCTCTTTTTTCACATTCGTCGATGGAAGTATTCACATAAATCTCTATAAAATTATCGTTTCCCACGATATTTTTAATATTTTCTCTATCTTTTCTATAAGGAGATACGAATGCCGCTAATACAACCACACCTGCATCAACAAATAGGTTCGCTACTTCAGCAATTCTTCTAATATTTTCAGTTCTATCTTCTGGAGAAAATGTCAATTCTTTATTGATTCCTTTTCGGATATTGTCTCCATCTAATGAATATGTTTTTATATTTTTTGAATGCAACTTTATTTCTAAAGCATTTGCAATTGTAGATTTACCAGAACCTGACAGCCCTGTAAACCAAATTAAAAATGAATTGTGGTTATTCTTAGTATTTCTATCTTTCCTAGAAATATTATAATTATGTGTTATGACATTATCACTCATGTTATTTTTTATTACTTCTTGATGTTAATCCAAAATTAATTTTAAACCAAACTCTTTCGTGTATATAATATAACAACATTTTTATAACAAATTCCCAGGCTCCTACCTTTAGTCCTATCATTGGGTCTCCAGAGATAATCCAAGCTAATAGTACGGTTGTACCCGTAGCAATCAATCGCCAAGTAAATGTTTTGGCTATATGTCTTTTTCTTGATACGTCTTTCATCTGTTTAAATTTTATTATGAACTAAAAGATTAATTATAAAATTAAGATTATACTATAATTAATCTATCATCAAAATTATACAATCTTACCAATACTATCGTTTACAAATAAACCAAGGGTTTAATAAATTCTCTTTGTTATAGGTTAATTCTTTATTGGTTTCCTTTGAAATAACTGAAACACCACATGCCTTACAAACCGCATGTGCAGCAGCTGTATCCCATTCCATTGTTGGTGCAAACCTAGGATAAATATCTGCCAATCCTTCTGCAACTAAACAGAACTTAAGAGAGCTTCCTGTTGGAACAATTTCTATTTTGTCATAAGTTTCTTTCAAAGATTCTAAAAAGTCTAGTGTTTCTTTATTCATGTGTGAACGACTTCCTACAACTCTAATAGCTGTATCCTGATTCTCTTGATGTTTAATTGTTGTTGCTGTTTCTAATATCTTTTCTAATGATATATCGTCATCAGATGGGATATTTACAGAATAGGTTTCTTTTTTCAAAACATCTGCAAAAAACAACTTTCTCGAATCAGGTACATAGACAACTCCCAAAATGGGGTTTCCATTATCTATCAAAGCAATATTTACAGTAAATTCTCCATTACGCTTGATAAATTCTTTGGTTCCGTCAAGAGGGTCTACAATCCAACATGTACTCCAATTTTTTCTTTCTTGGTAGTCAATCTGTGCATTTTCTTCACTAATTATAGGAATACCCGTTTTTACTAAGTATTGATTAATAACTTCATTCGCATTTTTATCTGCTAAAGTCAAAGGTGAATCATCATTTTTTAACTGATAACCAAAATCACTACTATAAATTTTCATGATTTCAACACCTGCATCAATTGAAGCTTGTATTGCTATTTTTAAATTTTTATCCATCTATTTATTTAGCTCTAAATACTTATCGACAAATGCCTGAATTCCTTCTTCTATAGTAGTTGAAGGTTTAAAATCTATATATTCAAATAAACTCTTTACATTGGCATACGTTGCAGAAACGTCTCCTGGCTGCATCGGTTTATAAACTATCTTTCCTTTCTTACCCAATGCTTTTTCTACAGCATGTACATAGTCCATTAAAGCCACAGGACTATTATTGCCAATATTAAATAGTTGGTATGGTGCTGTACTTATTGAAGGGTCTGGTTTTTTTGGGTCAAACGCCGGATTATTAGGTTGTGGGGGTTTTGGAATTAAGCGCTTTACGCTTTCAACGATATCGGCTACATAGGTAAAGTCTCTACTCATATTACCATGATTAAATACTTCAAATTCTTTATCTTCCACTATGGCTTTTGTAAAGATGTGTAATGCCATATCTGGTCGTCCCCAAGGACCATAAACTGTAAAGAAACGCAATCCTGTACTCGGAATCTTAAACAAATGGGCATATGAATGCGCCATCATTTCATTTGCTTTTTTACTAGCTGCATATATTGCCAACGGGTGGTCTGTATGGCTACTTGTTGAAAACGGAATTTCTTCGCTCAAACCATACACAGAACTTGAAGATGCATATACTAAGTGTTTTACAGGGTAACTTCTACATCCTTCTAAAATATTTAAAAAGCCTGTTATGTTATTATCAATATATGATTGTGGGTTTTCTAATGAATATCGAACTCCTGCTTGAGCGGCTAAATTTACAACATAATCAAATCGTTCTTTTTTAAACAATTGCATTATATCGCTTGCATTGCGCATATCCAGTTTTATAAATGTAATACTACCTTTTAGTGGTGTATTCTCTTCTATTTTTGATATATCAATACCTAAATTTTCTAATCTAGCTAATTTTAAATTTTGATCGTAGTAATTGTTAATATTATCTATACCAACAACATTATATCCGTTTTTAACCAAGAGTTTTGATAGATGATGACCTATAAATCCCGCTGCGCCAGTTACTAGTACTTTCTTCATTTTTTAATTACAATAAATTACAAACTAAGGCTACTAACAATTTATTTATTCAATTTACTATTACTAGCCTCGATTTGTGATTTGATATTTATGATTTGGTCTTTAATTAAAAAAATTGTTGCAACAATTTTTATAACCTACTATGTGATTTGTCTTTTGGAAATGTTGATTTTACATCGAAAATTATATGATTATCAACTACTAAATCATTCAAATCTAATCCTATAAATTCTTTATGTGAAACAGCAACAATAATACCTTCATATTTTTTAGTAATATCACTTATTGAAGATATCAAATCTATTCCATATTCATGCTTAACTGCAGAAACTGTTGCCCATGGGTCATATACGTCTACATTTACACCATAGGTAACTAATTCTTCTACAATATCAATTGCTCTTGAGTTTCTAATATCTGGGCAATCTTCTTTAAAAGTTATGCCTAATACTAATACGTTCGCATCTTTTATATGAATTCCTTTCTTAATCATCATTTTCACAGTTTCTTGTGAAACAAAAGGGCCCATACTATCATTTAAACGCCTTCCTGCCAAAATAATTTCTGGATTGTATCCTAATTCCATTGCCTTTTGTGCTAAATAGTAAGGATCAACTCCTATGCAATGTCCTCCTACTAAGCCCGGTTTAAAGGGTAAAAAGTTCCATTTGGTACCAGCTGCCTCTAACACTTCATTCGTGTCTATATCCATTAAACGAAAAATCTTAGATAGCTCATTTACAAATGCAATATTAATATCACGTTGTGAATTTTCAATCACTTTAGCCGCTTCTGCTACTTTAATTGAGGGTGCTAAGTGTGTTCCGGCAACTATAATTGATTTATATACTTCATCAATATAGTTTGCAATTTCTGGTGTAGAACCTGAAGTAATTTTTAAAATTTTAGTAACGGTGTGTTTTTTATCTCCTGGGTTTATTCTTTCTGGAGAATATCCCACATAAAAATCTTTATTAAATGTGAGTCCTGCTATTTTTTCTAGAATGGGTACACATTCATCTTCTGTTGCACCTGGAAAAACCGTTGATTCATATACAACTACATCCTCCTTTTTTAATACACTTCCTACAGTTTCACTAGCCTTATACAGAGGTGTTAAATCTGGACGATTATTCTTATCAACTGGAGTGGGAACTGTTACTATATAAAAATTTGCAGATTTAATTTCGGTTATTACATCTGTTAGCCATAAGCCCTTTGAGGATTTTTCTTTTAGCTTATCAAGAGAAGATACATTTACACTTTCCAATTCAGACGATGAAATCTCTAAAGTAGCATCTTCATTTTGTCTGAGTTCATCAATTCTTTTCTTATTAATATCGAAGCCTACAACTTGATATTTTTTAGCAAATTCAACCGCCAATGGTAAACCTACATAGCCTAAGCCAATAATAGCAATTTTAGTTTCTTTCATGCATTTAAATTTTACAGTAATTAAATTTGTCAATGCTTGTTTTCTTTTTCAGTTTTGCAAATTTAGGTAAAAATTGTTTTAAAAATTAATTTTAAATCTCCTAAAAAAGACCATTGTTTAATATAAGCTTTATTAAGCTCTATTTTTTCTTTCCAAATTACAGTATCATTGTACTTTTTAGGGTTTAATTGTTTTACTAATATTTCTTCTTCATTTCTATACTTTAATGTTGCAGGACCTGTAATACCAGGTTTTACAGATAAAATTATACGGTCATCATTTTTCAATTCATCCGCATATCCAACAATGTCTGGTCTAGGACCGACAAAACTCATAGTACCCATTAATACATTAAATAACTGGGGTAATTCATCTAATTTATAGATTCTAAGAAACTTACCTACTGAAGTTATTCTCGAACTATCTGTGTTCAAATTACCTTTAGAATGAGAGTTCATCGTTCTAATTTTATACATAGTAAACAACTTGCCATATTGTCCAACTCTTTGCTGAGAAAATAATCCGAATTCTTTTGTTGAAATGGTTACTATTAGAATTAAAATTAAAATAGGAAGGAAGCATATTATTATACCCGCAAAAGAAAAAACAATGTCAAACAAACGCTTAAGCAATTGTTGTTTTTTACTTAGCATAGTATTCTCTCTTAATTAAATAGTTTTTTATACCATGGTAGTTTTTCATTGCTATGGTAACCATTGCCATATTTACCATAACCATAACCTCCATATCCGTAGCCATATCCGTAGCCGTAGCCATATCCGTAGCCATAACTATCTTTTACTGTAAAATCATTTAGCACATAACTTATATTTTTCACTTCATCATTCTTATACTTTTCATCAATCATTTTAGGCATTCCACGTTGTGTATAATTTTGCCTAATGATATACATAATGGCGTCTGCATATTTAAATAATTCGATGGCGTCTGCTACTAAACCAACTGGAGGTGTATCAATAATAATATAGTCATAATTATTTTTTAAATAGTTCATCATATCATTTGCCTGCTCATTCAATAATAATTCTGAAGGGTTTGGTGGTATTGGACCCGAGGTAATAATATCTAAATTTGGTATTTTTGTTTGTTGAATAATGTCTTCCAATTCTTTTTGTCCAATCAAATAATTTACAACACCCACCTCATTCGTAACATTAAAATCATTGTGTAATTTTGGCTTTCTTAAATCCAGCCCTAACAATATCGTTTTTTTGTCGCTCATCGCAAAAACCGATGCCATATTGATAGCGCATAGTGTTTTACCTTCTCCACTTACAGAAGATGTGATAACTATTGTTTTTGAATTCCCTCCTTTTTTAAATAAAAATTGAATATTAGATCGTAATGCTCTAAAAGATTCAGCCAATGATGATTTTGGCTTATTAAAAACAGCTAGGTAATTATCTATAACACCTCTACCAATAACTCCTAATACTGGAATTTCATAAAGTTTCTCAATCTCTTCAACAGTTCCTATTTTATTATTCAAAGCTTCTTTTACAATTATAAACATAAAAGGAAAACCTAAACTTAACATTATTGCTACCAAATAATTAAATAGTGTTTTAGGATAAATAGGTCCTTGACCCACATCTTTCGCAATATCTAAAATTTTAATATCTGAAACATTTGCGGCAATGGCAGTACCTGCTTCATATTGTTTTTGCTTTAAATATTCATAATTAGCAGCTGTTAGATTATAATCACGCTGAAACTTCACTAAACCCTGCTCTTTCTTTGGTAAGGTATTTAATCTTGAATTATAAGTAGCTAACCTTTTTCTAATATTCGTTAGATTAATTTTAGTGACATTTTTAAAGTTAGAAATATTTTCTAACAATACATCTCTTGTTATATTTATCTTATCCTCTATATTTTTTAAAAGCGGATAATCTGAAGTTACAGTCTGCTCTAAATTCTTTTTTTGTTTAGACAATTCTACCAATTCAACGATCCCTTTAGATATATTAGGGTCTTCAATAGTAACATTTACTGGAGCAGGCACATCATCACCAATCTCTTTATTTGACAGGATATAGTTCTCTAAATTATTATAATATTGCAATCTATCTTGTGTTTGTTGTTGTTGTAAATCTAGCTCAGTTACTTGACTGAATAATGATTGCCCTTCAACACTTAAATCATACACTTTATTTTTTTGTTTAAAATCGCCAAGATTTTTTTCTATAGTCTTTAAATTGTTTGAAGCATAATTAAAAACAGTATCTATATATTCTTTTGTTCTAATTGCGTATTGAATTTTTTGATTTCTTTGATCTTCATTCAACACATTTACTGTAGTATTTAAATAGTCTTCAATTCTCTTTTTATTTGGACCTTTAAACTCTAATTCGATAAGAGAAGTCCCTTTTGTAAGTGTTTTAACACTGATACTCTGATAAAATTTAACGGTATTGTCAAAACTTCTAAAAACAATAAAATAAACATTCCCTACTAACTTAGAAGCTCCGTTGTTACTTTTTTTAATCTTGATTTTACAAAAAGTTGTCTCTATGATTTCATTTAGCGCATATGTTTTGGAAAAATTGGTGCTTTCTGCCTCATAATTCATTGTTGAATTTGTATTGTAATTAATTAACCTTGCCGTATTATTTTC
>Ga0256847_1001719_pt1 | contig 10616 bp, 11 predicted proteins | sample TeddybearmetaG_FD_189099 | JGI IMG/M metagenome (GOLD analysis project Ga0256847, IMG submission 189099) | Hydrothermal vent microbial communities from East Pacific Rise, Pacific Ocean - Teddybear | ecosystem: Environmental > Aquatic > Marine > Hydrothermal vents | place: Pacific Ocean: East... | reverse complement strand
TCGCAAGCTGCTGGTGATATTGCTGCTGCTCGGTTTGACAATGCCACTGTCTCGTCAAGCTCAGATTACCCTGCGTTAGTGTGCCGGTTTTATCAAAAATGACAGTATCGACATTCGGTATTTTCTCCAATACGGATGACTGAGAAACCAGCATACCGAGCCGAGTCAAGGAGCCTATAGCAGCAGAAAGTGTAGCCGGTGTTGCCAGTGACAGCGCGCACGGGCAGGTGACAACCAGCGTTGCAACAATCACAGACAGCATTTTTTCTGGTTCTATAAACCACCAGGCAATCGCTGTTATGGTGACCAGAAATAGTAAAACGATCACGAATTTACTGGCGATCCTGTCCGCCAGTTTTGCCATTTCCGGCTTGTACGACTGGGCTTGCTCGATTAGCCTCTGGATACCGGATAAAACAGTATCCTGTCCAATTTGAGTCACCAGCAGTTTGAGCGGTTGTTCCAGATTAATACTACCGCCGATCAAATTTTCGCCCAACTTTTTTGCTACGGCATGTTGTTCACCTGTAAGCAAAGCCTCATCGACAAGCGCATTTTCTGTCAATAGTTGACCATCGCTGGGAATAATTTCGCCCGGACGAACCAGCAATTCATCGTTTATCTCAAGATCTACAGTGGGCACTACTTCGGTCGAACCATCTGCCAATATCCGGTTTGACATGGTTGGTGTCAAATTGGTTAGAGACTCAATTTTTTCCAGTGCTTTTTTTCTGGCTGACAATTCAAAAAGCCGCACGGACAGAAGCAAAAACACAAACATAACCACCGAGTCGTAATACACATCTGAGACCTGATTGAAGGTATTCATCGTGCTCGAAATAAATGCTATCGACAAACCCAGTACAACGGGTACATCCATACCGGCGCGTTTATTTTTCAGGTCTGTCCAGGCACCTTTGAAGAAAGGTTGAGCTGAATAAAGCAACACAGGCAATGTCAGTAACAGGCTTAACCAGCGAAATAACTGTTTAAAATTTTCGCTTATTCCCCACCAGTCTCCGCCGTACAGGGCTAACGCAAAAGTCATTACCTGCATGCCTAATATTCCAGCGACACCAACACGGCGAATTAATTGTTTACGGCTTTTTTCATAAATCTGCTGTTGTTTTTCAGCATCATAAGGGTGGGCCAGGTATCCAATCTGCGCTATACCCTGAAGGATTTCACTCAGCTGAATTTTCGAATCATCCCATTCTACCCTGGCCCGGTGAGTAGAATAGTTGATTTCTGCGCTGACCACGCCATCAAGATTACCGATATATTGCTCATTGAGCCACAAACAGGCCGCGCAGGTAATGCCTTCAAGAATTAGTGAAACTTGCTTTACAGAGCCATTCTTTGAATTTTCTTTATTAAATACAAATTGCTTCTGTACAGATGGATGATCGTAGACCTGGGTCTTTTTAATAAATTCAGGCACCAACGATTCGCCAGTTTGTGCTTTTACATCACGATACTGATAATAATTTTCATTACCCGAATTCACGATTACTTTTGCCACAGTAGCACAACCGAGACAGCACATATCCCGCGCCTGATCAAAAATAACTACTGGATAATTAACTTTGGTTAATGCCTGACCGCAATGAAAGCACGTCTCGCTACTGGCAGCGAAATTTGCGATTGTGTTATTATCAGGGGTATTATTCATATAAAATAAAAAGAGAAGCGGTTAATACTGTAATCTTTTAAAATACACAGATTAAATCGTTAAGAACTTGGGGGCCATATTCATGTTAAACCTTTCTCATGCTGTAGGGTTAATGTTACATCCTAAAAAGGAGTGGCAAAAAATCAGCGAACAGAAACAAACACTGTCCGGGCATTTTTTGGGTTACGTACTAATCCTCGCTCTGATTGGGCCACTTGCAGGATTCTACGGCACTACTACAATGGGATGGCAAATTGGTGCCCGGGAAGCGGTAAAACTCACCATCGAAAGTGCAGCAACTATTGCTGTTCTATACTATTTTGCCACAGTTTTTGCGGTATTTGGGCTTGGCCTGTTGGTCAAATGGATGCTGGCGACCTACTGTGACACTAATCATCCTACGTTGGCCGAATGTGTAGCTTTAGCAGGATATACAGCAACGCCAATATTCCTCGTCGGCATCGTAGAAGCATACCCTGTTTTATGGCTGAATTTTGTCATTGGTTTACCGGCTTTGGCTTATACCGTAGTTCTACTCTACTCCGGTGTACCGATAATGATGAAAATACCAGAGGAGCGAGGTTTTTTAATGTCCAGCTCATTACTGGCTCTTGGACTGGTTGCTCTGGTTTCCCTGCTTGGTTTAACAGCATTATTATGGGGATGGGGTTTTCAACCTGTATTTACTAATTAGTTTTTTCCTGACTTAACCCGGGTCACCTGGCCAGATAAAGTTTAAATCTGAAAAAAAATTCTACTACTTAAACAAACACATGAGAATTATTTATGTCTGAATCAGCGATAAACGAACAATACAATTATGATGTTGTTCGAAAATTTGCCATCATGACTATATTCTGGGGCATCATCGGTATGACGGTAGGTGTCACAATAGCCGCCCAACTAGCATGGCCAGCGCTCAATTTTGATACTTCATGGTTTTCATTCGGAAGATTAAGACCATTGCATACCAATGCTGTGGTGTTTGCATTCGGTGGCTCTGCACTATTTGCAACCTCTTATTACTGCGTACAACGGACCTGCTACAGCACACTTTTTTCACCGAAGCTGGCTAATTTTACCTTCTGGGGATGGCAGGCCGTCATTGTTTCTGCCGTCATAACTCTACCTCTGGGTTATACCTCTTCTAAAGAATATGCCGAGCTGGAATGGCCAATTGATTTACTGATCGGGGTTGTCTGGATTTCATATGCAGTGGTGTTTTTTGGCACTATTGTCAAACGCCGTGTGAAGCATATCTACGTCGCCAACTGGTTTTTTGGTAGTTTTATACTCACGGTAGCTGTGTTGCATATTGTCAACAGCATGGCTTTACCGGTTGGCTTGTTTAAATCTTATTCTGCCTATTCTGGTGTGCAGGATGCGATGATCCAGTGGTGGTATGGTCATAATGCTGTTGGCTTTTTCCTGACTGCAGGGTTCCTCGGCATCATGTATTACTTCCTGCCGAAACAGGCAAATCGGCCGGTATATTCGTACCGATTGTCAGTCGTTCACTTCTGGGCTTTATCTTTCACCTATATCTGGGCGGGACCTCATCATTTGCATTACACAGCCTTGCCTGACTGGACACAAAACTTAGGTATGGTGATGTCGTTGATTTTACTTGCACCAAGCTGGGGCGGCATGATAAACGGCATCATGACTTTGTCTGGCGCCTGGGAGAAGTTACGCACAGACCCGATTCTCAAGTTCCTGGTGGTTTCTGTATCTTTCTATGGCATGTCGACTTTTGAAGGTCCAATGATGGCTATCAAGACAGTAAACGCCCTGTCACACTACACCGACTGGACCATAGGGCACGTTCATTCAGGTGCTCTGGGCTGGGTCGCCTTCATCAGTATCGGCGCTTTGTATTATCTATTACCTCGTCTCTACGGTCGCCAAATCTACAATATTAAACTCATCGATATGCATTTCTGGATCGCAACTATTGGCGTTGTACTCTATATCACATCGATGTGGATATCGGGCATCATGCAGGGCTTGATGTGGCGGGCCGTTAATAGCGATGGCACGCTAACTTATAGTTTTGTCGAAAGCGTACAGGCCATGCATCCTTTTTACATTATCCGATTTATCGGCGGCGTGTTCTTTCTGTTTGGCATGTTTGTCATGGCATACAACCTGTATAAAACTATTGCTGGCGCTGAACCTGTTGAGGCCGATGTGCCTTTACCGGCTGCACATTAGGAGTAGCGAAAATGTCATTACAAGCAAAAATTGAACAAAATATTGGCCTGCTAATTGTACTGTCAATCCTGGTAATATCGGTCGGTGGTCTGGTACAGATTATCCCATTATTCTTTCAATCCAGTACCACCAATCCAGTTGAGGGACTGAAGCCTTATTCAGCTTTGCAACTTACTGGCCGTGACATTTACATTCGTGAAGGTTGTGTCGGATGTCACTCTCAAATGATACGTCCATTTCGTGCAGAAACAGAGCGCTATGGTCACTATTCAGTTGCTGGAGAATTTGTCTACGACCGCCCATTTCTGTGGGGCTCCAAACGCACTGGACCTGATTTGCATCGCGTTGGTGGTCGTTACTCTGATGACTGGCACATTGCGCATTTACTCAATCCTCGCGATGTTGTACCAGAATCCATCATGCCTTCTTACCCCTGGTTATTGGAAGAAGTAATGGATGGTTCTGACATTCAAACTAAAATGGAAGGTTTACGATTTCTCGGGCACCCCTATTCTGACGAAGAAATACAGCAGGCTCCGGATGATTTAAAGGGTAAAACTGAAATGGATGCACTCGTCGCTTACCTGCAAACGCTAGGGACCTCTATAAAAGGACGCTAATTATGGATACTTCATTATTTCAATCAATCTGGACTGTAATCGTTTTTATCACTTTCAGTGGCATCGTTTTCTGGGCTTATAGCAGTCATCGTAAAAGTGATTTTGACGAAGCGGCAAGACTAGCGCTGGACGACGATGAATTACCAGAACTAAATAAACCTAAAGGCAAAACCGGGGAATAACTAATGTCAGATTTTTATAATGAATCTTTTTGGACTTTTTTTATTGCCATTGGGACCCTTGGTGGTATTGCCTGGTTAGTCTATCTGCTGATGATTAGTACCAGAATTAAGATCAAACCCAATGAAGAAGTAAAATCAACCGGCCATAGTTGGGATGGTATCGAAGAACTGAATAACCCACTCCCATTCTGGTGGGTTGCCATGTTCTACATCACGATCATTTTCTCCTTAATCTACCTGGTACTTTATCCTGGCATCGGCACATACAAAGGCCTTCTTGGCTGGACCAGTGCAGGTGAACACCAGGCAGAAGTTGCAGCCGCTGAGGCAAAATTCGGCCCGTTATATGCCAAATATGCCAGTACTGAACTAGTTGAGTTATCGAAAAATCAAGATGCACTTTACACAGGTAGTCGATTATTCGCCAATAACTGCGCCATATGCCATGGCGCTGATGCGCGCGGCGCGCGTGGTTTTCCCAATTTAACGGATAACGACTGGTTGTATGGTGGGGAACCAGCACAAATTAAAACTTCAATAATGCAGGGTCGAAATGGCGTTATGCCCGCGTGGAAAGATGCACTGGGTGAAGCAGGTATAAAGCAGGTCGCTTCTTATGTTTTAAGTTTATCTGGTCGAGAAGTTGATAGCAGCGAAATTGAGGAAGGCATGACCAAATTTAATTTATTTTGTGCCGGTTGTCATACCCCAGAAGGTACGGGCATGACTGTTTTAGGCGCGCCAAATTTGACTGATAATATCTGGTTGTTTGGTGCCTCTCGCGGACGCATTGAGAAGACTATATCTAACGGACGTAGTGGTGTTATGCCCGCCCATGAAGAGTTGCTAGGTAAGGACAAGGTGCATATCCTTGCTGCTTACATTTACAGCTTGAGTCAAAAATAACTTTTTATTGCGAGCAGGTTTATGGATCAGGAAAATGCAGACAACATACCTATGGTGCAAAAATTCATCGCCGTATTGTGGCCGTCATTTTTAGTCGCTGGCGTGGAAACTATTTTATTCTTCACGATTTTAGATCCACAGTTTGTGTTCTACGAATACAATATTTCTCGAATGGGTGCCTACTCTGCTGGCTTTTTCCTGTTCTGGCTATTCTCCCTGATAACCGGTATTTTGACTCTGTATTTCGTGCGCTGTAGACCTCGTGTCGATTATCAACAAGATAGCTCGAAACCCTGATTTCCCTGCTTCTTCTAGTGCCCTTTCATTATGACAGCTAAAAACCAGGATAGTAGCAATCCGCCTGAAGTATTAGTCCAGGAACTCTATCAGAAACGCGAAAAGATCTATCCTCGCGAGGTTCATGGTCTATTCGCCGCACTGCGAGTAACGGGTGTCAGTGTATTGCTGGGCTTATATTACGTTTTACCCTGGTTACTGTGGGACGGACGCCAGGCTATTCTGTTCGATTTACCAGAGCGAAAATTCTATATCCTTGGCATGATTTTCTGGCCACAAGATTTTATTTATCTAACATTGATGCTGGTACTTGCAGCCTTGTCACTATTCTTTTTCACCGCACTGGCAGGTCGACTCTGGTGCGGTTTCGCCTGCCCGCAGACAGTCTGGACAGAAGCATTTTTATGGATTGAACGCAAAATCGAAGGCAGTCGACAGCGACAGATGAAACTTGACAAGAGTCCCTGGAATTCAAATAAATTGCTCAAAAAAGGTAGTAAACACCTGATCTGGATTGTGTTTTCACTATTTACTGGATTGACTTTTGTTGGCTATTTTTCTCCAATTCGCGACTTATTCGCTGCTGTCCCATTACTCGCGCTGGGTCCCTGGGAATGGTTCTGGATCATATTTTACAGTTTTGCAACCTACGGAAATGCGGGTTGGATGCGCGAACAGGTTTGCATTTATATGTGTCCATATGCACGTTTTCAAAGTGCCATGATTGATAAAGACACCCTGGTAATTTCTTATGATAAAAGCCGTGGCGAACCCAGAGGTTCGCGCAAAAAAGGCATTGATCCTGAAAGCCTGAATCTCGGCAGTTGTATTGATTGTTCGATCTGCGTCCAGGCCTGCCCTACTGGCATTGATATTCGAGATGGTTTGCAATATGAATGTATTGGCTGTGCCGCCTGTATCGATGCCTGTGACGATGTCATGGACAAGATGGGTTATGCACCTGGCCTTATTAAATATACCAGCGAAAACAGTATGGAAACAGGGATCAAATATCGCCTGTTTCGCCCCCGGATAATTATTTATGCCTCTATTCTAATTGCGTTATTCATTGGTACAATTTTCGCCATAGCGATTCGCGAACCCTTAGAGCTGGATATCATTCGAGACCGAAACTCACTATTCAGGGAAACTGGAAATGGTTTGATCGAAAATGTTTACACGTTGAAAATCATTAACAAAGACATTATTGAGCACCAGTATGAATTGCAAATTACTGGCCTCGAAGGTATGAAATTTCATCTTCAGAAGAAAGAAATCAGTGCTGCAGCCGGTCAGGTTACTGAAATGCCGCTGCGTATCGAAATTGATCCGGTAAATTTGAAGCAACGCAGCTCGCAGATATTTTTCAATCTGAAAACACTCAACTCTGATGTTAGCATTGTGGAAGAGGCTCGATTTCTCGGACCTTTTCCTGATCGAAATTAATGATGATTGTGGCCGACAATACACAAAATAACTGGCGCAAAAACCCTATGGTCTGGATGGTGATATTTTTTCCGACACTGGCCGTTGTCGCAGGATTTATCACTTTATTTCTTGCCATAAATACCGATGATGGCCTGGTGGTCGATGATTATTATAAAAAGGGACTGCAGATCAATTTGGTCCTTGAGCGAGATCAGGTCGCTTTAAAGAAAAACATAGCGGCCGAACTGGCACTGAATACTCTCTCAGGTGAATTAAACTTGTTGCTGACCGCACAAAATAATTATCACCTCCCACAAAATGTAAAAATTCTATTAACTCACCGAACTCGTTCTGGCCTGGATCAATCCACACAATTACAATTAGTTCAAGAAAATCAATACCGTGGCTATCTTAAGCCACCTGTTATTACAGGTCGTTGGTCGATAGAGATAGCAAGTGACAAATGGCGTCTTAAAACAAAATTTCAAACCTCTTCTGACAGTCTTGTTAACATCAACTTACCAGCAAAGTAATGTTGTCTACCAGCATGTTTTCAGCACTAATTATGGGGCTTGTTGGCTCAACCCATTGTATTGGCATGTGTGGTGGAATCGTTAGTACTCTCAGCCTGCAGCATCAATCTAAATACGTTCGATCTATCTGGTATCAACAATTGATTCAACTGGCATATAACGCTGGCAGGATCAGCAGTTATATGTTCATTGGACTCATTATCAGTCTGTTTACCAGTTCGTTGCTCAATCAATTACCAGACCCTCACCAAATATCCAATTATATTAGCGGTATATTTTTTATTCTTCTCGGCATCTACATTGGCAAGTGGATTAACAGTTTTTCCTGGCTGGAATCCGCAGGACAATTACTATGGTCCAAAATTGAACCTATTGGCCGAAAATATATACCCGCAACAAATCTCAAACAAGCTTACTTGTTTGGTCTGGTATGGGGATGGCTACCCTGTGGACTGGTTTATTCTGCGCTGGCTTTGTCAGCAACACAAATTCATCTGCTAGATGCAGTTATGGTTATGTTATGGTTTGGGCTGGGTACATTGCCTGCGTTATTATTAATTGGCAATTTTGCCAAAAATTTCAGGACATGGGTCCAGCACAAAATTATACGTTGGGTGCTGGCAGTATTTTTGATAGCAATAGGCACATCACAAATTGCAGGGTATAGCATTTTCCCCCATGGGACTAATACAAATGACCCAACCCATCAGCATACACTGGGCCATTCACCTAAATAACCAACAATAACCTCAGTGGTTGTTTTCCGCCATGGACAGGAGATCGTTTTTACGACCTTAGTCGGATAAATTTATCGGCTAATGTGAGTAAGCCCCAAAAGGTACTGGAGCAAAACCAGGGTTTGCATAATAGTCACGATTATAGCCCCGGGGACCACCACCATAACCACCCCAGGGCCCGCCGCCATAATAATCATTGTTACTCCAGCCATCAGAAAATTCTTCCATCCAGTACATTGGTGTCCATTCCGACCAGTTGTTCCAGCCATTGTAGCCACGGTTACCCCAGCCCTGATTACCCCAACCGTTATTACCCCAGCCATTTCCCCAACTGTTACCCCAAAAAGCCTGGGTTGAGCTAGTGGTCAGGATCACAGCCACGATAAATACCGCTTTTAAACTATTTTTCATCTGAATCTCCACAACAGTTAACCTTGGTAGCATTATTTGTCGTTTATTCCATTCATTGCAGTTAAGGGCTTGATATGAATCAATTGAGGTCATGATTAAACATCTATATATAGGGCCTCTTGCAAACAGAGAAAAGTCCTGACCTTCCTGAGTATGCAAAAAGTCACCATTGATACTTTGATCGGTAATGATAAATTTACCGCGCCTATTTTCATGGAGAGCATTTGAACAGTTTTAGCTGGCCTGCTTGCAGGTGAAGTCCAGAGAAGGATTTCATAAAACCGCTCCAGGCGATTTTGTCGAGCCCTCGACCTTCTGGTTCGTAGACCTATTGGAAAAATAGTAACTTTATATAAATCAACAACTTGCGGTATTGTTCAGCCTCTAAATGTAGTAAAATTAGTGTTAAATAGCCAAATTTTGGAATGTGCTGGTACATTTCTGCTACATAAAACCTAAGGTCTGCAAAGTGCCATAAAGGGCTATTCCCGCATATTTACCTCAGATGAGCGATATATTTAATATTAACACTATGATATATCTCATAGCCGAAAAGAAAATATTTACCAAACCTGTCCGGGATTCGCAAGGCTCGTAGAAAAGGGAGAAATACTAATGTTACGATATTTAATATTTATTTTGTCCATTGCCGTTTATTCTCAGTCTTTGTGGTCGGCTACGCTTAACGTGCTAGGTGGTGAGCTTGTCGGGGCATCGGGCGTTGTGGTCGATGGCGAAACATATGACGTTGAGTTTCTAGACGGGACTTGCGTGGATGTATTCAACGGTTGTGACGAAGCATCTGACTTCGTTTTCCAGACTGCCTTGTTGGCTGATATGGCGAGCCAGAGCCTTGTCGACCAGGTATTCGGAGGCTCCAACGCTGGAAGCGCATATGACCTGAGGCCGGCCTTCACCCGCGGCATTGTAGGTACATTCCAGGGATTTATAATGACCCCGTTTTCATTCGACAGCAATTTCGTCAAATTAGACGGAGCAGCCAACAGCTTCTTCGAGGATGGAGACGTAAATATATGTTTACTCGGCATGTGTATACAACCCTTAACGCAAGACTTGGAGCAGATTAACAATGTGACATATGCCGTTTGGACCCCCACAGCCATCCCAGTACCAGCGGCCATCTGGCTATTCGGTACAGCGTTGATAGGATTGGTGGGACTCAACAGGCGCAAATCGATCAAAGCTTAATTCCTGTGATCCTGTGACAGCCCATTGCTTCCAACGTTTTACATATAGTCCAAAAGAAGAAGCCATCTCTATTGAGGTGGCTTTTTTTATTCTCAGTTGCTCATAAAGCCGGATTATCTGTAAATCATAAGAAAGGCGATGCTACACTTTAAGAATTTATAGCGTAAGAAAACAGCTGCATCAGGCCGTAAGCAGGCATCCATAACATATTCGGGATAGCATCTTCTTTTATGCTACATTTTCAACTACACATCAATCGCATTTTAATTAACGCAGTTTACTTGAACCATCATAAGTAATTGAAATATAGAAAGTTTGATAACTATCCAAGAAATCCTTAATAAATCGAACAACCGGGTTCGTAGAGCTATATGCAAAAAGGAAATACCTTATTAATCAACAGCTTG
>Ga0256847_1001718_pt1 | contig 10618 bp, 11 predicted proteins | sample TeddybearmetaG_FD_189099 | JGI IMG/M metagenome (GOLD analysis project Ga0256847, IMG submission 189099) | Hydrothermal vent microbial communities from East Pacific Rise, Pacific Ocean - Teddybear | ecosystem: Environmental > Aquatic > Marine > Hydrothermal vents | place: Pacific Ocean: East... | reverse complement strand
AATAGGGAAAACAACGAATATACAGACAATTGATATTTGAATTATGCTGTACTCCTTAACGAAATGACATTGACGCATAAATTAATTAACAATTATGACTCAAACAATTAGAGAACAAATTTACCAAACAAGCTTCGCCCAAGACAAACAACTATACATTATCTTAGACGCAGCACGTATAGAAAACATGCCAGCACAACTTTTCGAGTTAGAAGATGACCCAGAATATTTTTCCCTATTTTTTGATACACCACAAGCAGAACTAATTGATGTTGCTCCGTATCTGGTTAAAATAGATATGGACTCACGCCTATTAACATGGATGCTAGAAGAAGGCTGGGGCAAAAGTTGGGGAATTTTTATTAGTGCAACAATGGAAATAGAAGAACTATTTGAACACCTTCGCCAGTTTTTAAAAGTAAAAGCACCAGAAGGTGAAGAACTATTTTTTAGATTTTATGATCCGCGCGTGTTGAGAATATTTTTGCCTAGTTGTAATTTTCAGGAAATAATGCAATTTTTTGGGACGGTTGGTAGTTATATGGTTGAGAGTGAGGATGGTGAAAAGTTGTTGAGGTTTAGTAAGGGGGATGGGGGGCTTGAGGTTAATGAGTATAAAATTATGGTTTAATTTACTTAGATAACATTATTAAGTACAATGGATTTACTCCGCTTCGCTTCGTTACTGCGTGTACGGAATAAACGGATTATTAACTGATGTTACACACTAGCTTTTTGTCATGGGCAAACACCGCCTTGGAATAAATTCCAAGGCTCATAGCTAAAGTCTGCTTAAGCAGACTAACACAGTAACAAAACTAAATGGAACAGTCACCTTTAGGTGACTTTAGCTTTGAGCCTTGGGATTTATCCCGAGGCGGTGTTTGCTCATAACAAAATGCTAATATGTAACATCAGTTAATTATTTTATCGTTCCCACGCTCCAGTGCATATCCTTATACACAACTAGTTAAGTAGTTGATTTTTAAGCCCTGAAGGGGCGATATAATATAGCCTAGGGCAACAGGATATATAAGTATATTATATTATAGCAATATTATATTGTGCGTATTAACATCATTATTTATCCCTTTATTGGATTAAAAATAAAATACTTAACTGCGTATAATAATGTGCGCTCCAGTGTGGGAACGATAAAAAACTAAATTCGAGGTAATAATGACTTTAGTAATCACCAAAGATAGATATGAATCACTAGGGGAGCAATGGATATCCAACAATATCAAGGTATTCAAGGACATTTTGACCAAGTCTCATGTGATAAAACCTGAAGAAGAATGCAACAATGAGTTGGAAGCTTATCTTCACTCAGGTTGGCGGAGAGGATTACGCAGTATGAGTGACTTATGTAGGTATGCAGCAATTTGCTTCCAAGTTCATGGTGATGCAGGAGAGATCAAATCGTTACAGCATTTTATAGCTAATAATCTGAATGCTGATTATGGTGTAATGCAGTTTCTATTGGAAGTATTGCCAATTGACTATTGGTCATCGCTGAACAATGAAATGCCTCCTTACGCATGTTGGGAATCTAAGAAATGAGTAATATCTGTAGTGAAGAACTTGCACCAAAAATAGCAGCGTTTAATAAGCTTGTAGATGCAGGCAAACTATGCGAACTTGCGGGCTTTGACAGCGTTCTTGAGCAGCTTTGTAAAACAGGTGCTCAAAGTATTGTTGCAGAAACACTGGAGCCAGTAGACATAAAGATCCTTTGCGCTGTATTCTGCTGTTGTAAATCGAATGGAGGGGATAAATGTGCAAGTGAAACGATGACGGCTGTGGATCGTGATATGGATTGGGAGAGCAGATACAAATCGGAAGTGAGCTTCAATATGCGTGCTAAATCGCCTAAGCCATTAATGAAAAAAGACGTTTTTGGAGGATTAACAACTGAGCCACTCTCGCAATCTAGGGGAGACAAAATACATATGAAGAACCGCATCGAAAAAGAGAATCCAGGTCATAAACCTGCGTTTAAGCGTAACACCAGACGTCCTGATATAGTTATTGTTCGTGATCCATCTCAGCCGCCAACGAGTGAAAATATTGCACGGGTTGTGGATTTTAAATTTACTGAAAATCCCAATAACCCTTGGTATGAACCTGAGCAACCACTCTCCTACCATATGATTGATCCCAACAAAAAAGAACCACTTAAAATTGATGATAAGGAATGCAACTGTGGTAATGATGATCGCAAACGTTCTTATTACGAAATTCTTACTGCCGCAAAAGAAGCAGAGGATGCTCAAGTATCCGTTGGGGAGCGCGTGGGGTATGGAATATTAACTGTTGTCGGGGTCGTTGCGACAGCAGCACTCATTCTATTTCCGGGCGATGGACCGGTTGGGGATTATGCCGCTGGAACCGCCACCATGCGTGCAGCAGCAGGAGTTGTTGCACGTTCTGGAATGACCCAGCTATTGGAAAATAAAGCCAAAATCAAGGCGGCACAGATGATGCAACGAATATTTAGTGGTGGAACACAATTTAAACCCGCATTTTAGGAGAATGAATAATGGAAGGAATTGAAGCACTAGAGATACTATCACGACAGACCATCCCCTATTCTCATAAGCAGGGGGAGCGGGTGTTTGGGCGCATCGTATTTGAAATGACATTCTTTACCCGTGATCCCCATTTGCCAGAAGGGCGAGAACGAGGGATCGCAGTTATCGATGAGCTACGTAACGAAATACCAGATTCTCTTTATCGTTGGTGGTGGTCACAAGAATCAAAGCGAAGCAAGCCTAAACGAATTGGTAACCATCAATTATCTGCAACCAAAGATTTTTGCCCAGATACAACTAATCAATCATTTCATTTCTGGCAATGGGATTCAGAAGATTGGGAATATGATGCACCTGCGCACTCGTTACGAATCTATTACGAAAGTAATTGGGGTCCTTATACACCAATTGGATTGATTCATTTGACTGTACCTTTGGATTGGCTGATTCAACAACAAGATGGTTGGGCTTTGGAACGGTTCATCCAGTTATGTGACCGCATACAACCACGCTTCGGTTATGCAGGCTTATATTTGGCAACACCTGTTGACAGCGGTGCATTGCAATGGAATACCCAACTCGCCTATCCACTACTTCGTCGCTTCCCAGGCATCAATTCGGCTGTGCCGCTTGGTATGTTGGTGCCGCTTTCTGATTATGATCAAAACAAAGGTTGTTTGCCAACTGTCAGTTGGTTAACAGCAGTGGATGAGGCTACTTTGACCTTATGTGGAGGAGAAGATATGCTGCGAGATGCATTTGGTGTACCAAATTTTCCTGTATATATCACTAAGAACAAGGTAAGCGTGGTACAGGCTGGTCCCAATCCTCAAACGGGTGACTTAGATGCAGGAATATTGTTACCTCATTATGGCCATGTGTCGCGTTTTTTCCGCCCCATACGAGTTCTTGATGCCGATAAACAGTATAATAAGGCGTATGGTTCGGAAGGTTCCAATCTTGATTGGAGAATCATGCAAGCTAATCAAGCCGAATGGCTTATGCGTTTTGAGAAAATGTGAACAAGCATTGAACTTGGCAAGTTTATGGTAATTTTATGATACATGATGGACAAAATCATCCTTCTTCAGACTTTGACAAAGACGTTTTTAGCACATTCCATCGGCGTTCCGCAAGTTTGTGTTATGAAATAAATAGATAGGAATTTTGATATTTATGAGTAATAATTTTATTAGTTTAATAGATGTTAATTTAACATCTCAAGAAATGTATATAATATGGAATGACAAAAAAAAAGAAGGTCCATTCCATATTTATCATGGAAAAGGGAAAAAAGGATTAAATTGCAAAATAGAGAAGAATTCGTTTTTAATAATGAACTTGAAAAAATACTCAAAATTAATTTGATCACATGATAAAAATAAGACCAGAACAAATAGAAAAGAACAGTGGTTTAAGATAAACCAGTATCGGATTAAAGCTATCAGTATAAACAACTATGTTTAAAATTCGCCAAGAACAAATAGAAGATTTGCGCCAATCACGGACAGAACAACTCCGTCAAGCGCAACTCCGTGCATTTAGTGAACAGGGTCTCAAAACTGAGGATGATCCTAGCACTCGCACGATTGTCTTAACCGATCAAGCCGCTGGCACTGCTAAAATCACGCCAGCACCCACCGTTGGTGTCTCTGTGACATCTGGCGAAGGCAGAACGCACCAATTCGAGCATGATCCCAAAGGGCAGCTAACAGCCATTACCGATCCGGTGGGTTTGCGTGTGCAATATGAGCGCGACGCACAACAACGTCTAGCCGCCATTCATCGAGATCCAAACAACACTCATCATTTTGAATATGATGCTCAATCTAATCTCAGTGCCATACAATTTCCTGATAATAGTGTTCAAAAATATAATCACAATAATAAAGGACAAGTCACCACTGTAACAGATCGTAATGGACAAGAAACCCATTATAAATATTCAGAAACGGGGCAACTGATAAGTCAAACTGATAGAAATGGTAATGAAACGCGGTTTGAATATGCAGGTATTAACGCGCCATCGGCTATTATTTTTCCAAATGGTGATCGTCACGAATTTGAATATAATCAAGATGGTTATTTAATGCGGGTGAATGGAGCCGAACATGCCACTTTTAAGATTGACGAATTAGCAGATACTTACGATGTTACTTATGCTGATGGCACTCATGTTCATTTTCTTTTTAATGATGAAAAAATAGTTGAGGCAAGCAACGAAACTTGCACTGTCAAACTTGAATATGATGATAAAGGTCACATTATAAGCGAGGATACTGATGGCCAAATTGTCAAATATTTATATAACGAAGTTGGCGCACTGATAGCCATTACCACGCCTGATGGCGAAAAATTACATTTTGAACGCGATAAAGAACACCGAGTCAGTAAAATCACTGATTGGGCAGGCAAACAGTATGAAATTGACTACGATCCTAGCGGCGCATTAGGCGGCATAAAATACCCTAATCGCACCAGCCTATCGCAACAAGTAACCGCAATGGGATTACCACAAACTTTGCGTGTTAATTCACCTTTGTCTCCCAAGCCTATCATAAATTGCCAATATAGTTATGATGTCTGTGATCGCCTCATAGAAGCGACAGAAAATGACAATAGAAAAAGTTACCGTTATGATAAAGAAGGCAGACTGCTCGGCATCCAAGCATCAGAGCAATTTAAGCTAGATGCTCAAGGCAATAACACCCAAAATGCTTGCCGTTATAACAGCCTTGATCAACTTAAACAACAAAATAATCAAAAATTTAGTTACGATGCCTTGGGTAATATGACAACGGGTGTTTGTCCTAAAGGTGAGGCTAAATATCAGTATAATGGACGCAACCAATTAATCAGTGTTACCACACCAGCAGGAGAGACACGCTATAGCTATGATGCCTTTGGACGGCGTATACGCAAAGAATGTAATGGTAAAATAACGCGCTATATTTGGGCAGGACAACAACTGCTTTCTGAAATAACTGAGAAAAACGCACAGACAATCACCCGCCGTGACTATCTCATGTTTCCAGAACGCTCTGTACCACTGGCGATGCGAGTACATGATAAAATCTATTGCATTCATCCGGGGCGACGTGCCGAGACACTTTGCATGACGGATCAGACTGGCAAGGTGGTTTGGCAAGCCGACTATAGTGCTTTTGGAGAGGTTCGCATCACTGAGCAAACTATTTTTCAACCTTGGCGACTTGCAGGACAATATTATGATGATGAAACTGGATTACATTATGCGTTAGCGCGTTATTATAATCCGCAATTGGGACGTTATCTGAGCAAAGACCCATTATTGGATGAAGGAGGCAGTACAAATTTTTATATTTACTGCGATGGTGATCCAATTAACTGCTCAGATCCAAATGGTGAATTTATATTTACAGCTATTTTAGTTGGAGCGGCTATTGGAGCTGCGGTTGGTGCTGGAATTGAATGGTACCGCCAAAGTAAAGCTATTGAAAGAGGCGAACAAAAAGAGTATGATGGTTGGGGCATTGCCAAATCAGCCGCGATTGGTGGAGTTATTGGCGCGGTTGGTGGTGGAATAGGTGCTGCTGTTGAAGGTGCTTTTGCAGCAAGTGTCACAGCAACGATTGCTGGCGGCGCGGGAGTAGGGGGATTAAGTGGTGTAGTATCCTCACTCGCTGAACAGTGTGCGCTAGCGGCTTTGACTGGTAAAGAACTTGAGCCTTGGGATGTTGCTAAAGAAGCTCTGATAGATGGGGTTATTGGGGCTGGTATTGGGGCTGTGACAGGTGGTGTTGGTGGCTGGCTGGCGATACGGGCACGGAAGGGAGTTCAAGAAGGGGTTAAGGGAGTTCCAAACAACTTTAAAGTGTTTGATAACTTCTCGGCAGAAGCTCGATTCTCTCTTGGTAATGCGTCTGCGGATGATCTTGCTGAGATAGCCAAACTTGCAGAAAGTAATCCTGATGTAGAGCTTCTTTTAAGGTCTGCTTTCTATAGTCAAAGAAAAGCAGCGCAATCCAGAGTTCTTGATCCTAATTCGGCAGACTTCAAAGCCATTGATAATCCATTAGACTTTGTTAAGGGGTCGTTGGAGAATATCAAGCTTGTTGAAGCGAGAGGGTATCCTTTTGGTTTTTCTAGTCGAGAGCAGTTTGTAGAGTTCCGAAATAAAATTGCTGAGCAAGTTGATATATTAGGTCTTCCTAGGGATAAAGTGATTTTGCAAGGTAGTAATTTATTTAAGAATAATCCTGGTGATATCGATGTTGGTATTCGCCTTTCTGCTGATGAGTTTGATGATTTTGTTCGTGGAAAATCGTTGATAGCAAAAAAGCGAAAAGAGATTGATTCAGTAGAACGTGCTATTAGGGTCGGGAAACTGGATGATACTAAAATGTTTGGCCCGCCTAGTGCTAGAAGAGGGTTTAGAAATACGCTGAAAGAACTATCTAATACTCGAAATAATCAGGTGGATTTTTCCTTGATTAAAGAGGGAAGTGTTTTTGATCAAATTATCAATAGAAATATATTTTCTCTGTAAGGTGCTGTAAATGGAAGAATATGAATGCTTAATGTATGTAGAGTTTCTGGGTGCAAGAGAGAATCTGTCTGAAGATATTGCATCGCTGTTTTCAGTCGTTTCAAGTGATGGAAATGTTTCTACAGATGCTTTGGAAATAGATGTATTAACGAATGATGACAATTATTTTGATGAGAATGTAGATAGTTTAGATAGTATTTATTTGACCTATTCCTTTATTTTGGATATTGGCTCAAGTAAAAGTGCCTCTAAAGAAGATTTCGTGTCTTCAGTGTCTAAGTTGTTGGAGTTTTTTTGGAGTGAGGGATGCCCTGCTGTTGCTAGGTGTGAATTCAGTGAGTTACTCCCTTATGACGGAGAAGGCAGGCAGCATCAATTAGATATAAGGTCTTAGCTATTGTTTGCCTCATATTTTATTGCAGAACAAGGCTCCTTGTTCTTTGACAAGTTATCAAAAATGAGCAGGGTGCGTCCCACGCACCTTAATGCGTATGATGGGTAGTTCTTTGTCAATTTTCTATTGACGGGTAATAGGAGTCCAAGATTTATCTTGGACCAGCAAGCGTGCGTCCTACACACCGCAGGTAATAAAATATGCTTATAATTAGAAAAGAACAGATAGAAGCCTTTGAGCAGGTTGCTCTCAAAAATTTTGAAAATGATATGTTTGTGTATCTGGAAAAAAATTTTCCAAAGAACTGTGAAATTCATGGTGAAACCAAAACCCGTGAAATTATCCGCTATGGCATTGAACAGGCGGAAGTTCATGGCTTTACTACATCTGAGCGTGATGTGTGTATGTATATCAGTTTAATGCTCATGCTAGGGCACAGCTTTTATAAGGATCCCCAACTTCCTTGGGCTTCTGCCATTTTCAATGATGAAAATCTAAGCCCAAGCATAAAAATTGATCGTATTTATGATAAAGCGATGGCATACCTCGATCAGGTGGCAGGTGTTAATGATGAAAATATAAAAAGGGCATTGCACCGAATACGTGGTAAATCGGCATTATTCCATCTTTCCACCGGATATTTTGAACATGATAGCATCGCTCAGCTTAATGAAATATTTCCAGAAAAATGTCAAGCGGTTGGCGATGCTAATATGCGCTTGTTAATTCAAGAGGGTATCAAGTCAGCCCAATACTATAACATTTTAAACCAACATGATGTATTTATATACATTGGCTGTATGTTTATATTGGGTAGCGGATTTGATAGTGATCCGCAATTTCCTTGGGCAACGGCAATTTTGCAGGAAAAGTCGGCAAAAGAGCAAGATGCCAAAGCTAATAGGCTTTACAACGCTGCCATGGCATCTTTAGAGCAATGGTTGGCTTAACTTGTACGAGAGGTTGGCTATGTGTTTATCAGGTTGTACTCCAAGAGAAAAACCAAAAGGTAAATCAACAAAATGTAAGGGAACAACACAGAATTGTCCCAAGATTCCAGTCAAATTTAAAACAGCTGAGGAAGCTGCTATTCATGCAATGAAAAATGCAAATCCGAAATCTGTAAGCGAGGGCAGAGAGTATGGTGGATGGGTATATAAAAATAGCGATGGCACTTATTCATACAACCCCCCGGTTCGAGGAACTAAAGATGGTCTATCTAATATGCCAAACAAAGGTTCAACTGATGTGGTTTGGTATCATACTCATGGGGCTGCTGATCCTGGTTATAATAATGAAAATTTTTCTGGAAAAAGGGGAGATAAAGGTTATAGCAAAGTCAATAACGCAACTGGATATTTGGCTACCCCAAGTGGGGTCATCAAAAAATATGATCCTAATACCAACACTGTAACCACTCTCAGTGACACAGCTCCACCATAATTGATATAATTGTGCAGTATGATTCACCAAACTCTAAGGAAAAGTAAATAATGTCAGAAATTCATTTTATCTCTTTAATAAAGCTAATACAAACTCCAGAAATCTTTAACTCTAAAGAAATTAGAGTAATTGGTTTTGCCGGGATTGAATTTGAGCATAAAGCAATTTATGTGTCAATTGAAGATTATGATAATGCTATCACCAAAAATGCCATCTGGATAGACATAGAACTTAATGATAAGACTAAAAGTCTTAATAAGAAATATGTCTTAATTGAAGGTGTTTTTGATTTAACCAACTTGGGGCACTTAAAGATGTTTTCAGGAACCATTACCAACATTGAACGAATTGAAGAATGGACTAACAAGTAAGTAATCCCGGCAAAACAGTGCTAGTCAACTAATTCAATGAGTTAGGATTTATTTTTTCAAGTCTATGAATTGCCCTGAAATGCTTTGGGTTCGTGCAACAAAACTTACCGATGCCAAGGAACTGGCTCCAAAACTACGCCAAGCGGATATTCAAGAAATCAAAGCTGCAACTGGGGAGCCACCCCTGATTGCTTTACAAAATGGCATTTATTGGTCTGATTCCTGTTATACAATCGTAGATGAAGACGACAAACCGCTAGCACTTTTTGGCACCGTACCTGATCCAAACAGCAAAGATACAGGTAGAGTCTGGCTTCTCGGCTCCGACGAACTGACTAAACATTCCTTATTCTTTCTCAGAAATAGCCACAAATGGGTGGAAAAATTGCACCAGCGATATGACATCCTTTGGAATTATATAGATGCCAGAAACGAAGTGCATATCCGATGGCTAAAGTGGTGTGGTTTTAATTTTATCAGACGGATTGAAAAATATGGCGTTGAACAAAGACCATTCTATGAATTTGAAAAAGTACGTGCTAAAAAATAATTAGCAAGCGTAGGGATAGCACGCACCACCATCATCAGGTGTTGAGTTTTCATTCCTGTCAGGTTTATCGGTTGCCCCTGAAAGGGGCTGACATATTAGCCTAGGGCAACGCCCTAGGATTGAGAGGTTTTGAATTTAAGCCCTGAAAGGGCGAAACATATATGAATTATGTTCAATTATGTATCGCCCTTTCAGGGCTTAGAATATCATTACATCTTCCTAGGGCGTTGCCCTAGGCTGGTATGTTAGCCCCTTTCAGGGGCAAATTATTAAGTGAGCAAAAAATTTACGTGTGTTATTACGTAATAATATCATTATTATTCAATAATTTGCTATTTAAACATAAGTAGGTTGGGCTGACGAAAGGATACGCAGTCAATGGCTTCATATGAAGAAGATCAAGGAGTTATTCTAACCAAGCAAATATCATATATTTTGTTATAATATACAACTAGATCCTTGCTTATATGTAATCTATGTGGTTTTATGTATCTTTAGTGATAATAGGAAAGTAAAGAAATGCCTGAGAAAATTGACTATGACTTTATTAGTAAACTAGAAGGAGGCCGTCAAACCATTGGATATGTCCCTGACGCTCATACAAGTCAGAGTGGTGTTACCATAGCAACAGGGTTTGATTTGGGTCAAAAAAATGAGAATGACTTGAATGCACTTAACTTGCCTCAGAGTTTAATCGACAAACTCAAACCTTATTTGGGCAAAAAGAGGACAGAAGCAGAAGAATTTCTAAAATTGTATCCATTAATTATTGAAGATTCATATGCCCAGATAATTGAT
>Ga0256847_1001717_pt1 | contig 10626 bp, 11 predicted proteins | sample TeddybearmetaG_FD_189099 | JGI IMG/M metagenome (GOLD analysis project Ga0256847, IMG submission 189099) | Hydrothermal vent microbial communities from East Pacific Rise, Pacific Ocean - Teddybear | ecosystem: Environmental > Aquatic > Marine > Hydrothermal vents | place: Pacific Ocean: East... | reverse complement strand
TACTGATGCAGGTAACCTTGGTTCAATCGTCAGTCGCCTAACATTTGATGGCGGCGACCCGTTCAATGGCGGCGGCTCAGTCGGCGGCAATATTGCGCGGATCGGGACCAATATTGTCAACGGCCCTGGGATTGAAACCTCTGGCATTGATATCCGGGCACAGAATGTCTGGGATCTTGCAAATGGCAACGAGTTCACACTCGGCGTCGATGCAACTTATGTCATCAACTATGATGTTGAAGCCTTCGCAATTGAAGATGCCCTCACACCCGGCTTCGACGCTGCGGGTCAGTTCAACCGGTCGAACACCTTCCGGTCATTGCCTCAGCTGAAAGCCAATTTCACCGGCAACTATTCCATGGGGGCTCACAACTTCAGGGGCGTCGTTCGTTACATCGACTCTTATGAAGATGAGCGCGGTGATATCACCGGCAATGGTTCCGATGAGATTGACGCCCAGACAACTCTGGACCTGTTCTACAATTGGCAGGCACCTTGGCAGTTTGATCTCGGCCTGTCTGTGGTCAATGCCTTTGATGAGGATCCACCATTTGCAGCGTTCGACCTGAACTATGATCCGTACACACACAACCCATTCGGGCGTACGTTCAAGATCAGCTTCACCAAGGCTTTTGGCGGCGGTTGATTTCGGTCACAATTGAATAAGAAAAGGGCGACCAATTTGGTCGCCCTTTTTATTTGGTCTGGTGAAAGATGGGGTTTAGTTCAGCCCTTCACGGCCGATGGCGTAGAAGCGTTCGCGGCGCTGGGCTTTGAGCTCCTTAGGGCTCATCGACATTAGCTCCTGCAGCGCCTTGTCGATGGCTTTGCCGGCCGCCGCCATGGCTTTGAGTGGATCACGGTGGGCGCCGCCAACCGGTTCCTTGATCACGGTGTCGACGACTTTCAACTTGAGCAGATCAGGTCCGGTAATCTTCATCGCTTCGGCGGCGTCGCGGGCTTTCCCGGCGTCGCGGTAGAGGATGGAGGCGCAGCCTTCCGGCGAGATCACCGAATAGATCGCATGTTCCATCATCATCACCTTATTGGCTGCAGCGATTGCAATCGCGCCGCCCGACATGCCCTCGCCAATGATCAAAGTGATCAGCGGCACGTTCAGGGTCAGACAGCGCTCTGTACCGCGCGCAATCGCTTCGGCCTGCCCGCGCTCTTCACCGGCTTTACCCGGAAACGCGCCTGCTGTGTCCGGCATAGTGATCACCGGTAGTTTGAACCGCTCAGCCAGATCCATCAGGCGCACGGCCTTGCGATAGCCTTCCGGGTGGGCCATGCCGAAATTATGCTTCAGGCGGCTCTCGGTCGTGCGGCCTTTCTCGTGGCCCATGACGACGACAGATTGTCCGCGAAAGCTTGCTAGTCCGCCGATCACCGCCTCGTCATTGCCGAACACGCGGTCGCCTGCCAGTTCCTGAAAATCGTCGAATAGGGCTTCGATATAGTCGCTGAAATGCGGGCGTTCAGGATGGCGCGCAACCTGTGTCTTGCGCCACGGCGTCAGGTTTGCGTATGTCTCTTTGAGCTGTTTGGTCGCTTTGGCTTTGAGCTTTTTCAGCTCGTCAGAAATTTGCGGACCGCCTTCTTGCCGGGCAACAGCCTCCAGCTCGGCAATTTTGGTTTCCAGCTCAGCGAGCGGCTTTTCGAAATCAAGATATGTTGTGACCATGAGTGACAAATAGCGAGGGTTTGGGTTCGCCGCTAGCTTTTTCGTGCATCAGGCTCTGGACGCTCAAAAATAATGATGGGGCTGCCTTCAATCTCGGATCGCGTCATTTCCTCGTATCCACATTTTCTTGCGATCTTTATCGACGCCAGATTGTCCGGTTCGATGATGCAGGTTGCGCGGCTAGGGCAGGCATGATCGAGCCAGTCATGCGCCGCTATCATTGCCTCTGATGCATAGCCCTTACCCCAGTGTGACGGCGCAATGATCCAGCCGGATTCAGGTATGCCAGAGATACTCGGCTCAATCGCACGCATGAAGTCAGCAAAACCAACCTCGCCAATAACCAGCTCGGTGCGGCGCTCACACACCGTCCAGTAGCCATAGCCAAGCAAATGCCACAGCCCGTATGTACGCAGCATCGTGAACCAGACGTCTTGCCGGGTGCGCGTTCCACCCGTGAACCGGCCAACCTCATCATCAGCGCGGATCGCCGATAGCGCATCTAAGTCTGTGATCGCGACAGGTCGCAAAATCAGGTTCTGCGTAACCAAGGTAGGCGGAGTGGTCACCGCCGCGGATTCATTTGTTCAAGCATCCGCTGCATTGCGGCATGCACCATCTGGATCGCTTTCAAGGGCCGGATCATGACTTTGAACTCGGTGATCTTGCCCGCCGCGTCCCATTCGATCAGATCGACGCCATTGATGGTGATACCGTCAATCGTGCTTTCAAATTCCAGCACCGCCTTGTCGCCGCAATCGAAGATGCGGGTGTAGTGAAAATTGTTGCCGCTGAACATGCTGTCAGCCGCTGACAGGTAGGCAAAGACCAGCGCCTTGCCCCTTTGCGGGGTGTGGACGACCGGGCTGTGAAAGACCGCATCATCGTGTAGCATGTCTTGCAAAGCGCCATGCGTGGCCTTGCCCAGCGCCACATCGATCCAAGCTTGCAAGTGTGGTGGATAGTCGGTCATTCCTCGGTCCCCGCATACGCTGCGGCCATGTCCGGGTCTTTGGCCGCAACTTGGTCGGCGAGATCGCAAATCACTTTGGCTTGTTTCCAAGTGGCGTCATCTTGCATCTTGCCGTCGAGCATGGCGACACCGGCGCCGTCTGGAATGGCGGCCAAGACGCGTCGGGCGAACTTCACCTCGCCGGGATCAGGGCTGAATACTTTCTTGGCGATGGCGATCTGGCTTGGGTGCAACGTCCAAGTGCCAACGCAGCCGAGCAGGAAGGCATTGCGAAACTGCTGTTCGCAGGCGTCAGTGTCGGCAATGTCGGTAAAGGGGCCATAGAATGGTTTGATACCGGCCATCACGCAGGCGTCGACCATACGGGCAATCGTATAGTGCCAGAGGTCTTGCTGGGCAGATTGGCGCGGGCTGCCATCTTCGCGGGGGTCTTCGATCACGCGGTAGAATGGATGGCCGCCGCCAACCCGGGTCGTCTTCATCTTGCGACTGGCAGCTAGATCCGCCGGGCCAAGCGAGATGCCCTGCATGCGTGGGCTGGCCAGCGCGATCTCTTCAACGCGTGCGACGCCCTCGGCTGTTTCCAGAATGGCATGCAGCAGGATAGGCCGCGTCAGACCCGCTTTGGCTTCCAATTGCGCGACGAATTGATCGACATAGTGGATGTCCCACGGGCCTTCGACTTTCGGGATCATCAACACGTCGAGCTGTTTGCCAGCCTGCATTACCAGATCGGTGACATCATCCAGAAACCACGGCGAGTTGAGGCAATTGACCCGCGCCCACAGGCCGGTGCCTTTGGCTTGCCAGTCGACCATACCAGCCATTTCAATCACGCCCGCACGCGCCGCTTCTTTGGCATCGGCCGGGATCGCATCTTCAAGATTACCCAGCACCACATCGCACTGGTCGGCCATGGCGGGCACTTTGGCGCGAACCTTGTCGAGATGCGGTGGTACAAACTGGATCATCCGCTCAAGTCGAACCGGTAGATCGCGCATCGGTTCTGGCGCCCCTGCGGCGAGGGGTTTGAAAAATTGGCGCGGCGTCTTCTGGCTCATGCGGTAATCTCCGGTTGTCCGGCGCAAGCTAGCCAAATGCTGCGCCGCGTCAAACCCGACTTAAGGGAAGGCACGTTGCCAATGCCAGAACGTCTTGAGCGGAGTAGATAAATACGTATCAGGTTCGTCTGCTGTCTGGGCAAGACTGATAGTCGGTGCGGGTCCGGGTTTTGAACTCAATCACCGCCATTGAGCAGGACTTGTTTTGCGTGACCGGGATGGCAATTCGTTTTCCGTCCGTAGAGAATATAGGCAGGCCAAAGGTTTTGTTCTCAGATGCGAGAAACTCAAACCGGCAACCCTCCACATGTCGAACGATGATGCTTTTGGGCGCGGCATAGGCGCGATGGCCGTTCGCATCTGATATTACAATTGGGTTTGCGCTTTCGGGCGCTGTGCCGGAATATCCACGGGTCAATGAGAACTCCGCTTGTGTGACGGGCAATAGGAGCGCGGCGAGACCGACCCCGACAAGGCCGAGTGCGAACGGGGTCACAAGTTTCGATGTCCTGGTGCGCTCGCTGTGTGCGGGCTGCTGCGCTGGCCCAATCCATTGATAGCCTGAACGCGGAATTGTTCGGATCAGTTTTGGGTGTGCGGCGTCATCGTTCAGCCGGGTTCGGATCACCCATAAAGCGTGATTCAGTCCCTTTTCGCCAACCGCAAAATTGCCGTCCCACACAGTTTGAATAAGCTGCTCGCGCGATACTTCTGCCGGGGCCGCCTCAATCAACGCCGTGATCACACGCCAGGCTTTATGGGTTAGCGAAATCGTTCGGCCGTCTATGGTCAGGCTTTGCTCGTCGCTGTTCAGGTCAAGCGTGCGGTTTGCCCGACGCGGCCAGAATTTGCCCCGAATAGACAAGAATAGATTTGATCGATCAGTCAAAACGAACCTCTGATGCCAGCTCATAAACCATAGCGAGCCTTAACAATGAAACCCAATATCATCATCTTCGCAAGCCTGCTGACCGCGTGCGTCGCCGCCGCCGATCCGACTGAGGTACAAATCGGGGACGGGCAAATCTCAGGCCTGAGCCTTGCGCCTTATGATCTTGTCTGGAGCCAATGCGGTGCCATAGAAGGCGTGTGGTCTGCCAGCCCGGACCTGTCCGAACGGGCGGTGATGATCGGGGATACGATGCTGCGCCTGACCCAATCGAGCGATAGCGAGCAGGGCCGCTCGACCTCAACCGCGTATCTTGATCGCGCCAGCCTGTCGCCCTTGCGGTTTGAACGCCGCATGCAGCCACCCGAGGGCGCGCCCGCAAGGTCGATAGAGCATTCACTGAGCGGCGAGGGCTACCGCGCGGTCATGCGCCAAGGCGATATGATGCGCGAGAAAGAGGGGCCAATCGGCTCAAACCTTTATGACGGTGCCAGTTTGGGGCTCGCTCTGTCGCGGCTGAGTTTCGATACTGATATATATTCGTTCCAATCCTCGATGATTGGCATGCAGGCGACCTATTCGACAATCGTGACACTGGCCGGGCGCGAGACCGTGCAACACGGCGATCACACGCTTGATGTGCTGCTGGTTGATGTCGAGTGGCACCATAATGAGCTTGGCGATGTCTACCTGCCCGGCCCGAATGAGAGTGGTGGCCGTTATTCGATCGTGCAAAACCCGCCAGCAGGCGTGCCCTATGTGCTGCGTTATCAGACCGATACATATGTGGTCGAGTTTAAGCCGGATATCTGCCCGGCTCTGATCGGTTCGGCTGACTAGGTTTTAGTTGGCCAATGGATGCGATGTTTCGAGCAGCTCGGCCAGTTCGTCGGTGAGCACGTGGGTATAGATTTGCGTGGTTGAGATATCGGCATGACCGAGCAGGGTCTGCACAGAGCGCAGATCAGCGCCGCCTTGCAGCAAGTGCGTGGCATAGGCATGGCGCAGCGCGTGCGGATACACGCGCGCCGGGTCCAGCCCTGTCTTGTGCGCGAGCGTCTCAAGCATCTGGCCAAGGCGGCGGCGGGTAAAGTGCCCGGACTTGCCGCGCGACGGGAAAACAAAAGCGTCGGCACGTCCGCGAGCCAGACTATTCTCAGGTAAGCTATCCTCGCGCACCGACAGCCAATTGGTTAGCGCGAGCAAAGCGGGCGCGCCGAGCGGGCACAGACGTTCCTTGCCGCCTTTGCCGCGAATGATGATCTCACGCGTATCCCACAGGCCGAGGCGCTTACGCGGCAGGCTGCCCATGGTCAGGCCGACCAGCTCGCTAACCCGCAGGCCAGCGCCGTAGAGCAGCTCAATCAGGCAGGTCAGGCGAATATCATCTGCGCAGGCTTCGATGAGCGACGCGACTTCCTCGCGCGTCAGCACGTCCGGGACTTCGCGCTGGGTTTTGGGGCCTTCGAGCCGCGAGGTTGGATCATCTTTGCGGTCGCTTTCTTCGAACAGGAAGCGGAAAAATCGTTTCAGCGCCGACAGCTTGCGCGCCTGCGTCGAGGCCGCAAACCCCTGCTTGGCCAGCGACCGCATCCAGCCCGACAGATCATCAGGCTGCGCCGTCGTCAGCCCGCCGCCGAGATAACCAGAGGCATCCAGCAGATCGCGGCCATAGGCATCCAGCGTGTGCACAGACGCGCCGCGCTCAGCCGACATCATTTCAAGAAAAGCTTCAATACGGGCATGATCAGACATAGCCGATAAGATAGCCGCCCGCAGGTTAACACCTAACGAAAACGGGCGCCCTGTAAGGAGCGCCCGTTTGGGTTGGGATTAAGCCGCTGGTTCATCAGGTGGCGTTTCCGGTTTTGACTTGTCGATGACCGGATGACTGTCCTCGCCTTCGCCATTCGTGCGATGCATGGCGATGACCACACCTGACAGCGCCAAGATCGCGATCAGATTCGGGAAGGCCATTGAGGCATTGGCTATGTCACCAAGCAGCCACAGCGCGTCCGTATTGGTCACCATGGCGCCAGCAAACACGACCAAAACCCAGACATATCGGAATGGGTGTGTCGCCCATTCGCCGATCAGATAGGTCAGGGCCTGCTCGCCATAGTAGGACCAGCCGACAATTGTCGTGAAGGCAAAGAAGAATAGCGCAATCGGAACCACCCATTCACCGCCCGGGAAGGCTGCGCCATATGCCCGCGTCGTGATAGCGGCCGAGTTGGCATCTGTTTTCCACGCATGATCGACTTTCAATGTAACCGTTCCATCGGTTGCGCCCGCCAAAGCGGATTGGAAGAAGGCTAGCTCTTCAGCCGCAGCGATGGGTATTGTCAGAACATCAAACTTGCCCTCAGCGTCGCTCGCCTTGAAGGTTTTCTTGCCTTCGCGCATGGCCTCTGTGGCCTCATCAGACCATTCGAACAGGCCAGCAAACTTGACGTTTTGAGCGCGGCAGCTGGCGAGATATGACTGCGCGAGTTGGCCGTGCTTGGCGATCTTTTCATCTCGTCTGTCTTCATAGGCAGAAGGGACCATGTCCGATACGCTGTAGCGTTCGCCTTCTTTTGCTGGGTTCACCGGGCGCTCAATCTTCTGGTCGTCACAGTAATTAGCCGCCATCAGAGATGGGCTTTTTTCAAAGTCGCCGGTGACTGTCAGGATCACCAAAGCGGTCATCGTACAGATAACAATTGTGTCGATGAACACGCCAATCATCGCGATCTCACCCTGCATGACCGGGTTCTTGGTTTGCGCAGCAGCATGAGCAATTGGAGCAGAGCCTTGGCCCGCTTCATTCGAGAACAGGCCGCGCGCGATCCCGGCGCGAACCGCAGCGAGCACGCCATAACCAGCCGCGCCGCCAAAGACTTCTCTCCAGCCGAAGGCCGAGCCGATGATCTCCATGAAGGCACCCGGTACTTTCGGAGCATTGATGATCAGAACAACCAGCGCGATCAGGACGTAAACCAGCGCCATGACCGGGACGACTTTACCGGCAACACTGCCGATAGACTTGATCCCGCCAATGATCACCGCAAACACCAGTCCGGCGAGAATAATTCCAACCGACCATTCAGGAATGGCGACGTTAAATTGTGATTTGCCAACTTCCAGCGCCGCTTCGGTGATTGAGTTGGCTTGGATCATCGACCCTGTCGCGATGGCCGAGAATAGCGTACCGATACAGAAAATAACCGCCAGCCATGTCCAATTTTTGCCAAGACCGTTCTTGATATAATACATCGGTCCGCCATTGATGCGGCCATATTCATCAGTTTCGCGGTATTTCAGTGCAAGCGAGGTTTCCGAGAAAGCCAGCGCCATCCCAAACAGGGCGACAACCCACATCCAGAAAATCGCGCCGGGTCCACCCAGCGTAATTGCGGTGGCAACACCAGCAAGATTACCGGTACCGACTTGTCCAGATAGCGCCGTAGACAGAGCTTGCCACGGCGTAATCGAGCCATCATCGCTTTGCGCTTTGCGGCCATCCCAAACTTCTTTCAGCGCAGGTACGAACCGCAAAAGTGGCCGGCCACCAAGCCGGATCATCATATAGAGGCCAACGCCCAACAGAACGATTGCCAATGGGCCAACAGGTAACAGGCGCGTATCGCCCCATGTTCCGCCCCAAATGAATCCGCTGATACTCTCAATCAGCGTCACAAAATTTTCCATAATGCCTCCCCGGCATGTTGCTTTTTAGCTTTGCGTGGACCCTAGAACAGAAACGGGCGCTGTGAAGCGCCCGCTAGGTAATTTTTACATGAATGTGACAGCTAAGGCACGTTCTATCCGCCAAAGCCCTCGCTGACACCGAAGTCGCGGCGGGCTGATACGATGGTCACGACAACCCCGGCCAGAACGTCCAGCAACGCCATCACAGTGATGATGAAGAAGACTGACGTGGCAAAGTTTGGATGCAGCAGGAACAGCATCAGGCAGACAATGAACAGGATCATCGAGAAGCCGTGGTTCATGATTGTCGCTGTGCCGGTGCTGGTCGATTTCAGGATTTCCATGAACAGGACCGCAATCGACAACAGCAGCAAGCCGTCACCTTTGGTCATGATCCAGACGACATCGCCAGCAATCATAGGTATCGAAAACAGGGTTTGCGACAGAACATCCATCATTGGCGAGACGGTCGCGACGACTTGTTCGCCTTCGACTGCGACAGCCGCAGGATCAACGCCAATGGCCAGCGCGATCATCGCATAGATGCCGACCGGAATGATGAATAGTGGAAATGCGCTGAGTAAAAGTCGCATAAGGCTTCCCCTTCGTTTCGGGCGTTTACCGTTTCTGTCGGCTGCCCGTTTTTTCTGTTCGAGCTGGGCAGCCGCAGCTGCCGGAAAAATAACTGACGTCATGTCTGTCTCTTCTGCTAAATCAGTTAACCGCATCTCACCAAGATGCAAAGCAATCTGCTGCGCGCAACGTCTATGTAAGTGATTGGCGTGTTCTGTTTGCAACCCTACTATCACGATAAGGAGGCTCATTTTGGAGCCATTTCACATTCTAGCTGGGCCACCCGGCGCTGGTAAGACAACGGTGTTGCAGCTGTTGAGCGAGACGGTGCAGGTCGTGCCCGAACCCGCCCGCCGTGTGTTGGCTGAGCAACGCGCGATTGGCGGGCAAGGTACCGGAGACGCCGATCAGGCCTTGTTCGTTCAGCTGATGCTGGAGATGGCGCAGGCCGATCATGCCGCTGCGTCGGGTCTGACCCTGTTTGATCGCGGCCTGCCCGATCTGCTCGCTTTTTGCACCCATTACGGCTTGCCGAAGCGGCCGATCCAAACCGCGATCACTGCGCAGCGCTATGCCCCAGCTGTGTTCTGGTTCCCGCCTTGGCCTGAGATCTATACGCCGGACGATGAACGCAAACTCGACTTTCAAGGCGCGGTCGAGTTCGGCGAACTGATCCACCAAGCATATCTGCAGTCCGGTTATTCGATAGTGCCCGTACCACAAGCGCCGCCGCAGGAACGGGCCGCGTTCATCCTGCGACAGATCGGCGCTTAGCCAGCTATTTCAGCCGCGCAGCCTTGGTTTTGGCTTTTGCCTTGCGGGCAGCGCTGTGGGTGCGTTTGCCGCGAGAACGATCAGATCGGGCCGCCGGAACAATATCGCTCCAATCGGTCGGCGGTGCAGCTTCAACCTTCTTGGTTGAGCGCAGCCGCGCCTTGATCGCAAGTTCAGGCGGATTGTCATCATGCACAACGGCTTGGTCGCCTTTGCGCTCATTCTGGGTCTTGGGGTGTCTGAAATAGGACATGACGGCCTCTGAATACGGGCAGTCACATTACCAGAAATACGCGTCTCTGTAACGCATCAAATCTCGTCTGCGGCCTCAGGATTACGCCGCCGCCGGATCAACCACATCACCCCGCGCAGATCAGACAGCGCCGCCCACAGGCGTCCGAAATTTGTATAGTTGGAAACGCCCGCGCCGCGTTCACGGTGATTGACGTTGATGAACTCAACCTTGAAACCCTCGGCGCTCATCAAAGCGGGCATATAGCGGTGCATATGATCGAAATAGGGCAGCGACAAATAGGCGTCGCGGCGCATCACCTTGATCCCGCAGCCACTATCATCACAGTCATCATGCAGCATTCTGCGCCGGATCGAATTGGCAAAGCGGCTGCCAAACCGCTTCCATGCCGTATCTTTGCGTGAGGCGCGGCGGCCCATAACCATGGCGAGTTTTTCGGGTGCATCTGGCCGGGTCAGGCTGCGATACAAAGCCGGCAGATCAGCCGGATCATTCTGGCCGTCACCATCGAGTGTGCCGATGACCGCGCCGCGCGCCGCCTGAACCCCGCTGCGAATGGCCCGTGATTGACCGGCATTCTTGCGATGGCTGAGCACGCGCAATTGCGGGTATTGGGTTTTCAACTCAGCCAGAATGGCGCGCGTGTCGTCCGGCGAGGCATCATCGACGAAAATCATCTCAAACGCGCGGCCTTTCAAGGCGATTGCAATTTCGGAAATCAGGTCA
>Ga0256847_1001716_pt1 | contig 10626 bp, 8 predicted proteins | sample TeddybearmetaG_FD_189099 | JGI IMG/M metagenome (GOLD analysis project Ga0256847, IMG submission 189099) | Hydrothermal vent microbial communities from East Pacific Rise, Pacific Ocean - Teddybear | ecosystem: Environmental > Aquatic > Marine > Hydrothermal vents | place: Pacific Ocean: East... | reverse complement strand
TGCTGCGGTCAGCGGCGGGCGAGAAGCTGTCGTTCAAGCAGAAAGATTTGAAGATCAATGGCTGGGCGATTGAGAGCCGGGTCTATGCCGAAGACCCGTATCGCAATTTCTTGCCGTCAATTGGCCGTTTGAAACGGTTCCAGCCACCGATGCAGGGGCCGCTTGGTGCGGGCACCGTACGGATGGATAGCGGCGTGCGCGAGGGCGACGAGATCTCGATGTTCTATGACCCGATGATCGCCAAACTGGTCACGCACGGGGCGACGCGGGACATTGCGTTGGACACACAAGCCGAAGCGCTGGACCGGTTCCACATTGAAGGCATTCAGGACAATATTCCGTTCTGCGCCGCTGTGATGGACGCTAAGCGCTTCCGGTCTGGCGATTTTACCACGGCTTATATCAAGGATGAGTTTCCGGACGGGTTCAATGGCACTGAGCCCACCGAAGATCAGACGCTGTTACTGGTCACGACCGCCGCTTATGCTCACGCTGTTTACTCTGAGCGGGCCAACCAGATTACCGGCCGGATGTCACCGATTGTGGCGCTGCGGACTGAATGGGTGGTCATTCTGGGCGAGGAGCATTTGCCGACAGAGCTTGTGCTGAGCGAGGGTGAAGCGACGATTACCCTGCACGGCAAGGCGCATTCACTGGTGACGAATTGGACCCCCGGCATGACGCTGTTTGAGGGCGTACTGGATGGCAAACCGTTTGCGGTGAAGCTGGCTGATCGCACCGAGGGCTACATGGTGCGTCACCGCGGCGTGGCTTTGCGCGCCTTGGTCTGCACCCCGATGGCAGCTGAGCTGCACAAGCGTTTGCCGGAGAAGGAAAAGCCTGATCTGTCGAAGCTGATCATCTCGCCAATGCCGGGACTGGTCGTCTCAGTTGAAGTTGAAATTGGCCAAGAGGTTCAGGCGGGCGAAGCGATTTGCATTGTCGAAGCGATGAAGATGCAAAACATCATTCGCGCCGAAGCCAATGGCATCGTGAAAGCTGTGAATGTCGCTAGCGGCGATAGTGTTGCGGCGGATGCGATTATGGTAGAGTTCGAATAATCCAACGCCCTTCAGGACCTAACCTCATGCAAAACCTGCTTTTCAATGCCAATGGCCGAATCCAGCGTAACCGTTACTGGCAAGGGATGGTCATTCTGACCGTGGTCAGTGTTCTGGTGGTTGCCGCGACTGCGATGTTGAGCCAGTTTTTGGGAATTCTGGCGTGGCTGGTAATCTACCCGTATATCTGCGTTCACGGTAAGCGATTGCATGATGCGGGCACGACGGCGTGGTGGGTGATCGGTATCTTCTTTGGCTCGTTGGTATTGAATTTCATTTTTGGGCTGTTGCTTGGGCCAATGTTTATGGATGCAGAAACGCTCGCCATTCAGCAGGAAATGGCTGAGCGCATGTCAGCGGGCGACCTTCAAGGTGTTCTCGAAGGGGCAGAAATCCTCGGTCAGAAACTGCTACCGTTGAACATTGTCGCGGTTATCGGGTCGAACGCGATATTGGCAATGATTGTCGGTTCCTTGGCGACAGAGCCGCGCGCTAACAAGCATGGCCCGGTGCCGGGCGCGGCGCACGGGGATACATTTGGCTGAAAACGCACAATGTATCTCGATAAATAATTATCGTTTATTGATAAATGTATTTGGACGTGTATAAGCGTAACCAATCGGCCGTTTGCCAAAAGGATTCCGCGCGATGAGCGACATTAGCACGACCCCAGATGTTCTTGATCCCGACCGCCCGTGGATTACAGACGAGCGGCAATTGCCGTCGCGGATGAGCTGGATTGCCTCCCTGTTCAACCCCACAGGAAAGTCCCCGAAGCTGCATTTCACGCGGGTTTGGACGGTCTGCTTCTTCCTGCAATTCCTGATCGTTGTCATCCCGTTTGGCCTCGGCATTGTCATCGGTCTGGCGGGCGGCAATCCGTCTGGGATCAAAACGTTGGGCCTGTATGCCTCGCCAGTCGTGTTCATCGCCACGACCCTTATTTCCTATGTCGCGCATTCAAGGCGTTTGAACGATGCCGGCAAACTGTCTCTGTGGGCGGTGCTGGTTTTGATCCCGTTGCTGATTGGTATGGCGCTATTCATGTCAGGTGTAATGCAAAAATCGGCTGAGTATGATGGGCTGTATGATCAACGAGCGGAGTTTCTGGATGATCCACAAACCTGGCGCGCGGAACGCTTGGTGGAGCGCCAAGCGGCGCAAGCCAAGCAAACCGAGTTCCGCGATTTCAATAGCCAAGCAGGTCCATTTTTGACCGAAATTTACCTAGGCAAAAACGCCGCCATGAGAGATACACCGCAAGTTTGGCGCACTGAAAAACTGGCTGAGTTCGCTGAATTACAAACCAAAGCCAAAGCGTTGACTGAGAAACCAGAAGGCGAAGAAGGGGCGTCAGGCCCCGAGAGCCAAGCTCAGCGCGGTGGACAACGAGGCGGCAATGGCGGCGTTCGCGCCGATCAGGAATTGCCTGATCAGGTCGCATTCATCCTGAAACCGAATGTTGGAATCATTCAAATGATTCTATTCGGGATGAACTTGTTCATCATGATCTGGAGCCTGACTTGGGTGGCGCGAGTGCCTGACTTTGGCAAATCCAAGCCTAAACAAGACGATCCGTTTGTCCCTGCCGGACAGGCGATGGGCGCCTTCGACTAGATCGGCGGCGCACTGGCGATGGTCGCGCTCTCGAACACCTCTTCAAACGCCCGGCGTAAGGCTTCATCGGCTTGTGTCATATCCACCGGCAGGCCGAGATCGAGCAAGCTGGTGACGCCGTAACGCGTATCTTCGATCCCACATGGCGTGATGCCCTCGAAATGCTCAAGATCCGGTTCGACGTTCAGGCTGATGCCGTGAAAACTGACCCAACGTTTCAAACGCACACCAATCGCCGCAATCTTGTCCTCGCGCAGCGCGCCGCCGCTTTGCGTGCGATCAACCCAGACCCCGACCCGGCCATCGCGCGCGCCCGCCTCGACATTGAATGCGGCCAGTGCGGTGATGATCCAGCGTTCCAGATTGGCCACAAAAGCCCGCACATCGCGCCCACGCGCCGCTACATCCAGCATCACATAGGCGACACGCTGGCCCGGCCCATGATAGGTGTACTGGCCGCCGCGCCCGGCCTCAAACACGGGAAACCGTTCAGGATCGCGCAGGTCAACCGGCTTGGCGCTGGTCCCGGCGGTGTACAGGGCAGGGTGCTCCAGCAGCCAGACCATTTCTGGCGCGCCATCCTCCCGGATCGCCTTGGCATAGGCCTCCATGGCGCTCTTGGCGCGCTCATATGGAACCTGCGCCGGGCTGGTGGCCCAGAGAACTTTTGCGGGTGGCGGCAGGGCTTGCGACATGTACTGCATATAGCGCAGACTTTTCGCTTCACAATCTGCGCACTGCCGCTTATATCGCGCCCTCTACCCGGCGTGCGGCCGTGGCGGAATTGGTAGACGCGCAACGTTGAGGTCGTTGTGGGCGCAAGCCCGTGGAAGTTCGAGTCTTCTCGGCCGCACCATTTTATTTGCAAGTTGAGGCTGGTCAGCCCGTTTGCAGGTTTGAGTTCAAAATCATCTTGCGCCGGGTCACCGAACGCGCGAAACACGCCGGATGAGCGCGCCAGATGACCAGCAAGATCAAGATGTCCCAGAGCAGCAGCAATTGCTGGATGATCTGGAACATGCCGTGCTGGACGGCGATCAGGCTTGGGTCAAACAGACGCTCGAGGGCATGCATCCGGCCGATGCCTCCGATTTACTCGAACAGCTTCCGGCTGAGGATTTCGAAGCCGCCGTCGAGCTGCTTGGCGAGGAATTACCCACCGAAATTCTGATCGAGCTACGCGATGAGTATCGCGAGGACGCGGTTGAAGCCTTGCCTGATGCGGCCGTGGTCGAAGTGCTGGATGAGCTTGATTCAGATGATGCCACGGCGGTTTTGGAAGACATGGACGCGGATCGCCGTGAGCGCATCCTTGACGGGCTTGAGCCGGCTGACCGGGCCGCGCTGGAAGCGCATCTGGTACATGAGGAAGATACCGCTGGCCGCTTGATGCAGCGCGAGTTTCTGGCCGCGCCGGAATTCTGGACTGTCGGTCATGCCATCGACCATGCGCGCGATAATGCTGCCGAGTTACCGGACGATTTTTACGAGATTTATGTGGTTGACCCGATGAACCGTCCGGTCGGTTATATCCTGTTGTCGCAATTGCTCAGAGCCCCGCGCGAGACCAAGCTAGAGGATATTATGGGGGCTATGCATTCCGATATATCGGTCGATATGGATCAGGAAGAAGTAGCCTATCAATTCCAGAAATACTCGCTGGCCTCTGCGCCGGTAAAAGATACGGCAGGGCGATTGGTCGGGATGATCACGGTCGATGACATGGTGCATGTCATTCAGGAAGAAAATACCGAAGATTTGCTGGCGCTTTCGAACGTGTCGTCGGCGGATGGCTCGGACAGCGTCTTGGAGACGGTGCGGGCGCGGGCGCCGTGGCTGGCGATCAATCTGGTCACGGCCTTTATCGCATCAGGGATCATCGCTCTGTTCGAGGGGACACTGGATAAATTAGTGCAATTGGCGATCCTGATGCCGGTTGTGGCGGCGCTGGCAGGGAATGCAGGTAGTCAGGGCCTCGCTGTGACGGTTCGTGCGATTGCCGAACGGGAATTGGAAGGCAAAGCGCAGCGCCGGGCGCTGGTTCGTGAAACGCTGACCGGCGTGATCAACGGGGTGATTTTTGCCATCGGTGTGGCCGCAGTTTCTTTGGTGTGGTTTCGGGATGTGAAGCTCGCAATTGTTATCGCGGTCGCGATGTTTGCGAGCTTTGTCTGGGCCGGGATGTCCGGCATTGTCGTCCCGCTGGCGCTCAAGAAAGCGGGCGCTGATCCGGCGGTGGCCTCGTCGGTCTTTGTCCTGACATTGACCGATACAATGGCATTTTTCAGTTTTCTCGGGCTCGCCACGTTAATGCTGCTCTAGCCTGTAAATGCGAGACGGCGCATGGCTTGCACAGATCGGCTGGAGGGACGGAGAAACTGTCCCAAACCGGAGCAGGTGATGGCCTCAAATATGCGCACATCCCGGGCGGGCCTCGACGTAATCAAAGCGTTTGAGGGCTTCCGGCCGCGTTATCAGCAATTGCCTGATGGTCGTTGGATCATTGGTTACGGGCATGTGCGTGAGACGCGTGAAGGGGTTCGGGTCAATCCTGATGAGGCCGAAGCGATCTTGCGCGAGTATGACCTGCCGCCGATTGAACGTCTGGTGATGGATAGTATTCTGGCGCCGCTAAACCAGAATGAATTCGATGCGTTGGTGTCGCTAGCTTACAATTTAGGCGCGAAAGCCTTTATCAGCTGTGATGTGGTTGCCCATATCAATGCCGGTAATCGCTTGGCCGCTGCTGGTGCGTTTGACGCGTGGCGGCGCGCGAAGATTGGTGGACGGGTTCAAATCATTGACGCCTTGGTGCGTCGGCGCGCGTCTGAGAAAGCTTTGTTTTTGACCGCGCCGGGGCAAATGCCCGTGGCGTCGTCGCGGATCTATTTCCCGCTCCACGATACTGTAAAACTGCCGCCGCCGCCGAAACCGCGAGAGATCGTAGTCGAACGCGCGCCTGACATGCCGCGTGTTGATGCGCCGCCTATGCCTGAGCCGAGCCGGATAGCAACAGAAGACGCTGCCGAATCAGTCAAACGCCGTCTGGTCAGAATTATTGGCGAAGATGGCAACCGGGTGTCTAAAAAGACTGACACGATGACGGATGGCGCGAGCCCGGAAGAGATTACAGCCGCTATTTCTGCGCTAGCTGGCGAGAGCGAGAAGTCTGGCGTCGGCAAGTCGGTCTGGCCGCCGCGCGAAGACCTGCCGCCGCCGCCGCATCTCGACGAAGATGATGACGATACGCCGATCCTTCAGCCCGCTCCCGATGCAAGCCGGATTGATGATCTTGAAGAGGTTGAAATCTCGCCAGATGATATTCAGCGCGCGGTTGCGAATAATCGCAGTATGGAAGCAGAAGAAACCGGTGAGGCCGGATTGGACGCGCTGCCGTTCGGATTATTGTCTCTGATCGGTGCCGGATTGGCCGGGTACGGATTGGCCAGTCAATTTGGCGCGGTTGAATCAAATGGCGCTGAACCGTCAGAATTAGCGGTGTATTTGCCGCCCTTCCTGATGCTGCTCGGCGGGTTGTTATTTGTGGTTATGGCTTACTATTTCTTTCGTGCACTGTTCGAGAGTGATTGAGACCGGTTTCGCACCGTTAGAAAACTGTTTGGCACTTGCCTCGCACCCGTCTAGAACCGGTTCATGATCCCAAATTCTTACCCGACTTTGAACTTCGATCTTGGCGAAACCGCGGACATGATCCGCGATACTGTCCAAGCTTTTGCCCAAAAAGAAATCGCGCCTCTGGCCGCTGAAATCGACAAGACTGACGTGTTCCCGCGCCAGCTCCTGCCGAAGATGGGCGAGCTCGGATTGCTAGGTATTACAGTGGAAGAGGAGTGGGGCGGCACTGGTCTTGGCTATCTTGAACACGTTGTGGCGATGGAAGAAATATCGCGCGCCTCAGCCTCGGTTGGCCTGTCATATGGCGCCCATTCCAACCTCTGCGTGAACCAGCTGCGACGTTGGGGAAATGACGGCCAAAAGACCCGCTACCTCGGCAAACTCATCACCGGAGAACACCTCGGCGCACTAGCTATGAGCGAGAGTGGGGCTGGCTCTGACGTGGTGTCGATGAAGCTGCGCGCTGAGAAAAAAGGCGACCAGTACATCCTCAACGGCACCAAGATGTGGATCACCAATTCACCCGATGCTGACACGCTGATCGTCTATGCCAAAACCGAGCCAGAGAAGGGCTCGCGGGGTATTTCTGCGTTTATTATTGAGCGCGGCATGAAAGGGTTTTCGGTCGCTCAAAAACTCGACAAGCTCGGCATGCGCGGCTCGGAAACAGGCGAATTGGTGTTCCAAGATTGCGCTGTTCCAGAAGAGAATATCATGGGCCCGCTGAACGGCGGGGTTGAGATTTTGATGAGCGGTTTGGACTATGAACGCACCGTTCTGTCCGCCGGTCCAACCGGGATTATGCAAGCCTGTATGGACGTGGTTTTACCCTACATTCATGACCGCAAACAGTTCGGGAAATCGATCGGTGAGTTCCAGCTGATCCAAGGCAAACTGGCTGATATGTATGTCCAAATGAACGCTGCAAAAGCCTATGTCTATGCCGTGGCAAAGGCCTGTGACCGGGGCGAAACGGCGCGCAAAGATGCCGCCGGAGCGATCCTGTATGCCGCCGAAACAGCAACCAAACTGGCGCTCGACGCGATCCAGATGCTCGGCGGTAATGGTTATATCAACGAATACCCGGCTGGGCGCTTGTTGCGTGATGCCAAGCTGTACGAGATCGGCGCCGGAACCAGCGAAATCAGACGCTGGCTAATCGGGCGGGAGTTATTTGGAGAGACGGGGTGAGGGTATGTTGCCTATTGCTGGCTGGCCTATTAACCGGCTGTGTTGCCATTTCTGGCGCGCCTCAATCTGCCGAACAATCTGTTGAGTCCCTCGTAACAGATGACGGCGCCTGTATTCAGAATCGAAAGGCGCTACTCGCCCTCGATATTGAGATATTTGATCATGATAAATCCACAGGATGGCGGAAGATCGCGTCTGTAGAGGACTGTGAGTCTGCTGCGGCTGGACTGATCGCGGAATATAGAAGCCGGGCAAGTGAAGAGGTCAGCGATGGGCTGCGCCATCATCAGGCGCAGTTACACGCAGCGGCGGAGGAGCGAGAAGACGCGATTGCGCTTCTTGAGGATGTTTTGGACGACAGTGATAATGCCACAATGCGTGCTTATCATCGTGCTGAGATCGCGTTTCTATCTGGTGCCCGGGATGACTTGATTGCGGCACGATCAGAATTGCTTGCTTTGCCAGAACCTGCCGGATTCGCGGCCGGGGTAGCTCGGTTCAAGCAGAAATATCCGGACTTTGAACCGCCCACTTGGCCAATGAACCTTGATACAATCAATAAGTTTGTTGCCTGCTTCGGTGAGCCATATTCGATCGCCTATGGGAGTCAGGAGTGCAAGGACGCAGCTTTGGAGCTGGAATTCGCTGCCGATGGGGCTTTGTGTTTTGAGAACCGTGAAGCGTTACTGGCGCTAGATTATCAAACTTTCGATATGGATTTTGAGCGAGGTTATCGCCCGATTGCTCATAAACAAGGCTGCCAGATAGCTGTCGCAGATCTGATCTCTGAATTCCATGCTAACTTAAGGCAGAAGGGGGACCCGATTATCTGGGATCATCCTGAAGCACAAATTACGATGAGTGAGACGGGCGAAGTATCGATCCTGTACTGGCATGAAGGGCAAATTCGTGCGTTTGAGGGGCAGATAGCTGAAGCGATTGAATTGTTCAAATTGAGTTTGGAACCACCTGAAAAGAACACTCGTGGTTGGAATCAATATGCGCGAGCTACCGTAGCATTTTTAGAAAGCGATATGCTAGAATTGCAACGAAACCGAGATGAACTAGCCCGATGGGGTCCAAGTTTAAACCTTAGTGTCGTGGACGGACTGATTGCCTGTTTTGGACAATCATATATAGAGGCATATTCGTCGGAGGAATGTAATCGTCGTTAGTCATCTGAGTGATTCTGTTCCGCAGCATTTCTCAGCCAGATCGCTTTCTTTCAGCGCTGCTAGTGCGGCGACGTAGCCGGCTTCGACGGCGGGGTCGTAGGCTTTCCAGTCGCGCAATTCGACGTCTTTCAAGTCTGGCATGACCAGTACGTCGACGAGTGCGCGGGTGGCGTCGGGATCGTAGCTGAGGGTGGCTGAGCGCATCAACAGACCCGCAATTGGCGGCGCGCTGGACAAGCCATGCTTGAGGGCCCAGCGGAAGAAACCGGGCGGGTTGACGAAGTCCTGAGCGAGCAAGCCTTCGCGTACCCTTGTGACGTCTGATCCGACGACAAAGCCGCGCTGCATCTCGCGCATTACATCAGCGGGGAAGTTGTTGAGGACGCCGCCATCCACCAATACTTCACCATCAACAACAACGGGTGGAAGGATGCCGGGCAGTGATATGCTGGCGCGTAAGGCGCGGCGAACAAGGCCGCTGCGGTGCACGCGGTATGCGCCATCGGTGAGGTTGGTTGAGACCGCGAAGAAGGGCATGGTCAGGTCGCCAATCTCGGCTTCTCCGAAATGTTCTTTCAGGCGATTATTGACGCGGTGCCCGCGAACCATGCCGACCACTGGCAGGTTCCAGTCACCTAGCGGATTGCTGTCTACGAACCCGCTACGGATATGGTAATCGATCTCGTCATTGTCCCAGCCCATGGCGACACAGGCGGCCACCACGGCGCCCATTGATGTGCCGCCGGCAAAATCGATTGGGATGCCAAGTTCCCGCATGGCGCGGACTACGCCGATATGAGCGTAGGCACGCGCGCCGCCGCCGGAGAACACGACGCCGACGGAGCGCCCGGCAACTGTGCGGGCGAGACGGTCGCAGTCTTCGCCTTGCATTTTGTGCCAGTGGAAGACCCGCGCGCCGCCGGATGCATCAAGCCAATCGGCGGGTTTTGAGGCTTTGCGCTCGCCGCCATGATGGATCAGCAGGACGTCAACCAGTTTCAACGAGTGAGCCGGGGAATTATCCTCCGGCATTAGTGGATTAGAGGGGCGGGCGTCGGCGCGGGCGACGACCCAGATGCGGTCAGCCTGACGGATCGACAGGCGATACCAGGCATTGTCACCGATCGAGGAAGTCAGGATGATGATCTGGTTATTGGCTTCAATCTCATCAAAGAAGGCGGTTGGTTTGTCGTCGCCTTCGGCCTCTTCAACGATCCGGCAGGTGACGCCGAGCTTGCTCAGCGAGGCCTGCAGAGCTTCGGCGCGCAGGCGAAGGTCGATGGTCGGCGATGTCGCAACCAGCGCGAAGACTTTTGGCGCGGTGCGTCGGTTTCGTTTTGTGCCCTCGCGCAGGCGTGACAGGATCAGACGTATCATTGCCGTCAGGATTTCTGGCTCCGCCTTGGTCAGGCGGTCAAATCCGGCGCGGGATATTTCCAGCACTTCGCTGTCGCGCAAAGCGTACACAGACGAGCCGTGGGCGACGTCGTCGGGAATGCCGTCGCCGTCAATATCAATCCCGCCTTCGAACAGGGCCATCTCGCCGACAGGTTCGCCGGCGCGGATATGACCAATAAATTCGCTACGACCATCCGGCATGACTTTGAAAGCGCCGAGCGAACCAGCGAGGACGAAGAATAGCGAATCGGAGGTCTCGCCAGCCTTAAACAGTGGCCACCCCGCTGGAAGAGAGAACCAGCGCGCGTCCTTGCCAGCTGCTTTTAGCGCGCGCTTGGGGGCGTCGGCGAGGAATGGGATTGAGGTGAGCGCAGGGATCACGTCGAGGCTCATGCCACCAAATATTGCCATTGCGCGGTCTCCTTCAGGTCTACTCTATGCAAGATTTAGGGGGAATTGGGGAGAGGTCAGATGAACTCAATTTCAATCCTGCGGGATGACAGAGTGAACGGCGCTGACTATGGCTTGAAACAGGTTGCGGGAGAAGC
>Ga0256847_1001715_pt1 | contig 10629 bp, 9 predicted proteins | sample TeddybearmetaG_FD_189099 | JGI IMG/M metagenome (GOLD analysis project Ga0256847, IMG submission 189099) | Hydrothermal vent microbial communities from East Pacific Rise, Pacific Ocean - Teddybear | ecosystem: Environmental > Aquatic > Marine > Hydrothermal vents | place: Pacific Ocean: East... | reverse complement strand
GTATCTTCCGCGAGATGAAGCTTCGTAACCATTTCGAAAAACCATCGGAAAAAAGGGCTCGTGAGAAAGCGGAAGCTATTCGACGTGCCCGTAAGCTTGCCCGCAAGAAATTGCAGCGCGAAGGTTTACTACCTACCAAGGGTCGTTAAAACCAACTCGCTCCAGATCGCAACAGGCGCACATTCCTCTATCATTCATATCACGTATCGCGTGTGAAGCTTCGCGTGGATTCTATTTATATTATCCCAAGACAATTCAGCCATATTTGTGCTTTTATTAATTTGTAATCTTTCGCAGATCAAATAGCGTTGCATTTGATTCGAACTCAATTTCGATATTGCAGCAAACAGGCACACAACACGCATGCAAAACCCGCACAAAATATCTGGTCTGATGATAGTCCTAAGCTTGGCACTCGCAGGGTGTCAGACTGATGGTGATGATGAATTGGTCGCTTCAAACATCACCGGGGGAGCCCCCGCAGTACCGGGCATCGCACCCATTGTTGTCGAAAAACCTAAATACCCCAGCCTTCAACAACTGAACAGAGATATTCAGGCAGACCCCTCTGCCCCCAGCCGCTACAATAGTCGCGGTCTTCATTATAAAAGATGGAACCAGCTTACAAACGCCCGTCGAGATTTTGACAAAGCCATTTCATTGGTACCAAATTATTTTCAAGCCTATCGAAATCGCGGTGATGTGTACCAAAAACAGCGCAAGTTCGATCTGGCTCTGAAAGACTATAACAAGGCAATTTCTCTCAACCCGCAGTATGGGGATGCCTTTCATTCCCGGGCTTTGACTCACAGTAAAATTGGCAATAATGAACCCGCATTAAGCGACTTCAATAAAGCCATTAAACTTAAACCGGCAGATTTTCAGATATATCATAACCTCGCCGTTCTTTTAAGTCGGCAAGGGCAGTTTAAAAACGCCCAGGTCAATGAAGAAAAGGCCATAACTTTAAATCCCAATTATGCCCTTGCACATAATGGGCTAGGTGTAGCGCTGGCGCGAAATGGAAATTTTCCAAAATCTATCACAAGCTTTTCCAATGCAATCAAACTACAGCCCAAGTGGGCATTGGCCTATTTAAATCGGGGCAAAGCCTACGAAGGTAACCGGCGCTATGATCTGGCTATTGCAGATTATAATCAGGCGCTGGTAATCAACCCCGCCTATGAGGTAGCCCGGAAAAACCGAAGCCGGGCAGAAACCAAGTTGACACTCCTCAATGAAAGAGTGCCGGTTTCTAACGATGTTGTTCCTGATATCTATGAGCCGACAAAACTGTGACCACCTGACACAAGTAGTACAGAATCCTCACCCTCCCGGAATTCAATTCGTTGCGATAAAGCTTGCAATAAACGCTTGAACTTTTGGCACCAGGCCAAATTGATCGTGGTTATTATGTCCCGCTTGAGCCAGGAGTATGAACTCCTTAGGCTCTTTCGCCAGTTTAAACATCTGCTTGCCCATTGCCAGAGGCACCACTTGATCCAGCCCCCCGTGAACCACCAGTACGGGCGCTGAAACACCCCTTATATATTGGTCTGAGAGATATTGATCGGTCATCAGATAGCGCACAGGTAAATATGGGTAACGCAAAGCTCCCACATTAACGGCAGACGTAAACGGGCTTTCCAGTATCACCGCCCCGACTTTCACAGAAGCTGCCAGTTGCGTGGCGATAGACGTGCCGAGACTTTCACCAAACACAACAATGTTTTCAGGCTTTATGCCCTGTTTGAGCAAATGGGTATACGCCAGGTGAGCATCTGCAATGAGCGCTTTTTCACTCGGCGCCCCACTACTGCCCGCATACCCTCGATAAGCGTGTATGAAAAACCCTAATCCAAGCGCCTGGTATTTGCTCATGCGTTCAGCGCGATCAATCAGACCGGCACCATTACCATGGAAATATAATATGGTTGGTTGGCCAGCTTGAGCAGGAGTGTACCAGGCGATGAGTTTTTCATCATCGGGGGTTGCCAGGACAATCTCCTGCACATCTTTCAACCCTGCCTGAACCGGCAGAATATACTCCATAGAGGGAAAATACTGTAACTTACGCTGGAACAGGTAAGTTGCAAAAATCAGAACAATATATAAAGCCAGAACCAGTCCGGCAAAATTCAGGAACATCCTCATGGGGTCTATTTAAACTGCACATCGCGTCTATATTTAGGCACGCATCAATCTTCCGGTTCTTCAAAAATATGAATATCGCGCTGGGGATAGGGAATGGAAATCCCGGCCTTATCAAACGCCAATTTGAACTGCTTGGTGAAATCTCGAAGCGTATTACCATAATCACTCCGATTGACCCACACGCGCAATTCAATATTAACGGCACTATCACCGAGCGAAGCCACAAATGTCGTAACCCCGTGATCAAGCAGTACGCGTTCATCAACACGGGCAATATTCTCTAAAATTCTGCACGCCTGATCAATGTCATCATCATACCCGATCCCGATTAAAATCTTGACGCGACGAATGGGATTACGGGTGTAATTGATAATGGTTGAGCTCCATATCTTGTTATTTGGCGCAACCACAAAAATACCGTCGGCATCTTTCAGTTCGGTCGTAAACAAACCAATCTCTGTAATTTCGCCACCAATATCACCTGCTTCAATATAATCGCCTATTTTAAATGGCCGTAGAAACAACAACATTACGCCCGCAGCAATATTGGCCAACATCCCCTGCAAAGCCAGACCAATGGCTAAACCCGCAGCACCAAGGATAGCGATAATACTGGTGGTCTGCACGCCGAAGCGCGCCAGCACAGCCACCAACACCAGAATCAATATGGAATATTTGACCAGCTTGGCAATAAACGGCTCAAGCGTGTCATCAAAATTTGGAATACGCGCCAGCGTCGCTACAACCCGGCGTTGCGCCCAGTTTGAAACAATCAAACCGGCAATAAGAATAGCAATGGCTGCGACGATATTAAGAAGATACTGAGTACCAATCTCAGTAAACTGAGCAACGGCAGCCACCGTTTGTGCGTCGATTATCGGAGAGTCCATAGAGAAGTTATCGCTTTTTAAATGATGAATGTGAGGCAAAGAATCACTGGGCAGAATATGGTATTATTAGTTTATTTTTCAATGGTCTCCTACCAACTTTATAATTTTTCATGATCTGTGAATTTAATCTACGATCTGCGCCTCACCATTCCCATTGCCTGAAACACAAAACGTTTGACGGAAAGTCATTAACAAAGATAACTTCGAAGAATAGAGCCTCCAATAATTGTTGAATTAATTACAATGATCGATACTTTTGATTATATTATAATCGGCGCTGGGTCTGCCGGTTGCATCCTCGCTAACCGACTTTCCGCCCAACCCAATTCCCGTGTATGCATCCTTGAAGCAGGGCCAAGTGACTGGAACCCGCTCATTCACATGCCCGTGGGTTTTATGAAACTCATGAAAAACCCAACCTACAATTGGCTTTACGAAACTGAAGCCTCGCATTGGACCGGCGGACGCAAAGTTGAAATCCCCAGAGGCAAGACTCTAGGGGGATCGTCATCGATCAACGGTTGCATTTTCAATCGTGGCACACCGGGAGATTTCGATCATTGGGCACAAAGGGGCAATCCGGGCTGGGGCTACGCTGATGTACTGCCCCATTTTAAAAGCCTGGAGAATTTTTCTGGAGAAGACCCTGATGATCTACGGGGCCACAATGGGCCCTTGCAAGTCACTCCAACCGATTGGCAACATCCTCTGGTCGATGCATTTATGGACGGTGCGGAAACTTTGGGGATTCCTAAAAATCCCGATTATAACGGCAAGACCCAAGCAGGGACTTCCTACACCCAGAGAACTATTGTCAACGGTCGGCGCCAAAGTTCGGCGAAAGCATTTCTAACACCGGTCAAACACCGCCCAAACCTGGATGTTCGCACAAACGCCCATGTAACAAACCTCATATTCGAAGACGGACGTTGTGTTGGCGTGCAATATTCCAAAGGCGGCCGAGGTGGCAAAAGTATAAAAGTGCGCGCCGGGCGTGAGGTGCTCCTGTGTGGTGGTGTCATCAATTCTCCTCAGCTCTTGCAACTGGCCGGAATTGGCAATCCGGATCACCTCTCAAAGCTTGGGATTGAAACCCGCCTCGCCCTACCCGGCGTGGGTGAGCATTTACGTGATCATTTCACGCCGCGCTTTACGGCACGGGTCAAAAATTCTGACACGCTAAATGAGCGCGTACATGGCCTGCGCCTGTTGGCAGAAGCAGCAAAATGGGCCGTTAAAAAACCTTCCGTGCTGGGCATAGCCTCAACGGTTTGTTATGCATTCGCACGTTCCGACCCGGTATTGGATGTGAATGACTTACAGATCACATTTATGCCCGCCAGCTATAAAGAAGGGCATCAAAGCAAACTTGATGACAAGCCCGGAATGACCATAGCAGCCTGGCAGCAACGACCCGACAGCCAGGGCACAGTGCATCTGCGTTCAACTGATCCTTTTGACAAACCAATCATAAATGCGAATTACCTCGGCGAAGAAAGTGATCGCCGTGTCTTGCTTGCCGGGCTCAAATTGGCACGCAAACTCTTGCGCACCAAGCCTATGGAGCCTTATTTTGACGGTGAAATCTATCCGGGAGACCAGGTAGAAACTGATGACGAGTTGCTGGATACAGCGCGTGAGCGCGGCACGACCGTTTTTCACATGATGGGTACATGCCGAATGGGTCCTGCGAGTGATAAAACTGCAGTTGTTGATCATGAACTGCGCGTGCGTGGCATTGAAGGACTTCGCGTCATCGACGCCTCAATCATGCCAACCATGCCTTCGGCCAATACCAACGCATCAACACTGATGATCGCAGAAAAAGCCGCTTCAATAATTCTGGCGAATTAAGGCTTACCGCTGCAATTTATAATTGAAACAATCAAAGCGCCTTGACGATGTCTTCTACCATTTTCTTTGCGTCTGACAGCAGCATCATGGTGTTGTCACGGAAGAACAGTTCGTTATCAACCCCGGCATAGCCTGAGCCTAACGAGCGCTTGATGAACAGAACTGTGGCTGCCTTCTCCACATCCAGTACCGGCATGCCATAAATGGGACTTGCGGTATCGGTTTTAGCCGATGGGTTGGTCACATCATTGGCACCGATGACAAAAGCCACGTCTGCGGTAGGAAACTGCGAGTTGATGTCTTCAAGTTCAAACACTTCATCATACGGCACGTTTGCTTCGGCCAGCAGAACATTCATATGACCGGGCATACGTCCAGCCACGGGATGAATAGCGTAGGAAATTTTAACCCCTTCGCGCTTCAGCAGGTCCGCCATTTCACGCAAGGCATGTTGAGCCTGCGCAACCGCCATACCATAGCCGGGTACAATAATAACCGAGCCTGCATTTTTCATAATGAAGGCGGCATCTTCCGCACTGCCGCGTTTTACCGGGCGGGTTTCAATCACACCGCCTTCCACAACAGTATCATCGGCCCCAAAACCACCGAGGATCACACTGATAAACGAGCGGTTCATGCCTTTGCACATAATGTAAGACAGAATGGCACCTGATGAACCCACAAGCGCGCCAGTAATAATCAGCGCTGTATTACCAAGCGTAAATCCGATGCCTGCGGCTGCCCAGCCTGAATATGAATTGAGCATGGACACCACCACCGGCATATCCGCTCCCCCTATGGGAATGATAATCAACACGCCAATGACAAAACACAGGAACGTTATCATCCAGAAAGCAAAATGACTTTCAGTGGCACAAAACCATGCAATCAACACCACCAGCAGACCACCTAGAATTGCATTGAGCATGTGTTGATGATCAAACGTATAGGGCGCACCCGAAACAAGCCCCTGAAGCTTGGTGAAGGCCACAATGGAGCCGGTAAAAGTAATCGCCCCGATGGCAACTCCCAATGACATTTCAATAAGGCTGGCAGAACTGATCGTACCCGCAGCACCCAGTCCAAAAGCATCAGGTGCATAAAGCGCACCAGCCGCCACAAGCACAGCAGCCAGGCCGACGAGAGAATGAAAAGCCGCCACCAGTTGGGGCATATCGGTCATGTCTATGCGCCGTGCAGCGGTCGCCCCGATGGCACCGCCAATACCGATACCGGCAATAATCATCAACCAGGTGGTAAAGCCTGAAGGAGAAGCCACAATCAGTGTGGTGACAATGGCAATAGCCATGCCAATCATGCCGAATTTATTACCCTGGCGCGAACTTGCCGGAGACGACAGGCCACGCAGGGCCAGAATAAACAGGACACCTGAGACCAGATAAAGCAGGGCGATTATATTGGCTGACATTAAATAAAACTCCTCATCAGTCCTTTTTCTTGTACATAGCGAGCATACGCTCGGTCACAAGAAAACCGCCAAAAATATTGATTGAAGCCAGAATGAGCGCAATGAACCCGAATATCTTTGCGGTCCATGCAGCCCCGGCGTCCGCTGCTGCACTGGCATCAACGCCTACTGCCAATATAGCCCCCACAATGATGACCGAGCTGATCGCATTGGTGACCGACATTAACGGCGTATGCAATGCAGATGTCACGCTCCAGACCACAAAATAGCCAACGAAAATAGCCAGAATGAATATGGCAAACCTGAACACAAATGGATCAATGCCTGAACCCGCGTGCACAGCTTCTACGCTTGCTGCAACAGCAACCGCTGCAGCATCTGCAAAGGCTTGCGCACTTTCAGCAGCATCGCGTGCCATTTCAGCTGCGGTATTGGCTTTTTCAACCGCCTGTTCTGCTGTCAGTCCAGCCATGTCGTCAGTCCTTGTTACTCTTCACCAAAATCGGATGAATGAATTTACCATCGCGCATAAGTGCCGTGCCGGTAACCGTCTCATCTTCCCAGTCGATATTAAATTTACCACCTTCACCCCCAAACATGGGCGACAGGAAGTTCAGCAGGTTTTTAGCATAGAGGTTCGTTGCATCCACTGCGATGCGACCTGCAACATTAACATGCCCCATGATGGTCACATCCTTGTGCACAATAATCTTGCCCGGTTTGGATAAGGGGCAATTTCCCCCGCGCTCAACCGCCAGATCAACAACAATAGATCCCGGTTTCATGCTTTCAACCATCGCTTTACTCACAAGCGTCGGTGCAGGTCTGCCCGGAATAAGCGCTGTGCAAATAACGATGTCCTGCTTTTTGATTGTTTCTGCCACCAACTCTGCCTGGCGCTCCTTATAATCATCGCTCATTTCTTTGGCATAGCCACCAGCTGTCTGGCCACCGTCTTCATCATCGCTTTCTACCATGACAAAGGTAGCGCCCAGGCTTTGAACCTGTTCAGCCGCAACTGCTCGCACGTCCGTCGCACTCACAATCGCGCCTAGTCTGCGTGCAGTCGCAATGGCCTGCAAACCGGCAACACCGGCTCCCATTACAAACACTCGCGCCGGCGCAATAGTGCCAGCCGCTGTCATCATCATGGGCATGGCACGATCAAACTCGGCGGCAGCATCAATCACGGCTTTATATCCGGCAAGATTGGATTGCGAAGATAAAACATCCATGGATTGCGCCCGTGTAATACGTGGCATCAACTCCATGGCAAACGCACTCACACCAGCTTTCGCCAATGCTTTCAGGCCAGCCTCATCTGAATAGGGATCAAGAATGCCAACAACCATGGCACCTTTTTTATAACCCTTGGCCTCTTCAGGTGTGGGCCTGAGAACCTTGAGAACAATATTGGCTTCTTTGGCTGCCTGTTTAGTGGTTTTGGCAATTTTAGCACCTGCATCCGTAAAGGCTGCATCACTGATATGGGCGCCATTACCCGCACCGGTCTCAATCGTTACCGTACACCCGAGCCCAATGAACTTTTTTGCCGTCTCAAGCGATACAGCAACACGTGGCTCACCGGCCGAACTTTCTGCAGGTACAAAAATTTTCATAACGCAACTTTTAAAACTTTAAAGAAGTGCAGCTGTTGCCAGCCCCATCAACACAAGAACCACAAAACTGGGAGTCCAGCTGTTCCGTGCCGAAACCGCCCCGTAGATGGAAGTTCCAAAGCCAATCAGCATACCGAAGGTTGCAACCAGATAAATCATGGCACCTTCACCAATCCCATACCCAACCAGGGCAACGACAATAAACAGGCAAGCCAGTGTCATACCGGTGGAAAAGCGCACAAATCGTGCATAAGTATTTGTGTGTTCTTCGTAGTCCATTGGAACAATTGACGAGTCTGCCATGTAGGAGAATCCTTCTGAGTTTAACTTTTAGTGAAAATATATCAAAAACTTAAGTGTGACAAGTAAACAAGGCAATTAGCAGATGCGGTAGAATGTCACCCATGAGGAAGGGAGATTTACACAATACCTGATTTGTCGAGCGCCTCTTCTTGCTTGCGCGATAAACGCTCTATGGAAAAATCCTCCAGGGCTTCATTAAACAGCCGATAAAAGTTTAATTCAGCGCGCAAATGTAGAAAAACGCTTCCCAGACCAATGGCCGCCCGATCCATAAACACAAACTCGCGCGGCACAGTTACCGGCCCTTTTTTCTTTAGTGCCTGATGGACGTTAAACGCCTGTTTTCGGCCATATTCAGCCGGGTTAATTCCATCTGCAATCGCCCGCACCCTGTCTTCCAGCAGCGGCCCGTAAATAAACATTGCCCAGATATTCAAAATATCAATGAGCTCATTATCAAGATTCTGAAAACCCCAGGTCTCGTACGCATGGACAATCAGTGCACGATCATCATTCCTCAGCCCGTGATAAAGATCCACAACACCGCCGACGAATGAAGGTGGAAAAATACGAATACAGCCGTAATCAAGAAGATTTATGCCCTCAGGTTCACCCACATCATTGGTGCGTACAGTATAATTACCCAGGTGAGGATCACCATGAATGACCCCAAACTGGCAAAAAGGTACCCACCAGGCTTTGAACATGTTCTCGCAAATGGAATTGCGTGCATCCTGATCGCTATCCTTGAAATCCAGCAAGGGTGATCCATCAAGCCAGCTCATGGTCAACAGGCGCGGGGTGGAAAATTCTTCGATTGCTTCAGGCACATGTATTGCGGGCACGGAGGCAAGCATATCGGCATACAGGCGGATGTGACAGGCTTCACGCACATAATCCAGCTCTTCGCGCAACCGCTCGCCAATTTCTTCGATGATCTCGGACGTATCAATGACCGGGTCCATGCGTCGGTGAATGGCAAAAATCAACTTGAGTTGTTGCAGATCAGCTTCCACTGCCGATTGCATCTCCGGGTATTGAAGCTTGCAGGCAAGGGCTTTGCCATCTGGTGACACAGCGCGGTGTACCTGGCCTAATGAAGCAGCAGCTGAGGCTTCGCGTTCAAAGCTTTTGAACAATTTTTCCCAATCGCGACCAAGTTCAGCCGCCATGCGTCGGCGCACAAACGGCCACCCCATTGAGGGCGCATTGGATTGAAGTTGCATCAGTTCAGCAGAATATTCCGGCGGTAGCGCATCGGGAATGGAGGCCAGAAGCTGGGCTACTTTCATCAATGGGCCTTTAAGCCCTCCAAGAGCATGGCGTAATTGTTCCGCCTGCTTGGCATCATCACGAGACGTGCCAAATAGTCGGTTTCCAGCCAGTCGTGCCGCCACACCGCCCATATTGGTGCCCACTGCAGCATAGCGCTTGAGCCTGCCGCCCAATCGGTTGGCCTCATCAGATGGTTTTTCTCTGTTTGCCACGCGTCACCCGAACCTACAGAGTTTCCAATTCATCAATAAAGCGTTCGATAACACCCAACCCGCGGTCCCAGAACTCAGGATCAGTGGCATCAAGTCCAAACGGCTTGAGCAATTCACTATGGTGTTTGGAGCCACCGGCTTTGAGCATATCAAAATACTTCTCAACAAACCCGTCAGGGCTGTCTTCATAGACCGCATAAAGCGAGTTCACCAGACAATCCCCAAAGGCGTACGCATAGACATAAAAGGGTGAGTGGATGAAGTGGGGAATATAGACCCAGAAATTTTCATACCCTTCGCCACAAGTGATAGCAGAACCCAGGCTTTCTTTTTGAATGTCCATCCAGATTTCACCCAGCCGTTCAACTGTCACCTCACCTTGACGGCGTTCGGTATGAACCATGCGCTCAAAGGAGTAGAAGGCAATCTGGCGCACCACTGTGTTGATCATATCTTCGACCTTTTGTGCAAGCAACGCTTTGCGCAAACCAGGATCTTTGGTGCCTGCCAGCATGGATCGAAACGTCAGCATTTCACCAAACACACTTGCGGTTTCAGCCAGTGTCAGCGGTGTAGACGCCATCAAAGCGCCCTGCTTTCCAGCCAACACCTGATGCACCCCATGCCCAAGCTCATGGGCAAGGGTCATGACATCGCGCGGCGAGCCTTGATAATTCATCAAAACATATGGATGTACATTGGGCACAGTGCCGTGCGAAAAAGCGCCGGGTGATTTGCCCGGGCGCACCGGGGCGTCAATCCATCTCTTATCAAAAAACTGTGCGGCAATATCCGCCATCTGCGGTGAAAACCCGTTATATGCACTCAGCACTGTATCGCGTGCCTGCTCCCAGGTGACTTTACGATCATCGCGCTCAGGCAGGGGTGCATTG
>Ga0256847_1001714_pt1 | contig 10636 bp, 12 predicted proteins | sample TeddybearmetaG_FD_189099 | JGI IMG/M metagenome (GOLD analysis project Ga0256847, IMG submission 189099) | Hydrothermal vent microbial communities from East Pacific Rise, Pacific Ocean - Teddybear | ecosystem: Environmental > Aquatic > Marine > Hydrothermal vents | place: Pacific Ocean: East... | reverse complement strand
CTTGGCGTTATACGCGAATAAATTATGGAATCATAAGTAATGGATAGTTCACAGCTCGACAATAAATATTTTATAGATCAGTACGTCTATAATTGCCCTTTCTGCAAGAGAGGGAATGTTACATATCATGTTGAAAATCGGAAAACATTTGATTGGACTGATAAAAAACTATGCTATGTATATATCGCCAAATGTGAGTCATGTAGTAATAGATCAATGCATTTATCCTTTAAAGATATTGACTATCATGGTTTAGGTTATGCTAATAAGAATCGGTTTAATATTGAGGAAGGTGAAGATCTTGACTCAAAATTCTTTTATTCAGTTCCTACTTCCTTTTTTGCTTTAGATAAACGGATACCAAAAGTTTTACGTTTACTTTTCATAGAGGCAGAAGGCTGTTTAAAAAGTAACTACTTAACTGGTGCATCGGTATGTGTTAGAAAAATAATATATGAACTAGCAATACTAGAAAATGCGACAGGTGGTAACTATGACGAACGTATTAAATCACTAAAAGAAATCCGCACAGATGTAGAACCAGAATACTTTGATACATTATTAACTATACAGCAACTCACAAGTGACAAAGTACACGAGGATTCCTATGATGGCTGGGAAAATTCTCATTTAAAACTGCTACTTTCTACATTAGGTGAGATTCTAACTTTAATGTATGTCATACCAGAATTACGTAAAGAAAAAAGGCTTGCCATCTTAGACTTAAAACAAAGGTTGGCAGGAAGTGATGAAGATAAAAGCGTATAACAAAGCATTTTCGGTCGGGAATTTTGCTCTGCTACGCGCCGCAAAATCCCGCTGAAATGCGACGTTAAGCAGCAAAAGGTAGATCAATTGATCGTAAACATATTTAGAGTATTAAGTCTGATTTTACAACTATTTTTATTGTTGTCGTTTTATAATGTCAGCGTAGGTATTATCGAAGCCATTGAAATGTTTTCATCTGGAGATCCAAAGTTAGTAGCGGGAAGTTTGTCCGCTGGAGTAGTGTTGTCACTATTACAAATAATTCCCGCTTTGATAGGTTTATCGTTAAGTTTTTGGTTTATCAAGAAATCAGATAAAATACCAAGTTGGTATTTAAAGCTTTGCAAAATATTTTCATATTTATGGCTCATTTTCATACCAATTGGCACTGTGCTTGGTTTAAGACAATTGAAATTAATAAACAATGCCTAACCAGAAGTTGTTGCAGATTGTTAACAGTCGCTTCGCGCCTGTCACCATCTGCAAAACTTGGCGTTATGTGCAATACATGATCGTTCTTTAGGGGGAAATATGACATTTGACGATTACAGATTAGATTTCGAACAGAGTTCAAATCGCGCAATGTCCATGCCAATAGCTGGGGCAGTTGTTTGGGCGCTAGTAGCCATTTTAAGTACACAATTTGACGAGCAGGTATCAATCTTACTATTACTTTTTTGTTCAGGTTTAATTTTTCCCATCGCACTTGGCATTGCACGTATCAGAAATGAAGCGCTTATTTCAAATAAAAATCCTATGGCGAGCCTTATGGGTCAATGTGTACTGATGGTTAATCTACTTTGGGCTGTTCATATTCCTCTTTTTTTATACGCGCCTTCATTTGTACCACTTAGCCTTGGAATTAGTTTGGGTTTACATTGGGTGGTTTATTCATGGATTATACAACATCCATTAGGTAGAATTCATGCAATTCTAAGAACCTGTCTCGTCCTTTTGGCATGGTATATTTTTAAAGAAGACCGACTTTTATCAATAAGTATAGTAATAGTTTGTACGTATTTATTCACGCTCTATCAAATGAGTGCTAGGGTTGTTCCAAGCACATAACAAAACTCGGTTGGCGATATCTTACTTTTTGCGCTCAGCCGTACAAAAACTAAGCTGCTCCAACGAGCAACGTTAAATTTAAAGGGCGTTAAAATGATTTACACGACAACTGAGAGTGTCCCATATAGAGAAACTTCCGAAATTTTAGGCGTTGTAACTGGAAGCGTTGTTCAGTCTAAGAACATTGGACGAGACATACTTGCGGGTTTAAAATCTATTATTGGAGGCGAAATTTCTGGTTATACGGAAATGTTAATAGAAGCTAGAGATATCGCAATTCAGCGTATGGTAGAGAACGCTCATAAAAAAGAAGCTGATGCCGTTGTAGGTATACGTTTCAGTACTAGCTCCATTATGGAAGGTTCATCAGAAATCATGGTCTTTGGTACGGCCATAAAATTGAAAACTTAACCAGTAAATGAAGCGCGACGGCTTTCAGCCGCCGCTTATTAAAACATTAAACATACAAACACGGAGAGTGAAAATTTGAAATATTTACTGTTAATATCTGTTTTAGTGCTTGGAGCATGTAGCTCAATACCTCAAACTAATACAATGGAGTTAATTGCTTTATCAGAAGAGAAAGCTCCTGATGGTGTAATAGGTACATTCCAGTTCAAAATAAAAGCATCAGGTATTAAGGGAGGTGTTATTTACCTTAATACTGAAATGGATTATAGAGATAGAAGAAATATCACTGTAGTAATTCATCCAAAAATAATTGATGCCTTTACAAAGCAGTTCGGCTCTTCTCCCAATCTGTTTTTTATCAATAAAACTATCAAAGTTAGTGGTGAAGCTAAGCGTGTAAGAATAGATTTTATTTCAAATGGTAAAAGAAGCAATAAATATTACTTTCAAACCCATTTACTGATAAGTTCGTTAAAACAAATTAAAGTGTTGAGCTAAGTATGCCTAACCAGTATGGTCTAGCAAGCCATAAACGTATAGGCATATGGCTAAAAAGAAACAACTAGAAGGAGTTACTAGCAGTCTTGTGAAACAAATAATAACAGGCTAGCTATACCATTCTGTGGCCGTAGGTAAGCTATCTGTCTAATTCACACCGGCAGGGCAAGTCGCCGATATCCATTTTGCGACGGTGAGGATTTTATTTTTGCCCATTTCGCCCATATCGACTATTACGTCTGTTTTGTTCAGTTTAGAATTAACGACTCTAGTGTGCACCTTAGTTGCTTGTCCTGACTGACAATTAAGTGTACCTATAAATTCTTTGTTGGTACTTTTTGTTATCTTAAACTTACATTCGTCCTCTTTATTACCCATAGAATCTCTGAGTTGTTTTTCCATGTCTTTAAAAGAGTCTTTGGTGATGCATTGTTTAACAACCGGTATCTTCATTTTGCTACCCATCATTTGCTTAGCCAAAGCTCTTTGAGCCTCGGGCAATTGCGCCAACATCTTACTCATCATATCGCTTTCTTGCATAGTAGCTGTGGTTTCCCAGTAACCGAGTTCCATTTCTAAAGGGATGAGCTTTTGATCTGAATAAGCATTTATAGAAGCGAAAAGAAAAGCAAGCGAGATAAATATTTTCATTATTTGGCACCTAGTTTTTTAAGGATCATAACTACTGAGTGATCAAACTATCATGCTTGTTTGGCGCAAGCAAGTTCCGGATAAATTGAATGCTAAATAGTTTTTGGAAAACACTTATTTCTAAGCGTCATCCCTTGCAACAAATTCAAGCACAGTAGCATTTATACAATATCTGGACTGACCGTTTGGACCATCAGGAAAAACATGTCCCAAGTGTATGTCAGAAGACTTAGAACGAATTTCAATACGACTCATGCCATAAGTATTGTCAGTGAGTTCGACTACCGAACCATCAACCGGCTTGGTAAAAGATAACCATCCGGATTTTGAATTAAATCTATCGCGCGTATCAAATAGTTTGGCGCCACTTAATTTGTCGATAAAAACGCCATCAGGCGTATTTTTAAATATCTCATATTGTTTGCAAAATCGTCCATCGGTTCCTTCGTTAAACGCTACCTTATAGGATTCACTTTCACCCAGTTTAAACGCGCCTAGTGCTTTATAAAATTGCTTGGGCGGCATATAGCCTTGTCGACCAAATACTTCTTTTCCATCTTGTAAAAACAAAACAGTCGGTGTTGCCCAGGTAGCCGTTTTAATTTGTAATCCCTTCAATTGGCTCGCTAATCGAAATGTCATTGGGATGGTTCCCTTATAATCGTTAACCACGGTTTGTTTAAATTTTTCACAATAGGGACAGTAGTTTTCAGACTCGATAATAACGATTTGTTTACCTTTTATTAGAGCTTCATTGGAAACCACCATTCGCTCCGTATGTGATGCATCAAATTTGACGCCAGTAGAATGATCAGGGCAATAACCGTTTGGATTTTTAGCCAAGTAGTCCTGATGATATTCCTCGGCGGAATAAAACTTACTTAGGGATTGTATTTTAGTCGCGATTTGACCATAACCAGCACTGGACAAAAGCGTCTGATATTGTTTGGAGACTTTGTTAGCGATTTGAAGTTGTGCTCCTTCTGTAGTCAAAATAGTTGAACGATATTGTGTTCCAATATCATTGCCCTGTCGATCGACTTGGGTGGGATCGTGTCCCTCAAAATAGTTCTGTAAGATAGTCTCCAGATCAACCATCGAACTATTGAAAATGACCTTAACCACTTCTGCATGGTTGTTGGGATTAAAACGATGTTTAGCTCGCGTAATTTCAGCGTAAGTAGCACGTACATTTTTTCCGCCGGCATAGCCTGAAATAGCATTCACTACTCCCGGAATGGCTTCATAACGTTTTTCCGCGCCCCAAAAACAGCCCGCGCCCAGCACAACGCTTTCAAGATGTTGACTGGCGGCTAGCGAATTATTTTGAGCCGTACTGGCAGGCAAACTGTCGTTGTTGTTGACAAAATGCTTGTTCACATTCTCGGCAGAGGTTGACGAAATGGTGTAGAACAAAGTCGCGGAGGCTAGTATAACCGCTGCTATTATTGAAGCTGTTTTCATGGTTGTGATCCTAAGTTGTATCTAGTTTAGTAAATTGCTTAGCAGTAGTATGGACTACAAAATCGATATTTTTATCACTGAATTATCACATTTTGCTAACAATCTCTATATATAAGAGATTATTTTTGGTTAAAATAGTACTATGTTAAGTAGTTGGGATAGTTATTGACTCTTAACTATCAAGCGTAGCACACTAGGATTCACTGACTAACATGGAGTTTAAAATGGAAAATAACAAAAAAGGAGCGTTAATTCTCGTCTCGATATCTACTCTTTTCCTATTCGCATTAGCATATTTTGCTAACCTTGTTCTTCCCGATTTTAAAGAAGTTTTTGATGGGTTTGGTACAGATTTACCTCTTAGTACCAGTTTAGTGATAGGTAGTTACCCCGCTTGGTGGTTATTGCCAATATTGGCAAGTGTGGTGCTTATTGATATTTTTCGAAGAAAGACAGATGTGGATAAAGGCTACATCGTAAAGGTTAAACGAATAGGTATTGCAGGGATTGGGATATCAATATTCTTGTTTATATTTTCAGTTTACGCAGTCTACGCGCCGGTAATTAATAGTTAATAAACTTAATTCAATAATTCTTTGATGAATCCATGGTTAATAATAGAAAGTTAAAGAGATCTCGAGATAACATCCTGGCAGGCGTGGCGGGAGGAATTGCAGAATTTCTTGGATGGGAACCACGGCAGGTAAGAATGATTTGGTTTTTTGCCGGACTTTTGTCTGGTGGAACAGCACTCATTATTTATGCGATATGTGCTTATATTTTTCCTCCACCTGATGACTTTGATATCAACAAATATCGCGCACAATAAATTGCGGTTTTTTCTAAAAAGTTAATCGAAAACAAGCACCCTCCAATGGGCTCTCTTTAAGTGTAACGTTGCCATTATGGGCAATCATTATTTGTCGAGTTAATGCTAGCCCAACACCCGAGCCCTCTCTTTTGGTAGTAAAAAATGGTACAAATATTTTCTGCGTCAATTCGTTTGGAATTCCATCCCCGCTATCGAAAATATCTAGTGCAACATGGCCGCGCTTGTTTAATGACGCGGTAATTTCAATTTGAGGATTTGCCTTGTTTTCCACCGCCTGTTCAGCATTTTGTAACAGGTTAATCAATACCTGTTCGATCATATCGACATCGACGGTAAACTCTAATTCTACGGGCGTTACTCGAATTTTAAGCTCGATATTTTTTTCTTCCCACCGCTGGGTAAATACCTTGCTAACTTGTGTGAGTAATTTATTAAGTTTTATGGGCTTTTTATTGAGGGTGGGTAACTGCGTTAACTTTTTATAACTATTAACAAAATTCATTAATCCATCGCTTCTACGCGCTACAGTATTAACGGCGCTTGAGGCATCATTGAGCTCATCTTGTAATTCAGTTGAATCGGCTAGCTTAGACTTTACATCATCTAATAAATCAGCGGCGGTTTTTGCCAATGAAGCAACCGGCGTAATGCTGTTCATAATTTCATGCGTCAACACCCGGACTAAGTCTTGCCATGCTTCTAACTGTGCACTATCTAATTCACTTTGAATATCTTGTAAACTTAGGATTTTTTCTTTTTGCCCTGCGATGATAATTTGTGTGGCGGATATCACTAGTCTCTGCTGCATTGAGTCAATTTCTAGCTTAATTAATTGTCTTTCTCCGACATTGATAGATTGAACTTGTTTAGAAAATGCATCACCGAAATCCGCTAGATTATCAATGTGCGTGATTGTGTTGATTCCGAACAAACGTCTGGCGCTGTTATTCCAAAGGCTAACTCGGCCGTCTGCATGAATACTTATAAGGGGAACTGGGGCATGCTCGATGAGGGCTTTTAGATGCCGAAATTCTTCTTCCTTCTCAGAACTATTTTCCCTGAATCGTTTCAGAATATCGGTAAAGGTTTTTCCTAGCTCACCAAAACCGGCGCCTAATTCTTGGAATTCGAATCGCTGAGAATAATCGGCAAATCGGGCTGCATCAAAAAAACGGGTTAGCTCGTTATTAGTTTTAAGAATAAATCGATAGAGTGTGACCGATTGGATAATAAAAATAATTGCAATCAGCAGTGTCGATGCATAATAATCGGGGATAACGATTAAATAACTGAGCAAGACCAGTGTCAGCATGATCAACATAGTTCTGAGTGCAATTATTATGGAAAATCGTTTAAAGCCCATGTTTTTCCATCCTACGATACAAGGTTGCGCGGGTTAATCCTAGCGTTTTGGCTGTGTGACTAATATTGTAGCGGTGTTTTCTTAATGCGATACTAATCGCATTTTTTTCGAGCTTATCTAGATTTAATTCCTTTGAATCGGAATCCATCTCTCGGTTGAGCGATGCGTCCGCATCGGCTTCTTCAGTATTTGTTGGAGAAGGCTGCAGTATTTCATCGATGTTATTAAACGGGTTTTCGAGTTGAAAATCCATCGGTTCTAATTTACTTCCCTGCGACAAAATAACGGCCCGTTCAACCGCGTGTCGAAGCGCTCTAATATTTCCAGGCCAATGATAAGTTTTTATCGCCAGTAGCGCCTGATTGCTCAAAGATTTAATCGGTTTAGTGTATTTTTGACTGTATAGATTTATATAGTGAGAGGCAATGGTTTCAATGTCGTCTTTTCTTTGCCGTAAAGGTGGCAACTCAATTTCTACGGTATTGAGCCTAAATAATAGATCTTGTCTAAACTTTTCTTCTCGACGTAAATCCTGCCTACTTACATTGGTAGCGGTAATAATCCGGACGTCAAACGCTACTGATGAGTTGGCTCCTATCGGGGTGACGACTCTTTGTTCTAATACGGTCAATAATTTAGCTTGCAAATGTAGCGGTAAATTACCGATTTCATCCAAAAACAAGGTACCGCCATTAGCGGCTTTCAAGCGCCCAACGCGATCTTCTCTTGCTCCGGTAAAGGCGCCTTTCTTATGACCAAAAAGTTCGCTTTCAAATAGTGATTCCGAAATAGCACCTAAATCAACCGACATAAATACTTGGTCTGAGCGATTACTTTGGGCGTGAACTTCTCTTGCAACTAACTCTTTTCCTGTACCATTCTCGCCGAGCAGTAAGATATTGGCGTCGGTTGGAGAGGTTCGTTCTATTAGGGAAAGCACCTGCTTCATACCGGCTGATTGACCTAGCAACTGTTGGCTATTTGATTGGTTGGTAACTTCAGCGAGTAATTTATTGGTTGTTCGTAACTCTTTGGCTTCAATACGCGTTTTGCTTAGTTGAACCGCTGAGGACAAGGTCGCTATCATTTTAGCGTTTTGCCAGGGTTTGGCGATAAAGTCGGTTGCGCCAAGTTTCATCGCGTCCACCGCGACATCCACTCCGCCATGCGCGGTGATCATTATGACTACGCATTCAGGATCAATTTTTAGGATTTTCTCTAACCATCCGTAGCCTTGCTCGCCGCTGCTTTCGCCCGGTCCAAAATTCATATCCAACAAAATAGTGTCAAATTTTTTCTGGTTCAACAGGAAGGGGATCTGTTCTGGTTGATTGCAGGTTTCCACTGATGTGAAATGACGTTTTAATAGTAGCTTTCCTGCTATCAAAATGTCGTTGTCGTCATCGACAATTAAGATTGTTCCATCTTGCTTCATTCGCTGATATCTCATTGAATTCTGTATCAAGTGTTCAATATCGTACATATTTTGTCCGATTGTGTACAGTTATTTATGTTCAATAACGAACACTATAAATTAATAGCTATAAATATCAATGAGTTATTTTTTGGCACGCTGATTGCTCTGTTCAAAGATGACTCAATAGTAGATGTAAAAAAGTAGTTTTATGAATGCAGTCGTATACAGGGTAATAGAGACATGACGAAAACGTCGAATATTAATCAAGCCAAGAGATTCCACAAGGGCACGGGTTCGGTCGATAAATCCAACAACAAGACATCTTCGATATCTGGCGCTGGAATGGATCGAAAAATAAGCAATAAAACTAGCCCATTTAAAAAGTACGCGCCTCATAGTGTTGCCCTTATCGTTTTATTCTATTTCGTTTATCAGTTTTTAAATACTAGCGGTCGCAGTCTTACCGTTGATCATAAAAAGATTCAAATTTCGATAGTAACCAATGGGGTGTTTGAGGATTTCATACCAGTTAGAGGCCGGGTGACGCCGGCCAAAACGCTTTACTTGGATGCGATTGACGGTGGGCGAGTGGAACGAATATTGGTTGAGGATGGTGCAAGCTTAATCGTAGGTGATCTTATTGTTGAGCTGTCTAATGCCTCTTTACAACTAAGTGTTTTGAGTAATGAGGCGCAGGTAGCAGAACAGCTAAATAATATGCGTTCGATTGAGCTAAGTCTTGAGCAAAATCGCCTTCAACATAAAAGTAATTTGATTGATATTAGATACCAGATAAAGTTACTGACTCGGCAAGTCAACAGAGAAGAAAACCTAGTCGAAACCGGTGCAGTGGCTCGTTTTCAATTTGCCGATACCCAAGATTCATTGGAATGGTATAAAAATCGTCTTGAAATCACTTTAGAAAGCCAGGCATCGGATAGCAAAATGCAGGCTGAGCAGCTTGAGTTTTTAAAGGAAACTAGTCAAAGACTTGAAGCAAACCTAAATATTTCACGCCAAAACTTGGACAATATGAATGTCAAAGCACCGGTAAAAGGAAAACTATCAGGCTTTAATGTCGAGGTAGGTCAGAGTATTGCCCCCGGTGAAAGGTTAGGACAAATTGACACCCCTAATGATTATAAACTTACCGCTAACATAGATGAGTTTTATCTCGGTCGAGTCGATCTGAAACAAAAAGCCAAATTTGAAGAGTATCAATTGGAAATCTCAAAGATTTATCCACAAGTCCAAAATGGACAATTTAAAGTAGATTTTACCTTTGTTGGCGCTCAGCCTCAAAGAATAAGGCGTGGCCAAACCGTTCAGATGAGACTTACTCTAGGGGATGCCAGCCAAGCAATTTTGATCCCTAATGGTTCGTTCTATCAAGACACCGGAGGTAATTGGATATTTGTGGTCACTGCGGATGCGTCCTTAGCTGTAAAGCGCAAGATTAAATTGGGCAGACGTAATAGTCGCTATATAGAAGTGCTTGATGGCCTAGAAGTCGGAGAACGGGTTGTAACCAGCCCATATAATGGATATCAAGATATGCAACAACTTAAATTAAATAATTAGTCATCTGAAATGACTACCCCTTTTGTTAATCTAATTCAGGCAACTTAACGATCATATCGTCACACAAACTTATAGGAAATAATCACATGTTAAAACTACATAATTTATCGAGAATATACCAAACAGACGACGTTGAAACGGTAGCACTAAATGCCGTTAATATTGAGATTGAGCAGGGAGAGTTCGTTGCAATTATGGGGCCTTCTGGATGTGGTAAATCGACCCTGCTAAACATCATTGGGATGCTAGACAATCCGTCTGAGGGAAGTTATCACTTTATGGACGAAGACATTTCATGGTACCCAGAAACTAAACTCGCCCAAATTAGAAAACATAATATCGGTTTTATATTTCAGAGTTTTAATCTAATTGATGAGCTGACAGTTGAAGAAAATATAGGACTTGCGCTGATGTATCACAATGTTCCCAGAGCAGAGAGAAAAATGCGAGTAGCGGAAGTGATGGATAAAGTTGGAATAGCGCATCGTTCAAAGCATATGCCGAGTCAACTTTCTGGGGGTCAACAACAAAGAGTCGCGGTTGCAAGAGCAATTGTTGGCAAACAAAAAATGATTTTGGCCGA
>Ga0256847_1001713_pt1 | contig 10641 bp, 7 predicted proteins | sample TeddybearmetaG_FD_189099 | JGI IMG/M metagenome (GOLD analysis project Ga0256847, IMG submission 189099) | Hydrothermal vent microbial communities from East Pacific Rise, Pacific Ocean - Teddybear | ecosystem: Environmental > Aquatic > Marine > Hydrothermal vents | place: Pacific Ocean: East... | reverse complement strand
AGTAGGTGGTTATCCTCTACAAATTGATTGAGGCTTTCTAGCGAGAAGGATTTATCGGCCCTTTGTAGTTGCCCCTGCCAATCATCAGCTAGTTTAATCCCTCGGGAATCTAAAAGAAGGCGTTTGCTAGAGGCTATTCCATAAATATTTAACTGAATATTTCTCTCTAGTAAAACGTTTTGTTGTTTTTCAATTTGATTGATTAATTCGCCGCCGACGATTCCACAGCCGATCACAAAGGCATCAATAGTAGAACGTCCAATAAATAAATTATGATGGCAAACCTTAACTGCGTCGTCTATTCGTTGACTGCGAACTACCGCTGAAATACTCCGCTCAGAAGAGTCTTGAGCAATCGCGATAATATTAACGCTAGCTTGCGAAAGAGATGAGAAAAACTTGGCAGCAATTCCTTTTTGTTGTTGCATATTATCGCCGACAAGAGAGACCACTGATAAACCTTCGGTGCTACTGATAGGATCCATTCTCGAGTTTTCTATTTCCAATTCAAACTCTTGAGACAAACAGGTTTTAGCCTGTTCAAGTTGTTCTTCTGGAACACAAATGCTTATTCGATAGGCTGCGGAGGATTGACTGATAAGAATGACTTGAATTTCGCCTTTGGCTAAAGTGGAAAAAATTCGGCTAGACATTCCAACTTTAGTTTTCATTCCTGGGCCACACAAATTAATCATTGCCACGTTTTCTAAACTAGCAATTGCTTTTACACTGGTCGCATCCGAGTGTTCCTTTGAAATCAACGTGCCTTGTTTATCGGGTGAAAGTGTATTTTTTATCAAACAAGGTATATCACTATTGCTAAGCGGCGTGATGGTTTTAGGATGTAAAATCTTAGCACCAAAATAAGAGAGCTCAATTGCTTCGTCAAAACTCATTGAATTGACCAATTCAGCGTTCTCTACCAAACGAGGATCAGCATTATAAACACCATCTACATCAGTCCATATTTCACAGCTTGTTGCTGCTGAACAAACCGCCAGTATCGCGGCGGAATAATCCGAACCATTCCGCCCTAATGTGACGTTTTGTCCTTCTGCGGTACTACCGATAAACCCCGGCATTAAGGAAACGTTTTTTAGATGGGTATAATGTTGCTCAAATTTTTCTTTTGATAGCGAAATATTTGCAATGGGATCGCCTGATTCATTTTTAACAATGAGGAACTGTCTTGGGTCGATCAGACTGACATCAAGATTGGACGCTTCAAGCACTTTTAAAAGAAATGAAATACTAAATGATTCACCCAAGGATAATATTTCGTCGCGAGTCTGCTCAGGGCAAAATCCTAATAGCTTAGCACCTTCAACATATCGGTTAAGACGTGAAAACTCTGAATCTAGGCGAGCAGAAAGTTGAGCGCTGCCATCATCGGAAATTGTGCTCTCTAAGGCTTCGTTAATATCAAATATTCGATGCTGGAGCGTTTTCAACTGATCGTCGATGGCAGATGTTGCTGTTTTATTCTTGTTATCTAACGCTTTAGCAAGAGCCACTAATAAGTTAGTAATCCCTTTTGGAGCGGAAAGAACAACACTCACGGCTTGCTTTTGGCTTGCATGCTCAATGATCTTAGCAACATCGACAAATTTATCAGCGTTTGCTAGAGACGAGCCACCAAATTTCAACACTTTCATTTTTCTATTTACCTTAGGTAAAATTAATTAAAACCAAACGTCAAAAAAAACCCGTGAATCTTGTCAGAGTCACGGGTTTCTAAATACTTTCTTCAACCTATGACAAACTAACCCTCGTGGTAATTCGAATTATCTCACGCCCATTGGATCTGCTTGTTGTGTCATTGATTAGGTTGAATCTTTTCATAATCTAACTGTGGGCGTGCAAGACATTTTTGTCAATTATTCTTATATCGAAGCGCTATAGTTTGTGGTTATATAAAAACGATTCTAACAAATTGATTTTGACGTAGGGACAAAGTAGCCTGTGGCGTAGTTAGGTATTTTAAGCGAAAAATAGACTAAAAAGTTATATAAACTTGACCGTGCGGCGTAAAACCACTAAATTCGATGTATGAGTGCGATTTACAACAGAAAAAATAAGCCGAGCAATCTCTTGATTCTCATCCTCCTCCAGTTTTCTTGGCGGGCGGTGTGTGGATAGTAACTAGCGAATAAGTACTAAACCAAACATTCAAACCCGCCAAATGGCGGGTTTTTTATGTCCAGGGATGGACTGTATGTCACAAAGAGGCACGGATGCCGGTGTGACGATGTCCAGGGATGGACTGTATGCAGCAAGAAGCCATGGAAGGCATTAACCAAATTAAATATGAAAATACTAGGAGAACACCAATGAACACTGTTTCACATAACGCAAATCAGGAAGATCAGCAGAAAGAGTCCACCGATCCAATCTCTGGTCATTGTCTTTCAAAAGCTGAAAAGCGTTCCCTGTCAAAAACACCGAAAAACGACCAGATAGATGTTTTTGAGTTTGAACCGAATGGATTTATGAGTCAGACCAGATGGTAGCCACGTTATTTGATAAAGTCTGGCGGCAGCATCTCGTTTGTGATGAAAGCGAAGACACACCGGCGATTTTGTATATCGACACTCACTTGATTCATGAGGTTACTTCGCCTCAGGCATTTCAAATGCTCAAAGATAAGGGTATATCACTTAGATGTCCCGAACGAACCTTTGCTACCAGCGATCATTCAACACCAACTAGTAAACCGGACCACAATGGTAATTATACCTACGCTGGAAAACAGGAACAGAAACAGGTCGTTCAATTAGAAGATAATTGCAAAATATTTGGGATTACTATTTTCCCGCTGGGTCATAACAAGCAGGGTATCGTTCATGTGATCGGCCCAGAAAGAGGGATCACCCAGCCGGGTCAAACTATCGTTTGTGGAGATAGCCATACTAGTACTCACGGAGCATTTGGGGCGTTGGCATTTGGTATTGGCACGAGCGAAGTTGGCTATACATTTGCCACACAATGTATCCCGCAAAGGAAACCAAAATCGTTCGGTATTCAAATTGAAGGCTCTTTGTCCAAAGGTGTGTCTGCCAAAGATGTCATTTTGTCGATTATTCAAAAAATAGGTATTGGCGGCGCTACTGGCCATGTCATTGAATATTACGGCTCGACTATTCGTAGTATGTCCATGGATGAGAGAATGACGGTTTGCAACATGTCGATCGAAGCGGGTGCTAGAGCCGGTATGATCGCGCCAGATGAGACTACCTTTGAATACTTAAAAGGGCGTGAATATGCACCCCAAGGCGATCAGTGGGATAAAGCGGTTAAAAGCTGGAGTCTACTTTATACCGACCAGGACGCAAAATTTGATCAGCAAATAACGATTGATGCCAGCACGATTACGCCAATGATTACCTACGGCACCAATCCACAAATGGCGATCAAAATTGGTGAAGTTATACCGGTAAAAAATGAGCAAAAAGCGCTGGATTATATGGGTTTTTCGGAAAATGAAAATTTAGTGGGTAAATCGGTAGATGTCGTTTTTATTGGCAGTTGTACCAATTCTCGGATAAGTGATCTAAGAGATGCGGCGAATATTTTTGTCAACAAAAAAGTTGCTCAAAATGTCAGGACATTAATCGTTCCTGGCTCTCATGAAATAAAAGAACAGGCTGAACGAGAAGGGCTGGCCAAAATTTTTGTTGATGCAGGTGCAGAGTGGCGTGAACCTGGCTGTTCTATGTGTTTAGGTATGAATGGCGACATCATTAAACCGAAACAGGTCTGTGTCAGCACCAGTAATCGGAATTTTGAAGGCCGACAAGGCAAGGGTGGACGAACACTCTTGGCGAGTCCATTAACCGCCGCTGCTGCCGCCGTGGCAGGCGTTATTGTCGATCCTAGGGAACTTATGACAAACGGGAGTAGCGGTTAATGAAAAAATTCAATACTCTCGATTCGAAACTTGTGGTTCTTGATTTAGAGAATGTCGATACCGATCAAATCATAGGTTCCGATCATTTAAAAATCACCGATAAAAAAGGCTTAGGAAAACACCTCTTTTCTGATTGGCGCTATTTGCCTGATGGCCAAAACAATCCAGATTTTGTATTCAATCAGTTCGAAACAAAAGGGGCGAAAGTGTTGGTGGCGGGCGACAATTTTGGATGTGGCTCGTCGAGAGAACACGCTCCTTGGGCACTGCTCGATTTTGGAATAGAAGTGGTTATTAGCTCTTCAATCGCAGATATTTTTTCCAACAATTCGATCAAGAATGGTTTGTTACCTATTGAAGTCTCCGAACAGGTTCATCAATTTCTACTCTCACAAAATGGTTCAAAAATTAGAATCGATCTAGAGAACAAAGAAGTTGTTTGCGGTGATAAAAAGATCACTTTTGAGTTGGAACCATTTGCTCGTTATTGTCTGCTAAATGGTATTGAACAGCTCGACTTTTTAACTAGCCATCTTTCGGATATAGATAAGTTTGAGAAGGAAAGAAATGAATTTTAATATTGTTAGTTTACCAGGCGATGGGATCGGACCAGAAATTTCCGAAGCAGTGGCCGCAGTCTTAATCGCGATTGGTAGAAAATATGATCATGATTTTCATCTAATAGAAAAATTAATTGGCGGCGCTGCGATTGACCAGTGTGGCAACGCATTGCCGAATGATACGTTAGCGGCTTGCAAAAGCGCCCATGCGGTATTTTTAGCAGCAATCGGTGGACCAAAGTGGGATAACTCAGAAATACGCCCAGAGCAGGGATTGCTGAAACTACGCTCAGAGTTGGAGGTCTATGCCAATGTTCGCCCGTTAACGATGTTTCCTTCATTACTGTCGGCGTCACCATTAAAGCCGGAAATATTGCAGGGGACAGATTTTGTGATTGTTCGAGAGCTAACCGGCGGAATTTATTTCGGTAAAAGAGGACGCGGTAATGAATCGACAGCAGAAGAATACGCAACCGATGAATGTAAATATTCGGTTAAAGAAATCGAACGGATCGCAAGAGTCGCTTTCGACTTGGCAATGGCAAGAGACAAACAGTTAACCTCGGTTGATAAAGCGAACGTACTAGAAACTTCAAAATTATGGCGTAGTGTGGTTAGCCGTCTTGGTGAAAGAGAATATCCCGAAGTCAGTTTAAATCATCAGCTAGTCGATTCGTGTGCGATGAAACTAATCCAATCACCCTCGGAGTTTGATGTGATATTAACAGAAAATTTGTTTGGTGATATTTTGTCAGATGAAGCCAGTGTATTAGCTGGTTCAATGGGCTTACTTGCATCGTCATCGGTTGGCAGTAAATACGGTTTGTTTGAGCCCATCCATGGATCGGCGCCTGATATTGCAGGACAAGGGATCGCTAATCCCTATGCAACTATTTTGAGCATCGCCATGATGTTGAGGTGGTTGAAGTTGAATGAAGAAGCGAATGATATTGAACAAGCAGTGTCCAAAGTTATTGAAAAAGGCGTTTTAACCAGAGATTTAGATGCGAATAGCAAGTTGACGACACAGCAAGCGATAGCTGCGGTGGTTAAGGAAATAGGATGATTTCACCGGTGTAAATGAGAAAAACCCTCCCCTTTGCAAAGGGGGAATAAAGAGAAAATGATATGAATAATAACAATGTAATAATTTTTGATACAACGCTTCGAGATGGTGAACAGGCGCTTCAATCAAGCCTTACTCAACGTGAAAAACTACAAATTGCATTGGCGCTCGAAAGATTAGGCGTTGATATTATTGAAGCGGGTTTTCCAGTTTCATCGCCGGGTGATTTCGAGTCAGTTCAAGCGATTGCCAAAGCGATCAAAAACAGTCGAGTAGCAGCTCTAGCACGAGCTATTGATAAAGACATTGATGCCGCAGCCGAGGCGCTAAAAGTTGCCGAAGCTTTTAGAATTCATACTTTCATCGCGACATCGACCATTCATATAGAAAACAAATTAAGGAAGGGATTTGATGATGTTGTTGAGATGGCGGTACGCTCAGTTAAACGGGCAAGAAACTATACTGACGATGTCGAGTTTTCCTGCGAAGATGCCGGTCGAACGCCAATAGATGATCTGTGTAGAATGGTCGAACTAACTATTGATGCGGGCGCAACAACCATCAATATTCCTGATACCGTGGGTTATACTATCCCAAGCGAGTTTGGAAAAATAATCGAGAATCTTTTTAATCGAGTCCCGAACATCGACAAGGCAATAATCTCAGTTCATTGCCATGATGATCTAGGTTTGTCGGTTGCCAATTCAATCGCGGCGGTTCAAGCGGGTGCGAGACAAATTGAATGTACCATCAATGGTATTGGCGAGCGTGCAGGTAATTGTTCACTCGAAGAAATCGCCATGATCTTAAATACTAGGAGCGATCAACTTGGCCTAACCACTAATATAAATAGCACAGAGATCCATCGCACTAGCCAGTTGGTTGCCAATTTATGCAGCATGCCAATCCAGGCCAACAAAGCAATAGTGGGGGCCAATGCCTTTAGTCATTCGTCAGGAATTCACCAAGATGGTGTTTTAAAAAGTCAAAATACCTATGAAATTATTACTCCAGAAAAAGTCGGTCTTAATACCAACAAACTAAATCTAACTTCGCGCTCTGGTAGACATGTAATCAAACACCGAATGGAGGAGTTAGGTTACGAGCGATCTGAATACGATTTGGATAAACTCTATGCAAGATTTATAGCGCTCGCAGATAAAAAAGGGCAAGTGTTTGACTATGACTTAGAGGCGCTGGTATTTTTCAATAACCTTGATTCTGAAGAGGCTTTTTATTCGATAGAGTCTGTCACCGTAACATCAGGGACTGCAGAAACATCTACGGCAACCGTTGAATTAAAATGTGGCGATAAGATAATTAAAGAAACGGTAGCTGGCAACGGCCCTGTTAATTCAATTTGTCGTTGTATTAGTCGTATTACTGGATTCGATATTGAAATTAAAGATTTTAAAGTCGCCTCAACTTCAACCGGAACAGATGCTCTCGGCCAAGTCAACATAATTGCGAGTTGCAATAATAGAGATACGAAAAAAGTATTTCACGGCCTAGGTTTAGCTACCGATATTATTCGATCCTCTGCTAGAGCCTTGGTTCATTTAGCCAATGATATGCATTATTCAGACAAGGTGTCGGAATTGCGTAAAAAAGAAAAGGTTGAAACCGCTTAAGTAATGTCTATCAAAAAGAACTAACCTTTTTTATAAATATCTTTAAACGTCAGTAAATCTATAATTCTTGAAGATGCCCCCTCATAAAACCCTGTGTTTTTTGCAAAGGCCTTAGGGTTCTTAAATGTTCCAAATATCATATCCCACAGTGGTAAATCGGAATAATTATATGCATGTACGTCTTTTTCATGATGAATACTATGACTCTCAGGTCGTTGAATAATAAACCCTAACCATACCGGTGTTTTGATATTGGTATGTTGGAATAGCGCCATAAATGTCGAGATAAATAAGAATAATGTGGCAATCTGAGGCGGCAAACCGACAACAACAACTAAACTCAAGCTCCCTACCATAGTAAAACCAATCATATCGAGTGGACTGAAATAGTAAGCACCGTAGGCATCTACGCGCTCTGCGCTGTGATGCATTTGATGAAATAATAACCAGAGAAATCGATTGCTATGCATAGCCCGATGCCACGCATAAATGAGTAATTGATAGACGAGGATAGATATCGCTAAACCAAGGTAAATATTGAGTTCGCTGAGGTCTAATAGTTGGTATTCAACTAGATGTTTGTCCCAAATTAGTGGCAAGTAGGAGGAAAGATAAAAGAACACAACAAAACTAATCACAGCACGTAATTTCCAGCCCTTAATGAAGGCTAATTTTCTGCCCGGGAAAATAGCCTCTACAGTAATCATGCATAAATAGATGGTTATGACTCCGAGGGATAACGGATCAATTAATATTTCTAGTGGTGTTGGCATTTGGTTTACACCTATGGTTGGGTTGTCCAGAAAGAATAGAGCGTAACCCTTAGGAGGCTAGTAAACATGAAGATAAGGTAGTAATTAGATAACCTTTAGCCGTTTATAGCCAAAATACGGATAGCTATATGGTAATAATACCTTGATATATATAAATATTTTCGATTTTGGACCATTTCTATATTGAAAAACCTTGAATACCATCGTAGGATTATGTAAGTACGTGATTAGACGCCTAAAAATGATGCAGAAAACGCTTGCTCGCTGAATATTTAAAGTTGACAAAAGATGATATATAAATTCAATAATATCGAATTGGATAGTGAAAAATTCTGCCTAACTGTTGGTTCAAAAGAAGTTTCAGTTGAACCTCAAGTATTCAACTTAATCATATATTTAGTTGAAAACCGGAATAAAATTGTTTCTCGCCATGAAATATTAGAAAACGTTTGGGAGGGACGAATTGTTTCCGATACGTCGATTAATAATCATATTAAATCTGCTAGAAAAGCTTTGGGAGACGATGGGACTAAGCAACATATTATTAAGACTGTTCATTCTCGAGGGTATCAATTTATTTCGGAAACTAAAGCTGATATTCATATGGAGCAGGGCTTCTACACTCAAGGTAGTATCGCTACCATTAAATCAAACAGAAATAAATTCTATTTTTTTCTGTTTGCTCTCTCGCTTTTCGTTGTATTAGCGCTAACCAGTTTTTTGGGCTCTGATAGCCCAGCTAATAATTCTAACGTGCCAATTTCCAGGTTAATAATTACAGACCAACAGGTCATTGCCGTTCTACCATTTTCAAATACTAAGCCTAACGTTAATACGGATTATTTAGGTTTCGCATTGGCAAATCAAATTATTGGGGATCTAGCGTATCTCGATAAATTCGCGATACGGCCAGCGGGCTCTATTCGAAAATACGTTGGTGAAATAATTGATCCCCTACAGATAGGTAAAGAGCTTAAGGTTAACTACATTCTCAACGGCAATTACTTAAAAGAGAATATGGTTGTTCGACTCAACGTTGAACTAATAAAGATCCCTAACAACGAATTAATTTGGCGAGAATCAATAGAGGTTGATTACTCAAATACGTTTGCATTACAGGATTTAGTAGCCTCCAAGGTCGCTACCGGTCTTAACGCAAGCTTCACTTCAAAAGGCGTCAATAGGAGATATCGGGACGTGCCCAATAGCGCTCTAGCGTATGAATATTATCTTAGAGGTATTTCCTACCCGTTTTCAAATTATGGCCACAAAATGGCAGTGGAGATGTTAGAAAAATCAATAGAACTAGACGCTAGCTATGCGCCCAGCTACGCTCACTTAGGAAATCACAAACGTCTGTTAGAACAGCATGGAAGAATAAAAACAGCCGGTTCACATAATATTGAATGGTATTACGAAAAAGCGTTAGATTTGAACCCAGAACTTTTGGAGGCTTTGAATAATCTATCTGCATTTTATACAGAAACTAACCGTATCGAAGAGGCAGTTATTGTAACTCGAAAAATGTTGAAAATTAATCCTAACAGTGCGACTTCTCATTTTTCTCTTGGTTATATTTATCGTTACGCCGGCATGTTAGAAGAGGCGATTAGAGAAATGGAATTGGCTCTGGTTATTAGCCCTGACAATACTCGATTTAGATCAATCGTAGCAACCTATCTTAGTGCAGGAAAATATAAAGAAGCCCTGGCAAAGACATATTTAGATGAAGGAGATTATGGAATTGGTCATCAAGGCATTATCGCCTTTAAGCAAGAGCAATATCGCTTGGCCCTCGAACATTTTGAGCAGGTGCTGGAAATTGATCCAAAGGGTATTTGGGGTTTAATCGCAAAGGTTTATATTTCGGTCATAAAGGGGGATAAAAAAGCAGGCCTAAAAGCACTTGAACAGATGGTTGATAGTAATGTTGAAGATGCTGAAAACACCTATTATTTTTCTGGTTTCTACGCGCTTCTTGGCGAAAAGGACAAAAGCATAAAAATGCTCAACAAGGCAGTAAACAACGGTTACTTTAATTATCCTAGCATCCTATCCAATTCCGCTCTTAATCAATTCCAAAACGATTCAACATTTCGCAGCATTCTAAACAAAGCAAAAACTAGGCATGATGCTTTCAGGTCAAGATTTCTCTGAACTCAGCTATTCTTAATAATAGCTCTTAGTAATATATCTTAGATTCAAGTATCAATACCTAATCATTACCTAAAATTTATATTTGAATTGCTCTTATTTGATACACTGAGTTTGTCGAATAACCATAAAATGGCAAACAAATAAGAGGGATGAAAAATGAGTATTAATGAAGATAAATTAAACGAATTGTTGGGAAAGGTAGTGACGGAAATGGGCGCGGCTGCCAATGGCCCACTCATCACGGTAGGGGATAAGTTAGGCCTGTATAAAGTCCTATCAGAGTCTGGAACCCTAACTTCTGATGAGTTGGCCACAAAGACCAATACGACGGAGCGATATATCCAAGAATGGCTGTCCGCACAAGCTGCTTCGGGATATATCGAATACAATGCAGAACAAGACCATTTTTATATGACAGAAGAGCAAACGGCGGTATTTGGCGACAGCAAAAGCCCAGTATGTATGACGGGAGTTTTTTACGCCATAACATCGCTCTACCATGATGAGCCAAAATTGGTTGAAGCGTTTAAGAGCGGTGAAGGCATAT
>Ga0256847_1001712_pt1 | contig 10644 bp, 12 predicted proteins | sample TeddybearmetaG_FD_189099 | JGI IMG/M metagenome (GOLD analysis project Ga0256847, IMG submission 189099) | Hydrothermal vent microbial communities from East Pacific Rise, Pacific Ocean - Teddybear | ecosystem: Environmental > Aquatic > Marine > Hydrothermal vents | place: Pacific Ocean: East... | reverse complement strand
GATGGATAGCCTCGAGCTCGGGGCCAAGTGTGACAAGGCAGACTTATGCGTATTATTTCCCTTCTGACGGCAACTGCAATGCTCGCGGCCTGTACAGCTGGATCTCCGCTGGCAGATACATTCGATGCGCGGATCAATGCCGGGGCATGTCCGCCGGCCGGATCGATCTATAATGCCTCGCGGATTGTCGAGATGAATGGCGAAAGTCTGGTTTTCACCAATATCGAATATACTGGTGAAATCGTCGATGTGCGCTTGTTTTGCCGTTATGCAGAAGACAATCCGGTACGCGCAGAAATCGAGATCGATTTTGCTTTCGGCAAGGGCCCGAAAGGGACTGACACGACCCACGATTATACCTATTGGATCGCGGTCACACGGCGCAGCGGCAAAGTTCTGAATAAGGAACGGTTCGTTGTTCGCGCTGATTTTTCTAATGGTCCGGTAACCGGTGCATCAGAACTGGTGCAGAGAATCATCATTCCGCGCGCTGATGATTCGATTTCAGCGGCGAATTTTGAGATTCTGATTGGGTTTGAACTGACCGACGAGCAATTGAAGTTCAATAAAGAAGGTCGCCGCTTCCGCCTGAATGCCGGGCAATAGTCGCGAATTTGCGGAGTTAGAATGATGACCGATCTCGCGACGGGGCTGGCGAGCGTGTGTGCTGCTGCATTTGAGGCTGAGGGTCTTGAGGCGCGGTGGGGCAGCGTCAAACGCTCCGACCGCCCGGAACTGGCGGATTTTCAGTGCAATGGCTGTATGGGCGCGGCCAAGCAGGCCGGGATGAACCCGCGCGAGCTGGCGGCCAAGATTGCGCCGCGGATCGCTGAATATGCCAGCATCGCGCGCGTGGATGTTGCCGGGCCGGGCTTTCTCAACATTGTGGTGACTGAAACGGCGCTAGCCGAAGTGGCTGAAGCGGTGCGGGTCGATCCGAAAGCTGGCGGCGCTGGCGCGGCCAACCCTGAGAAAGTTGTGATTGACTATGGCGGCCCGAATGTCGCCAAACCGATGCATGTCGGGCACCTGCGCGCCGCTGTAATTGGTGACACGATGGTGCGACTGCTGCGCTTCATGGGTGATGAGGTGATCGGCGACGTACACCTTGGCGATTGGGGGCTGCAAATGGGCCTGTTGATCTGCGCGGTGATGGAAGAACAGCCGGACCTGCCATATTTTGATGCCAGTAATGACGGGCCGTTCCCGGTTGAATCGCCAGTAACAATGGAAGACTTGTCGCGGCTCTACCCGCTCGCCTCGGCGCGGGCCAAGGATGATGAAGCCTATGCCAAACAGGCCCAGAAAGCGGTGGCTGAGATGCAAGCCGGGCGGGCAGGGTATCGCGCCCTGCTCAAGCACTTTATTGACGTGTCTGTGGCAGCGCTGAAGGTGGACTACGCCTTTCTGGACGTCTCGTTCGACCTATGGAAGGGCGAGAGCGATGTCGATCCGCTGATCGCGCCAATGGTGGCGGACCTGAAGGCGCGCGGTCTGGCCCGCCTCGATGATGGCGCGTGGATAATCGATATTGAGCGCGATAGCGACAAGAAGGACATGCCGCCCTTCATGCTGGTCAATTCGCGCGGGGCGACCGGATATCACGCGACTGATCTGGCGACGATTTTTGATCGCGTAGAGACGATTGGGCCTGACCGCATTCTTTATGTGGTTGATGCGCGCCAAGCGTTTCACTTCGAGCAGGTGTTTCGGGCTTCTGACAAAGCTGGGATCATGGCTGAGGATCGGCTGGAACATATCGGCTTCGGCACGGTCAATGGCGAGGACGGCAAACCGTTCAAGACCCGCGCTGGCGGGACATTGCGGCTGGCGGACCTGAACGGTTTGGCGCTAGCTGAAGCAACCAAGAAGATCGGCGATGCGGGTCTGTCGGGCGATATTGGTGAGGACGAACGCGGGCGGATTGCTAAACTGGTCGCGCGCGCGGCTTTGCGCTTTGCCGACCTGAAGAACCAACGCACCACCAATTACGTGTTCGAACTGGAAAAATTCTCCAGCTTTGAGGGCAAGACCGGGCCTTATCTGCTGTATGCGGTTGTGCGGCTGCGCTCCTTGCTGCGCCGCGCCGCTGAGGCGGGCCATGCGCCGGGCGTGATCAAGGTTGAGGGCGCGGCAGAGCGCAAGCTTGTTCTGGCGTTGGACGGTTTCACGCTAGCGCTGTCATTGGCGCGCGAGAAGCGGATGCCGCATTTCGTCTGTGAACATGTTTATGGTCTGGCCCAAGCGTTCAGCGCTTTTTACGGCGCGCATCCGATTGCCAAAGAGGCCGACGCGGCTGTACGGGCGTCACGTTTAGGCCTGTGTGAAGCGGTTCTGGCGCAAATGATCACCGGATTGGGCATTTTGGGGATTACCGCGCCTGAGCGCATGTAAATGCCCCAGAAGTTAACAGAAGCCCGCGATCTGTTTACCCGGCCCTAACGCGGCTTAACCCATCGCGGGCAAAAATGAATATTCAGCCTCATTCTGGTAACTATACGGCAAGGGGATGAGCCTAATCTGATCGTCTGGACAGCGAGATTAGGAGCCCAAATATGCTGAAGAACATGATCAAAACGGCCGCAGATGCCACCAACCTGACGCAGGCGCGTGCCCGCGAAGCGATCGGGATCGTACTCAACACGGCGGAGCGACAAGGCTCTCCGCTGGCTGAAGCTGTTTTCCGGAAAATGCCCGGCGCGCGGACCCTGTCTGCGACCACTGGCGCGGAAACCGGCGCAACGACGGGCGTGATTGCCCGCCTGATCGAACAGACACCGGGTGGACGGCGCCATATTGGCGAAGGCATGTTTACCAGCCTGCACAAAGCCGGGCTCGGTCACACGCAAATCTCGCAGCTTTTGCCGTCGATTAGCGGCTATATGAAAACAACTTACGGCATGGAAGCGTTCGCGCATCTGGGCGACCTTGTGGTCGCTGACATGATGCCGACACTGGACAAGGCTGTCGCTGCCGCCTGATCCAGATAATATATTGGGCTTGAAAGGCTCGCTGCGGACCTCGCGGCGGGCCTTTTCTTTTGGCGGGGTAGGGATTAGGCCGATTGGATGAGCGATATCCAAAACCTGACCATCCCGTATTCATCTCTGAATTTTACCAGTGAAAGCAGCGCATTGCTTGAGCAATCATTGCCGGAACATGAGGTGATTAGCGCCTTGCTGATGCTGGTGGTGCGCCGCCATGCGCAAAGCCTGACCGATGGCGGTACGGTCATTCCGGTTTCGGTGACGGTGGATGTCACCGGCGAGGCGCAGCCCGGCGAGACGCTGACATTCGAGAGCAGTGTTGATCGCAAAACCCGAACGCTGGTCTTCATTGGCGGGACAGCCATGCAAGGCGATACGCCGTTGCTCAAGGCAACCGCGGTTTACCGGATCGCTTAACGCTTCAGCGCCGTGACTAGCGCGCGCGTGGCGGGCTGTCTGATCTGATGGGTTTGCGAGATTTCAGTGGCGAGGGCAGCTCGCTCGCTGGCTGCGTTACCGTGATCATAGAGGTGTAGGGCAAAAGCCAGCGCTTCAAGCTGATCGGTAGACGGCGCGCGTTGTCGCCCTTCACCTTCTTCGCCCCACCGGCCCGGATGATTGGCTTGGGTCATCTTTGGCCGCGAATTGGCCAGCGGGATGATGAAATCCCACGGTACCGAGACATTCTTGACGACCATGTCCGGCGCGATGCCCAGCCAATCCGAATGTTGTTGCCAGCGCCAGGTGTTCGGGCTGTTCTTCTCGCGCGTGGTCAGGCCGACAATCCGTAATTTCCGCTGTACCGCGTTCCAATCAACGCCGTCTTGCTCGGCCTGCAGCTTGAGCAGGCGGGTCAAGGTCTCCATCGTTCCGCCTGTGGAGATGAAATCCACCAGCGCGACAGGCCGCGCACTCGCTGCGATATGCGCCGGATCAAATCCTTCATCTCGGAAATAAGCGAACAGAGCATCGCGCTTGTCCTTGGCGATGGACGCAACCCCGCCCTCGCCAGCCCAACGCAGGGAATATTGGATGATGTGCAGGTGCGGTACGTCGTCCAGACCAGCAAATACACCGGACAGATAGTCAAAGAAATTCTCCGGCGAGCGGCCAATGAAGGCGAGATTAGCACCATCCGACATCGCAATGATCCGCGCCGTGGTCGCGCGTAACTGGCTCAGAAATTCAGCTTCCGGCCGTTGTCCACTCGACGGCCAAGACCCGAGCTGCTCGCGTTTAGACAGGCTCCAGCGGAACGGTTTGGTCATTGGCGCTACATCGGGGTATCGCGCAGCGACAGCAGGTCTGGGAACTCCGCTTCGCGCTTTTGCGCCTTGGCCATGAACGCTTCCTGCATATGCGCTGGTGGCAACATCGAGGCATTCCACACGCCGATATAATCGAGCGTATCAGCGGTCGAGTGATCGCGGCCATAATTGATCAGCACTTTCGAACCAGTAACCGCAACCGGGTTCTTGCGCGCGATCTCCTTGGCGACGCCAAGCACATGATCGAGCAGCTCTTCCTGCGTGTCGAAGACGTCATTGACGAGACCGATTTCCTTGGCTTTGGCGGCGGGCAGGCGCTCGCCCGTATAAGCCATCTGCTTGACCCAACCTTCCGGGATATAGCGCTGCAGGCGCGGGAAAGTGCCGACATCGGCGGTCATCGCAATGTTGATCTCCTGAATGCAGAAGAACGCATCCTTGGTGCAATAGCGTATATCGCCGGCCGAAATCATGTCGATCGCGCCGCCAATCACGCCGCCCTGACAGGCAAACAAGACGGGCATGCGCGCATCTTCGAGCGCATTGAATGAGGACTGGATCTGGCGAATGTTTGAGCGAAACGCCTCGGCAGCGACATAGCGGTCGGCCTTACTACTCGACACACTGCCTTCGGAACTGAACACGGACAGGTCCATGCCAGCCGAGAAATGCTTGCCGGTTGACGAGATGACGATCACCCGTGCGCTGGCGCTGCGATCAATCTCACCGACAATCGCTGGCAACTCGTTCCAAAACGCCTTGTTCATGGCGTTCATGGCTTCGGGGCGGTTGAGTTTTATGTGCGCGACTTTGTCCTCAATCGAAACGCTGAAACAGTCATAGGTTTTCTTGAGCATTGGTCGGTCTCCCTTGTTACTGCCACATTAACGCAGCAAGGTGGACGCGGCCAGTATGACCTTGCGCAATGTCTGGGCGATGTGCAGGTCTTGCAGCAGTTTGGCCTTTGAATTTGACGCGAAATCGGTTTTGATACGCTCGGTTGGGATTTGGGAGAACATTATGCGTTCAGTTATGCTTGGAGCTGTGGCTCTATGTTTGTTGCCTGCAGCTTGTGAGACCGGTGGCGGCGGCGATTTTGGTACGGTTCTTGGCGAAGTTCTCGGCAGTGTTGCGACCAGCGGCAGCGGCACGCAAGGCGCGCTGTCGACGTTTGAAATTGATGCCGCTTTGCGTCAGGCGCTGGAAATCGGCGCCGACCGGGTTGAAGCGAAGATCGGCGTGACCGACGGCTTTTGGCAGAACCCGCAGATAAGAATTCCACTGCCGGGCCGACTTGGACAGTTACAAAGCCAGCTATCGGGCGTTGGTCTGTCAGCGCCGCTGGATGATTTGCAATTGCGGATGAACCGCGCCGCTGAACAGGCGGTTCCTGCGGGCAAGAGGATTGTCGTTGATGCGGTGAAATCGATCACGATTGAGGATGCGATGAGTCTGTTGCAGGGCGGTGATACGGCGGCGACAGACTTCCTTCGCAGCAAGACCGAAGCTAGCTTGCGCACGACCTTCACGCCCTATGTCGAAAGCGCGCTGACCTCGTCAGGCGCGTATCAGACGCTTGATTCACTGACGTCCAACAGCGCTTTTCTGGCGGTCGCAGCCACCGATTACAAAGCTGACCTGACTGGTCATGCGGTGCAGTTTGGCTTGGATGGTATGTTTGATTATCTGGCGCTGGAAGAAAAGAAAATTCGGGAGAACCCGGTGGCCAGAACCACGGATCTCCTGCGCAAGGTGTTTGGATCAAGATAGAGTATGCGCCGATTCATTTTTGAAACGCCGCAAGGCAACATGGCCGCACTGGAATTCGGCAATCCGGCTCATCGTCTCGCGGCGGTGTGGCTGCATGCGACCGGTTTCAACGCCATGACGTATCAGTCGATCCTTGGGCCGCTTGGCCTGCGCACAAAAGTACAGGCGGTTGATCTGCGCGGGCATGGCCGGACCACACTTCCGGCCATTCCGGCCAAGATGAAGTCATGGAAAAAGCACCGCAATGATCTGATCGCCTATCTCGACCGCGAAGCCCCGACCAAGCCGGTTGTCCTTGCAGGCCATTCAATGGGCGCCACCGTGGCGCTGATGGTTGCCGGGGCGCGGCCAGATAAGGTCGCTGGTCTGGTTCTGGTCGATCCGGTGATCATGCATCCGTCCTATTACCGAATGATGCATTTGATGCCGATGCTAGCGCGTCAGTCGGGTATGTCGAAACAAGCCCGCAAGCGGCGCAACGATTTCAGCTCGCAACAGGCGGCTCTGGAAAATTATACCGGCCGCGGCGCGTTCAAGACCTGGCGTCAACCTTTCCTCGGCGATTACATTCTCGATGCCCTTGACCGGGTGGATGATAATGATCCCGAAAGCGAAGATCAGACGTGGCAACTTCTATGTACGCCGAAATGGGAAGCCGCGACATTCGCCGCCCAGCGCAATCGCCCTTGGGGCGCTTTGGCGAAAGTGAAAAAGCACAAGATTCCGATCTCGGTTCTCCGGCCTGAACGCGAGTCGGTGTTGACCGATCAAGTGGCCGCGCGGTTGCTGCGTAAATGCCCGCAACTGGTCTTGAAAGAACGCAGCAACACCACGCACTTCCTGCCTATGGAAGCGCCGTATGATGTCCGCGACGAGATATCCGCCTACATCTCGAACTTGATCGAAGGCTTTTCCGACGACGAACACGGCATGGTCAAACGCTCACTGCGTTAGAGTTTCAGACCACGCGGCGCGAGCTCTTCAAGCGCTTTGATTTGCGCTGGCGGGGTCGGTATGACCTTGCGTGTATTCATGTCAAACGTCACCGCTACAGCTTCACTGGTTAGCCACGCTTCGCCGGTGTCCGGATCGAGTATCCAATGTACAAGAGAATGGGTTTTCTCAGCGATTGAGGCCAGAGAGGAATGAATCACAAAGCGGTCGCCAGCGCGCGGCCATTTGCGATAGATCAACCGGTATTCCAGCACAGCTGCGCCCATCTTGGCGTCATCTGAAGCTGCGGCAACTTTCTTGCGCCAGTCAAAAAGCAGGTTCGGTACTGAATCCGAGATCCGGCCCATGAACCATGAGGCGAGCATACGCCCGCTCACATCGCAATGGCTGGGCGGGACAAGGCCGCTGCCAATTTCGGGCGCGCCGACGCTCGTGACGGTTTGCATTGTCGCGTCGCTGGCGGGCAGGGGCACAGCGTCCGGGTCGAGGCCGCGCGGCTTGGTTTGATCAGGCGGCGTATCGATCAGCGCGTCGAGGGCTGCGCGAGACTTGCTGCTCCACGCAAATGGACGGCCCGACTTGGTTTCAGCATGGATCAGACGGGTGCGAAACGCTGCTGCAGGGCTGCCATCGCTATGGCGCATCTCCTGATAGATCAGCACGCTAGTCTCGTCCCACTCCAGAACGCATCCGGTCATGGTCAGGGGGCGGCCGGGATGCACCTCGCGGATGAAACGCACATGCTGTTCAGCCGGGATCAGGGTTGAGAGCGCGTTCTCGCGGTACGCATGTGGCATGCCGATGGCGGCGGCGAAACGGCCAAGGCCTTCCGAGGACTTTTCGAGATAGACGCGGACATTCATATGCCCCATCTCGTCGCAATCCCAAGTATTGGCGCTGCCGCTCCAGAGCGCGATCATGAGATCGCTTCGTCCCATGCACAGTTCGCGATTCTATCGCCGGGCATCAGGATAGCGGTGGCGAGCAGGCTGTCTTTGTCGATAAATTCGAGTGACAGTTTTCGGCTTTTCAGCTTGTACGAAACCGGCATCACCGTGATGCAATTCTTGGCATTCTTGGAAATCACTTCCAGTGCGTTTGCTGATGACAGCGCCCCGATCAGTGAATGTTGCCCTGAACACAGGCCCGGATAATCGACATCAAAGCCGAGCTCTGTCGCTTTCAGGCGTACCGGGTAGGGATCAAACCCGGGCTGATCCACACATCCAGTCCAGCTTCCCACAGCCTGCGCTTTCGAAAAATCGTCGGCCCCGGCCAGCGCCGGAAATGTCATTACAAGTGCGCTAACAGCCAGTGCCAGATATCTCATGGCGCACACTTTCTGCAGGTTCCTCGTGCTTCAATCACCGCGTGCGCCAAGTGGAACCCCGCCGCAGCGGTTTCCTGACCTAGCGCCTTGGATGTCGCCACCGCGTGCAATTCCTCCGCGCTGCCGCAAGTGTCGCAAATCAGAAACACCGCCGAATGACTGTGACTGGTATGGCCGCAAGCGACATAGGCGTTGAGGCTTTCAATCTTGTGGGCGAGGCCAACTTCCTGAAGGAAATCGAGAGCGCGATAAATCGTCGGCGGCTTGGCCGCGCCTTCGCCATCAAGATTGGCCAGAAGATCATAAGCCTTGGCCGGTTCGCTGCTCTCGAGCAGCAATTGCAGGACTTTGCGCCGGATACGGGTCAGGCGCTGGCCTTTCTGTGTGGCCAGTGCTTCGGCCTCGGCCAAAAACGTCTCAACGTCTTGCGGGCTGCAAGGCGTGTTGACGTGCGTATGTGCGTGGGCGTTGGCCATAGCCTCTATGTCGGACGATTGCGCGCAATTGTGAAGGGGTAGATGTATATTCGGTGAGCGTTTCAGATCAGCAGCGGCCTGTCACTGCGTGAACTTACCTAATTGGGCGGTGTTGCCGCGCGGCGTGTTCTCGCGCGGCAGATTGGCTGATTTTCGCCGCGATAACAGCTGCTACATAGATATTATTAGCGCAGGCAAATGGAAGGTTCGGCATTTAAGGTGTTTTTTGCCGAGTTTGAAATGGACCCTGTCGCGGTTGGTTTGGGTTTGGGCTATCGGTTATAGCCCAGCGGCCTCCTTACCAAATCAACTTTCTGGCCCCGGAGCGATCCGGGGTCTTTTTTTGTCAACTGTTCTGTCATGAGCAGCTTAGTCGGAATGCTTATATCCAACCATCATTGTGTCATCATCGTCTTCATCCAGCCGCCTCGCAAGACGATATTCAATTGTAGCAATATCGGCCAGATAGAGCTGCTGTGTGTCAATCGTTTTGACTTTCATTGTTTCCAATTCCTGGATCAAGGCGTCTGGGTCTTTTTCGCCCTGAGGAAGGGCTTTGTAAGTGTTAAAAATGCGGTTTGCCAATATATTCGCGCGCGTCGACTCATGGCTCGTCAGGCCGTAGTTTTCTTCCTTCACTTGAGAGAATGTCACGGTGAGGATCAGGATTGTATCTGGCCCGACCTCAAGTGGTTTCATCTTTTTCGCGCTCCACTTGCCGCGCACAAAAGTGAATATCTGCCCGTCTTTATCGATTAGTTGCGTGCCTTGTCCGATATAGATATTGCCGTCGACCAGACCGACCTCACCATCGCGGACCGTAATTGAGGCGTTCGCGATGCCTGAAATGCTAGTCTCCAACACGGCCCCACCAGAATTAGCTTTGATAATCGCGCCGCTTTTGCCTTCGGGCGCTGGCATGATTGAACCATAGACCGTGTTGCGCATCTGTATGCTGCCCAGCGCTTCAAGCCGTTCGCGCAGCTCGTCCGATATCGTGGCTGGATGCAGCGCATAGGGAGAATCGAGGTTTGAGACGATCCCAACTTCCAATGCCAATTGCGAGTCAGCGTCCAAATCGCCGCGTGGGTCCACGTCACCACCGCAAGACGTCAGAAAAAAAATTGTTAGAAACAGGCCTATAAATCTACGCATCATATTTCCAATCCTCCTGCTTAGTAAGTGCCACCCTTTCCAGAATGCGCCGCGTACCCCATATCTTATGGCATGCTTATTCAAGATGAAACCCCGGCGGACCGGGCTCCGCGCGCGCCCTTCTACCGGGCCTATCCGCCTGTATTGCTCGCACTAGCTGGCGTGATTATCGCGGTGAGTGTCGTACAGTTTCTGGTTCCGCCGGAAATTGAGAATGAGATGTTCTTGGCTGGCGCGGTAATTTCTGGACCGGATTTTGACGGTATTAAACAACCGTTCGGTGCGTTTGCGCCTCTGGTTTTGCATACATTCCTGCATGGCGGTGTCCTTCACCTTGGTATGAATATGTGGGCGATGATGTCGATTGGTGCGGGACCAGCATTGATGATGGGAAAGTCGGTGCGCGGTATGATGGCCTTCCTAGCTTTCTTCTTTCTTTGTGCCATCGGCGGCGGTCTCGCCCAGATAGCGGTTTTCCAATTACAAGGAGACGGCGGTGTTGCTGTTGGGGCGTCATCCGCAATTTCAGGTCTGTTGCCAGCTTTGGGCTGTCTGCAGGGGGGCTGGAAACGGGCCTTGAAGATTAGTGTGCCGTGGCTGCTGATCAATCTCGGTCTGGCCGTGTTTGGCAGTCTGTCACCGATCCCGATTGCTTGGGCTGCGCATCTTGGCGGTCTGGCCGCTGGGTTCAGCTTCCCGTTCTT
>Ga0256847_1001711_pt1 | contig 10646 bp, 6 predicted proteins | sample TeddybearmetaG_FD_189099 | JGI IMG/M metagenome (GOLD analysis project Ga0256847, IMG submission 189099) | Hydrothermal vent microbial communities from East Pacific Rise, Pacific Ocean - Teddybear | ecosystem: Environmental > Aquatic > Marine > Hydrothermal vents | place: Pacific Ocean: East... | reverse complement strand
CAGCTCAATATCAATGGTCTCATACTTTTCATGACATATTTACTTAAGATAATATATCTTACCTGCAACTCTGGTTGGACTTTACAAGAATAATTCAAACAATGACACATTCCCCCTGCGCAGTCATAATCCTTGCCGCTGGCAAAGGCACCAGAATGAAATCGTCAAAGGCAAAAATTCTCCATGAGATTGCCGGGCGACCCATGATCATGCATGCACTGGATGCCATTAGCAGCCTGAATGCCACAAAGAAAATTGTCGTTGTATCGCCGGATATGGATGATGTAGCCCGGTTCATTACGAACGAAGATGATACGGTTGAAATTGTCATTCAGCATAAGACATTAGGAACCGGCCATGCTGTGGCTAGCGCCGGGGATGCAATTGCCGGTTTCAGCGGCAATATTATTGTGCTGTTTGCCGATACGCCACTGATGACGACTGCAACACTAGAGCGTTTTGTGGAACTCATGCAGAACCACGATGTAGGACTTATCGGCTTTAAAGCGGATGACCCAACTGGATATGGCCGGTTGATTACGAATGATGCGGGCAGCCTGGTAGCTATTCGCGAGCACAAAGACGCAAGCGATCATGAACTTGAAATTGATTTCTGCAATTCAGGCGTTATGGGTATGGCGGCCAGTGTCTTCTCAACCCTGATTGATAATTTGAGCAATGAAAATGCCAACGGTGAATATTATCTCACCGATATCATAAAAAACGCAGCAGCACTGGATCTAAAAATAAGTGCTATAGAATGCGATGAAGAAGAAGTGCAAGGTGTAAATACTCAAGCACAATTGAGCAAAGCAGAAGCTGTATATCAAAATCGTGCCCGCACAAACGCCATGGCCAATGGTGTCAGCATGCGTGATCCCTCCACGGTTTATTTCAGCCATGATACGATTATTAAAGCCGATGTGATGATAGAGCCAAATGTTGTGTTTGGACCCGGTGTTTATGTATCTGGCGGTGCAACAATTCGAGCATTTTGCCATATTGAAGGTGCGTTGATCGGAAAGAATGCCATAGTGGGCCCCTATGCAAGATTACGACCGGGGACAGTATTGTCGACAAAAGTAAAAGTTGGTAATTTCGTCGAGATCAAAAATGCGGAAATCAGTGAAGGTGCCAAAGTAAATCATCTGTCTTATGTGGGTGACGCTAAAGTGGGTGCAGGAGCAAATATTGGGGCAGGCACAATCACGTGCAATTATGATGGCTATAACAAGCACTTGACCCAAATAGGTGAGGGGGCTTTCATTGGCTCCAATTCATCTTTGGTTGCTCCCGTGAGCATTGGAGCAGGAGCTTATGTGGGCTCGGGCAGCGTCATTACAAAAGATGTGGAAAGCGATGCTCTCGCGCTGACACGCGCAAGACAAAAGAATTTGGATGGTTGGGCTAAAAACTATCGTACAAAAAATATGAAAACCAAATCGGCTGTGAAGGACTAGCTCTATGTGTGGAATTGTTGGCATCATCGGCACTAAACCTGCAGCGCCGCGTTTGCTCGATGGTCTAAAAAGACTGGAATATCGTGGGTATGATTCCGCCGGTATTGCAACGCTGGAAAATGGCAGACTTGATCGCCGCCGGGCATCGGGAAAATTGTCCAATCTGATAAAGATTGTCGAAGCTGATCCCTTGCATGGCCCCATCGGCATTGGTCACACCCGGTGGGCATCGCACGGGGCACCTACTGTTGGCAATGCTCATCCTGTAGCTGCTGGATCAGTCGCAGTCGTACATAATGGGATTATCGAAAATTTTCTGGAAATAAAACGCGAGTTGGAAGAGCAGGGAAAAATCTTCGAAACCGAAACCGACACAGAAGCTGTTGCCCAACTTTTAGCCTGGGAAATTGAAAATGGGGCAAGCCCGAAACAGGCTGTAAGCACAGTTTTGCCACGCCTTAAAGGCGCGTTCGGTTTGGCCATATTGTTTGATGGGGACACTCAAACATTAATAGGCGCACGCAAAGGCAGTCCGCTGGCCGTGGGCAAAGGGGAAGGCGAGATGTATCTGGGATCAGATGCAATAGCCCTGGCAGCCCTTACCAACCAGGTCATCTTTCTGGAGGATGGCGATTGGGTTGTTTTAAGTCATGATACGCATGAAATTTTCGACATGAGCGGCTCACCTGTAAGTCGCCCATGGCAACAGACCACGGCCTCAGCAGCGATGATTGACAAAGGCAATCATCGTCACTTTATGGTCAAGGAAATATTCGAACAACCCGAAGTGATTGGTCACACTTTTGTCCATTATCTTGATATGGCTTCGCGCACGATTAAACCTGATGTTTTCGGGATTGATTTTTCCAATCTCTCCCGACTGACCATAAGCGCATGTGGCACAGCATTTTATGCCGGCATGGCAGCAAAATACTGGTTTGAGAAATACGCGCGCCTTCCGGTTGATGTGGATATTGCTTCAGAATTTAGGTATCGCGAAGCACCATTATTTGAAAATGGCCTGGCACTCTTTATTTCGCAATCAGGTGAAACGGCAGATACACTGGCGGCATTACAATATTGCAAAGATAACGGGCAAAAAATCGCCAGTATCGTCAATGTGCAGGAATCTACAATAGCGCGAGCCAGTGATATTGTTATCCCCACATTTGCCGGAACAGAAGTAGGTGTGGCTTCAACCAAGGCGTTTACATGCCAGCTAACAGTTCTTGCCTGCCTTGCTATTGCTGCTGGTCGTGCCCGGGGGTACTTGAGCGAAACAGAAGAAAAAGAACTTGTAACTGCACTGATTGGTGTGCCGCGACATGTGGCCGAAATTACCAATAGAAGTGAAGAAATACACGATGTTGCCAAACGCATCGTTACAGCGCGCGATATTTTATTCTTAGGCAGAGGTATAAATTTCCCGATCGCCTTGGAAGGTGCTTTGAAGCTTAAGGAAATATCTTACATTCATGCTGAAGGCTATGCTGCCGGTGAGTTGAAACACGGTCCCATTGCCCTCGTGGATGAAAATGTGCCGGTGATTATTGTAGCCCCGCGCGATAACCTGTTTGAAAAAACCGTCTCCAACATGCAGGAAGTTGCAGCGCGCGGCGGACAGATTATTATGATTACGGATGCCGATGAGCGTGAAGGTATCGGAACAGAATTATTTGATCTTATTCACGTGCCCAAGGCCGATGTGTTCATCAACCCGTTACTCTATGCAATTCCGGTACAATTGTTAGCGTATCACGCCGCTGTGCTGCTGGGAACGGACGTTGATCAACCGCGCAACCTCGCCAAATCAGTCACAATTGAATAATACGATTTCTTAATCAGAATCATCTCAAACTTATCTGCATTTACAACTTAATCGAATGATTGGTGTGCTACGGCGTTGCCGATGTTCCAAACGATCAGTGAAACTGCAGAATATATGTTTATCAAAGTACGGATTTTGAACGCATTTTTGCTGGCTGCAACCATCTCCTATGCAACCATACAGTCGCTGACGTATGCAAACGCCGCTGTTGAACGTCCTGAAAATGCCAAATCAATCTACGCCAAGAGCTTGATACTCCTGAAAAAAAGACAATTCAGAAAATCAATTGAAAGATTTACAATTGTTATAGATCAAGACCCGAGCGGCGATAACGTGCAGGCATTATCTCTTTATCACCGTGGTCTCGCTTATCAGGCGCTGGGACAGTTGGATGAAGCGCGTAGCGATTATAGTCGCGCCATTAAACTGCAAACCTTGAAAGATAAAGTTCTCAAAGTGGTGTATTATAATCGTGGTCTTGTTCATGACGGGCTCAAACGCCCAAATGCAGCTTTGGCGGATTTTGCCTCTGCAATTGATAAAAACCCCGGCTTTTCACCCGCCTATCATAATCTTGGTAACGTATTGCGAAAAATGGGCAGGCATAAGCGTGCCATTAAAAATTTCCTGAAATCTCTGGAGCTTGGAAACCCACAGCCATACCTCACATATATGGGGTTGGCGATGGCGTATGAAGGTGCGGGACGCAACAAAGAAGCAATTATGTCGCTTAAATATGCACTCAAAGTGCGCCCCAGGTTTAAAAAAGCTAGTGACATGCTGGCGCGTTTGGTCAGCGATGATCTCTATTCGTTTTCCTCTGAAAAATTAGTGATAGCGACAAGTGAGCCAACTGTCACAGGTTCAATTCCCCAAAGTGCTCATACGGGAGATGCATCTGTTATTACGCCTGGCGTTAATTCCGATTATCAACAACAAGGTCTACGGTTAAGAAGTTTTGTTGAAGTGGAAACTCAGCCAATTCGTTATAAAAAACTGGCTTTGCGCGGTGCATTGGAAAACACTTCCATAGGACAAGTTGCTCTTATCGTTCCGGGACCGGGCCTGAAAGAAGCGCAAAGAGGCAGATATACAAAACCTCTACCAAGGAAAAAACCCAGACGCAAAAAACTAAAACCGCATGGGATTTATAAAGCTCAGCTTGGCATCAGCAAAACCAGCTCTCATGCAAATAAAACATGGTTTTTTCTTCGGGCTCAGCACGGAGATTTACTTGAGCATCTCAAACCAACCTTTCAACGGGTTCATTTGGGCAAAAGAGGCATCAGATACAGAATTCAGGTGGGGCCGTTCAAATCCATGCAAGCCGCAGATCATCTATGCAAAGCGATAAAAGAGCGGGCCATTAACTGCTTCCCGATTGGGAATGAAGGCTGAGAGTTTACTTTTCAGCGTCCAGTTTCTTTAACAGGGCGCGTTGTTAGGTATAAGATCATAGTTTTGACAAAACTTTCATTCACATGTGATATCAAATTCTAAAGAAGTGTAGTCTTAAGGATAATCAGCCCACGTATGCCCAAAAACACCAATCAGAACAAAGAAAGTGATTTTAAGCTCCTCAAAAAGGAGCCAAAATCACGGCGTGGCAATATTGGCAGCCGTCTGCGCAATTATTTCCTGACCGGGCTGGTGATTGCAGCCCCCATCTCTATTACAGTATATATAACCTGGTGGTTTGTTGATCTGGTAGATAACTGGTTCAAACCGCTGCTGCCAGCTGCCTATAATCCAGAAACATACTTACCCTTTGCCGTTCCTGGTGTCGGCCTGTTATTTGCCATCATCATGTTAATGATCCTGGGTGCATTAACAGCCAATCTGTTTGGCCGCACAATTGTAGGCTTTGGCGAACGGTTCCTGGATAATATGCCGTTCGTGCGTAATCTCTATAAAGCACTCAAGCAAATATTCGAAACAGCGGTCTCACAGAGCAATTCGTCTTTTCAGGATGTTGGTTTAATCGAATACCCACGCAAAGGCCTCTATGCGCTTGTGTTCGTATCCACCCGCACTCAAGGAGAAGTCCTTACCCGGGCCGGTCATGACAAAGATGGCATGTACAGCGTTTTCTTACCAACAACACCGAATCCTACGTCAGGTTTTCTATTGTTTGTTCCCAAAAAGGACGTTGAAATTCTCGATATGAGCGTGGAAGAAGCCGCCAAGATGGTTATCTCTGCAGGTCTGGTTACGCCTTCTTCAAAAGAAGGCGTAACGGAAGAACCGGTTATATTGGATTCTGAACAGGCCAATAAGGTTAGAGCTGCTCAGCGCAAACCTTCTGATAAACAAAAAGATTTAACCGGCGTTCAATAGTTTAATCGCCTCATTTCTCTCAAACAAATAGAGCAAAATTCTCAAGGCCTCCCCGCGTTGGGTCGTTAGTGTGGGGTCTTTGGCAATAATCATCGTGGCATCATCACGCGCTGCTGCCAACAATTTAGAATGAACATCAAGATTGGCAATATGAAACTGGGCAAACCCGCTTTGTTTTGTGCCTAACAGTTCGCCGGTTCCGCGTAATTTCAAATCTTCTTCTGCAATGAGAAAACCATCTTCCGTTTCACGCATGATTTTTAGGCGTTTGGAAGCCGTTTCACTCAAGGGAGCCTGATAGAGGAGTAAACAGCTTGATTTCTCATCACCACGCCCCACACGGCCGCGCAATTGATGTAATTGCGCCAGTCCAAAGCGCTCGGCATGTTCTATAATCATAATTGTTGCATTGGGTACATCCACACCCACTTCAATAACGGTAGTGGCGACCAGAATATTGAGTTCATGGGCGCGAAACTGCTCCATTACGGCATCTTTCTCCGCCCCCTTCATCCGCCCGTGGATAAGACCTACTTTATCTCCAAACAAAGTTTTGAGGCTCTCATGGCGCTGTTCTGCAGAAGTAAGGTCTATCACTTCGGAATCTTCCACCAACGGACAAACCCAATAGACTTGAGCGCCTTGTGCAAGTGTCTGAGCTAATCTTTGGGTGACATCACTCAATCGACTAATCGGTAACACCCTGGTGTCAACGGGCAGGCGTCCGGCAGGTTTTTCCAGTAATTTGGATACTTCCATATCTCCATAGATGGTCAGTGTCAGTGTGCGTGGTATAGGCGTTGCTGTCATTACCAGTAAATCAAGGCCCAGTCCGTTGACCGCTTTTGCCTGCAAGGCCAGTCTTTGATGAACACCAAAGCGGTGTTGTTCATCAATCACGGCTAATGCCAGATCCTTGAATTCCACCCCGCTTTGGAATATCGCATGGGTTCCGATGATTATCTGCGCTTCACCAGATTTTATTTTTCCCAATACATCTTCACGTTTCTTACCGGTTTCCCTGCCAGTGAGAATAACCACGTGCACGTCAAGTTGTTGGCATAGTCTTTCCATTAATTCATGGTGTTGGCGCGCAAGAATTTCGGTTGGCGCCATGATAGCGGCCTGAGCACCGGCCTCAATCGCACACAACATGGCAAGCAGGGCGACAATTGTTTTGCCACTACCGACATCTCCCTGAAGCAGACGCAACATACGTTCAGGCGAGCCCATGTCTTTGAGAATTTCTTCAACGGATTGCACTTGAGAACGCGTAAGACTAAACGGCAAGATGCTAAGTAGTTTAGTGCGCAACTCACCTGAACCCATAGTCACTCTACCGGCAGTTTTTCGCATATGAGCGCGCACTAATCCCAAAGCCAGTTGATTGGCCAACAGTTCGTCATATGCCAGCCGTAAACGGGCGATGTGGTCAGGTTCCAGGCATTGATAATCTGTGGGGGCATGCGCAGAATTCAGGGCGTCATTGAATGACTGGTATTTCTGAGAAGTTTTCCAGGGCACATCCTGCCATTCAGGCATCTGTGGCACACGTTCCAGAGCCAGGTTTACTGAACGTTGCAGCGTCTTGCGTGCCAAACCACCTGTCATTGGATAGATCGGCTCAATCAGGGGAAGTTGATCAAATTCCTCCTTGGACAGCATGTGATCAGGGTGCGGCATCTGCGGGTTTTCTCGAAACATCTCAATCTTGCCGCTGATAAAGCGTATTGATCCTTCGGGAATTTGTTTTTTCAGATAATCCGTATGAGCGTGAAAAAATATAAGATCAAGCGTCCCGGTATCATCAAAACATTGCACCCGATAGGGTAGACGACGCTGGTGTTTTGGTGGCGGTATATGTTCACCAATTGTAACTTTCACCGTTGCCAGTTCGCCCGCAATAACGTCTGAAATTTTGGGCTGGAATCGACGATCAATCAAACCTGCAGGCAGATGCCATAATAAATCAACAACGCAGGCAGACGTTGTCTGTGCGCCACCTTTCAATAAAACTGTGAAAAGCTTTTCCAGCTTGGGGCCAATGCCCTGAAGTTTACCAATGGAGGCAAACAATGGATTAAGAATTTCTGGTCGCATCAACGGATATCAGTCAGTTTAAAAGATAATTAAAAATCTTGTTTCCCGATACTACATTTATCAGATAAAACGCTGGGAGTTGAGCCTGTGTTGAATTTATTTAATGCAGCCTCTACCAATCATGTATAGAAACGGATGCTTTGGGATGACAAAAATTGAACACAGACGCAAAAAACTGAAATTTCGCGCCTGGCATCGTGGCACCAAAGAAATGGACCTGATTTTAGGGAATTTTGCGGATGAACATCTGGAACAAATGTCGTCAGAACAGATGGATCGATTTTCGCATATATTAAAACAGGCCGATGACGAGCTCTATTCATGGGTGTCAGGTGCCAAACAAATGCCGGACCATCTTGATCGTGATATTATGAAAAAACTTGAATCATTCCGCATGTCTCCTTCTGACTTCACAAAAACTGACTAGAAAATCCTTACTGAATGCATTTCGATAAATCTATAATTACAGCCAAGAAAGCAACGTTTTCTGGGGTGCCGGAAGGTCTTGACGGGCAGGTTCTCAGCGATATGTTCCGTGCTTATGCGGCAAGTCAGGATGATGAGGTTTCATCGCTAATCTTTATAGCTATGGATGATCAGCGTTTGGCGAACCTGAAAGAAAGCCTCAGCTTTTTTGCACCTGATATAAATATCCTTGAATTTCCTGCATGGGATTGCCTGCCTTATGACCGGGTATCGCCACACCAGGAGATCGTTGCCAAACGTATTTCAACCTTGAGCGAACTTGCCCGCAATAAACAATCCGGGACAATAGTCCTCACCACAGTCAATGCCGCCTTACAACGGGTGATGCCGAATAGTTATATTCTTGATGCGGCATTGAGTATTAAACCTGGCAATCAAATTGATATGGAAGAGCTCACTTCCTTTTTGGTAGCAAACGGATATAGCCGCACCGGAACAGTGATGGAGCCTGGTGATTATGCCGTGCGTGGAGGCATTGTGGATCTATATCCACCGGGTATACAAAATCCGGTTCGGCTTGATTTTTTCGGTGATACAGTCGAATCCATTCGCACGTTTGATGCCGAAAGCCAACGCACACTCAAACAATTACCTGTTCTGCAATTACTTCCCGCCAGTGAAGTAGAATTAAATCCAGAAGTTATTCGAAAATTTCGCATGGGGTATGTGGAAAAATTCGGCACCGTGCGTGATGATGATCCCCTTTATGCTGCTGTATCGGATGGTCGTCGTTATCAGGGCGTTGAGCATTGGTTACCTCTGTTTTACGACAAGCTTTCTCTTTTGTTTGATTATGTGCCGGGTGCCATGCTCGTTATGGACCATCTGGCACAAGAGGCGGTTGATGATAGGCTCAAGCAAATTGAGGATTATTATCAGGCACGAAAAGATACAACGGACACCAAAGCCTTTGGCGCGCCTCCCTATAAGCCCCTTGATCCTTCTGCTCTATATCTTAATGGCCAGGAATGGCTGCAACTATTAGATAAACGCCTGTTGCGCTACATCACCCCGTTTGAAGTCATTTCAAGCAGTGATACCGGCAAAGTATTAGCCATGAGCGGACGGCAAGGGCGCAGTTTTGCAGCTGAACGTGCAGATGAAAAACGCAATGTGTTTGATGCAGTTGCCACCCACATTCACGATTTACACAAACAAACAAAGCGCGTGCTGGTCGCAAGCTGGAGTATTGGTGCGCGTGAACGCCTCAAAGGTGTGTTGATTGATCATGGCATTGATCAGGTGCAGGAAGTTGAAAATTGGCGGGAAGCCCAAGCACTACCTAGCTCAATGGTTGGACTTGTTGTGCTTGGTCTTGAAGCGGGTTTTGAATCTGAAACTCTCGCAATCGTAGGTGAACAGGATATTCTTGGCGACCGGTTTATACGTCAATCCAAACGTAAACGCCGTCCTGCAGCCTTCCTTACCGAAGCAACCAGCCTATCTCAGGGCGATCTGGTGGTTCATATTGATCATGGTATTGCGCGTTTTGAGGGCCTGAAAACCATTGATGCAGCGGGTGCACCCCATGATTGCCTGCAACTGAGTTATCGCGGTGGGGATCGATTATTCCTGCCGGTCGAAAACATTGAATTGCTCAGCCGTTATGGCTCGGAAGATACCCAGGTCGAGTTAGATCGTTTAGGTGGTGTTGGCTGGCAGAGCCGCAAAGCTAAATTAAAACAACGCATTCGCGTGATGGCTGAACAACTGATCAAAATCGCCGCCCAGCGTGAATTAAAAAGCGGTGAAATCATGCAGCCGCCTTCGGGCCTGTACGATGAATTTTGCGCCCGCTTCCCGTTTGAAGAAACCGAAGATCAGGCCAATGCCATTGATGCGGTTTTGGAAGACCTGGCCAGCGGCAGACCCATGGACCGTCTCATTTGCGGCGATGTGGGGTTTGGAAAAACCGAAGTGGCTTTGCGGGCAGCACTGGTGGCTGTTATGGCAGGGCGCCAAATTGCCGTGGTCGTGCCAACCACACTGCTTGCCCGGCAACATTATGCCACTTTTATTGAGCGCTTTACCGGCCTGCCGGTATGCATTGAACAACTTTCGCGTCTGGTCCCCTCAAAACAAGCTACAAAAATCAAAGAAGACATCACCAAAGGTGAGGTCGATATCGTCATCGGTACTCATGCCTTGCTGGCCAAGTCCATGAAGTTTCAGGATTTAGGGTTACTGATCATTGATGAAGAACAACATTTTGGCGTGGCACATAAAGAGCGCCTCAAGGAGATGCGCGCCAATGTGCATGTGCTAACTCTCACAGCAACTCCTATTCCACGCACGCTTCAATTAGCCCTGACCGGTGTGCGTGAATTGTCATTGATTGCAACGCCGCCGGTAGACAGGTTGGCTGTTCGCACATTTATCACGCCGTTTGATCCTGTTGTTTTACGCGAAGCATTGTTGCGCGAACGCTATCGTGG
>Ga0256847_1001710_pt1 | contig 10647 bp, 9 predicted proteins | sample TeddybearmetaG_FD_189099 | JGI IMG/M metagenome (GOLD analysis project Ga0256847, IMG submission 189099) | Hydrothermal vent microbial communities from East Pacific Rise, Pacific Ocean - Teddybear | ecosystem: Environmental > Aquatic > Marine > Hydrothermal vents | place: Pacific Ocean: East... | reverse complement strand
TAAGCTGTTTCTAATTAAAAGCAATCAACCCAATTTGCTCAATTATATCTTTAGTTTTTGTTTGATGTTACAAATGTAAAAACAGAATCTAAAGAAATTCTTAAGTTTTAAACAGAATTGAGATTTGATGTATTTTTTCTTCGTTAGAATAAGAAATCTGCCAGTTGTTAACTTCACATATTTTTTTAACTATAGCCAACCCTAAACCTAAGGAGTCTTTAGAATTACTTGCTTTTTTAAAACGATTAAAAAGGATTTCAGGATCTTGTTCCAAAGAATTACCCGTATTTGAAAAAATTAAAATGTCACGTATATAAGTAATACTAATAGTACCATTCTGTATATTGTGTCTTATTGCGTTGCTTAACAAATTAGAAATTAAAGTATCTGCTAGCACTGTATTTGTTGTTATACTTTGCTCTGAGAGCTCAGTATCAACTTTTAAGTTCTTATTAAAAATAAAGTCTTCATAGTTTTCTAGTTGTTTTTCTATCAACGATTTTAAAGAAATTTCTTCTTTAACACTAAATTGTTGATTTTCAACTTTTGCAAGCAATAATAAGGTTTTATTTAGCTTTGAAAGGCGTTGACCTGCTTGATATATCGATTGTAATTGTTTAGACTGTTCTTTTGTAAATGATGATGACTGTAATAGTAACTCAATTTTTGATTGCATAATTGCCAACGGAGTTTGCATTTCATGTGAAGCATTTTCTGAAAACTCTTTTAAATTGTTGAAATCTGATTGTAATTTTTGAGTTAGACTTTTTATGGAACTATTGAGTTCTTTGAACTCTTCAATATCTGACACTTCTAACTCAATAGGGCTTTGATCTTGTATGGAAAAATTTTTCAACCTGTCTAAATTCAAGTAAAATGGTTTCCATATTTTTTTTGCTATTTGAGTATTCAAAATCAAAAGACCGGTTAGTAATAACAAAATAATAACGACTGTTGATAAGGTAATAATTGAAATAAAATCTTGATTTCTAACTAATGAATTTCTAGTAATTATTTTATATCGTTTACCTTGAAGCGTCTCATAAGAAGTTAATTGTCTATACTTTTCATATTCTTCAGCACCTTCAACTCCTTCAATTGGATGAAATATAAGTGTATCCTTATAGATAATTGTGTCATTAGGGTAAATTTTGTTTTCTGCTTCTGATAATTCTTCAGGTTCATCAAATATTGTTAGAGGATAATCGTACTTAATTACTCTTGTAATAACTTCTTTATTGTACATCAGCTTGTCATCAAGTCTGTTATTCATTACCGTAGTCAATACAAAATATAGCATTACCCCTGATAATATAAAGATAATTACAGAGAGTAATAAATAGGTTCTACTTGTTTTTTGTATTAATTTCATTAAGCATCTGTAAATTTATAACCCATACCGTACATCGTTTTCAAATAGTCTGGCGCTCCTAATTTCTTTATTTTCTTTCTAAGGTTTCCCATATGGGTATAGATAAAATCAAAACTGTCTGCCATTTCAATATTGTCGCCCCATAAATGTTCTGCAATAGACTCTTTAGTCAATACTTTATTTTTATTTGTAACAAAATAGAGTAACAAATTGTATTCTTTTTTTGTCAATTCTATAGGTTTCTTATTAACCGTTACAGTCATCGAAGTAGGATTGATTTCTATTTCATTAAATTGAATCACTTCATCACCGTCAAATTTTCGCCGTCGTATTAAGGAATTAATTCTTGAGTTTAGTTCTGCTAAATGGAAAGGTTTTGTAATATAATCATCGGCTCCTAAATCCAATCCTTTTAATTTATCATCCAACGAATTTTTAGCCGATACAAATAATACTCCTGTTTTTGGAGATTGATCCTTTACTAATTTTAATAAATCTATTCCACTACCATCTGGCAACGTAATGTCAAGTATAATAATATCATATTTGAAACTAATAATTTTATCTTCTGCTTCGAAAAATGTTGTTGCTTTTTCGCAGATAAAATCTTCATTCTTTAGGTAACTAACAATGGTATCTAATAACTCTATTTCGTCTTCAACTATTAAAATTTTCATTCACTTAAATTTTTGTGCGTCTATAAATAATCTAATTGAGAATACAAACACCACGATGGTATTGCATTAAAAAATTCAAATGGGTCGATTGTTATTAAAAAAACTGTTGTAAAAGTATCTATTTTTTTCTTAAAATAGCTTTATCAGTAAATTTTTCCAATGTTATTTTAGGATTATTATAAATATAAACCTCTGCTGAGTTAGTAGCAGAAATGATTATAGATGTATTTGAATTGATGCGAACATCTGAGACATCTGAAGCATTTACTATGGCATCATCACATTCTAACTCACTGGCTTTTACATTACTTTTATTTTCACTTGTTATAAATATATCTATATAATCACCTTTTAATTCAGTAGTAGAATTGCCTTGTGTTAAAATTTCTACAGTATTTGCCGATAGATTTATTTTTGATTTTCCTGTCTTATTTGCATTGATAGTTATATTCTCAGCATTTACACTAAAGTTCACATTCGCACTTTCTTTATTGTTCAGTATAAATTGTTCAGATTTTATATCCATAGTGATTTTGGAATCGCCTTCTGCATCAATTGTTAAGAAGCTAAAATGAAAAAGACCATCTGCTGTAATTTTAGCTTTGTCTTTTGTAGTAATTTTATTAATATACTCGTCAATCGTTACATATATATTCAGTACTTTTTTTCTAACAATTCTTTTAGATAAATTAATAATCAATGTATCATCTCTAACTTCTGTGATTACAGCAAATTGCAAATTTTCGTCAGTTTCGACAGTAACAGACTGGTTATTACATTGTGTTAGTATGACCTCTATTTTCCCTTTTACTTCTATTGCATCAAAACTAGAAATACCTCTATCTTTTGTAATAATAATTTTATTACCTCTTAATTTTTCTTGAGCAACTAAGGTAGTTACAAAGGTTACTAGCACAAACAAAAAAATAATTGTTTTTATATTGATTTTCATAGACCTGCAATTTAAAGTATCAAAGATATTATAAAAAAATAAAAACTCCATTTAAAAATGGAGTTTCAATTATCCAATCAACTTTGGTTACTTTACATAGGCTTCATCATGCACATTTGCCACCGCCCTACCTGACGGGTCATTCATGTTTTTAAATGCTTCATCCCATTCTAAGGCTATTTTCGTACTGCATGCCACTGATGGTTCTTGTGGTACACATAGTGCCGCCGCATCACTAGGAAAATGTTCTGAAAAGATTGTACGATAATAAAATTCTTCTTTTGAAGTAGGTGTTTGTATAGGAAACTTGTACTTAGCATTTACTAATTGTTCATCAGTAACTTCTCTATCAACTACTTCTTTTAAAGTATCTATCCAACTATAACCTACACCATCAGAAAATTGTTCTTTTTGTCGCCAAGCAACGCTTTCTGGTAAATAATCTTCAAAAGCTTTACGCAACACCCATTTTTCCATTCTTTCTCCATTAATCATTTTATCTTGTGGATTGATACGCATAGCAACATCCATAAATTCTTTATCTAAAAAAGGCACACGTCCTTCAATACCCCAAGCTGCTAAACTTTTATTAGCACGCAAACAGTCATACATATGTAGTTTATCTAATTTTCGAACTGTTTCCTCATGAAACTCCTTTGCATTTGGTGCTTTATGAAAATATAAATAACCTCCAAAAATTTCGTCTGCTCCTTCACCAGATAAGACCATTTTAATACCCATAGATTTGATAACTCTTGCCATTAAGTACATGGGTGTAGATGCTCTAATGGTTGTAATATCATACGTTTCTAGATTATAGATTACATCTTTAATAGCGTCTAAACCTTCTTGAATGGTAAACTTAATTTCATGGTGAATAGTGCCAATATGGTCAGCTACTTTTTGTGCTGCCGCCAAGTCTGGTGAACCTTCTAATCCTACTGCAAATGAATGTAGTTGTGGCCACCATGCATCTGTAGTATCATCAGATTCTATACGTTTTTGTGCATATTTTTTCGCAATTGCTGAGATAACAGACGAATCTAATCCTCCTGAAAGCAATACTCCATATGGAACATCTGACATTAATTGTCTATGTACCGCTGCCTCTAAGGCTTCTTTTACTTTTTGAATACTTGTTTCATTATCTTTTACAGCGTCATACTCTGTCCAATCTCTACTGTACCATTTTTTTAATTCTCCATCTTTACTCGACAGGTAATGCCCTGGTGGGAATAATTCTATTTTTGTACATACACCTTCCAATGCCTTTAGTTCTGAAGCCACATAAAACGTTCCGTGTTGATCCCATCCCATATATAATGGAATAATACCCATATGGTCTCTGGCGATAAAGTATTCATCGGTCTCTACATCGTAAATGGCAAAGCCAAAAATCCCATTTAGATCTTCTAAAAATGTGGTTCCTTTTTTTCTATACAAAGCTAAAATAACCTCACAATCAGATTCTGTTTGAAAATTATAAACTCCTTCAAACTGTTTGCGTAATTCTCTATGGTTATAGATTTCGCCATTTGCTGCCAATATCAACTTCTTATCTTCACTAAACAAGGGCTGTTTACCCGATGCTGGATCAACAATTGCCAATCGTTCATGCGTCAATATAGCGTTCTTATCGCTGTGAATTCCACTCCAATCTGGCCCACGATGGCGCACTTTTTTGGACATTTCTAATAATTGAGGTCTTAAAGTCTCTGTTTTTTGTTTTAAATCGAACGCACAAACAATTCCACACATAATTTTTATTTAATATATTACGATACAAATATTTTGTTTTTATTATATATATAAAATAAAAAACGTATTATTGATTATAATTTGTAATTAAAAATACCGTTTTAATATAAAAAAGAAACTGTAGCTTTTGATTGTTAATAAAATTATTATAATCTTTAAGAGGTTTGAATACTAAAGTGGCAATTTGTTACGTTGGTAACATCATAATCGACAGAAAACGTATGAAAAAATTGTACTTACCTACCCTTATCGTATTGCTAGTTTCCTTTTTATTTGTTACAGAAAGCTATTCTCAAAGTTTTGAAGAAATTGATGCTATTCCTCACGACATCTCATATTATAGGGAGAATAGAATCACACCTCCATTGGCAAAAGTACTATATGGCAGACCTAAAAAAAACGGAAAAGAGGTATTCGGAAAATTAATACCTTATAATAAAATATGGAGGACAGGTGCTAATGAAGCAACTGAGATTAAATTTTATAAGGATGTTTTGTTTGGCGATACGACTGTTGCTGCCGGTACTTATGTTTTATTAACCATTCCTGGGAAAGATAAATGGGAAATTATTTTGAGTTCAAAACTCGATGTTTTAGGGGCTTTTCAATATGACCCTGCTTTTGATGTTGCCAGAATAACTGCGAATGTTAGTAATGCTGAAACTCTTGAATCTTTCTCTATTGCTTTTAAAACCCTAGATGAAAATGTGCAGATGGTATTAGGATGGGATAATACTCGTATTAAAATACCACTCCTTTTTGAAAAAGAATCTTCAGTAGTTAAAAGGTAAGGGTATTCAAAATCAGATTTTTAGAGTACAAACTCTATTCTTATAACTTTAGCTTTTATCGACTAATGCGTTGACTCTTTCTTTTAGTTTATTAAAATCCAATGTCAATCCTGTTAACGCTCTTTGTGTGATGTTATGTTTTTTCTGAAGTGTAACATATTCGTTTATTAATAATTCAAAAGTATCATTCAGATTGTTGCTTTTTAAAGCGTCCGTTATTTTCTTCGATATGGTTACTTTATCTTTAGCAAACTCATCATAAACTACTTCATACTCGTTAAATATGTTTTCTTTAATAATCATTTCTCCTTCACCATAAATCAGCCAATTCATATTTAAATCAATATAATTATCTCTAATTATTTTTAATTTTTCACTACCGATATGTTTACCACTTGCTAAAAAGCCATTTGACACGCCAATCTTTCTACAAAACTTGCCCTGACTAATGTCTTTAAATTCAAGATATTGTAATATTTTCTTTTTTGTACTCATAAAAATAGTCGATAATTATTTGATTTTAATAGATAATTATATTATCTTGTACTGTAATTATAACACAAATATAACAAACTAGCATCTACAAACAAACAGTATTCTTTTGATAAGCTCTAATGAAAAAATTAAACTGAAATTTTTTCTTCCATACAAGTACACCAACGCTGTATTAAAAATATGCAAGAAAAAAAAGTATACCATGCCAAGAGGGGGTAAAATTACTGCTCAAGATATACGTAATACTTTAAACGGTCGCGAACATTTATTAATTGAGGACGCAATTTATACTGTTGTCAAAGAAAACAGAGAAAGGGCAAAAAAACTACAAGAAATACGTGATGAAATCTTGAGAATCGAGGAATAAAAATCTAAAACACACTAATTATGGGAGTCAATGGTGGGAAATCTAAAATAGACATACAAAGTTTAATACCAATCATTCTAATAATCGCTATGATGATACTTTATTACAAAATAGCAGTAATCTTATTAGAATAAACGTTTATATACAATCATTCTATTTAAAATAACGTGAGTTCGATATAATAATTTATTTTAACATCTGACAATCACATATTTGAATATATAATTAAAAATTCAATGTCCCCTTGAGCGCAGTTGAAAGGTTTTTAAATAGTTCTTGACTGCGCTCGAACAGACAAAATGCTGATAATCAACATAATTTGTTTTATTATACATACTTCTTAAGTAGAACTCACGTTAAAATAATAATATAATCATCTTAAAACCTGAGTTCGATTTAGGGTTTAAAATAATTTTGAAGCAATTGCTTTAATATTATCCGATTTACCCATTGAATAAAAGTGCAATGCGGGTACTCCCGCCTTTATCAATTCTTTACCCTGATTGATTGCCCATTCTACCCCAACTTGACGCACTTCTTTATTATCTTTACTTTTTACAACACTCATAATTAATTCATCTGGAATAGTCACATTAAACCTATGTGGAATTAAATTTAGATGTTTTTTTACCGCAATAGGTTTTATACCCGGAATGATTGGTATTGTAATTCCTGCTTTTCTACATCTATCTACAAAATCAAAATACCGTTGATTGTCAAAAAACATTTGTGTAACTATATAATCGGATCCAGCTTTAATTTTTTTCTTTAGAAAATGCATATCTGCATCTAAGCTTGGTGATTCCATATGTTTTTCTGGATATGCTCCTACACCAACACAAAAATTAGTGTTGGATGAATTTTGCAACTCTTCGTCTAAATACTTGCCATTATTTAAATTACTAATCTGTCCTACTAACTCTGATGGAAAATGATGCCCTTCTTTTTCTGGCTTAAAATATGTTTCAGATTTGATTGGGTCACCACGCAATGCCATCACATTATCAATTTCTAAAAAATCTAAATCAATTAAAAAGTTTTCTGTATCTTCTTTTGTAAAACCTCCACATAAGATATGAGGTACTGCATCGACTTTAAATTTATTTTGTAAGGAGGCACAAATGCCTACTGTACCTGGTCTTTTGCGCGTAATTTTCTTTTCTAACAAACCATTATCTAGCTCCGTATAGACATATTCTTCTCTATGATAAGTTACATCAATAAACGATGGATTAAATTCTATTAAAGGCTCAACATTATCATAGATTGATTGGATATTTTGACCTTTTAACGGTGGTAAAATTTCAAACGAAAATAATGTTTTTTCGTTTGCTTTTTTTATGTGTTCTGTTACTTTCATTTTCCTATCCCAACCCTTTCCAAAGGAAAGGGCTTTATTTAGTTATTATTCTATCTATTAATATTAATTTCCTCCTATGGTTCCTTCCCTTTGGAAAGGTTAGAATGGGATTAATCCGCTATATTTGGCTGTAACCATTTACTAGCTTTCTCTTTTGTGATTCCTTTTCTAATAGCAAAATCAGTTACTTGGTCGTCTTTAATTTTTCCTAAGCCAAAATATTTGGCTTCGGAATTTCCAAAATAATATCCTGAAACAGATGCTGCTGGCCACATAGCCAAACTTTCTGTCAACTTTACTCCAATTTGCTCTTCCACATCTAATAAATGCCACAATGTGGCTTTTTCAAGATGATCTGGACAGGCAGGGTAGCCTGGTGCTGGCCGAATGCCTTTATAGGTTTCATTTATCAATTCATCGTTTGTTAAACCTTCATTTTCTACATATCCCCAATGCTTCGTTCGCACTTGTTTGTGTAGGTATTCTGCAAAGGCTTCTGCAAATCTATCTGCCAATGCTTGCACCATAATTGCATTGTAATCATCTTCTTTCTTCTTATAACTACCTGCTAATTCGTCTGCACCAAAAATAGAAACACAGAATGCACCCATATAATCTGTTTTATGGGTTTCTTTTGGAGCAATAAAATCAGCTAATGCTATATTTGGAACTCCTTCTCGTTTTTTTAATTGTTGACGTAAGGTTCTAAAAGCTGTTATTTCTTTTTCTTTTTTCTGAATAGAAATATCATCATCATTAATCGAATTTGCTTCAAACAACCCAAAAATTGCTTTTGCTTTTAATGATTGGTTTGCAATGATTTCCTTTAGCATCACTTCGGCGTCTTCGTACAATTGAGTAGCTTGTTCACCCACCAATTTATCACCTAAGATATTAGGAAATTTACCATGTAAATCCCAGCTTCTAAAAAATGGACTCCAATCAATAAGTGGTTCTAATTCTTTTAAACTCAACTGGTTCAATACTTGAATCCCCATTTCTTTTGGCTGGACTATTTTTGAAGTATTCCAATCAATTGAAAACTTATTTTTTCTTGCTTGCTCTAATGTGATGTAAGACTTCGTTTTGCTTCGTTTTAAAAATTTTTCACGAAATTCATCATAATCCTTCTTTAGATTAATCACATATTCATTTGCGGTTTCTTTATTCAGCAAATCACTCACAACAGTCACTGCTCTGGAAGCGTCATTTACATGAACTACTGCGTTTTTATATTCTGGATTTATCTTTACTGCTGTATGTGCTTTCGAAGTAGTTGCTCCTCCAATTAGCAATGGAACTGTAAAATTTTGACGCTCCATTTCTTTTGCTAAATACACCATTTCATCTAAGGAAGGGGTTATCAATCCGCTTAAACCAATAATGTCTACCTTCTCTTTTTTTGCGGTTTCAATAATCTTTTCAGGAGGTACCATCACACCTAAATCAACTATTTCATAATTATTACAACCTAGCACAACACTTACAATGTTTTTACCAATATCGTGTACATCGCCTTTTACGGTTGCCATTAAGACCTTTCCTAGCCCTCTAACCCCCAAAGGGGGAACCACCAACCTCTCTTTGATTTCTGCGAGTACTTTATCTAAATTGGATAGTATCTCATTATTTGTAAATCGAACAACTCTATATCCTTGTTCTTCTAACCATTTTGTCCTTTCCTCGTCACTTACTTTATTATCGGGTAATTGGTGAATTAACCCGTCTACTTCTACAATTAAATTAGACTTTAAACAAATAAAATCTGTGATATAACTCCCTATTATATGTTGCCTTCTAAATTTATAGTTATCTAATTTTTTTCCACTCAAAACATCCCATAATAAAGCTTCAGCTTCTGTAGGTTGATTACGCATCTTTTTAGCGTACTCTTTTAACAAACCATATAATGTCGGATCTGCTGTTTTCCAATGTAAAGTCCCCTTTGGGGATTTAGGAGTTTTTTTTGCAGCTTCAATAAACGGGTTTAAATAGGCTACAGCTTTTTTCATTACTCTAGCAGACTTTACCACTTGCGGTAAAAACATCTTTCCTGCTCCAAATAAATCTCCCACTACATTCATTCCAATCATTAGATTCTTTTCTATTACCTCTATTGGTTTTGAAGCTTTTAAACGTGCCTCTTCGGCATCTTCAATAATGTAAGTATCGATTCCTTTTACTAAAGCATGCGTGATACGGTCTTGCAAATCGTTTTCTCGCCAAGACTCGTCTATCACTTTTTCTTTTTTAGAACCTTTTACGGTTCCAGCAAAGTCTAATAAACGTTCTGTAGCATCATCTCGTCTATCTAATATAACATCTTCAACACGCTCTAACAACTCTTTAGGAATGTTATCATAAATTTCCAGCATGGCAGGGTTTACAATCCCTATATTCATTCCTGCTTGAATTGCATGATATAAAAATACAGAATGCATTGCCTCACGAACGGTATCATTTCCTCTAAATGAAAAGGATACATTACTCACACCTCCACTAACACTAACATTAGGTAAATTTTCACGTACCCAACGTGTTGCTTCAATAAAATCTACAGCATTTTTACGATGCTCTTCCATTCCTGTTGCTACAGGAAATATATTTAAATCGAAAATAATATCTTCAGATGTAAAGCCTACTTTATCTACTAACACTCTATACGAACGTTCAGCAATTTCTATCCTACGCTTATAATTATCTGCTTGCCCTACTTCGTCAAAAGCCATTATAATTACTGCTGCTCCGTAGCGTTTTATAAGCGTGGCTTCTTTAATAAATTTTTCTTCTCCTTCTTTTAATGAGATGGAATTTACTATAGATTTACCTTGTACCACCTGTAAACCTGCCTCAATAATTTCCCATTTAGAACTAT
>Ga0256847_1001709_pt1 | contig 10653 bp, 12 predicted proteins | sample TeddybearmetaG_FD_189099 | JGI IMG/M metagenome (GOLD analysis project Ga0256847, IMG submission 189099) | Hydrothermal vent microbial communities from East Pacific Rise, Pacific Ocean - Teddybear | ecosystem: Environmental > Aquatic > Marine > Hydrothermal vents | place: Pacific Ocean: East... | reverse complement strand
AGACAATGCAGCGCATTGGCGAGGCTTTTTAACGCCGTAGAAAGATAAAATAACAAGTAGAAAATGTTACTTTATTATTGAATCATTCCTTATGCACAATTTTTTCTCAATCCTAAAGATATGGAACAAGAATTTACGAAAATTTATTTTAAGACAATCATACAAGGTAGACTAGAATTTGGTACTGCTAAGAGTTATGATAAAGTAAGCAAGATGTTCATTTTAAGAGCTGAAACTTATTTTAAAAATCAGATTATTTTCACAGCTGAAGAATTATTTGATGAAAATAAATTAACTCTTGAAATACCTCGGTATGTAGGTCAAATTTCTGAGAAAATGTATAAGAACACTATCAGCTTGCTGGACTATTGTTCGCAATTTGCTGTAGCTGGATCTATTCGTGCATGGATGTCAGAAAGTGGCAAAATAATGCATTATAATTTGATGGAACCTACAAGCGACAAAGCTGCTGTTCAATCATTTTTGAAAGGAAGGAAACTTGTAAAAGAGAAAGGAAGAGAAGAGGAAGCAATAGCTGCTTTGAGCAAGGCCATTGAAAAATATGATCGCCACGCCCAAGCCTATGAGAGAAGAGCAAAGGTATGTTTCAGAATGAAAAATTATCATGATGCTGCTCGTGATTATACCAAAGCTATAAATATAGACCCGACTATTCCAACAGCTTATTTCGGTAGAGCTAGAGTCCATATGCTCAATAAAGATTGGGAATCCGCAGTTGAAGATTTTAATAATACATTGAAAAAGTCAATCGCACTTCAACCTATCTATTGGAAATCTAGAAAATTAAAAGCAGAATGCCATATCAAACTGAAGCAATGGGATTTAGCTGAATTTGATTTAAAATTGTTTTCAAATAGAAAGTTTGGGGCAGACGATATCAATAACAACTTTGTAAGATGGTCATTATATAAATACGGCACCATTCTTAACAAAAAAGGAGAATACAATGAGGCCCTTGTTCAGTTTAATAAAGCTTTAGAAATTCCTCCTTTAAATAAATCTGATATTAAAGATGCCGAAATATTGTTAGGAAGAGGTCTTGCCAAGAAGGAAGCAGGTAAAAATGGATATATTAAAGACATTAAAGACGCTGCTAAATTAGGTGATAAAAAAGCTAAAACACTACTTGGAGAAATAGCCTAAAAGAGATTATCGACACCATTTTCTACTTTTCAATAGTATGCGCAACTTTATACCTTTTTATACTGTTGCAAATGGTATCAATATTTCAAAAATCGCTTTTTTTATACTTCAAGCATGCATGATATAGAACCTTACTATAAGTGGAGAGAATACTACATCGCTTCTGAAGATAAGGAATCTCCTTTCTATGGGAAGTCTTATGATGAGTTTAAATTTTCAAACAAAGTTTATAATTATTTTATTCACCCGCAATGGGATGACTTTGGCTCTCAGACATTGTACATAAAAATTCTATTTGTAGATTATCAAGAAGGTCTTGCATTGATAGAATTAATAGGCGAATGGAATGACTGCATCAATAATGATATAATGTTTCTCAAAAGAGAGATAATAGATCAGCTATTGAAGCATGATATAAATAAATTCATCATTTTTTGTGACAATGTTCTCAATTTTCATGGAGATGATGACAGTTATTATGAAGAATGGTATGAAGACACAAACGAAGAAGGTGGTTGGATTTCATTCGTAAATCTTCAAGATCATGTCCTCAAGGAAATGGAAGGGTTTCAAATCCAATATTATGTTAATTTTGGACCGAACCTCAATAATCTCATTTGGAGGCACAAGACGCCTACATTGACAATAGATCATATCGTTAACATCATGAATTCTTCAGTAAAACAACTTAGATACTAATGCATAAATCAGGATTTGTAAATATTATTGGAAAGCCGAATGTAGGTAAATCCACCTTAATGAATAACCTTCTTGGGGAGCGGATGTCAATAATTACCAGCAAACCACAGACAACAAGACATCGTATTCTAGGTATATTTAATGATGAAAATCATCAAGTGATATTTTCTGATAGCCCAGGATTGATTGAGACTCCACACTATGGTATGCACCAGTCTATGAATAAATTCGCATATTCTAGTTTTGAAGATGCTGATATCTTGCTTTTTGTGTTGGATCTATATGAAGATTATGAGGGGGATGAAAAAGTTATAGGCTTGTTGAAAAAAACTGAAGTGCCAAAATACCTTGTTATTAATAAGATAGATTTGGATAAAGATGATCGTCTCAAAAATTTGAAAACCAAATGGGAATCAATCGTCAAATTTGACAAAATATTTGAGATTTCTGCTTTGCAAAAAATAGGCCTTGAAGAATTAAGAGAATCTATTCTATCAGAACTTAAGGAAGGTCCAGCTTACTATCCAAAAGATCAACTCAGTGATAAAAGCGTACGTTTTTTCTTGAGTGAGATTGTACGTGAAACCATTCTACAGCAATACAAACAAGAAGTGCCTTACTCTTGCGAGGTCATCATTGATGAATACAAGGAATCAGAAAAGAATGGAAAAACATTTGCTCATATCTATGGGACAATTTTTGTTTCCAGAAAAACTCAAAAGTCAATCCTTATCGGAAAAGGAGGTTCAGCAATTAAAAAACTAGGTACGGATTCTCGGAAAAAGATAGAAGAATTCGTAGATCATCCTGTCTTTTTGCAAATGAATGTAAAAGTGAGAGAGAATTGGAGGGATGATGAGAGGCAGTTGAAGTATTTTGGGTATTGATTTCTTTTTAACCGCGCAATGACTCAAAGTAGCCGCAATGTTAGATGTTGACTTTTTTTAACCGCAAAGGTCGCTGAGTAGGTGCAAGGTTCGCTAAGTTAGATGTTGACATAAAAAAAGAGGCATGACAAGAACATCATCTTGTCATACCTGAAGCAATATGGGGTTTTGATGCCCCAGAACCAATCTATAAGTCTTTTGTATCGTCTATCTTATTGTTGAGTTTTAGTAGTTTCTGATAGCAATTCTGGATTCCCATATAAAGTCACACTGTGTCTCTCGTGGTCAGGGCATTCAAATGATTCAGAAGCATAAAAAGAACTATTGTTGTATATATTTCCTCTGACGATTACGTTCTCAGCCTTATAATGCTCTGCAGTAACTTTGGTTCCTCTAATAACATTGACTAATAAATTCTTCCCTGAACCCACCAATATTATATCATTTGAACCTCCAATATTACAAGTCAAATTTTCAATATCTATATAAGCTTTTATTTCTGTCTGATATCTTTCTCCACTAAAATTCAACTCCATATCTTTTTGTTTGAATCCTTCTATCTTCAATGATCTCAGTCCTTTCCCTTGCAAAGATTTAAGCTTTGGAGTTTTTATTTCCAAGGTTACTCTATTACTCAACCAACCTCCAACAATCAAATTGGTAGTACCGTCAGTCTCAACTTTTTCAATCTTTTCAATTTCAGTTTTAGGGCCTTTTAAGAGAATCTCCGTTTTTTCTCCATATTCAATCGTAGTAGCAATTCTACCATCAATATTTAGATTTTCTAAAGATTCTGAGTCGATAAATCTTTCTGCTCTATATTCCTCATCCCAACCCACTGATGCTAAACCTTTATCAGTCATTGTCCATGTATATTTTTCCAAATTTTTTGGTCGTATACCGTCTCTGAAATATCCATGATCCCATATCATATCTGCTATTGATCTATCAAAGGTGATATTTTTCCCTTCAGGTATATGGATTATGTATTGCACATGCTGAGCTCTGAACTTACTACCTCTTGGAATTCTAAAACTTTTAGGTATTTTGAGAATATTATCTTCCAGGTTGTGAGTTACATCAATTTTTTTTACAAGATTTTGAGCATCAGCAAAGCTCTTTCCATGAGAATGAAGATTAGTTTCAATTACAATCTTATCCGTTTTACTTTTGACTACATCAAAATGAACGTCATCATTTATCAACCCTCCTCTAGTGAACATTAAATTTGGAAATGGCGAACTTATTATTCCTAGTGGTTTGTGATGTTCGGTAGCCATTTTTTTAATATTTAGATCATCACTACTATTTACATACTCAACCAGCGAACTCGAATCAGCTTCATGATTAAAACTCATAGCTGTCCCAAATCCAGTGAGTAAAGTGATAACAAAAGAAGCAACCCAGGCTAATCTTAAATTTGCACGCCATTTTGCTGGAATTCTATATGTTGAAAACCACCTGGTTATCAGTAGCATCACCCCTAATATCGGAATAGCTACAGTACTAAAAAGTGCAAGTCCGCCTATAGAAGAAAACAATAATGGAGATGGACCCATATAATTTAAAAACGGGAACATGCTTATAAAAGAAACAATCCAAGCTGCCCAAAGAACCCCTAAAACTAAAAGCATGATTCCAAGGAAGAGAGAGAAGAAAGGCTTGATGATTGCTTTTACTAATCTAAGTATGCCTAAAACAATTTTCCCTATTAAAGAAATCCCTTTCGATATGGCTCTTCCCGGCGAAAATAATCTCGATTTATTATTTTTTTTTTTGATCCCAAATCTTTGCTCATTTCGGTGATCTTGCTTGAGAGTTCGTTCAACTCTTCTTCAACGGTTCGAGCAATATTTGAAACAGTTGCAGGTTCTCCCTTCATTTTCAATTTATCACCAGCTGTCTTAGCTTCAGGAACAATCGCCCATAGGATCGGGTATAATAAAATCGGTATTCCAGCAAAGAAGATTAATCCTATAAACCCTAATCTTATCCACATTGGGTTTGCGATTCCAAAGTAAGCTGCGATTCCACCACATACTCCTCCAATAACCTTTTCTTCCGGGTCTCTAAAGAATCTTTTTCCAGTTTTAATATGGCTATATCTTCTTTTATAAGACTTTTGGCTTTCAGTAAAATTTTCTTCATAATCTTCTTCATAAGATTCAGCTCCAAAATCTTCTGGTCTACCCATAACTTTAATTACGGCATCCAATTCTTTCATAGTGATGATCGCCTTTCCTTGCAGGTACTCTGTAAACAGTTCAGCCATCCTAGCTTCAATATCATCCAGAATCTCATCACATCCATCTGAATCTGCAAAGTGTCTTTGTATAGCACTCAGATATTTGTTTATATGGTGGTATGCATCATTATCTATAGTGAATGGATACCCCCCTAGATTTACATTCAAGATCTCATTCATTTGTTGTTAGTTTTATTGTTGCCTGATTAACGGCATGATTCAATTCAGTCCAAGTGTCCAAAAGACCATCAAGAAAGGATTTCCCATCTTCAGTAATATGATAATACTTTCTTGGTGGCCCTGCATTTGATTCTTTCCATGTATAATGGAGCAGGTTAGCATTTTTTAGCCGATTAAGTAAGGGATAAAGTGTACCTTCTACCACTATCAATTTAGAATCTTTGAGCTTTCCAATAATATCCGATGGATAAGCTTCTTTCTCCGAAATGATAGACAATACACACAATTCCAATACTCCTTTCCGCATTTGTGCCCTCGTATTTTCTATTTTCATAATTATTATTTAACTATTTACCATTAACTATGATCGGTTCTGCTCACTGCTTAGATAAAATCGTTTTTCTATTTCAATTCAATTGAACTGTATTCACTTTCTTAAAATCAATGCTAACAACTTCTTTTTCAACTCGTTGATCGCTAATGTTTTCAGTATTTACTTTTTCCTGCTCACTTAAAGAATGGATATAACTAGTACCCGCACAGCTAATAAGTGCAAGGGTAAAAATCAATATGTATCTTCTAAGTATCACAGTTTTAAAATTATAGCGTTTGTGTATTCTTTATTTCAATTGATAATACAAATATATGATTTTATATAGTACCATGCAATACATAGTACTACATTTTTGCATAGTACTATATGAAACGTGTTTAATTATCGATAAACGTCCTATTAATAGCAATTAAGGAGTTTAATACTCTATTAATAAAAATTGAAGTACCTGATTAATTTATAAGATTCAAAAGACTGGCAAACATTCAAGAACTCGGGCTTACCAATCTTTACAAGCTTGGGAATCCCTTTAAGCACTATGGCTGAGGTTCCCAAGCCTCCCGATCGTTATCGGGAAGGATTGGTAAGCTCTGTTTCAATCAGATAAAAGACTGGCAAACGTTCAAGAACTCGGACCTTCCAATCTTTAGCTGAAGAAACAAGTTTAGCATTCAGAGGGCTTGAAGCCCTCTGAATGCTATTTCCAAAGATCACCCCTCATAAATTACTTGAAAGAGCACTCGGAAAACCCAGGAATTTAGAATCGATCTATGCCTTTGATATAACTTATCATATGATTTATCCATTCTTCCTCTTTTTCAATCATAGGATAATGTCCACATTCATCGATAATAGTCAATATAGAATTGGGAATAATTTCGTTTAATTTGTAAGCCATATCTACTACGGCTACTGGATCATTTGCAGCCCACAAAATGTGAAATGGAAGATCACTTTGTTTGAGCCCACCAATCCATCGATCATAATGCTCATACCTTTGATCAATATATCTGGTCACCTTTGACAATACCTTTCTACCTCCATTACTTATCAGAAGTTGCCAATGATCATGCATGTCACTTTCTCGATAAGTAGTTTTATCAAACCATATGCTTTTCATATTTCTTTGGAAAGTAGACTCCGAACTCAGTTGAGCCACAATATTTCCTACCCACTTACTTTTTAGAAGTCTTTGAATAATTCTTAGTTGAGCCATATCTATCAACATAGATCCGTTACACAGAGTTATTGACTGTATATCAAACTTTATTACTCCTTCATTGTGTCTTGCTATGATTTCGGTTGCTACGCTTGTTCCATAATCATGGGCTACAATATGTATTTTCTCAGCGCCAAGTATTTGATAAAGTTCGCACGTAATGTCGGCTTGTTCAGAAAGTAAATATTCACAACTTCTTGGTTTATCAGATTGACCGAAACCTAGGTGATCATGAGCTAACACATGATATACGTCAGGTATCTTTCTAATCAAATGGTCATAGTCTAATGAACTTGTTGGGTATCCATGCAAAAATGAAATAAAGATATCAGATGTCCCAGAACGATATCTATAAAAAATATCTTGCCCGTTTAGATTCTTTTTACTGGATAATATTGAATTATTTTTTCTCAAAGTGAAAATATATTTTTTTGATAATATTTAATATTATTACAAGACATAACCTCAAAAATAATTATCTTTTGCAAAATTTTCTTCATTCCATAATTCTTATCATATGGCTCAATATAATTTATATGTAAATGGCACTAATCAAACTGTAGATGTTGATGGAGATACTCCATTACTCTGGGTACTGCGAGACAATCTCAAACTAGTCGGCACAAAATATGGTTGCGGTATCGCTCAATGTGGAGCATGTACTATCCATATCGATGGAGTTGCAATGCGTTCTTGTAGCCAGCCTATATCGCAGGTAAAAGGTAAGATCACAACTATTGAAGGCCTTTCTGATGATGGGTCTCATCCTGTACAAAAAGCATGGAAAGAGCATGATGTCCCACAATGTGGATACTGCCAAACTGGACAAATGATGACGGCTGCAGCATTTCTAAAAGACAATAGAAATCCATCAGAAGAAGAAATAAAGACTGCTATGCATGGTAATATTTGTAGATGTGGCACCTATTTGAGAATAAGAAAGGCAGTAAAAACTGCTTCAAAAATGTAAGAGATGAAAGATAACAAATCAATGAATAGAAGGTCTTTTTTTAAGATTACAACTCTTGCAGGAGGAGGAATGGTTTTGGGTTTTTCAATGTTCGGATGCAAACAACCACAAGAAATTGCTGAAGTATTAGAAATGCCTTCAGAATGGTATGGCATTAATGCTTTTTTAAAAATTGGTAATAATGGAGTAGTCACAATATTTTCTCAAAATCCTGAAATTGGCCAGAACATAAAAACATCCATGCCAATGATTGTGGCAGAGGAACTAGGTGTTGATTGGAAAAAAGTCGTTGTCGAACAAGCTGGATTGAATACAGAAGGCTTTAAAAGACAAGTAGCTGGAGGAAGTCAGTCTATCAAACAAGGATGGGAGACATTGAGAAAGGCTGGAGCAACCGCTCGTCAAATGTTGGTCAATGCCGCTGCAAAACAATGGAATGTTGATGCTGCGGAATGTACTACAGAAAATGGAATAATCAAGGGACCAAATGAAATGACACTTGGATATGGAGATGTAGCTTTAGCAGCTTCTACCATGGAAATTCCAGAAGATGTCACTTTAAAAAGCAACGACTCATTCAAAATTATCGGATCGAGTCGAGGAAATGTAGATATAGATAAAATAATAACAGGAAAACCATTATTTGGTCTAGACACTCAAAGAGAAGGCATGCAGTATGCTGTGGTAATGAGGCCTCCTGCTTTCGGTCAAAAATTGGTTTCTTTTGATGATAGTGAGGCAAAAAAAGTGACTGGTGTAAGTGAAGTAATCAAATTCGGAAATAAAATAGCTGTTTTAGCAAATGGAACTTGGCCGGCAATGAAGGGCAAAAAAGCTTTAACAGCAGTTTGGGAAGAAGATACAAAATCTGAAAGCACTTCGGATCATGACCAAAAACTTATCGCTCTACTAGATAAGAATGAGAATGAACTCATGAGAAATGATGGAGATGTGGATAAGGCTTTTAGTGAAGCAGATGAAGTGATCTCTAAAGTATATGAATCACCATTTTTGCCTCACAATTGTCTAGAACCTATGAATTTCTATGCAGACGTAAGAGAAGACAAGGTAGAAATGTATGGACCTATTCAAACTCCAGCGTGGGCAAGATCTCGAGCTGCAAAAATAATTGAAAGAGAACCAGAGGATATAGAGGTAGGTATGAGCAGAATGGGTGGTGGTTTTGGACGTAGATTATATGGTGATTTTTCTGATGAGGCGGCTGAGATTTCTTCAATAGCAGGTAAACCTATTCAAGTTGTTTTCAGTAGAGAAGATGATATGGAAGCAGGAACATATCGACCTGCGATCAAATACAAAATTGAGGCTTCTATAAAAGACAATCAAATAACAGGGTACAAACTTTCTGAAGCTGCTATTAATAGCAATATGTATGGTTTGATTCCTAACTTTTTCCCAGCCGGGGCAATTCCGAATTTACAAGTCAAAGGGCATAATTATCAAAGTAATATAACAACTGGTGCATGGAGAGCTCCGTATACAAACTTTTTGGCGTTTGCCGAACAAAGTTTCTTTGATGAGGTAGCTGAAAAAATTGGAAAAGATGAAGTAGAGTTGCGGATGGAATTATTAGAAGCTGCTAAACCAATGGCTGAATCCGATGAAAAAATTGAATACGCTCCTGCGAGAATGCAAGGATGTATTCGATTGGTAACTGAGAAAGCTGGCTGGGGGAAACAAAATGACGGTGTATATCAAGGAATCAGTGCCTATTATTCTCACAATACTCATGTTGCAGAAGTTGCGGATGTGATAATGGTAGATGGACAGCCAGTAGTAAAGAAGGTTACTTGTGCTGTGGATTGTGGGATAGTAATAAACCCTGATGGTGCTATCAATCAAATCGAAGGAGGGATAATTGATGGAATAGGACATGCATTATATGGAAATATGACTTTTGAAAATGGAAAACCTATGTCCAATAATTTTGATAATTATAGGATGATCAGAAATGCCGAAGCACCTGATATCAGTGTCCATTTTGTGGATAGTAAAGAAGATCCAACAGGATTGGGAGAACCATCTTTACCACCTGCTGGAGGTGCTATAGCAAATGCCATTTACAAAGCAACTGGCAAGAGAATGTATAAGCAACCTTTCATTCAACATACGGACATTCTTGGCTAAGAAAAAATATGCGATATTAATACTTGCTGCTGGTGGCTCAAAAAGGCTGGGTCACCCCAAACAATTAGTAAAATGGAATCAGAGTACTCTACTGAATCACACCCTTGAACAAGCATTAAGCTCTAATAACAGTGATGTATATGTGGCTCTTGGAGGCAATCATTCGGTTATCAAACATACGATTTCATTAGGTGTTTCGATTATCGATATTCCCGATTGGGAAGATGGAATGGGAACTTCAATTTCAGTCAGCTTGAATGAGATGAAAGTCAAAAAATATGAAGCAATCATAATAAGTGTATGTGATCAGCCATATATTTCGGAGGTGGTATTCAAAAATTTACTTGCTGAATTTGAAAGAGGAAAATCAAGTATTGTTATTTCAAAATATAAGAATTCTTCAGGACCGCCTACGCTCTTTGGGAAAAAGCATTATGATCGTCTTTTAAAATTGGAAGGAGATGTTGGGGCAAAAGAAATAGTGAAAAATAATTTGGTGGAGGTTGGAATTATTCAATTTCAGAAAGGTGACATTGATATTGATACTGAAAAAGATTTAAGAAGTTTATTGGAATTAAAAGAAGGTTTCTAAGTCAATTGTATTAGTTCATTAATTGCCTTGTCGAAATATTCATTGCATGAGCCACAAATATCAAAGGTAACATTCAACTTATCAGAAATTAGATTTGTACTTAGTGTTGAACAAAGCTCCTTCGTCGCAACCCAAAAAAAGGTATTAACTTAGGAGCATTATTAATTCAACAACTTTAAATTATGAAAAAAAAGTTTTAATCCAACTGGTATTAC
>Ga0256847_1001708_pt1 | contig 10658 bp, 9 predicted proteins | sample TeddybearmetaG_FD_189099 | JGI IMG/M metagenome (GOLD analysis project Ga0256847, IMG submission 189099) | Hydrothermal vent microbial communities from East Pacific Rise, Pacific Ocean - Teddybear | ecosystem: Environmental > Aquatic > Marine > Hydrothermal vents | place: Pacific Ocean: East... | reverse complement strand
CTTCCAAAAATTGATCAGTTTTATGAAATGATTGAAGAAGAATTAAAGAATCTAGCAGAAGAAGAAGGAAATTAGTTTCTTGACAAAATAAGTTTAAAAAAACCTCTTTCAAAAAAATGAAAGGGGTTTTTTTATTTCCTAAATACGCTTCTATATTTGTATGCTTTTTTTTGGAAGACTCGTAATTTATACTTCTAAACTACCTTTTCCTTCACGAATAAGAACAGGTTCTCCGCTAGTTAGATCAATTATTGTTGAAGGAATATTTCCACCATAACCACCATCAATAACAATATCGACTAGACTACTCCATTTCTCATAAATTAATTCGGGGTCGGTTGTGTATTCTAAAATTTCATCTTCGTCGTAAATAGAAGTAGAAATTATAGGATTTCCTAACTCGCGAATTATAGCCCTTGGAATTTCATTATCAGGTACACGAATACCAACTTCTTTCTTTTTTTTAAAAACGGAAGGCAAATTGCTATTTCCTGGAAGTATAAAAGTATAAGGACCTGGTAAAGATCGTTTTAACAATTTAAAAATACTGTTTTCGATTTGTTTTACATAATCGGATAAGTTACTTAGGTCTTCACATATAAATGAAAAGTTAGCTTTTTCTAACTTTACTCCTTTAATTTTTGCAACTTTCTCTAAAGCATTTTTATTTTTAATATCACAACCCAAAGCGTAAACAGTATCGGAAGGAAATATAATTAAACCTCCCTTTCGCAATACATTAACAACCTTTTTAATTTCTTTAGGATTTGGGTTTTCCTCGTATATTTTAATAAATTCTGACATCTCTAGATTACTTCTATTAAAATTACAACTTGTTATTCAATTGTATAACATAAAACTCGATTTTTTACGTTATACTTGCTATAAAAAGAAGCTATGAGGTTTTCAACTAAATTAATTTATTTAATTATTTTTACTTTTATATTAAACGCATGTACTAGTGAAGACGATTCGCCAATAGATGTAAATGAACAAGAAACCACCGACGATACAACAATTCCATCTGACCTTGAAGCCTTGGTTATTGAGAATGTTTCATACGGAAGCAACGATCAACAAGTGTATGACATATATCTACCTGCTGGAAGAACTTCAGAAGAAACAAAAGTGCTTGTGCTTGTTCATGGCGGTGGATGGGTTGAAGGCGATAAAAGTGATATGACCGATTTTGTGTTACTTGTTCAACAAAGTCTACCAGATTACGCCGTTGTAAATATAAATTATGTACTCGCAAACACTACGACAACAGCTTTTCCAAATCAGTTTTTAGACCTTGAAGCAGTTTTAGATCAATTAACTTCACAAAGTGAAGACTTACAAATAAGACCCGATTTTGGATTAATTGGAGCCAGTGCAGGAGCACATATTTCATTAATATACGATTATGTTTATGATACAACAGATCGTGTGAAAATGGTTTGTAGTATAGTTGGTCCTACAGATTTTACAGATCCTTTTTACACAAGCGACCCTAATTTCGACATATACCTTTCGTTGTTAATTGATGAAAGTCAATATCCAGATGGTACAAATTATGCTGAAGCCACAAGCCCTGTTTATCAAGTTACCAGTTCTAGCTCACCTACAATACTATTTTATGGAAATACAGATCCTTTAGTTCCTTTAACGAATGCCATATCGCTCGATCAAGCATTAACAGATGCTTCAATCACCCACTCTTTTACAACCTATAACGGCGGACATGGAAACTGGGAGGATGCAGATTTATTAGATTTAAAAATTAAGTTAATCGATTACATTACAACATATCTTCCAGTTGTACTCGACTAAAATATTAGATAATGAGATTATTTTTTATATTATCAATTTCTTTATATTCCAGTTTATTATTCGGGCAATCAAACAAAAATCATTTTACACAAATAGTAGATTCAGTAATATCTAAATCAAAAGAAATTTCTTTATACTCAAATTCAGTCAATTGGGACTCATTAAGTATTAAAATGTATTCCTCTTCAAAGAATGCTAAAAGCATGAATGATTTAAAACCTGCATTTGAAATCTTATTAAATGGATTAAGAGATCACCACGGTAAAATTAGAAAAACTTCTAATTATTCAATTCTTGCTAATTTCACTGACCTTCAGAATTCTAGAAATAATGACACCAGAAAATTCGATTCTGAAATTTGGGGAATCGTTAATAATATTGATGCAAGATTTGAGTATGAAATATTACCTAGAAATGTTGGGTATTTGAAAGTTGTTGGAGTTGGCCCTAATATTGACGGACAAAAAGAAGCAGAAAGAATTAGGAATGCTATTTCAAAATTAAATAATAATAAAGTTAAAGAATGGATTATTGATCTAAGATATAATGGAGGGGGTAACATTAATGTAATGCTAGCTGGTCTTGCACCTTTATTAGATATCAAAAACGTGTTGAGTATTCAGGATGAAAATGGAAATAAATTAATAACTGCTGAAATTAAAGAGGGAGAATTTTGGTATGATGGCATAAATGTCTTTAAAATAAATAATAACCCAAAGATTCGTAATTCCAAAATAGCTATTTTAACAAGTCGCTGGACTTGGAGCTCTGGAGAATTTATTGCAATTGCTTTTAAAGGACAAAAAAACACCATGTTTTTTGGTGAAGAAACAGGAGGTTATACCACAAACAATAGCTGGGAAGTAATTAATAATGAAATTGCTTTAGTTATTAGTACAGGTATATATTGCGATCGAAATGGAAATATGTATGTGCAAAATGTAAAACCAGACAAAGAAGTTGTTTTTGTTGTTGAGTATAATAAACAAAAAGATGGTGGAATAATTGAAGCAATAAACTGGTTAAAACAAAAGTAATAACCTACAAAAGCTGAAAGTTAATACTCCCCATCTTGTTAATTCTTTCCCTCAAACAAACCGTTATTTATTACCAATACTTTTTAGTAGATAAAAAATAATTAATAAATATTTTTTACATATTTTTTACATATTTTAATATTTATAAGTTTTTTCTTACTTATATTTGTTTTTAATCTGATTTATATGCGTTTAATCTATTTTATTTTATTTAACCTGCTTATTACTCTTTCAATTATTTCTTGTTCGAAAGAAGAATTAAATCTCGAAGATCCTATTAATATGGATTCTTTAAATGTTTCTTTTGAAACAAAATCATCTACCGAATATGAGGTTTTAACAGATCAACCTTATGGTGAAAATCCAGAACAAATATTTGATATTTATCTACCTGAAGACAGGTCGACAAGTAATACTAAAGTATTAATTCTTATACATGGAGGAAGTTGGAGAAGTGGAAATAAATCTGCAATGAATAATTTTATACCAATAATTAATAATATAAATCCAGATTACGCCATCGTTAACATGAACTATACTCTTGCCAATAATGCTACTCCAGCATTTCCAAATCAGTTTTTAGATATCGATTCTTTGATAAATACCTTAGTAGAAAAGAGTGAGGAATATCAAATAAAACCTGAGTTTGGATTAATTGGAAGAAGTGCAGGAGCGCATTTAGCACTCATGTACGACTATACATATGATCATACAAATCGTGTAAAATTTGTGTGTAATTTATCAGGACCAACAAATTTTAAAGATTCTTTTTATCAAGAAATACCAAATTTTCAAGCGCAAATGGATTTTCTAGTAGATGAAGATGCCTATCCCGATAATGCCGATCTAGTAAGGTTGTTAAGCCCTGCATTACAGGTTAACTGGTGTAGTAGCCCTACACTAATTTTTCATGGCCGAAACGATACAATTGTGCCTTTTTCAAATGCACGGAAATTAAAAAGAAAATTAAATAATAAAGGCATCCCTAAAAAGCTAGTTAAATTTGTAGGAGTAGGACATGCTAATTGGGATAACTCAGTAATGGAAGTTGTAGAATTTAAACTTAAAAGGTTTATGAATAGACATTTTCCTATTTAGAAATCACATTAAGTTTTGCAAAACGAAGTAACAACTTTTTTAGTCCTCCCCTATCAAATTGTATTTCGGCTTTTGTATCGCCACCAACACCTTCAATTTTAAGAATTTCTCCCTTCCCAAATTTAATATGCTCAACCAAAGTACCTACTTCTAAGCTTCCGTCAACTAAAGACGTGGCCGATTTCGAACTTGTTTTCGAAACCGGTCTTAATCGGCGTAACTTTTGTAGTTGCTCGCTAGTTGGTCCCATTGGCGGTTTTCCTTTTGTAGGTTTCCGAAGTCGTAGTTTGCTTTTATCAATCTCACCAAATATATCTGCATCTAATAATGGTTTATATCTATTTTCGGTTATTGGTGTTAGATACTCTAAAAACTGTTCATCAATTTCTTCAATAAACCTACTTGGTTCGGCATCAATTAATTTCCCCCAACGATATCGCGATTGCGTATAAGTTAAATATGCCTGTTTCTCGGCCCGCGTAAGTGCAACATAAAACAAACGGCGTTCTTCTTCTAGTTCACTTCTAGTATTCATGCTCATAGCACTCGGAAAGAGGTCTTCTTCCATTCCAACTATATACACATAAGGAAACTCAAGGCCTTTTGCCAAATGTATTGTCATTAACGAAACCTTATCGCCATCTGCAGTTTCATTATCCAAATCGGTTGCTAAAGCTATATCTTCTAAAAATTCTGAAAGTGATCCAGATACATCAGCGAGTTCTTTTTGTTCTTCAACAAAATCGCTTAAACCATTTAAAAGTTCTTCTATATTTTCAATTCGAGTAATTCCTTCGGGCGTTCCATCTTTTTTTAATTCCTGAACCAAACCAGTTTTCTTGGTAACATGCTCGGTTATTTGAAAAGCATCAAGGTTTTTATTTAAAACCTGAAAGCTTTTAATCATGGTAGTAAAGTTCTGAAGCCTAGTTTTTGTTCCGCTATTAATATTAATTTCAACTTTATCGATATTATCCATAATCTCAAACATCGATCGATTGTACTTACTGGTGGCAACCAACAACTTTTCGATAGTTGTTTGCCCAATTCCTCGAGCTGGATAGTTAACAACACGCTTTAACGATTCTTCATCTTTAGGATTTAGAATTAATCTTAAATACGCAATAACATCTTTAATTTCTTTACGTTGGTAAAAACTTAATCCACCATAAATTCTATACGGAATTTCCTTTTTTCGAAGCGCATCTTCCATTGCTCTCGATTGTGCATTAGTACGATACAAAATAGCAAAATCGCCATTGTGTAATTGATGCTGCATCTTGTTTTCAAAAATAGAACTCGCCACAAATCGCCCTTCATCACCATCGGTCATCGTACGATTTACCTTTATCTTTTCCCCTTCAATATTATCGGTCCAAACTATTTTTTCAAGTCGCGTTTTATTTTTTTCAATAATACTATTTGCAGCATGCACCAAGTTTTTTGTCGAACGATAGTTTTGCTCAAGTTTATAGACTTTTACATCGTCATAATCTTCTTGAAAGTTTAAAATATTATTTATGTTCGCGCCACGAAAGGCATAAATACTCTGCGCATCATCTCCTACTACACAAATATTTTGAAACTTGTCGGATAAATCACGTACAATTAAATACTGACTGTGATTTGTATCTTGGTACTCATCGACTAAAATGTATCGAAATCGGGTTTGATATTTTGCAAGAACAGCTGGAAAGCGATTAAGTAACTCATTTGTTTTTAGCAGTAAATCATCGAAATCCATCGCACCAGCCTTAAAGCATTTATCGACATAGCGTTTATAAATATCTCCCAATCGAGGTCTTTTCGCCATAGCATCGGCCTCCATTAATTCAGGGTTGCTGAAGTACGCCTTTACAGTTATCAAGTTATTTTTATAAGAGGAAATTCGAGAATAAACCTGTTTATATTTATAAATATCTTTGTCTAAATGCATTTCCTTAATAATCGAGCGTATCACACTTTGTGAATCTTGGGTATCATAAATCGTGAAGTTTGAAGGGTATCCTAGTTTATCGGCTTCAAAGCGAAGAATTTTTGCAAAAACACTATGGAATGTGCCCATCCAAAGGTTTTTTGCCTCACTGCTTCCAACTATATCAGCAATCCGTTTTTTCATTTCACGGGCAGCCTTGTTCGTAAATGTTAATGCTAGAATAGAAAAAGCATCAACACCTTGCTGCATTAAGTAAGCAATTCGATAGGTTAAAACCCTAGTTTTTCCCGAACCTGCTCCCGCAATTATAATCATAGCTCCTTCTTTTTGAAGTACCGGAGCGCGTTGCGCATCATTAAGTTGTTGTAAAAAATCTTGCAATTATCTCTATATTTTTATCAAAGGGAATAGTGCGTCAAGGTAAAAAATCTTGTTTAATTTAATTACTAGATTGCCGGCAATTTTTAAACAATCGACTATGTTTTTGTATTGCTTATTTTTTAAATACCTTTAGCAACATTATTCTTAAAAATTCAAACGTGAAACATATCCTCACTTTTCTTCTAGTATTTTTTATTTTTATTTCTGAAAGCAATGCACAAAAAGAGCGGCTTCCAGGAAAGATAATTACAGAGTATGGTTGGACTTATAAAGTCGACAATATTGAAATAGCAACGAATAAAGATGAAATCTTTAAAGTAGTTTTTGATGTTCATAATGCTCCTGAAGATGCTTCTAAAACTAATTCATGGATTGAAACTGTAGCCCGTTTTATAAACATGCACGTTAATGCAGGAGTCCCTTTTGAAAATCTACATGTTGCATTGGTCCTTCATGGTAATGCAAGTTACGGACTTCTTAAAAATGAATTTTACAAAGAAAAATATTCGGTAAACAATCCAAATATCGAACTCATCAAAGCATTAGATAAGGCTAATGTGAATGTAATTTTATGTGGACAAACTGCCGTTCATAGAGATTTAACCCCAGAAAGACGAATAGCTGAAGCTAAGTTATCGCTTTCAGCAATGACTGTCTTAATACAATTACAAAATGAAGGTTATAGCCTTATCAGTTTTTAAAATAAAATAACTAAACAAATCAAATAATGAAATTTTTAACAACCACACTAGCATTAATTTTATTTTCGGGAATGGTTTTTTCACAAAATGTAGATGAAAAAATTATGAGCGATGCCGAATCTATTGAAAATAAGGTTATCGAATGGAGACGCTATTTTCACGAAAATCCAGAGCTTTCGAATCGAGAATTTAACACAGCAAAAAAAATTGCAGACCATCTTAGAAGTTTAGGAATTGAAGTACAAGAAGGCGTCGGTATTACAGGAGTTGTTGGAATATTAAAAGGAGACAAGCCCGGAAAAGTAATTGCGCTTCGAGCCGATATTGATGCGCTTCCGGTTACCGAAAGAAACGATCTTTCTTTTAAAAGTAATGTTGTTTCAGAATTTCTAGGAACCGAAACTGGTGTGATGCATGCATGTGGACACGATACACATATATCTATATTAATGGGTGTTGCCGAAGTACTTTCAAAAAATAAAAACCTACTTAACGGAACTGTAAAATTTATTTTCCAACCTGCAGAAGAAGGCCCTCCTCCAGGAGAAAAAGGAGGTGCTAAATTAATGATTGAAGAAGGTGTTTTAGAAAACCCAACTGTTGATGCCATATTCGGACTTCATATTAATTCGGGAACTCCCGTTGGAATGATTCGTTATAAACCAGGAGGAACAATGGCAGCAGTCGAACGTTTTGTTGTAACTGTAATTGGAAAACAAACACATGGTTCACAACCTTGGAGCGGTGTTGATCCAATACTTATTTCAGCAAAAATCATTGACGGATTTCAAACAATTATAAGTCGTGAAGCAAGACTTATAGATGAAGCTGCAGTTATTACGGTTGGAAAAATAACAAGCGGGGTACGTTTTAATATTATTCCTGAAAGTGCAGAAATGATAGGAACGGTAAGAACACTCGACCTAGATATGAGGGAATTAATTATGAGACGTATGAATGAAATGGCAAGAGATATTGCAAAAGCTTATGGAGGTACTGCAACAATCGAATGGCAAAGTAATACATTAATTACGTTTAATGATTTAGAGCTTACACAACAAATGCTTCCTACTCTTGAAGCAGTTGCTGGAAAAGAAAATGTTGTATTGACGAAAGCCACAACGGGAGGTGAAGACTTTTCATATTTTCAAGAAAAAATTCCAGGCTTTTATTTCTTTTTAGGAGGAATGACACCTGGAAATACAGAAGCATTTCCGCATCATACACCCGATTTTAAAATCGATGATAATGGCTTATTATTAGGAGTTAAGACTTTTTGTCAATTAACTTTAGATTATTTAAATAATTAATGGATTCAATTTTACAATTTTTAGGGACTATTCCTTGGTGGGTATGGGTTCTCGTTGCACTAGTACTTGTAGCAATTAGGGATATTTTGCAAGCAAAACACACGGTTAGCCATAACTTTCCAATTATTGGGCATTTTAGATATATACTAGAAAAAATTGGCCCAGAACTTCGACAATATCTTGTTGCAAACAATCGTGAAGAACTTCCTTTTAATCGTATAGAGCGCGGCTGGATATATGCCTCTGCAAAACACGAAAACAATTATGAAGGTTTTGGTACCGATAGAGATATTTATGCGCATCAGCATATTTTTATAAATAATGCGATGATGCCATTTCAGGTTGGTGAAGCGCATCCTAATACCATTGACATATGTTTTTTACCGTGCGCTAAAGTAATGGGTGCTTATAATAAACGTAGAAAACCCTATCGTCCAGCTTCAATAATAAATGTATCTGCAATGAGTTTTGGGTCTTTGTCGGCTAAAGCGGTAGAGTCTTTAAACAAAGGTGTAAAAATTGCGGGAGCATATCACAATACAGGTGAAGGAGGATTATCGCCATACCACAGTAATGGAGGCGATGTTATTTTTCACTTCGGAACAGGATATTTTGGTGTGCGTGGAGATGATGGGAAATTTTCAATGGATAAGTTAATAAAACTAGTTGAAGAAAATCCCTTTGTAAAAGCAATTGAAGTAAAACTCTCACAAGGTGCAAAACCTGGAAAAGGTGGGGTATTACCTGGTGCAAAAATTACAAAAGAGATTGCTAGAATAAGAGGTGTCGAAGTTGGTAAAGATGTGTTATCACCTCCAAATCATTCTGTTTTTTCGAATGTTCAAGAAATGGTTGATTTTATTGAAACAATTGCCGAAAAAACAGGTTTACCAGTTGGAATAAAAGCTGCGATTGGAAAATTAGAACAGTGGGAAGAACTTGCCAATATCATGAAAAATACTGGGAAAGGACCCGATTTTATTACTGTAGATGGTGGCGAAGGTGGGACTGGTGCTGCACCTCCAAGCTTTGCCGACCATGTTTCTTTACCCTGGGTTTATGGATTTAGCGATTTATATAAAGTATTTCAACAAAGAGGTATTACCGAACGAATTTTATTTATTGGAAGTGGAAAGCTTGGTTTTCCAGCAAAAGGAGCTATGGCTTTTGCAATGGGTGCCGATTGTATAAATGTAGCGAGAGAGGCAATGATGAGTATTGGCTGTATTCAGGCACAAATTTGTCATACAAATAGATGTCCCAGTGGTGTTGCTACACAAAGCAAATGGCTTCAAAATGGCATTAATATTCCTTTAAAGTCTGAGCGATTAGCCCAATACTTTAGAACTTTCAGAAAAGAACTAGTAGAAATTACACATGCTGCAGGATATGAGCATCCTTGTGAGTTTAAAATGAGTGATATCGATGTAAATGTTGACGACCACAACCTTTCAAAAGAATTAAATAGAACATATATGTATACCAAAACTCCTGTGTCTTTTAGTTCGATGCAAGACTTAAAAGATTGTCAATATCTTGGTGGAAAATCTTAATAAATAAAACAACATTCAGAAACAATAATTAAAAGCAAACTAAGTTAGATTAAAAGATTAATAATTACGTATGGAAATTCAACAAGTATTAAGTTATGTAGCCTATCTCCTTCCTGCAATTTTAGTTGCATTGGTAGCCTATTATTTTTTTAAAGGACACACAGCTAGTGAAGAAGGACGAAGACGCTATCTTATACAAAAAGAAGCACAAAACAAAACCATTCCGTTACGCTTGCAGGCCTATGAGCGCTTATCACTTTTTCTAGAAAGAATTGATCCTAACAAACTGCTTTTAAGAATTAAACCATTTTCAGAAGAAATCGAACCTTATGAAAAACAATTAATTAATAGTATTGAAAAAGAATTTGAACATAATGTAACTCAGCAAATTTATGTTTCTAACGAATGTTGGAATTTAATAAAAGCCGCAAAAAATGCAACGATTCATATAATTAGACAAGCTTCTATGCATCAAAAAGAGACTACTTCAAATAAAATGCGGGAATGGATTTTACGAAATTTTATGGAAGAAATAACACCTTCACAAAAAGCATTGGCTTATATAAAAAAGGAAGTGAATGAACTATTTTAAGGAACAAATATATTATTTCGTATTGCATATAACACCAAACCAATACGGTTTTTGATGTGTAATTTGTCGTATAGAGAATCCCTATATCCTTCAATAGTTTTTGGGCTTAAAAACATTTTTTCTGAAATTTCTTTATACGTTTTTTCGGTACAAGCATGTAATATAAATTCTAATTCCCTTTCTTTTATTTTAATTACATTTTCTTTTTTGCTAAGCTGTCCAACCAATAATTGGGTTA
>Ga0256847_1001707_pt1 | contig 10663 bp, 13 predicted proteins | sample TeddybearmetaG_FD_189099 | JGI IMG/M metagenome (GOLD analysis project Ga0256847, IMG submission 189099) | Hydrothermal vent microbial communities from East Pacific Rise, Pacific Ocean - Teddybear | ecosystem: Environmental > Aquatic > Marine > Hydrothermal vents | place: Pacific Ocean: East... | reverse complement strand
TGAGGCGTTTGAGAATGCCGCTGTCGTGGTTGCCGCAACGGGTGGCTCGACCAATGCGGCGCTGCATCTGCCCGCGATGGCGCATGAGTGCGGTGTGTCGTTCGACCTCAAGGATGTCGCTGAAGTGTTTGCCAAGACGCCGTACATTGCTGATCTGAAGCCGGGCGGGAATTATGTCGCCAAGGACTTTGGCGAGGCGGGCGGTGTGCCAATGCTGATGAAGACGCTGCTGGATGCTGGGCTGATCCATGGCGAGTGTATGACGGTTACGGGCAAGACGGTGGCTGAGAATTTGGCTGATGTGGTTTTCGATAATGATCAGAAAGTGATCTATCCAGCGGACAAGCCAATCTCGCCGAATGGCGGCGTGGTTGGCCTGTGGGGATCAATGGCGCCGGATGGGGCGATCGTGAAAGTTGCCGGGCTTGAGAAGCTGCTATTCACTGGCCCGGCGCGGGTGTTTGATGGCGAAGAGGCTTGTTTCGAAGCGGTTGAAAAGCGTGATTATAAGGAAGGTGAGGTGCTGGTCATTCGCTATGAAGGGCCGAAAGGTGGGCCGGGCATGCGTGAGATGCTGGCGACGACCGCGATGATTTACGGGCAGGGTATGGGCGACCGTGTGGCGCTGATTACCGATGGCCGGTTCTCTGGTGCCACGCGCGGCTTCTGTGTCGGTCATGTTGGGCCGGAAGCGCAGGATGGCGGGCCGATTGCGCTCGTCCAAGATGGCGACATCATCTCAATCGACGCCATAAAGGGCACGATAGATCTGCAGGTGACGCCGGCTGAGTTGCAGGACCGCAAACGTGAGTGGACACCGCGTCTGACCGCTTATGGGTCTGGAACGCTGTCGAAATTTGCGAAATTGGTTGGTCCGGCGCATCTTGGTGCGGTAACCCATGAGGGGTTTGCCGGAGAACGCCATGTCTACGCCGACATCTAAATCCAGTGCCGATGATTTGCCGCCGATAGATACGGCGATCCTCAAGGCGATGCGGGGGTTGCCCTCCGACTTTGATGATTTCGGGCGGATATTTCAGGATCAGTTGCAGCCTGAATTGCGAGCCAATGAGGGCGCGCGCTTGAAGGCGGCTGAACAAGCCAAACGGATGACTTGGCTCGGCGCAGTGGTAGGTGTTGGCGGCGTGCTGCTTGGTTTGCTCGCGTTCAAAGTCCCGCAATTTGCGATTGTAGCGGGCGTGGTTGGGTTTGGGATTGCCGGGGCAGGGCGGTCGCCGCTGAAAAAGATAGCGAAACAATCGAAAGCTATGCTGGTCGGGCCAGTTGCAAGCAAGTTTGGGCTTGAGTTCAATTCTGAACCGGGGCCGCAATCGGGCGCTGACACAATTCATCGCGCGGGCCTGTTACCGGGCTGGGACCGTTCGGCGTTTGAGGACCAAATTACCGGCACGCGGAATGGCGTTGGTTTCGAGTTTTTCGAGGCCCATCTTGAGCAACGTCGAACCACCCGTGACGGCCGGGGGCGATCTCGCACGACGTGGGTTTCGGTATTTCGTGGCCAATGTCTACGCTTCCAGTTTCACAAGACTTTTCACGGGCGCACGTTGGTGCTGCGCGATGCGGGCATTCTCAACCGGTTTGGCGGCGGCGAAGGTATGCAGCGCGCGCGTCTGGAATCACCGACATTCGAAAAGGCCTTTGAAGTCTATACTAGCGATCAAGTCGAAGCGCGGTACTTGCTGACGCCAGACCTAATGCAGAGATTGGTTGATCTGGAAAGGGTTTTCCATGGCGGCGGCCTGCGCTGTGCGTTTACCAACGGCGAAATGTTGATCGCGCTGGAGGGCGGCGATCTGTTCGAGCCAGGGAGCATGTTCACGCCGCTGGATAATCCTGAGCGGGTTCGTGACTTGCTCGATGATTTTGCCAGCATCTTCAATTTGATCGACAGTTTCGTTGATCCGCAGGCGCGTCTGGCCGCTAAACGGGCCAATGATGAGGATTAAGACCGCACTTGGGCGCTAGCGTTCAGAAACGCTTCAGGTTTTTTGTGAGATAAGAGGATATGATCAAACATATCCCCCTTGTGAGTATTCTCGCGATTGCGACTTGCCTGATGGTGCCAACCGCTTCGGCATTGACCGGGGCGCAGGTGAAGCAATGCCGTGCTTTGGGTGCGAGCCTGAAGGTTCGGCAAGTTGAGGCTAAAACGATGAGCGCAGATCGCGATGGTTTGCTCGAGACCGTCGAGCTGGCGGGTGACGAGTGGGAAGCTGCTGAAGCGATGCGAAACTTTGGCGCGGCGCAAGCCACAGAGGCGGATGCGCGTAAAGCAAGCTATGATCAGCTGCGGTCAGACTTGATGCGCAAGGAAATGGCGCTTCAATCGGCCGTCGGCATGCTCAATGTCGACGTCTACGATTACAATGATTTCTGCGTCACAAAGTAAGCCTAATCGGTGAAAGTTGCGATCACTGGAACGTGGTCGGACGGTTTCTCCATCTCGCGGGCTTTACGGAAGATTTCAATTTTTTCCAAGCGATCTGCAGCCTGCGGACTAAGCAGGTGATGATCGATTCGGATGCCGTGGTCCTTCGGGAACGCACCGCCTTGATAATCCCAGAATGAATATTGATGGGCGCGGTTGTCGCTGACCTCGAAGGCCTCGGTTAGGCCGAGAGCCTTCAGATGCTGGAACGCGGCGCGGCTTGGCGGCAAGGTCAGGGCGTCGCCAACCCATTTTGTCGGTTCCCAGCAATCCTCATCACGCGGAATGACATTATAATCACCGCACAGAGTGAAGGCTTCTTCGTCTTTCAATAGCGTCTCAGCATGGGCGTGGAGCAGCTGCATCCAATCGACTTTATAGTCGTATTTTGGGCCGGATGCGGGGTTGCCATTGGGCAGGTACAGCCCGCCAACGCGGATCGGATTGTCGGACAGAATCAGCGCCTCGATATAACGAGCCTGCGCGCCATCTTCTTCGCCGGGTAGGCCTTTCTGAATGTCTTCGATCGGGTGCTTGGAGAGCAGAGCCACGCCATTATAGCTTTTCTGACCGTGAACGGCGCAGGTATAGCCGAGCTCTTCGATCTCAAGATACGGGAAGGCATCGGTCTCGCATTTGATTTCTTGCAAGCAGATCACATCGCACTCGATCTGATCCAGCACTTTGAGCACTGTCGGCAGGCGGGCTTTGACGGAGTTTACATTCCAGGTCGCGATTCTCATGGCGTGTTCTAACCCGGCGGGCTGAAAGCACCAGCCATAAGGTGGGGCTTGACATGAAACCATTAGGTTTCGTAATAGAGCAACTGAAAGGTTTCCTATCATGTCATCTCAAGCGGTCTTCAAAGCCATTTCAGATCAAACCCGGCGCGATATTATCGGCCTGCTTGCTGTCAGCGATATGAACCTGAATGAAGTTGCTTCAAATTTCACGATGACCCGGCCAGCTGTGGCCAAACATCTTGGCGTGTTGCGTCATAGTGGGCTGGTGAAAGTCACGGCGCGGGGGCGTGAACGTATTCATTCCTTGCGCCCTGAAGCGCTGAAATCGGTAGCGGAATGGCTGAGCTATTACAGCCGGTTCTGGGACGACAAATTGGATAGTTTGAAACTGGCTGTGGAGGCTGATGATGAGTGACGGTGTAATTATTAAAACGATCTACCTGAAGGCGGAGCCAAAGAAAGTTTGGCGCTTTCTGACGCAGCGGGACAAGTTGGCGCGTTGGTTTCAAGAGACCAATCGCGACCTGACGGAGCCGGGACCGTTTGAGTATATGCGTCATGATGATGAGGCCGAAGACCGAAAACTGATGTGGGGCGATATTCTGGAAGTGGATCCGCCGGTGAAGCTGGTTCACACCTTCACCCACCAATGGCTCGACGGGGTTATTACCAAGGTGACTTGGGAGTTGAAGCCGATCGGTGATGGCACACAGCTGACCATGACCCATGCGGGTATCACAACGCTCGATGAGTTGAGCGGCCATGATAGCGGTTGGGATGAGCATCTGACGCGGCTGCGTAATATCGTGAACTAGGTAGCGGCGGGTAGGAAACGGAACCTGCGCTGCTGGCCATAGGACCAGATGCGGTCATCTTCCAATGTGCCGAGCCCGATATTGTGGATGGCTTTGAAGCGGCCATCACTGCCCTTGCGGTCACTGATCAGGCCCATATGCGGCAGGTTCCCGCCGATGCGGCAGGTCAGGATGTCGCCGGGCTGCCAATCATGGTTGTCAATTTCATGGCCATGCCGGGCGAGCCATTTCTCCATGTTCGGCACGCGGCGATGATCAATGTTGCGATCGGTGCGGCGCAGGCCCCATGTCTTGGGATAGACGTTGAAATTTGCCGCCATGTCGACGTGGATGGATTGCTGGAAATCAAACGCGAAAGCATCGCGGTAGGCGCGGATGATGACATCGATACAAACGCCGCGCTCACGCGGGACGTCGCCGCCGGGATAGCTGAGCCGGACATAGGCCGGGTCGTAGAGTTTGGTTACGCCAATCTGCGCGCGGGCTTGGGTCAGGAGTTTGTGGGTGCGGCTGACTTGCTGAGCGAACATGTGCGGCGACAGCGGGAAGGTGATGAGACCAAAAAGGGCGAGGCGACGATTGACTTGCATGAAGTAAGGCTTGCGCATCATTGCGGCGCGAGTTTGTCGCCGACATGGCAAATATGACATCGCGAGCAATAAGCTAAAACCCGCGCAAGTCTGCGAACTCGTCTAGGGCGGCGCGTTCGGTGTAGAGCTGGTTCACGGCCGCGGTCTTGTCAGGGTGGCCAACGGCCATGCCGCAATAGACCATTTCATGCTCAGCCAAGCCTAAGTGCTGGTGCAGAGATGGGCGCAGCACACCCCAACATTCCTGCAAACAGGTGCCCCAACCGCGTTCTTCGGCGAGTAAAGCAAGGCTTTGCATGAACATGCCCGTATGCGCCCATTGGCCGTGGCCGACGCGGGTATCGAGGATGAAAAACAGGGCTAGTGGGGCATCGAAGAAACGGAAGTTGCGGGCGAACCACATCATCCGCCCGGCTTTGTTCTCGCGCGGGATTTCGAGTTTGGCATACATGTCTTCGCCAACTTTGCGTCGGCGTGATTTTTGCGCATCGGTAAGATGTTCGGGGTAGATCGGGTAGGTCGTCGGCTCGCCGCGCGGATTGGCGCTAAGCTTTTCTGCGGCCAGATCAATCACCGCTTGTTTGGCGTCACCAGCCAGAGCGATGACCCGCCAAGGCTGTAAATTGCCGCCGGACGGTGCGCGTTGTGCTTGGAAAAGCCAGCCCTTGGTTTCGGATTTGTCGATGGTTTGATCGGTAAACGCGCGCGTGGAAATGCGCTGTTTGATCGCTTGTGACACTTGCATGGGCTGAGCCTCCAATTCGTGATGATCGCTGTAGGGAGCGTTCCGTGTCGGCAAGCAAGGGGTATTTTAGGTGCGGCTCTAGTATGAGCGTGGCAGTCCCAAGCCGCGTTCGGCGATGAAGCAGAGGGCGCGTTCGCGGCTGACCGGGGCTGAGCGCAGTAGGCGGCAGACCTGATAGATGTCGTAAATGTCGTATTCGGGCGTGTAGCCATTGCCGCCATGCACTTGCAGCGCCGCCTCGGCGGCCAGCATTGAAGCCTCAGCAGAGGCGTATTTGGCCATGTTTGCGGCTTCGTCGGCTTTCTCGCCTGCATCAAACTGCGCGGCGGCCTTGAGCATCATCAGATGCGCCATTTCGACCTGTGTATGCGCCTCAGCTAGGGGGTGCTGGACCGCCTGATAGGCGCCGATTGGGCCATCGAAGACGACACGGGTCTTGGCATAAGTGACGCCCTTGCGGGTCAGGTAACGGCCCATGCCGCAGGACATGGCGGTAGTGGTGATGCGCTCGACATTCATTGTCGGATACAGCGCCATCATCGCCATATGTGGTTCGCCGATGACGCTTTCAGGGCCAAGCGGCAGGTCATCGAAGAACAGGTTGAACTCTTTCAGCGGCATCGGAATGGCGATGTCCAGTTCGTGCTTGTCGAGCTTGTCGCGGTGCAAGTCGATCAGGAACAAGGTGTAGCCGTGATTGCGGTTGGCGGTTTGCTCCGGCGTCAGAGTGCGGGCCAGCACGAGGACATAGTCGCAGGCATCCACGCCGGAGGTGAAATTCTTCTGGCCGCTGAGATACCACGTGTCGCCGTCCAGTTTGGCGCTGGTCTTGAGGCGGCTGATATTGGCCCCGACATCTGCCTCGGTGATGGCGAAACAGATTTTCTTTTCACCGCTGCACAAGTCGGGCAGGAGGGTGGTTTTCTGTTGTTCTGTGGCGAAGCCGGCAATTGCGGGCATGGCGATTGAGGGGCCGGTCAGCATCAGGAAAAGCGGCAGGCCTTGCTCGGCTAACCCTTCGATCAGCAGCGCCATTTCAGTGACGCCAAGCCCGGCGCCGCCATACGCCTCTGGCACCAGCATACCGAGGAAGCCATCCTTGCCGATCTGTTGCCATAGCTCATCTGGGAAGCTCTTGCTGGCGGTCTGCTGTCGCCAATACGGGCGGCCATATTGGCGGCGATCTTGCTGCCATAGTCATGGATCATCCGGTGTTCGTCGCTGAGATTGAAATCCATGCCCGCTCTCCCTTTTCGCGAGTACAGCATGAATTGATCGTGCGGGCTATTGGTGCTGCGTGATCTGCGCGCAAGCGCGTTGCAGCGCTTTGGGGTAGAGTTTGTGTTCTTGCGGCAGGACGCGGTTGGCAAGGGTTTCGGGCGTGTCGCCGGGCAGGATTGGTACGCGGGCCTGAGCAATCACTTGGCCCTCATCGACGCCCTCGGTGACCCAATGGACCGAGCAACCGGCTTCGTTGTCACCAGCCTCAATCGCGCGCTGATGCGTATGCAGGCCGGGATATTTGGGCAAGAGGGAAGGGTGGATATTGATCAACCGTCCAGCCCAGCGTTGAACGAACCACGGCGTCAAGACGCGCATGAAGCCAGCGAGAGCGATGATGTCGATACTGGCGGATTGCAGGGCTTTATCCATCTCGCGTTCGAAGGCTTCGCGGTCCTTGCCGAATTGTTTGTGGTCAATGGCACGGGTCGCAATGCCTTGGGCGGCGGCGGTTTCGAGGCCTTGGGCATCTGGGCGGTTGGACAGGACGAGGGTTGGCTGCGCCGGGTAGTCTGGGGCTTGGGCGGCGGTCAGGATGGCATCCATATTGGAGCCGCGACCCGAGATCATGATCGCTAGTCGCAAGCGGGTCATGCCTTTGTCAAATCACCAATGATAACGGGGTGTTCGCCGGATGATTTGAGTTGTGTCATCACCGCGTCGACTTGCTCTGCGGCGACGGCGAAGACCAGTCCGATGCCCATATTGAAGGTGCGATGCATTTCATCCTCGGCAATATTGCCTTCGGACTGGAGCCAGTCGAAAATTGCTGGCGGGGTCCAGGCTGTGCGATCAATCCGGGGCGCGAGATGGTCCGGGCACATGCGCGGGGTGTTCTCGGTCAGGCCGCCGCCGGTGATATGGGCGAGGCCTTTGACGGCGCGCGAGCGGATTAGCGGCAGGGCGGCGTCTGAATAGAGCCGGGTCGGGATCAGCAGGGCTTCGCCGAGCGCGGTATTGGCGAACGGGGCCGGGTCGTCATAGCTTAGGCCGGTGCGCTCAACCACTTTGCGGATCAGCGAATAGCCGTTGGAATGGGGACCGGACGAGGCGATGCCGATCAGGACGTCACCAGCTTGCATCTGGTCCATGACGGGCAGGATCGCTTCGCGCTCAACCGCGCCAACCACGAAACCGGCGAGATCATAGTGACCGGGCGGGTACATGCCGGGCATTTCAGCGGTTTCGCCGCCGACCAGCGCGCATCCAGCATGTTTGCAGCCTTCTGCGATGCCGGTGATGACCGCTTCGGCAATACCGCTTTCGAGTTTTCCTGTGGCGAAATAATCCAGAAAGAATAACGGTTCTGCGCCTTGGGCGAGAACATCATTGGCGCACATCGCGACCAAATCGACGCCAACCGTGTGGTGGATGCCGGTTTCGAAGGCGACCATCAGTTTGGTGCCGACGCCGTCTGTGCCGGAGACCAGAACCGGGTCTTTCCAGCCTTCGGATTTGAGATCAAACAGTGCGCCAAAGCCGCCAAGGCCGCCCATTACGCCTTTGCGCATTGTTGCTTTGGCTAGGGGTGAAATCGCTTCAACCAGCCGCTCGCCTGCCTCAATATCGACACCTGCATCACGGTATGAAAGGGAATCACGGGGCTCGGTGCTCATGGCGTGGCGCGTTAGCATGTGGACAGGTTTGTGACCAGCAGCCATACGCGGTTCACGTGCGCGGTGTAGGTTGCTAGGGTGGCCCGAGAAAATAAGGACGTACTTGATGATTCGATACTTGTTGGTTTTGGTTCTCGCGGCGGTTGCGCCGATCACTCTGGCCAATGCCCAGAGCCGGGATGTGTATACTGTACGCGACATTGCCGTCGACGAACGGGCGCCGAGTTTGATCGAAGCTAGGCAAAAGGCTTTCGCAGCGGCGAAATATGCCGGTGCCAAGCGGATGATCGCGCGGATCACATTGCCAGAGGATCTGGCTGCGGCTGACACGATGATTATCGATCTGGCGGCGGCGGAAATGCTGGCGGCGGCAGTTGATGTTGAGAGCGAAGTCGCTGGGGCTGGGCGTTATCGCGGCAGTCTGGCAGTGGTGTTTAACCCGGCAAATGTACGGGCGTTTCTGGACCAGAACGAGGTTCCATATATCGACCAGCCCGCGCCTAAAGCGGTTCTGATCCCGATTTCGAGTGCGGGTAATTCAATCGCGTGGAACATGGCTTGGGATGATGATTCTGTCGGCCATCTCGCGCCAACGATTACTAGTCGGTCAAGTGGCTATGACGCGGATGCGGAATGGTTTGATATTAGCGGTGATGCGGCGCTGTATGGCGCGCAGCGGGGTATTCTGGCGCAATTGTCAGGGTCTGCAGGCTCGTACAGGGTGAAGGTCTCCTCGGTTACGCCGTCTGGGGTTCGCGAGCTTGGGACAACCCCGCGCACTGCGAGCCTGAACGGCGCTGTTGAAGCGACGGCCGCCTTGCTGGATACGTCATGGAAGCGCAGTTCAGTGATCAGAGATACACGCCGCACGATGATTGAGGCGACGGTGCTCTATACCTCGCTCGCGGAGTGGAACACGCTGCGCGGAGCCTTGGCGAAATCACCACTGGTGTCGGATTTCAAAACCAGAGCGGTATCTAGGGACGGCGCAGTTGTTGCGTTTATCTTTGCCGGTGACGGAGAAAGACTGACATCGGACTTGCGAGACCGCGGCGTGCTTATTCGCATGGAAACGATTGGCTGGGTGATGACGTCTGCCGTGAATTCCAGACGCTAGGAGGCGCTAACTCCAACATGTCGCGATCGGGGCAAATACCTTTAAGGTTCCCAGAACAGAGCCTCAGTTTTGATGACATGGCGCTGACCGATGCCAATCGCGGCGTCATCGTGTCTGTGCGCAAGACGGCGCGCTGGCCGTACCACGTCTTCTGCCTGATTGGCCCGGCGCAGAGCGGATTGACGACGATTGCAAAGGCTTGGGCGAGCGAGCAGGGCGGGATGTTTTTGTCGGCGCAGGCGTTTTCGGAGTTGAGCGTTTCAGAAATTGAAGACCTGTGTTCAAACGCGTTGGCCATTGACCGCGCCGATCAAATTCAAACCGAAGCGCTGCTGCTGAATACAATTAGCGCTGTGGGGCGCCTTGGCGGGCGACTATTGCTGACCGCGCCGAATGCCCCAGCGCAGTGGCAATCGTCTTCGCGTGATCTGGCATCGCGCTTGAAGTCTGCGCCGATCGCTGATCTTGGCGCGCCGGATGAGGCCCTGATGCGCGCCAGAATTCAGCGGGCCTGCGCGCGGGCCTATCTTGTCTTATCCAAACCGGTCGAGGATTATCTTGTCACCCGGCTAGGCTTGAGTTTCGCCGGTATCGAAGATGCGGTATTGCGGTTGGACGGCGCAGCGGCGAAGCGCCCGCTAAGTGTGCCAATGGTGCGCGAAGTGTTAGGTATCGGTGATAAACACGGGCAACAGCCATCTGACGAGGAATAGACTATATGGCGGGTGGCAAAGCGGGGGAAACCAAGACGGGGCATGAGCGGTTTTTGAACCGCGAATTGTCATGGCTCAAATTCAATCTGCGTGTACTGGAAGAGGCCCGCAATGAGAGCCATCCATTGCTGGAACGGCTGCGGTTCCTGTCAATCTCAGCGAATAATCTCGATGAGTTTTTCATGGTGCGTTATGCCGGGCTGCGCGAACAGGTTCGGGCGGGCCTCCAGCGCTTAAGTCTGGAAGGGCGCACGCCGAGCCAGCAAGTTGAGGCGATTGAGGCGGCGGTTGCCATCTTGATGGATGATCAACAGGCGTGCTGGAAGACGTTACGCAATGAGCTGGAAGGTGAGCATATTGAATTGCTCGCCAATCAGGACCTAAAGAAGAGTGATTTGGCATGGTTGAAAACGCATTTTGAGAATAATGTCTTCCCGATCCTGACGCCGCAGGCGGTTGATCCGACGCATCCGTTTCCGTTCATCCCTAATCTCGGTTTTGCGGTGGCGTTTGAGTTGGTGCCGAAAGATGGCAAGGGCGAACCAATGGTTGGGCTGGTGCCAATGCCGGGCTTCTCGCCGCGTTTCATTCGTT
>Ga0256847_1001706_pt1 | contig 10672 bp, 7 predicted proteins | sample TeddybearmetaG_FD_189099 | JGI IMG/M metagenome (GOLD analysis project Ga0256847, IMG submission 189099) | Hydrothermal vent microbial communities from East Pacific Rise, Pacific Ocean - Teddybear | ecosystem: Environmental > Aquatic > Marine > Hydrothermal vents | place: Pacific Ocean: East... | reverse complement strand
AACCTGCCTGCCGGCAGGCAGGAAATTCTAGGGGAACGACTGATCTCGAAGAGTGGTGACGATAGTCGACAAAGGAGAGAACGCGAAAGCGGTGGGTAGAAAAACTTACATCACTATCATCTACCCATCGCTTTCGCGTTCCTTCACTTAGCAGCTATCGCTGCTACATCTTTGATGATCGTTCAGTCATATCTTCGATGATCGTTCAGTCCCCCACAAGATCTGCCTTGGCTTTGCTGCCTAATTGTTTTCAAACACCCGAGGCAGAGCCTCGGGGAATTCATTCGATTAAAAAGTGCCGATAATGTATGCATTTTTTTTGCTCCAAACTGAATGGAGAATATTAATATATAAAAAGAGATTCCCAATCCTTCCCGATAACTATCGGGAGGCTTGGGAATCTCGGACATTGTAAACATAGGGATTCCATTGAGGTTATAAAAAGTCAAATCAAATAAACACATATACCCTTGCGACTAACTAACACTTCGAGAGGTCAATCTCTCGTAAAAGCGACTTGCACCCTCTAGAATAATTGGCTCCCTTTCGATAACGTTACATGTTATACGCACATGCGATAACAACATCATAGACCATCGCCTAAGCTGGGCATTACCGAATCACTATCGATAATCTGAAACAATTAAGGAAAAATCTAAAATTATTTTTAATATTTACAAAGGGCTAATTATAAAAATCATGAGTATGAAAATCATAATTACAATTTCGTTATTACTTATTAATTATTCTATTCTCATTTCTTGTAGTTGTAGTTCTACAAGTTTTTGCAGTATAATGAATAATGTTGAAGAAACAGTAGTATTCAAAGGAGAAACATTAAAGTTAAAGGATCATAATAATGGCTTTCATTCTGCGGTTATAAAAGTTTTATTGAAAATAAAGGGTGAAGCAATATTAACAGATACTATTGAATTATTTGGTGGAGATAATCAAGCTGGTTGTGAAGTAAATTTGCATTTAAATATTGGTGATATTAACTTTTTTGCTATGATTATTACAGGTATTTCTACAATAGATATTAATCAATTTGAATTTGAAAATGATTTATTTTGGGTCTCAGACACTAATTCATGTTGGTTCAAAAAATTAAATATCGAAAGGAATTTTGTTACAGGCCCTATTTCCGATAAATTTGATAGATATCCACTTGAATTGTTTGAAAGGGATTTAGTTGAATGTTCATTTTCGGTTGAAGATTTACAGAAGTATTTATGTCCAGATTTTAAAGTGTTTCCCAATCCTGTTAAAAATAATATCTTTTTAAGCAATACTGATAATTCAAGATTAATAGATGAATTAAAAATCTATAGTACAACAGGAGAATTATTGTTAGTTGCTAATTCAAATCAAATATTAAATAGAAACATTCCTCTTCCCAATTTAGATGAAAGACTAGTTATTTTAGAAATAACATGTGGTGAAGAAAGGATACTTCAAAAATTAATTATTCTGCAGTGATAGACCAATATTTAAAATATACCTATCGATAATAACAGATAAGAAGTAATAGCTATTTCGTCAATATTACTCTTATCATTTTCCGCTGACTTTAATTGACAAAAAACCTGATTTCAATGAAAATAAGAAAGGCATTATAGGTTGTCGGAATAGATTGAAATGCAATATTGAAATCAGAACTACTCTTAAGGTGACCAAACCGAATAACTATGCGGCAAAGCCTGAATCTTAACCCGCTGCTTGTATTCACTTAAGATCGATCCTACATTCATATTATCTACTAGAAATAAATTATTTTTTAAAAAATTCAGAAATTATTGAGTACAAATACTAAAGATTCCCTTTTAGTAATGAAGTCATTTAATAACGTATGTTAAAATGATATGTAAGTGCTTGGAATTCAAATCAATATAAAATTTCTTTTTCATAGCCAAAGCTATGGGGAATAAATTTTATGAAGAGTTGGATTTCAATGACTTGCATAGGAATTAACAATATGTTTTTAAATCACTTCAATATAGAAGAAATTTCTGAAGTCAAATAAAAAATAATTTTATGAAAAAACATTACATAATCTACGTAACAACAATTTCCTTTTTTCTGTTTTTTGCAGGTACTATTGATTTGAATTCTTTATTCAATTATAGTAATCAACCAATACCATCATACATAAATGAGGACAATACTCCAGGTTCAAATCCCATTACAGATGAAGGTGCCACTTTGGGTAGAGTATTATTCTATGACACTAATCTATCATTAACAAATTCCGTATCGTGTGGCAGTTGTCATAAACAAGCATTTGCTTTTGGAGACTCTGATCTACAAAGCACAGGTCATGATGGAGGATTAACAGGTCGACATTCTCCAAGATTATCTAGTGCAAGGTTTGGTGAAGAAGAAAAATTCTTTTGGGATGAAAGAGCTAATACTCTTGAAGACCAAACGACTATGCCTATACAAGATCATATTGAAATGGGCTTTAGCGGAACAAATGGTGATCCAGATATCGATTCTTTGATTTCAAAAATGGATGATATATATTACTATGATGAATTGTTCAACCTTGCGTTTGGTGATCAGACTATCACAGAAGAAAGAATGCAGAATGCATTGGCCCAGTTTGTTAGAAGTATGCAATCTTTTGACTCAAAATATGATATTGGAAGGGGACAGGTAGGAAACAACAATACTAACTTTCCCAATTTTACGACTGAAGAAAACAATGGGAAGGCATTATTTATGAGTAATGATGATACTGGATGTAACAGATGCCACAGAGCCCCTGAATTTGATATCGATCCAGATTCAAATAACAACGGTGTAATTGGAGTGGTCGGATCTCCTGGTAGTCTTGACCTAACCAATGTTCGTTCTCCAAGTCTGAGAGATGTTGTAAATAGCGGCGGAGTAGAGAACGGACCCTTTATGCATGACGGAAGTTTATCTACATTGTCAGATGTAATCAATCACTATGATGATATTCCTAATAATCCTAACAATACCAACTTAGACAATCGGCTCCAAGGAGATGGAGGAGATTTAAATTTGACGGATACAGAAAAAAGCGAATTGCTAGCATTTTTGAAAACATTGGGCGGATCTAGCTTATATACTGATGAAAAGTGGTCTGATCCGTTTGATGTTAATGGAGACCTTGAAATATTAAACGGAGTGTTGCCAGTAGAACTTAGTTACTTTGATGCATTTCAAGAAGATGAAACTATTATTCTAGAATGGGAAACATTGGTTGAAATTAATAACGATGGTTTTGAGATATTGCATAGTCAGAATTCATCGGATTGGAGTGCAATTGATTTTGTTCAGGGAACAAATGAGAACTCTGAATACCAGTATATTCATATAGATCCCTCCACAGGTGCTAACTATTATAAGCTTAGACAAATTGATTTAGATGGAGCGTTCGATTTATCAGAAATCAGATATGTCAAAATGGACGAGTCCAAGGAAGAGGTCAAGATATATCCAAATCCAACTTATAATTTTGTAAATATTAGCGGAACCACAAGTTTTGAATTTGCATCTATTTATAATATTGAGGGGCAGTTAATAAAACAAATAACAGTCGATGGGTCGGCTAGACTTGATCTGTCAGAATTGGAAAGTGGAGTATATCTTATAAGAGTATCAAGTAAGAATAACCTTGAATCAGATGTAAGTAGAATTATTAAGCTATAAAATGCTAAAAATTTATTTCACTAGTGGCTCAAGCCATAAGTTATTGATAGTTAAAATGAGTCTATTTTTTCTTTAGACAAGGATTGAGAAAGGAAGATAGCCGTAGCTACCTGACTGACGAAAGACGAAGAATCAAGGAAAAAGTGGCCATTTAAGCTGTCAAGTATTTATGATTTGAACCACTAGTTCACGCCTAACTGAATAAAATTCAAAGCCAATAATATTAGATTGTACACAATAGCCGCGAATGCCGTGTGTTTAACAAATTGCATTTATAGTCTTGTCATTCCGACTTCAATGGAGGAATCGACAAGATTATAGTGTCCCAAATGATGTCAGCTTGATCATCGCCTTAGCTGCCAAATATCATATCTCCACGTCCCCCTCATTTTGAATCGAAAAATTTATTACAAAGACAGCAAATAAATGTTGTTTGATTATTGGAAAAGGATTTAACTTTTTTCAAAATGTTAATGTCCTCAATTAAATTTTTCCCTGACCTTAATAATTATCTGACAATTAAAGCATTCATCGACAAGAATCATTACAAAGTAGAATATTCAGTTTACCAACTGATATTGTCACTTTACCAACTTTCATTTTTTTGTATAAAAACATGTTTAATATTAGTGCAAAGGAAATTAATTAAACAAAATAAAAGCCAATTCGAAATAGATCATTTTGTTAAATAATCTTCGAAAAATCAACAGTAGAATATTAGAATAAAGGCAATAAAGTTCGAATCCCATTTGTAAGATTAAGAAACAAAAAATATAAAATTTACACTTATGAAATATATAATCAGCTTCATTTTTATTCTAACATTTCAGATTAGCAATGCTCAACTAGTTGTGAATGAAATTCTATTTCCAACCGATGAAATAGAATTGAAAAATATTGGAACTACAAACATCAATCTGATCGGAACCTTCATCCAATCCACAGGCAATTCTATGTTTATAACAGATGCTACAAACCTTTCATGCGGGGATTATACCCTATCTCCTGAAGAAAAAGTAGTAGTTCCAATTTCGTATTCGTTTTCTAGTTCTAGTGGTGATTTTTTCATTTATCAAAATGGATCGACTCCTACCGCATATGTGCAATGGGGCGGTCTTCAGGGATTTGCAACACTTGCTTTCGCAGAAGGATTATGGAATGACCCAATGGTATTTGTTCCTTCTGCCAGTCCAAGTGAGGTAATCATTTTAGTAGACGAAGTGGAGAGAAAAAATCCAGAAGGATGGCTTGTTTTAGGCGATTCATCGCCATGCGAGGAAAATGATCAATGCGAGATATCAGATGTAGATATCACTTCAATTGAATGTGATGATAATGGAACATCCGATGATCCTACAGATGACTTTTTTACCTTCTTTCTTAAAGTTAAAAGTATCAACCTACCAGAAAGGCTCTTCCTTACTTCCTCTATCGGAGACCTAGAACCTCCCGTTCTCTATCCTTTTGAATTAGATGGTGTATTGATTACCTCTTTTGATGTATCAGGAACATCCAGTAATATATTTGATTTACAGTTAACCGCTGAAAATGGTCAATGTAGTTACTCTACTACTTTTATCGATCCTTCCACTTGTTCCCCTGATTGTAATCTGCAAGGCTCACAAGCTATTATACTTAGCTGTGTAGACAATGCAACTCCTGCAGATCCTTCAGATGACTTCATTGAATTAGTTGTTAAGCCATTTGGTTTCAATCTGGCACAGGAATACTATGTAGAGTTTAGTTTTGGGAATATTGAAGGGCCTTTTATTAATAGTTCTCCATTTTCTGTCATCAGTACACAGGGGTTTTATTCACCTGGAGATGGAGATTTTTCAGTAACGGTTCTAGATGGTGAAGATGCTAATTGTACAGAAATGATAGATGTCATTGATCAGGATAATTGTTCGCCAAATTGCATTTTAATTGTAGACTCATTGGCGGTTCGATGTGACAATGGCGGTACTCTATATGATGATAGTGATGACTTCTATACGGTAGATATTCAAATGTCAACACCAGCTAGTGCCAGTACAGAGTTCCAATTTTCATTAGATCCTTTTCTAGCCGGACCTGTACTATTGGAGTATGGGATATTGCATAGTTTTTCATCTGCCCCTGGAAGCACCAATGCTATTAATAACTACGCGATGACAGCGATAGATCCTGCATATCCCACTTGCATAGGCTTCACGCTCAATGGATTTCTAAATGAGGGCTGTCTGACAGAATGTGAAATATTTCCAGCAGATATTGCACTAGATGAACCGATCATATGCCTAGAGCCAGAAGATGATTCCATTTTTACATTTGAGATTATAAATGGAATCGATATGGACACTTTCATGCTGCTTGCGCTAAATGAAGAGGATGAAATTATATTTTTCACAGACAAGTTATCCTTCGATGCAAGAGAGTTTGAAGCGGGTACATATCAATTTGTATTGGTCCACTTTTTTGCATTATCTGGATTAGAATTAAATAATGGTATAGATCGACTAGAGGGATGTTTCGCATTATCGCCTTATTATGAAGTTGAGATTATGTTTCAAGAAAAGTGCAGTACATCGTCTACAGATTTTAGTTTAGAATTTGTAGGTATCTATCCAAATCCAGCTACAGATCAGTTATGTATAGAGTCTGCAAATAAGATAAATGCTACCATCTACAATTTATCAGGAAAAGAAATCATGAGAATCGAAGAAGTAAGATGCATTTCTATTCAAAATATAGATAGAGGATGCTACTTTATTATTATTGAAGATATAGATTCAAAGCAAATAACTAGGGGCAAATTTGTGAAGATTTAGAGATTGGAGAGATTGTGAATTGTAGAGATTGAAAAGATTGGGTTATTTGAACAATCTTTCCAATCCTTCCAATTTTTTCAATCTTTTCAATCATAAATCACATAGATAAATTGTAGAGCCCTGATAAGTTTTCCACATCCAAAAATCAATTCCCAATATAATTCTGCTACATGCTCGTCTATAAAAATCCTTAATAATCAACGATTTTGCGAACTTGATTCAGAATTAAAAACAAAACATGAAGTGTTTAATATTTCTATTGCTGATTGGCTCTTGGAGTTGTCAGCCAAAAAATATAAACGAAAATCAAATTTCAAAAATAGGTACCAAATCTTTTAAATGGTATGACCGCGAAAGAGTAGATGAGTATTATGGTGGTTTTAGGTTAATCAATGTTCAAGTATGGTATCCTGCTGACTCAAACGAATCGAACAAAAACTACCCTCTGGCTCCATATTACTATGAAATAGATAGTACACATAAAAAATTAGGGCATTGGACAGCTGAAGATTATCAATTCGTGTCAAAAATCAAAACAAATTCCTATGTCAATCACCCAATAAGTACAGATCAGTCTAAATTTCCTGTAATTCTATTGTCTCCAAGTTTGGGAGGTAACATCAGTCAGTATACCTACTATGCCGAATATCTAGCAGAAAGAGGATTTATAGTTGTTGGCGTCAATCACCTATACGAAAGTGAGTATGTAGTCGATAACAATATGAATGTATTTCCTGCAAATCTAACATTCCATGATAGTCTAAAATTGCTTGATATTCCAAGTCAAATCACAGCAGAGAAATATAGAGAAGTCAAAGGAGCAAGACATCTAGTATTAGGAGAGGATTTAATTTTCTGCTTAAATAAATTGGAAGAAATAAATCAAAGTGAATTTAGCGGACAACTTGATTTGCAAAACATAGGCGCATTTGGTCATTCAATAGGTGGTGCCGCTTCTATTTATGCAAGCTATTTGGATGAACGATTTGATGTTATTTTGGATATAGATGGAACACCTCCTACAATAGCTTTAAAAAATGGAATAAATGCTCCTTTTATGTTTATTGAAGATTTGACTGATTATAAAAATCATAAGGGATATAAAAAAATGCACCAAAGACGAAGCTCCTTTTGCGAAATCAATTCTGCTGATTCTTATAGAATACTAATTGGAGGAATAAATCACAATAGCTTTTTGGATATAAATTATCACACTGCCCAAAGTAGTGATGAAAAGAAAAAAGTTTTAGAGCTTTTGCGAAAAACAGCACAGTACATTGATCAATTCTTTAGCCATTATCTTAAAGGCACAGAGTTGGACTTAACCGAAATTAAATCAGACTCTTTGGAAATAATCAAATATGAAAAGGACTAAATAAAAGATAAAGGCTTTTAGTCTAATTTTTAAGAAATAAAAATAATGTAAATCTAAAACTCTTGCATTTAATGGCATTCAATTCAGAATTCACACATTCAGTTGGCTAATAATCAGAGCCGAAAACTCCATTTCTGAATCAAAATGTGTTTCCGTACTTCCACTTTGAACATTATTTAATATCAAAAAATACTGAATATAAAATTTCTGCAGCTACTTGCTTCTAAGTACCCAATACAAACCTTTCCTGTTCGAAATCATTTCTTTACTAATCACCTGAATAATTAGATGTTCCATAAACGAAAGTATTCCCCAGGTAATCATTATATAATAAAAGGGCGTATAAAAATCATCAAGGAATAAGACAAAAAAGAAAAAGCCCTGAATATATCCGCCTATTTTCCAGGAGTAAAGATGCATACTGGGAAATTGTTTAAATTTCAAAAGTGAAAATAAATTACAGAAGACAAATAAAGTAATAAACAGTCCAAAGGATATTAAATGCGGACCAAACTCTACGGATTTAAATAAATATATTCCTATAAAAGCAAGCAGATAGGTGAAATTGTCAGCCAGTGAATCAAGTTTTGCTCCCACATCCGTTTTTAGATTGAACTGGCGGGCTATAAGTCCGTCTAATATATCTGTCACCAGATTAATACATAATAGAATTGCAAACCATTTTTCATTTCCAATAAGAGCAATGTATAATATAAAAGGAAATGAAATTAACCGATATAATGAAAGTAAATTTGGTATATTTAATGGTATCTTTTTAAGCATATTTTATATTTGCATTGTTTAACAATTTAATTACAATGTTGATATACAATTAATTATACATTTATGAATGTTACATATAGTATTGTAAAATGTTGTGTTTTAATGATTTACCTAGATTTTCATAAATGATTTCTTTCAGGCACAAAAATGCTAAAATTTAATCTTTAAATTAAAGTTCGTAACATACATATTTATAGATCATTATAAATAATCTTGAATTCTAATTAATAATGAAGTATACTTTCAAACTATTATGGTCGCTTGGGACTGAGCGATCTCAATGTATTGAGTGAAGTACGACAGTGCTTCAAGTGAAGGAATGCGTTAGCAGCGTGCAGAAACTATTGCCCTTCATGGCTTCCCGACGCTTACGCGTTCCTTCTCTTGTCGACTATCGTCGCCACTCTTCGAGATCGGTCAGTCCCCCGTAGATTAGAGACTCTGCTATGCTTTTTTTTAATTAGTGTCTTCGACAATTATGTAAATCATGCGAAACTTCAGTAACTATTTATGAATAATGTAGATCTGTCTATTATATTATTCACGGTAATCATAAGCCTTTCAGGTTTAATCATTAATTATCTCAAAAGAGGGAATAAATCCCAGGTGTTATTCTCTGATGATGGCAATACCCTGCTTTTTTTTAGGCTGGGAATCCCCATATCTCTATTCGTTTCAGTAGCCATTTATTTTATTGATATCGGTTTTTTTGTCAGCTTTTTGGGGATAAAATCATTAGGATACTTAATGATAATTTCTGGACTCCTGATTCGATGGCTAGCTGTTTATCAATTAGGAAATGCTTTTCAAGTAAGTGTTTCAATAATTAACAATCAGCAGTTAATCGATCATGGGTTATATTCCAAAATCAGGCATCCTAGTTATACAGGTTTGTTACTTTATTACCTGGGACTTGGATTGCTTATGCAAAACTTTTTATGCATCATACTATTATCACTTGTCCCTCTTTTGATTGTTCTTTTAAGGATAAAAAAAGAAGAAGCTGTTTTAAACGCATATTTTAAAGAGGAATATGCCTTATATATTTCTAAAACTAAAAAACTTATTCCATTTATATTTTAATAAAGCATATTCATAAATAAACAAACATCTTTATTTTCAGTAAATTAAGCTTCGTTACTCCTGAATAAACAACTCATTTTCTTAGCATTTTACGTAAATACGAGGAAATCTATTTTCATAACAGTATGGTCATTCGCCATGACAGGCATTGCCTACCCGTCACTATCGTGTTCCTTCATTTGATAATTTCATTATCACTTTTATTGCATAAAAGATCAATCAGTCCTGGCATAGCCCAAAAACGAATCAAAAAACCCTAGGCTTTACCCAGTTCTTTACGCATTTTGAATTCCTATTTTCCTAAGCAAAAAAAACTCGTACAATGGTATGATTTTCAAATAATAATTCTTGGCATTCAATGACTTAACTTTCAATGTATAATTCTACTTACTCAAACAGTTTTGAGCTTTTAACGGAAAATAGCAACTCAAAATACTAAACTGACTAATGCCGATAATTGCCTCTGATTAGTGAATAGTTATTCTGAACTCAAAAACTTTGCTTACTTCTGAATCTCCCTAATAAGCTAACCATGTTTGTAAAATAAATTGCACTAATCGCATTCTTATTCCAACTTTAATTGAAATTGTCATTCTGAGCTCCAAAAAGCACTATGCTGCTTTAAAATTAAAGTAATGACAAGTAATTTTCGCAGACGAATACTCAATAAGCCATTGTCATCCAAACCTAACGAAGTGAGTGGAAGGATGGAATTTGTCACTGTACGAATTTCGACCGAAGTGGAGATTTTTGATTGAATAATATCACTTATCTAACCTTAGGAATGATACATTAATAAAGTTCTCTTTTATACGCAGGTATTTTATTTTTCAACAAGGCAAAAAACGTAGACAATGCAGGGCATTGGCGAGGCTTTTTAACGCTGTAGAAAGACAAAATAACAAGTAGAAAATGTTACTTTATTATTGAATCATTCCTTAGT
>Ga0256847_1001705_pt1 | contig 10683 bp, 14 predicted proteins | sample TeddybearmetaG_FD_189099 | JGI IMG/M metagenome (GOLD analysis project Ga0256847, IMG submission 189099) | Hydrothermal vent microbial communities from East Pacific Rise, Pacific Ocean - Teddybear | ecosystem: Environmental > Aquatic > Marine > Hydrothermal vents | place: Pacific Ocean: East... | reverse complement strand
ATCATCATGTATTTTTTTAACCTTCAAAGCTTTTGAAGTACGCTTATCAATATACAACGCATTAGGCTCACGAACCACCAACCCCTCTGCCCCTTTTGTGTCAACCTCATCCAAAACCTTTTTTAAATGTGTTGACCCATTACAGACTTCTTGAGAGATTATTTTAATAAATTTATTAGGATTTTTTTCTAACCATTTTTCTAAAACTTTTAATCTCACCAACAATCCACCCTTTTGATGGGGCAATTCAAAAATTTGATAAGAGACGTTTTTCCACCCCTCATGAGGAGTCTGCCGATTAACAATAGAGATAATACGCTCAAAATCCCCACGAGAAGTCCACAACTCTCCATCTATCTCAAAAGGAGGAAAACCTTTAATAAACCATAAAGGCACAGCAAACTCTTTTCCACTTCGAGAAATCAACCGTTTTCCATCCCAATAGGCTCGAACACCATCTAATTTTTCACTCATTAGCCAATTGGTTACGTTGACATCATTTTTATAGCTTTTTAAAAGTAGTAAGTTGGGTTTTTCTGCAAACAGAAAGATTGATACAAGCCCTATAAGTAGTAAATATCTTTTCATTTTTTCTATTGTGCCTAAAAACTTAAAATCGTTTAATATAAGCATGGCAATAAGGCTTAGAGCCTTTCTTTTGATAATGGTCTTGATGGTAATCTTCTGCCTTATAAAAATCACTTTTTTCTAATATTCGGGTGGCTACTTTTAGACCTTTTTTCTCTAAAATATGAATAAGTTTGATAATGGTCTTTTTCTCTTTTTCATTGCTTACAAAAATAGCCGATAAGTATTGAGAGCCAATATCGGGTCCTTGACCGTTGGTTTGGGTGGGATCGTGAATCTCAAAAAAGGCTTTCGCTAAGGTTTCATAAGATACTTTTGATGAATCGTATACAACTTCAACCGTTTCTAAATGCCCTGTATTTTTACGAATTACATCATAATAAGCAGGATTTTTTTGAGTACCACCCATAAAACCTGAAATGGCATCTTTTACACCTTTTATTGACTCTAAATGATACTCAACTCCCCAAAAACATCCTCCTGCAAAATAGGCTTTTTTGAGAGATGTTTTGTTGGTTACTTTTTTCTCTTTTTTGTCAAACTTTAAAGAGATAGAGTTGACACAGTGACGTCTATTTTTGGCTGTATAGCCTTCACCTTTAAAAACATGCCCTAAATGAGCATCACACTTGGCACATAAAATTTCAACTCTATGACCATCAGCATCGGGTTTTTCTTTAATTGCCCCTTTAATTGCATCATCAAAGCTCGGCCATCCACAATGTGAACTAAATTTGTTAGTAGATGTGTAAAGTGGGGTATCGCATACTTTACATTTATAAGTACCATTTTCTGTATGATTGGTATATTTTCCTGTAAAGGCACGTTCCGTTCCTTTATTAACAATCACATTTCGCTCTTGTGGTGTTAAATTTTTTAGTGCATTTGCCCATGGTTTTACATCTTGGGCATTCAGTACCCCGATGAGTAGAATAAAAATCGATAAAGCTTTTTTCATTGTATAATCTCCTTATGTTTTAGGATTGTAACAAAAATATTGTGTAGAATCCATGGAGAAGCTGATAAAAAGGGGTTTATAGATGAATGTAGTTTTTAAAAAGATAGGATTCTTGCTATTTTTTGGTTTTCTTTACGCAGGACCACCCATGATGACGGATGACCCTTTTTCCCCTAACTTGGGTCAATTTGAGATTAATTTTGCATCTGAATTAGAGAACAGTGATGAGGTAAGTGTTGTTATTCCAATAATAGATATAAATTATGGAATTTTTCCCAACACTCAATTCACAGCGGAAACAGCCTATGCTTCATCTGATAATCAGTATAAGTCTGATGGATTAGAAGTAGCCATTAAATATAACTTTTATCGAAGTGGGCGTTTAAATATTGCACTCTATCCCAAATATCTCTTTTATCCTATTAATACCCCTTTTAATGAAGGGGAGTCTTATGAGTTGCAAATTCCCATCAGTTTCAAACTAAGCAAAAACCTAGAGTGGGTTAGTAGTTTCTCGTATCTTTATCCTCAAAAAGCTGAAAATCATTATGAAGTAGGAACATATTTGGCATATGAAAACAACAATCATAGCTACTATATTGAAACTTATTTAGAAGAGAACCCAATAGACAACACTATGGTTACTTTTTTTAATATAGGGTATTTTTACCAATACAAAGAAAATTTAGGGTTTATGGGTTCAATAGGTTCGGAAATGGTCGATTCTAAAAAAGAGGCTGATGTAGCTTATTTGGGGCTTCAAGTTGTTTTTTAAAAATAAAATGGGGAATGCAAAAAATGATATAGCCCATCTAATTTACATCTAACCTAAAATATGATAATTTTCACAAATATTATTCAAAAAGGAAAAAAATGAACAAAGATTTATTCGCTCATAAATCAAAAGGTTGGGATAAAAACAGTAAACGTGTTGCAGGAGCAAAAGCGATTGCTGATGCCATTGTTAAAAATATAGAGTTGGACACTAAAATGCATGTTATGGATTTTGGAGCAGGAACAGGCTTGTTAAGTTATTATTTGGCAGATAAAGTTGCTAAGGTTACAGCGATGGATAACTCTCCTTCTATGTTAAAGGTTTTTAATAAAAAAGCTTCTGCATTTGCTTGTATTACAGAGGTACTGGAGTTTGATTTAAGTCAAGATATTCCTGTTAATCTATTTTTTAATGGAATTGTCTCCTCCATGACAATTCATCATCTGGAAGATACAGAGGATATGTTGCATAAAATGTATGCCATGTTAACCGATGGTGGGTTTATAGCTTTGGCAGACTTAGAGTGTGAAGATGGTACATTTCATAGTGACAATACGGGAGTTTTTCATTTTGGATTTGACCCAGATGAATTAATGATTTTGGCTCAAAAGGTTGGTTTTAAAGAGATTAAAACAGAGAGAGTTAATACCATCAATAAACCTCACAGAGACTTTCCCGTGTTTCTTTTAACGGCAAAGAGATAAATAATCTCAAAAAGTACGTAAGTTCTGTTATAAAGCTATTTTGATATAATTATTTTATAAAAATGAAATGGATACACTAATGAAAAAACTTTTACCTTTTCTTCTTTTTTCGCTTATTACTACACATGCTCAAGTGATTGATGCTGTAGCAATAGATGTAGAAGGCGAAGCAATTACAACACTAGAGATTCAAGCCGTTCAGCAAAAAATGAACATGAGTAAACAAGCAGCTGTTGAAGCACTTATTAAAGACCGACTTGAAAAATCTGCTTTAAAAAAAGCAAACATTCGTGTGAGTCATGAAGAGATTCAGGAAAAAGTTCAAAATATTGCCTCTTCCAAAGGGATGAGTCAAGTTCAAATGAAAGAGGTTTTGGCTCAAAAAGGCTTAACATGGGAGAGTTATATTTCCCAGTTAACCACCGAAATGAAAAAAGAGCGTTTTTTTAGAGAACATATTGCAACATCGGTTACACCACCCAGCCAAAATGAACTAAAAATCTATTATGATACACATAAAGAACAGTTTTCAGACACACCAACACAGATGAGTTTGGTTGTGTATGGAGCACCAACGGTTGAAAAAATTAAAGAAGCCATTGCTAACCCTATGAGAGTGATTCAAGGGGTTCAGAAAAAAAATATTTTAGCCTCTTCGAATGAGATGAGTCCTCAACTCTTAAAACTCATCCGAAAAACACCTACCAATTCATTTACGCCTCCTGTTAATACAGGAAAAGGTATTGTGGCTTATTTTGTAAAATCAAAAGGAACAGAAGGGCAGGGTGGATTTGAATCGGTTAAAAATGCCGTGGCAAACAGCTGGATGCAAGAGCAGAGGGTTCAAGCAGGACAAGATTTTTTTAATAAACTTAAAAGTAATGCGAATATTCGTGTTATAAGACTCTAAAGGAAATAGATGGGACTAAAAGCAGACAGTTGGATACGTGAGAAATCACTAAACGAAGAGATGATAACACCTTTTTGTGAGGCATTGGTAGGAGAAGGTGTTGTCTCTTATGGATTAAGCTCTTATGGTTATGACATACGGGTAAGTAATGAATTTAAAATCTTTACCAATATTAATGCAGAAGTTGTTGACCCAAAAGATTTTAATGATAACAATGTAGTAGATTTTAAAGGCGATGTATGTATTGTTCCTCCAAACTCTTTTGCATTGGCTAGAACAATAGAGTACTTTAAAATGCCTTCTAACACCTTAGCGATTTGTTTAGGAAAAAGTACATATGCCCGTTGTGGGATTATTGTTAATGTTACCCCTTTTGAACCAGGGTTTGAAGGACATATTACCATTGAGATTTCAAATACAACTCCTCTTCCTGCAAAAATTTACTCTAATGAAGGGATTGCACAGGTTCTGTTTTTAGAAGGAGATGAACAGTGTGAAATTACATATAAAGATAGAAAAGGAAAATACCAAAGTCAAACAGGAATTACTTTGCCTAGAATTCTTAAAGAGTCTTAAGGTTAGTTAGAATATAATAATTCCCAACAATTTAAGTTTAAATCGTTAATTTTAAAAAAAAGGAGATACTATGAGTTTTTTTGATTTTTCAGCTGAGTCAGGTAAAAATATACTGGGTCAAGGTGATGATGCAACAGCCATAAGAGAGGAGATTGAAAATAGTTTTAACGAATTACCAGTAGATGGATTGGTTGTTGTAGTAAAAGGAGATTTAGTAACCTTGGCAGGGATTGCACAAGATTACCCAACCAGAGAGAAAGCCATTTTAATTGCAGGTAATATTGAAGGGATTTCTCAAGTGGAAGCCGAGCAACTGATAACAATGGAACAGATTTCAGAAGAGAATGTAAGAGAAATTCCTGAAGAGATTTTTTATCATATTGAAAAAGGTGACACCTTATGGGCAATTGCCACTAAGTATTATGACGATGGAAGTAAATATACTCATATTGTTGATGCCAACATTGAAGTAATTAAAGATGCCAACCTCATCTATCCAGGTCAAACCATTAGAATTCCAGAAGTACTTGCATAAAAAATAGTCAATCTTACTTTGAAAGGTTTGGTTTTCTACAACCCAAACCTTTCTTTACACGTTCTAATCTTTTAACTCTCTAAAATAACATCAATAGCAAGTGCCTCAAAATCTCCATCAAGCTCTTTACTAATTTCGATTCCTCGAACCCCAATGTACTTTTGAACAACAGCAATAATTTCAGCTTTCATCTCATCCATAAAGGGATAATTTGTAGAGTGTTTTCTATCAGACATAATGGCAATGGTTAATCTGTCTTTAGCGATAGTCGCACTTTGCTTCCTTTTAAAAAAATCAAATATAAACATTATCTAAACATCCCCACTATTTTTTTGAACAAAGAAGAGTCCGCAACTTCAATGTCTTTCATATCAATTTTCTTGCCACAAAGTCTTCCTGAAATTCGGACATAAGCTTGTCCAGCTATTGATTTACTGTCTAAAATAACGGGTTTTCCTTGATTTGATGCATCAATAACCCCTTTATCTTCAGGAACTTTACCCAAAAGCTTAATGTTTAAGATTTCTAAAATATCATCACTCTTTAACATCTCTCCACTCTCAACCATGTCTGCAATAATTCGGTTAATAATAAGGTATTTTGCAACCTCTTCACCTTGTTTAACTTTGTTCGATTTAGAGTCCAAAATACCAATGGCTCTGTCTGCATCACGAATAGAAGAGACTTCTGGATTTACCACAACAACAGCAGCATCAGCGAACTCAATGGTATGTTCAAATCCACTTTCAATTCCAGCAGGGGAGTCTAAAATAACAAAATCAAAATCTTTTTTTAGTTCGGTTACCAATTTTTCTACTTTAACAGAATCCAATACTGATTTGTCTTTACTTTGAGAGGCCGCCAAGAAAAAAAGATTATTATTCATTTTACTTTTAATAAGTGCTTGTTTTAAATTGGCTTCTCCATCCATAACTTGAACCATATCGTAAACAACACGGTTCTCTAAACCTAGAATCATGTCAAGGTTACGTTGACCAATATCAAAATCAACCACAACGCATTTTTTATCATTTAGTCCGATTCCCAAACCAAGATTTGCTGTTGCAGTTGTTTTTCCAACGCCACCTTTTCCACTAATTACTGCTATTACAATGCCCAATTTATCTCCTTTTTTAACACAGGGGTTATAATTATTTCATTATTTTTTAATTCAACTCTATTGAGCCTATCTTCAAGAAGTTTATTGTCTACTTCAACACCATGAAAAACAATATTTGCTTTTGGGGAGGTGGTTAACATCATAAAGTTTCCTTTACAACGAATAGCACCTTCTACAACTTTGGTAATAATTAAATTGCCTTTAATATGCAGAGTAGCTCCACTGTTTACGCGATTGAGAAGCAATAAATCTCCCTCTATATTTAACTCTTTTCCACTGCGAATCATGCTATCTAATACGGTGAAGTTGTTTTGCAATTTTGAAGAGAGTTTTTTAATCTCAGCTTCAGCAATTTTTTGAGAAATAACACTTTGGGCTTTTGCATTTTGATACTCTACCTCTAAAGCTTTTCGAGAACGTCCTTTAGGGAGGTCTATATTGTGTAAATATTTTAATGATTTTAATACCAAATACTCTTTAATCTTTTCAGTTAAATCCCCTTGAATAACAATAAGATGGTCTTGAAATAGTGTGTAATTTGTATCAAAAAATGTTATAAATTTCTCGTCATCAGTAATAGTAGTCTCAAACACTTTAACCGAATATTGACTATTTTTCAAAAAAACTCCTATTAGATGTTATAATTTATTAACAATAATTATTTTATCTGTTTTTTGATTAATAAAGGATTTAAATGCTTTAATAAAGTTATGTTTTTAGAATTTTATAATAAATAAAAAGTCATAATCTTTTATGAAGAAATTATTGTCCGTTATTCCTATATATATACTCATTGCATCTTGTTCTCTTAAAACCAATATGATGATGGCCGAGACCCCTAAAATGTTAAAAGAGAAAAAAATTATCATTTTAGAGGAACGCACACTCTCTTATCCTAATAAAAATTCTGTACCTTTTGCTGAAATTTCCGACTTAACCTATAATCAAAAAGAAAAAAAACTCTATATGGTGGGAGACAAAGGAAATTTCTATACTTTTAGTGCCACTTTTTCAGATAAAAAAATAGAAAAATTTGACTATATACAAGCTTTTAAAATAGGTAAAAAACAACCCTCAAAAAAATATGATACAGAAGGGTTAACACACGATAATAAAGGGCAACTCTATCTCTCCTTTGAACGTTACCCTAAAATTAGTAAAATTAGTAAAAAAGGGGTTCTTAGTTCCAATCAAAAACTTCCAAAAGAGCTTAAAAAGAAAAAAAATTTTGACAGTTCGAATAAAATATTCGAAGCTTTAACATGGCATTCAAAACATGGATTATTAACGGTTGCAGAGTATCCTCTCTATAAAAGAGATAAAACACAACAGACTGTCTATGCATTAAGTGGTAAAAAATGGCATTTTAAAGCACAAGGTCATAAAAACAATGCCATTACAGCGATAGAGGTAATGGATGATAATAATCTTTTAATACTAGAACGTGCCTATTCAGGATTTACCAATCCTTTTGTTGTAACTCTAAAAAAACTCTATTTGGATAAATGTGATAAGAATCGAAACTGTAAAAGCAAAGTTTTAGCCTCTTTTAATACTTATGAGGGTTGGGCAGTTAATAATTATGAAGGTTTGGCTAAAGTAGGTAAAAACCGATACCTTATGGTATCTGACAACAATAATAAAATGCTTTTAACAACTCATCTCATCTATTTTAAGGTTAATAATCCATGATAAAAATACTACGAATCATCATCACTTTAACCCTACTTTCAACAATGGTATATTTTGGGTTAATTACCTATCAACATTCAAAGAGCTATGAAGCAAACACTAAAAAAATAGCCAAAGCGTGTGACGCAAACGGTTTGGCAAGTGAACGAATTGATGAACTTACTGCTATTATTTCACTAGGACTTGTTAAAAATGAGAGTAAAATAGTGCTTCAAGAGCTAAAAGAGAAACAGACAGCGTCTAAAAAAATGGCTGAACGATACCTCTACTACTTTATGGGAACACTCCTAATTACCCTTCTCTTTACCTTTACCTGTAGCCTTCGTGCAGGAGCAATGATACTAAGCTTTTCAACATTTATATCGCTCTTTTATGGTCTTTTAAACCCAATATTGATGGTTACCATTCACAAACAAGTGGATTATCTTGGAGATGTTATTTTATCATTTGAATCTAAAGGGATTATTGGCTCTATTACAAAACTTTTTGAGAGTGGAGAGTTTGCTGTGGCATTTACAATTTTACTCTTTTCTATTATACTTCCTCTCCTTAAAAGCTTAACATTAACCTTTATGTTGCTCTTTTATGAACATCCTGCAAATCAAAAAATGGTTAATTTTTTTAAACAGATAGGAAAATGGTCAATGATAGATGTATTTGTAGTTGCCACTTTTTTGGTCTACTTTACCAGCAATACAGGAGGCATCAGTCAAGCAGAAATCCAAGTGGGTCTCTACTTCTTTTTGTCGTATGTTATATTATCAATGATTACAGCCATACAGACACAAAAAGTATTGGAGAAAAAATTAAATAACCATTCTCCACTGCTTCTTAAATAACCATTTTTATAGATTGATGCTTTTGAAATGCTTTAAAAATGGCATCTCTATCTATTTGTGACTCAACCTTACAAGCAGTACTTAAAGCGTGAAATTTTCCTTTGCTTGAGGTGTTGTGGGTAGGGGTTTTATAATCACGTTCCCCCATCACTTCAAAGATAGCTCTCTCTAAAAGAACTTTATCTTTTCCTATAATTTTATATCCCCATTCACAAGGATACTCGATTTTGGGTTTTTCACAAGAGTTACCGTCTAAAAGCACCTGAAACTCCTCCTGTTTTCTCTTCTAATTGTATGTTTCGAATAACCATTCCTTTGTCTATCGCTTTTAACATATCGTAAATGGTTAAAAGCCCTACACTAACCCCCATCAAGGCTTCCATCTCAACCCCTGTTTGACCTTTAAGTTTGACCCAAAGCGTTAATTTAAACCCAGGAAGTTCAGCCAACTCTTCAATATCTGTCTTAATAGAAGTTAACATCAAAGGATGACACATAGGAATCAACCGACTGGTCTCTTTTGCTCCTTGGATAGCTGCAATCACAGCCGTTTGTAAAACAGGACCTTTTTTAGTAATATTTGCAACGACTGCTTCATATGCCTCAGGAGTTACTTCTATAATCCCAGAAGCCACTGCCACACGTGTTGTCTCTTCTTTATCTGAAACATCTACCATTTTGGGTTTATTGTTCTCATCTAAATGTGTTAGATTCATTCTTTACCTTTTTTTAATTCGTGTATATTTTAGCAAATTTTTTTTAATTTCTTTAATCTTCTCTCGACAATATCTAAATAATTTGTAGTATAATTCTAGCCTTTATCTATTTAAGGAGAAGGTTTCATTCTTATTTTAAAACCTCTTTTCTCTTCTAAAAAACAAAAACAAATATTTTTTCTTTAAAATACATTAAAAAAAATTTTTTAATGTATTTTATGTTATAATTTCAATTCTTAATTCGAAGAGAAGTAACAGCAAGTTATTCTTACTTTTAGATAAAATATAAAAATTAATTTTAAAATGGATTTATCAAATGAAAAACTATCTACTAGCATTACTAATCATAGCCTTTGCTGGATGTACCAGTAAAGAAGACTATTTATTATTTAATCAAACTAAAGTTCATAAAAATACTCATAAAAATACTATGAAAGAAGGTAATAAAACAGATGACTCTCAAATATCACAAGAGACCATTACTCAATTAGAACAGATTGAATTTGAATACAAAATTCAATCTCACGATAGAATCTCAATTTTAGTATACAAACACCAAGATTTAAGCACTTCAAGCATCAATACGTTACAACAAGAGAGAGGTCTTCTTGTCAATTCAAGAGGAGATGTTCGGATGCCACTTATAAAAAGTATTCACCTTGAAGGATTAACTCAAACAGAAGCAGAAACAGCATTAGAAACAGCATTGGCCGTCTATATCAAACACCCTGATGTGCAAGTAGAGGTCTTAAATAAAAGAGCCTATATTATTGGAGAAGTCAAAAGACCTGGAGAGGTTGAGCTTGTCAATGAACATCTTAGCCTTTTACAACTTATTGCAAAAGCAGGAGATTTGACCGATCAAGCCAATCGACAATCTATTTTAATCTTAAGAGGAAAAAGTAATTCACAAACAAAAACAGAAGTTGTAAATTTAACAGACATCAACTCGATAAAAACAGCCAATTTAATGATTCGACCCAATGATATTGTTTATGTCACGCCAAACAACATGAAAGCCTTTAATACAGCTGTCAAAGAAGTTGATCCTATCTTTAACCTTATTGGGCATGTATTGGCTCCTTTTGTTAATATAAAATTTTTAACACAATAAAAAGAGTTTGATGTATGGAAAATAACCAAAATAGGCAACAAATAAATGAGTTTACGTTTAAAGATATTTTTATCATTATAGGGAGATATAAATGGTCGATTATTTTTATAACAATATTGTTTACAATAGTAGGGTTCTCTTATGCTTACTCTAAAC
>Ga0256847_1001704_pt1 | contig 10685 bp, 3 predicted proteins | sample TeddybearmetaG_FD_189099 | JGI IMG/M metagenome (GOLD analysis project Ga0256847, IMG submission 189099) | Hydrothermal vent microbial communities from East Pacific Rise, Pacific Ocean - Teddybear | ecosystem: Environmental > Aquatic > Marine > Hydrothermal vents | place: Pacific Ocean: East... | reverse complement strand
TATTGGGCACTCGATTGGGTTTTAGAGCCCGCGCATTTTTAAGGACGTGGAATACAGCCTCGGTAATATTCTCTCTACTATCATTTGAGTAAAGAGTACTGTGCTCAATTTGCGTGCCCATATACAGAATATCGCGTAGCACCGAAAACAAATGCTGACGGATGCCTTCCACAATTCTCCCGTTAACAAACGCTTGCTCCGGAGCATTTTTTATTTCCAGTTTCACGCCACGGGTGCGCTGCTTAATCTCTATGCTGAAATCTGCATAACGATCGAAAATTTCACAGGCATCATCGGTTTCACTACCCGTATTCAGTACCGCCAGTGCACACTGGCGAAACAGTGACAACAGCTGCGAATCACGGGTTTGGGAAAGTTCTGCCACCTCTCTTTGCGACAGCAACTCCATTGCCCCTTTGGGGCTTACCTGTATGTCCATTAAAGTGTTTTTTCCAGTAGGTAAACAGACAGCAGCCTGCTAGCTTCAGATGAACCCTCAAAACGTGGCATGGGCGGTTTGGGGCGTACCAGGTATGCCAGAACTGCATCCAGACTCTTGCGTTTGGCAACACCTTCCAGAACCACACGACCATCCGGTGCAGCCTGATCAGAACCAAAAGTATGGCATGTGCTACACCCGGATGCACTAAAAAGTGCAGGACCTTCCTGCATAGCGTTATCCCGTTCTGCCAAAGCCACATCCAAACTTTTATAAACAATGGCTGAAGCTTCGATCTCTTGCACGTCCGGCGGTCCGGCTACCAAGCCGGTGCCGGTGCCTACTCCCACACGGTAGATCGCATTCGCATAATCATCCGATATGTAAATAAAGTGGTCATAGGACTCACTAATTTCAGCGGGTCTTCCAATAACATCGCCGTCCTGTAAAAAACCGCTAAGAAAGTCCTTCATTTGTATATCGCCGGTGGCGTTAAAGGACAGTGACACTACTTTGTAGCCATCCTTCTCGGAGCGGTTCCACGATCCGTGCAACGCGACCAATGCTACCTCATTCACGACCTGTTGCTTTGCCGGATGGTCCTCACCATCCAAAAAAACCATCCCAAGAGGTGCGTTATGTGCCGGAAAATCAAATACTGGTACCTGGGAGGAGGCTATTACAGCAACCCGTCCGGCACCAAAATCAGGGTCGGGTACGGGGCTTGCGTTTGCCATCCCGCTAGCAAACGGCCAGCCATAAAAAGCTCCTTCCAATATTTCATTCATCTCACAGGGTGGAAAATCGTCGCCCAACAAATCCCGTCCATTGTCTGTGGCAAACAAAACCTGGCTACCGGGAGCCCAATCAAACCCTGCACTATTACGTAAACCCGAAGCATAAAGACCAAGATATTCGCCTTCAGGTGTAAAACGCAACATTGCAGCCCGACGCTCATCCTCTTCAAGACAGACGTTACAACTTGATCCAACGGTGAGGTACAAAAGCCCGTCTGGCCCAAAACGAATGACCTTGCGCCAGTGATTTCCACCGGCAGGCAAACCCCTTACCAATACTTCGTATTCTCCACGGGTCTCACCATTTGCTTCGTCAAATGCAATTCTGCCAATCCGGTTTTCCTCAGCGACATACAAATAGCCGTCAAAAATATCCAGACCGTGCGGACCATTCAAGTCTTTCAACAACACTTTCTTTAAGGCCGATTGCCCATCCCCTGACAGGTCGCGCTGCAACCAGAGCACCTGATTGAGAGCCGAACTGGAAACCAGCAAGTCTCCCACGCTGGTATTACGCACGACCCTTGCACCGGATATGTCCTGTGCAAACACAGTCAGGTAGTATCCATCGGCAAGTTTCAGGCGTTTATTGATAAGCTCTGAATTGACACTGGGCGCATCAAAATAATCGGGGAAAAAATTCGCAAGAGTTCCCAAAAAGGGAACACTAACAGGGGGCAATACATACCAGATCCCTAACCCGGCAATCACTGCAAGCGCAAGCAATCCCAGCCCAATACGCCTGATCCAGTTCATTTTATTGATCCCCTAAATCTGTGTGCACCCGGTATAAACCCGGTTTTGGCAAAGTTAGCGCCTGGATGACGACCCCGCAGGCCTGCCAAACACGCGCGAACGAAGACCTGCATAGGAGAGAAACGAGCGCATGCTCTCCTGATCCACCTTGAACCGGAAACTCAGGTAAGGACCCCTTGCAGTATAGTCAGCTGCAAAAAAATCTTCATCCTGAAATCCCTGCAAATTATATCCAACACTCAACCACAGGTTTCTCACCGGGCTATGTCCCAGCGAAATACCGTAAGAGTATCGTGCATTCTTTACTGCACCGGAGTACAAGTAGGATGCCCGCAAGCCTACATCCCATTTGGGTGTTATATCGTACCGAAATTCAGAACCGGCAAGCGCCGTCAGGGCTCTAAACTTTTGTCCATCAATCTGGTCCAGTACATATTTAAGCCCCAGTTGTATGGAAAGCTGAGCGGATGAGTTAATACGCAGGTTAGCATTGAAATTGTCCACCAGCTTGTTGCTGCGAATATTAAATACCCCGTCTTCCTGGCTGCTATAAATCCAGTCCAGGCGATTCAGAAGTATCCAGTTGCTGGAATCCGGTCGCCATGCCAGGCCAAAGCGCACATCACTTTGAAGCGTTTTAGCGCCTACGCCCTGTTCTTCAAACAAAACACTAACACTACCGGAAAGTACCTTACCTTCACTCAATTGGTGACTTGCCCCCATAAGAACATTCCATTTGTCTGCTACGTCGCCTTTATGAAACTCTAATCGGGAACTCACGTCCCAACTGTCTTCGCGATAGCCTACGCCCACAAAAGCAGCAACAAAATCATTGTTAAAACTGCCTGGGACAGGCGTGATGGTAAAAGGCAAACCTGCATCAACCGAATCACCCGCTTCGTTCTCTGCAGTTTTCTTATCCAGCGTGTGCACTCGATCCAAGCCCGCATCTAATAACCAGTTGTCGTTAAGACGCCACTGCTGTAATACACCGATGTTAGACAGCAGGCGATCACCATTTTCTCCGCCAGCACGCTGGACAAATGAATTGATGTTTGCACCCGTCCACGGTTGAGCTTCTATTCCCAATCGCGAATCGCTGGTGTTTCTGGTTTTCGCCCAGGACAGTTCCTGTTCAGCCCGGAGCTGAATGCCTGCCATCAGTTCGTAATCGGCTTCCAGTAAAAGCCGGGTTGGGAAGTCTGTGCTGTTACCACCACCTATATCAATTTCAGCATTTGAATTGAGTTGTAGTTTTTCATTCATCAGCGAGCGACTGACACCCAGTGTCAACTGACGTGCGGTACCAATTTCACCGGTGGTACTTTGTTCTTCAACAGTACGTAAACCTGCATTCACTGCCGACCTTCCAAGGCGATATTCCGCACGCATTTCTGCAACGGTACGTTCTGATGCATCCTTAAGGTTTGATTGTTTATACATTAACGCTCGAAACTGGATACCTTCCGATGCTCGGTACTCACCCTCAATACCAATTTTGCGGGTACCCGCCTCCACCGCATTTTGTTGCCCCATGCCAAACCCTTTGTCCTGCTGGCGCAGGTAAACCCTACCGGCCATCTTTTGGGACTGGTGTTCCAGCTGCAGAATGTAGGCCGAACCTTCACCGGACAACTGTGTGTCGGAGTGTGCGATCTCTGCGATTATTCTATTCTCCGAATTCACCTGCCAATCGAGGTCAGCACCAATCAGTTTCCCGGAATCACCCTGAGTATTATCCTGAATGTAAGTCGCCGACAAATCAGCTTTGTCTTCTTTAAAATTACGTGTGATACGGCCACCGGCTACCCATTCATCTCCCTGGCCCAGCCCGACTACCTCATATTCAACAATAATTACATTGGGATTAAAGTTGCTGTCCTGACTATAAACCGGTCGTTTAAAAATTATGCTGCCGGTATCGTAATTAATAGTGTAATCGGTAAACCGGATCAATGTCTTCTGATCAAGAATCACTTCACTTCGAAACCGGTCACGCGTTTCAATAACAATGGATTCACTGTTACGTACCAGGGAAGTTCTGCTTAAGCGGTATACACCCGAAGTCCCATCTCCACGCAACTCATCCCGAACATGCGCCAGATCAGTTTTGGCTGCAAATACCGAGGCCTGCCACTTGTCACTATTAAACTCATTTTTGAAACCATTAAAGCGGCGATTGTATCGTGACAATTCCGAACCATCAAAACTGGTATCGTAGTCTCCGAAGAGAAGTCGGAATTCCTCGTTTTCAATTTTTACATATAACTTGCGCTGGCTTTGGGCATCATATCGTTGCTGGGTACCATCGCCGTACAAAGTATAATATTTATTAGGATCAATCTGCTGACCCAGGCTATTTTGACGTTGTTTATCGCTATCGTAAGCAACGCTCATCAACCATTGGCCGGAAATTTTCCCCTTTGCGTAAAAAGCCACCCGGCCTGAAGTACCCAGTTTATTGTCAATACCTGCATCATCCAGCGCGAGCATATTGCCGCTCAATTTATTATAGGCAAGAGAACCTTCGCCGAAACCCACCAGCACCCAGTCACGTTGTGCAGGCACAAGCCGGGTTTTAATTTCCTCGAAACGATTGTTACCAAATTCAAAACGCAAAATTACTTCGCCGGTTTCAGTAGTTGGTTCCAACTGGATATACGCGGTACCATCTCGACGAATCAGATATCGTTCGGAGTCCTGCCTGCCAATATTGGGATCTATCTGGGATTGCAGCAAAGCCTGATTCAGCACTACAAATGGTTCCTCAATGGAAAAACTGCCGGTTAGACCCGGACGGACCGGATATCCATCCCGATCATAAAACTTCACGGCAATTACCGCAGGTGTCAATCCATCTGCATCAAGCTGTGAAGCTTCGTGAACAATCTCGGCACGGATAGGAGACCCGGAGAAGTGCACCAACTGGTTGAGCACGGTAAGCGTGTTGTTTTCATCCGTAATTCGCACCTCAATATTATTATCACCACTTTCGAGCGGCACATTACGCCACTTGCTAATCGAATTACTGGTAGTGGGTACAACAGTAATTCCCTCAAAAGACAGCGGGTTTACCTCAATGCCTCCCAGCAAAATTTGTACCCGATCACCCACGCTGTGTTTCACATACACATCTGTTGTAGGAATGCGTGGATTCAGACCCGTCACCGGCCAGATTATTTCTGCTGTGGAGTTTTGCAGAGCTAACCACGCAGTATCAAATTGCGGAGCCCTGTCCTCTTTTAGATCTGGGAGATCCAACCTGGTACCAATCCTTTTCTTGCGATCCCTGGTGATTTCTATAACCCCGAAATCCTGCATTACCGAATCGGGACTGTCCCGCCCATTCGCGCGGGTGATTACTGCAGCATTCCGTAAACTCCATCCCTCTTCCAGGCTCAACCTCACTGTATTTTTCAACACTTTCGTTCGCACTGGCCTTGAATCAGCCTGGAACAGGGAAACAGCTTTTATCTGTACATCCCGTGCCTGATGACTGGCAAGTACCTGAAAGCTAAGCACCCGGGACACAGGCCCATCACTGTCCGCCATTCTGAAAGTGAGTGCATTAAACTCGCTGCCCTGTGGATCTTCGATATTTTTTCCATTTAACTTCGCAGATCCAGGCACAAATGTGAGCTCGTCAGGCAACATAACAATGGATTTAAGATCACTCAGCGCAATACCTTCACTGACAAGCTCGTAACTCAGTTTCAAGGAACGTTCACTCGGGTCCCCACCTAAAAACTCACTGTTTAGGCGCGTGCTTACATTTTCAATCAGTGCTGCCCTTTCGCCCAGATAGAAATCGGCCCTCCACAAACTACCAGCCTGTAAATTAACGAACTGGGAAAAGTCAGTACCCGCAAATGCATTTCCCTCGCCACAGCGGATTACCTGTTGCGACTCCGGCAGGCTACCAACATCAAGTTGTACTACGTGAGTTCCTGGCTCTACACCTTCAAAATGGAATCGCCCTTCACTGTCACTCAGAACGTAACTGCCATCCTCCAGAAAAATACGTGCAGAGGCAAAGCCGTTGGCGTCTGAACCACAACCACCGGTGGTTACGCGACCCACGATGGTTGCTTTGCTTTGCAAAAGATCTTCACCCACCGTTACACTGGCAGTCGCGGTATTGGATGCCCCTACCCCTCGACCAGATAGATAGGCGCTGTTTACAGCAGTGCCTGTGTTGGCACCAGCAGTAACCTGCACTACATATTTTAGAGTAAAAGTAGTCTGTGGAGCGAGCTCAGAAACAGAAAACGATAATGTCCTGCCATCCGGTGCAATTTCCGGTTCAACTGGTGTAGTCGAATTAAAATACGATGAGCTTTCCACCAGTCTGAAACCTGCGGGCAGTACATCTATCAAAGTCAGGTCAGATACTGTGCCCACGGTATGCGGGTTTTCCACGCTTATCTGATACTGGACAAAATCACCCACAGCAACCGTTTGCTTGCTGGCAATTTTGCTCACAAATACTTCAACAGCAACCGGATCCAGCGGCACATCAAAGGGTTCAGGTCTACCCAAAGTGTCTACGACAAAACTTTCTCCACGGGACGCCGGCGTAAGACGAAAATCTGCATTTCCAAGTTGCTGGATAACATCATCGGGTACAAGCGATGGAAAAACATAACTCACCGGCGCGACTATACTTAATCGATAATTTCCCGCATCGATAAAAGGAAAGCTAAACTCGCCCGGCATAAATTCAAAAACATTTCCGGCAGAATCGACAGCCTCTTCCCCTGAAACAACCGTAGAGGGATACACTGAAACTCCGTCTTCGCTCAATACCAGGGCAGCCTGCCCAGTGGCCACATCAATCAGGCTTACCTGTGCCCCGTTCAACAGTTCCCCGGTATTGCTGTCAAACACCGTGAAGGTGCGTTGTATTCGTGCCTGAACACTGGATATGTCACTATTATCGAGGGCATCAACATATTCCACTTCGAATATGTCTCCGGCATCTGCATTTAGCACACAATCAAAACTTTCTCCAGATTGGCTGCTGGTCTGGATATAGCCGGTAAAAACTCCCGTGCTGTCGCCTGTTTCAGTAAGTATCAATTGCTCCATTTCACTGCTGTTTGCAATTCGCACACTTACTATTATGTGGTCCGGTGCAAAGGGATCTGCGTCCTGGTCACGATCTTCCACCCGAACAAACACCGCATCACCCAGCTGAATGGTCTCAGCACTCAGTAGCGACAGCTCAGCCGGTAATTCAATGGTACCAGCCGGAGTGAGCGGATCTGGTTGTACCTGAAATGTTTCACCGATACGACATTGTGAGTTTCCAACAGCAAGTAAACCGCCGGAATCAGAAGACCCACCAGCATTTACATAAATATCAAGGCTGCTATTACTGGGCACGATGTCCAGTAGATCCAGCGGAATATCCACCTGAAAAACAGAACCCGGGCCTAAAACCAGCGTCTCACCGCGGGAGGACAAAGACAGTTGATAAGGTGCTCCAGGTAAGGTTTGTAGCTCGAAATCTGCTACCTGGGACGGAAAAGCGAAACGGTTGGGCGGCTCCACCAGCAACTTATATTGCCCCGCCAACAGATAGGGGAAGCGGTAGTTGCCGTCGGAAAACTGATAGCCCATTCCAGAACCACCGCTCAAAATGCTATTTGGAAAAGCCGATAGCCCGTCATTGCCTGAGACCGTCGCAGGCTCTCCGGTAAATGCATTAACCACCGTAATCCGGACTCCGTTTATTGGCTGGCCGGTACCAGAGGCAAAAACAATAGATACCGGATCAATCAGCGCTTTCGCCGAACTTGTGTCAGTCGAATCCAGAGCATCCGTGTATTCTATGGTGATAGTTGCGTTTTCTTCTACCGACAAAATACAATCGTTGGTGATTACTGTGCTGCCCGCTGTTTGCACATAACCGGTAAAAATACCGGTGTCGACATTAGTTTCAAAAAACCGGATTATTTCGAGGTCACCGCTGCTGGAAGCTATGGTGGCTATCACAAAGTCTATGGCAAGCGGATCGAGGTTGGCATCTGCGTCACTAAGTTGGAAAAACGCTGTTTCTCCTGATTTGTACAACCCGGTTGGCAATAATTTCAGCATTCCAGGTACGGAAACAATAGCCCCCCGTGCAGTAGTTGGATCAGGGTTTTCCGCATACAGGCCATCTGTATCCGGACCCAGACTGCACTGGCTGACGGCTACAGAAAGAGAAGCCGGACTACCCATACCGCCGCCGGTAAAGCCGTTGGCGAGTATAGAAAACTCGATTTCCGAAGGTGCCGGGGTTAGCGCAGTTTCTATTACAAATACTTCGCTGTACGTCAGTCCACCGGCATCGCTCACAACAATTTCCAGATCCACCGTAATACCCGGTGCCAAACTCACACCATCCCGCAGTCGCAATTCGGAGTTAACTATTTCAAATCGAGGGTCTGCCAGACTGTAGGTAAAAGTATCACCCACATCAGGATCCAGTGTACTTAACACGCCACCCGGTGCACCTGAACTGGATAAATCTATATCGAACGGTGCTTCATTCACATTCAGCACGGTAATGACAAAATCCTGCGAAACCGATGCACCCGCAGAGTCGGTAGCAGTAACCGACAAACTTAGGGAAGGCTCAATTTCGAAATCAAGGAACACACCATCCACCAGCTTAAGATCACCATCCACTATTTCAAAGCGATTATCAGAAACAACAAAGATATGTGTATCAGCTGGATCCAGGTCCTCAACCAGAACACCTGAAATAACAGCACCTGAAGCATTCTCTTCTACTTCAGGATCATCAATCACAATTCCGGTAGGCACACTGTTTCCAGCATTATTGTCGGTAACAATGTTCACACTGGAACTGAAGTTAAAAGCATTACCGTTAACCTGATAGTCAGCATTAACGGTATTTACAATCGTAAAATTGGGAGGGACAGCCCATGCCACAGTACTACTTAAGAGACTCGCGAACGCAAGCGAGGCAAGGTGCATAACACAAGTGCTTTTCAAAAACCCAACACAACGTTGGGCAGCAATCAACAGAAACGCGAAACGCGCGCGGCACTTTTGCACCACGCGCGTCACATTTGCAATGATATACACCGTCCCTGGCATAAAACTCAACCTATCAACTTAACTGTTTAGATAACGGTTACGAAATAGACAATTATTCCGGTCTCGTCAGCAGAACAGGTGCCAATGTTTTGAGTCACTTCAGGTGCAGCGCCATAAGCAGCAGTGGTTACCGTACCACCACAATCGACAATGGTTAGCTGACTCTCGTCTGCTGCATCGGGAATATCAACCGGTCCGATCGAACCAAAGGTGACACTGTCTGGCTTGAGGATATCCGCAACACCTTCTGTAGTAGTTGCAATGCCCTCAGTCAAATCTTCCGACAGATCATCTACTATGGTTACGTCTGTTGCATCTTCGGCACCCGTATCATTTTGTACAGCAACCACATACATCAGGATTGACCCCGGAATCGCCTTGGGATTGTTACCGCTTAAGACATCACTGTTGTCTGCATTAAAATGGTAACCGTTAATCGGATCCCAGATTATCTGAACAAGTTTCTCAAGCGTTAATGAAGCACTCGCTATAACAAAGGCACTGGAATCAGAATGTTGACCATTTGAATCAGTGTCCTGAGTTGCAGACGAAGCATCACCTACAAAGTTGTAAGTGCCGTCTTCTGCTTGCGTGGAAGCATTGTCGCCAAATACGTCCTGCACGACATTAATGTCATCTACAACATCAGTCGCTCCAGCACCACCGGGTGAGGTGTGATTATTGGTATCGTTCTGTATTACCGAAGTACCGTTTGCCGCCGCGGCTACCAGGGTGTAGGTAGCTTGATCATCACCGCTTGCTCCAAGAGGAACACTGGCTACGATAAAAATTCTTACCGCCACATCAGGTGAGATTAACGCTGTTGGCAAACTAAAGTGACTGCCTACGGCGGTCAAATCTGTGTCCACACCAGACTGATAACTTCCGTTGCCGTTAGTGTCCAGAGCCAATTTCACTCCGGTTCCATCGAATGCCGTTGACGCGGCTGGATTGGTAAATCCGGTTACGTCGGTTGCGTTCTGATCAACCACACCCAACAACAGGTCAATATCTGCGTTACTGGTATTGGTCACGTCAAAACTCAGGATGGCATCGGTCTGGCCGGGTGACACATTTATTACGTCAACATTCTGGGTTACAACTACCATTGATAAAACCCTGTCCACTTCAAAAGTAACTGAAGTAGAAAGCTGGTTCTGGTCTATGGTGGCCACCTTGTAGTCAAGGGTTACCGAGTTGGTTACGTCCGTACCGGATGCCGTTCCAGCAGCCAATACAACATTTGTTCCAAACAGGAACAATACAAAGGCCAGCACAAACCGGCCACTTCCTCTGAAGTACATCATTGCTATTTTCCTTTTAAGCTAACTTCTTATTTTTCTCAAGCGTACTATTTCAAAACCACGTTAAATGAAACGTGGCCCTTTTGGCCGGGCTCAAGTACCGGTCCAAATTTCCATCGAATGGTTGTGTAGTCTTCGGGACTGGCCAAAGTTGCCACACCATTCTTCTCTACCCGTAGATCCCGTTCAGCCAAAAACTCGCTACCCTCGTCTACGGAAAAACTGATTTCAGTCCCCGAACCATAGGCCGTGCCCGAAACATAAATTGTGTCTTTGGGT
>Ga0256847_1001703_pt1 | contig 10689 bp, 11 predicted proteins | sample TeddybearmetaG_FD_189099 | JGI IMG/M metagenome (GOLD analysis project Ga0256847, IMG submission 189099) | Hydrothermal vent microbial communities from East Pacific Rise, Pacific Ocean - Teddybear | ecosystem: Environmental > Aquatic > Marine > Hydrothermal vents | place: Pacific Ocean: East... | reverse complement strand
ACTAGTTTGTGGCTGTTACACGCTTGGAAGTTCACCAGCGATAGCAGTTGCGCGAAAGCGTGTGTCGTTACGCATGACTTCAAGTTCGATGGCTTCACCAGGTTGGGTGTTTGCGATCACATCGGTGATGGTATACACATTGGTTGCGGATATTTGGTTGATCGATAAAACGAAATCACCTGGTTCTAAACCGGCGACATGTGCGGGGCCACCGGCGTTAACTCCGATAACCATAAGCCCGTTTGGTCCTCCTGGCCTCGATTGCGGTGCAAGATTGATGCCCAGCCAGCCACGAATAACACGGCCGTGTTGCGCAATTTGAGCCATTACATTCAAGGCAATATCTGCTGGAATTGCAAAGCCGATACCTTCAGAACCCCCGGATTGCGAATAAATCATGGTGTTGATACCCAGTAATCTGCCTTGATAGTCGACCAGGGCACCGCCTGAATTCCCGGGGCTAATAGCTGCGTCGGTCTGAATAAAGTCATCGTAGGGGCTATTGGTAATCAACGCGCGCGAGAAGGCGCTGATAATGCCTTGTGAAACGCTATGCCCTAGGCCGAATGGGTTGCCAATGGCAAGGGCGACATCGCCTACTCTAGGCTGATCATCGCCAAGTTCTTGAATGACAGGTAAGCCGCTGGCTGCGACCTTAATGACAGCGAGATCCGTGTGTTGATCGGTGCCGATCACGTTGGCTGTGGTGGTTTGATTGTTGGCAAACATGACAATAATTTCATCTGCGCCATCGACCACGTGCTTGTTAGTTAGCACGTACCCATCCTCGCGTACAATAACTCCGGAGCCTAGAGAATTTTGTAACTGCTGTCGGCCAGGAAATACTTCGCACAAGGCCCGGTATGCAGGAATTCGACATAAAGGCGAGCGCTGGGTGATCTTGGTAGAATAGATATTGACCACCGCTGGTGCTGCCTTTGCCACGGCGGTGGCGAAGCCCGGGCGGCTGCTATCGCCTTGGGTGTTAAGCACAATGATCGCCAGGCCAACGAGTGCTCCTATGGCTGCGGGTACGAATATGAATCGAGTTAATTGGGTCATACGGTTTCAGTTGTTTAAGCTTGTTAGTTTGGTTAATGGATATTGCGCAGTTGGTGTTCTATCGTTAACCTGCCTGGCTTGGCCATCATGCCAATGAGGCCTATTTACGCAACCATTTTCTATGTCGAACATAACACCACAGTCAAAATACAGAGATAAGATAGCTGCCGGAGAGTTTCAAGAAGACACTTCACAGGCACAAGTGGTGGCCTTACTCGAAGATCTTTTTAACCGTCTCATGCAAAAACCTGAGAATCAGAGCGGGTTAGCTTCGATTCTAGGTAAATTTCGTGCTGCCGTGAAGCAACCGCAAAGAGGATTGTATATTTGGGGTGGCGTTGGCCGCGGTAAGACGATGTTGATGGATTTATTTTATGAGTGTTTGCCTAAAGAGCGTCGTATGCGGCTGCATTTTCACAGATTCATGCGTCGGGTCCATGCTGGCTTAAATGAATATGCAGGGACGCCTGATCCATTGCGTAAAGTTGCTGCCAGCCTTGCAGAGCAGGGCGACATCTTGTGTTTTGATGAATTTTTCGTGTCAGATATTGGTGATGCGATGATTCTTGCGGAGGTATTGGACGCGCTGTTTAAGCTTGGCGTGACTTTGGTGGCCACCTCCAATGTTGAGCCGCAGCGGCTGTACGAAAACGGACTCCAGCGCCGTCGCTTTCTCCCGGCGATAGATTTATTGCATAAACACACTCATGTCGAGCATGTTGCTGCTGGTATGGACTTTCGCCTGCGCGCACTGGAACAGGCAGAAATTTATCATTGGCCCCTTGATGACGCAGCCGAACTAAGTTTGCAATCAAGTTTCGCCGCCTTAGCGCCAGATACTCCAGAACCATTGGCTTTGCTGGAAGTTGAGGGGCGTATGTTGCAGACGCGACAGCTCGCTGATGACGTGGTGTGGTTTGATTTTGCGCAACTGTGCGAAGGACCGCGTAGTCAAAACGACTATATTGAGCTCGCCATGGTCTATCACGCAGTGCTGTTGAGTCACGTGCCGCAAATGGGTGTTAAAAAGGAAGACGCTGCCAGGCGATTTATTAGCCTAGTCGATGAATTTTATGATCACAGCGTGAAGCTGATTATTAGTGCGGCGGTACCGATTACCGAACTGTATCAAGGTGAACGGCTACGCTTTGAGTTTGAGCGGACACAAAGCCGGTTATTAGAAATGCAATCGCATGATTACCTTGCGGGCTGCCATCGCGCGGGTCTAGAGGTGACGAATTAGTAGCGAGACTGGCCTGCTATGCCTAGCCAATTTGTTGTAGAAAAGCTGGTTGTAAACGGCAAGTCTCTCATCTATCATTCGCGCTCCCAAAATTAGGGTCTTTGCACGTGCGGCCAAATTGATGGGGGCTATCTGAGACACATGGTCTCGGGGGTAGTTCTGAACTGATATTATGGTGTGTATAGCGGCGTGCTAGACAACAACATTGCCCGAATTTTTTAGCGGGCTTAGCAAAGAGGCGACAAATGACAACGGTAAGCATGCGTGACCAAGATGTGGAAAGGTCATGGTGGGTAATTGACGCAGAAAACAAGACTTTGGGTCGTATGGCTACCGAGATCGCGCGGCGTTTGCGCGGTAAACACAAGCCAGAATACACGCCCCATGTCGACACTGGTGATTTTATTATTGTTGTTAACGCAGAAAAAATTCGCGTGACCGGTAATAAGGAAAACGACAAAATTTATTGGCGTCATACGGGTTATCCAGGTGGCATTAAGAGTACCAATGTTGCTGTTATGCGTGCGACACATCCCGAGCGTATGATCGAGATAGCAGTTAAAGGTATGTTGCCCCGAAATCCTCTAGGGCGTGCAATGTTCAAAAAATTAAAAGTCTATGCCGGTACTGAGCATCCTCATACTGCGCAGCAGCCGACCACTTTGGAGCTCTAAAATGACTGATACCAACTACGGCACAGGCCGTCGCAAGACAGCAGCTGCGAGAGTTTTCCTTGCTTCTGGTACGGGTCAAATCTCAGTAAATGCACAATCACTTGATGAATTTTTTGGTCGCGAAACTTCCCGCATGGTTGTTCGTCAGCCGCTAGAAGTTGTCGAGATGCTCGATAAGTTTGATCTAAAAATCACCGTACGTGGTGGCGGGAGCTCTGGTCAAGCGGGTGCCATTCGCCATGGTATTGCGCGTGCATTGGTGGACTATGACGAAGCCTTACGTGTGCCTATGCGAGCTGCCGGCTTTCTAACTAGAGATGCGCGTGAAGTAGAACGCAAAAAAGTTGGCTTGCGTAAAGCTCGCAAACGTCCTCAGTTTTCCAAGCGCTAACACAGTTTTCTTAACGCTCTAAGACGAGCGTATTTACCGTAGAACGCGCGGGCAGAGCGCTGTGTTGGGTACGGCTTGTGCTACAATATGGCGGTTTGCACCCGGTTGTTGTGAGGTGGTCTATGCTGAGCTAATAAGCATAGGTTTAGATCATGAATTTGACTGGATCCAAAGGCCATTTTGTTAACTAATTTTTGGAGCACAAGCCTTGAGTAGTGACGAAGTCAGTCCAGAATCCTCTGCTATTGATGCAGGGGCTGACAAACAGAGTGTCAATTCACGACGACGCTATTTTTTGATAGGAGCTACCTCAGCGGTGGCGGCGGTTGGGGCAGTTGGTGCCGCAGTGCCATTCATCAGCTACTGGAGCCCTAGCGCCAAAGCACGAGCAGCTGGTGCTCCAGTAAAAATCGATTTCAGCAAGCTTAAGCCCGGTGAAATGTTAAGCCCGATTAAGGCTTGGCGAGGCAAACCCATATTTTTGCTCTATCGCAATGTTGAAACTATTGAACAGTTGGAAAATCAAGCCAACGACTTAGCTGATCCAGATTCCCAAAAACTCTCTCAGCAACCCGCTTTTGCAGAAAATCCTACGCGTTCGATGCGTCCCGAAATTGGTATCTACGTTGGTATTTGCACGCATTTGGGTTGCTCGCCAAAGTATGTAGAGACGGCAAATTTTGAAGAAACTCAGGACGGTGGTTTTTTCTGTCCTTGTCATGGTTCAAAGTTCGATTTTGCTGGCCGAGTTGGACGCGGATTTCCCGCCCCAGATAATTTATTGGTACCACCATATAGATTTGAAACTGACACGGTGGTGATCATTGGTGAAGCGGAGGGTGCAGCCTAATGTCATCTAGCAACACAGACAATTGGTTCACGAAATCCGTCGCCTGGCTTGATACACGTTTTCCTGCCACGGAAACCTTCGAATATCATATGTCGAAGTACTATGCGCCAAAGAACTTCAACTTCTTTTACGTTTTTGGCTGGCTTGCGACGATTGTTCTCGTCCTGCAATTGCTCACGGGCATTTGGTTGACTATGAACTACACACCATCAGGTGAAGCAGCGTTTGCTTCGGTAGAGTTCATCATGCGTGATGTGAATTACGGCTGGCTAATGCGCTACCTACATTCCACCGGCGCCTCGTTCTTCTTTATTGTGGTATATCTGCATATGTACCGTGCGCTGATGTATGGCTCGTATCGAGGTCCACGAGAGCTTCTCTGGCTGATCGGTATGGTCATCTTTATTGCACTCATGGCAGAAGGCTTTTTTGGCTATCTACTACCTTGGGGCAATATGTCTTATTGGGGCGCGCAGGTTATTGTTTCCTTGGTTGGGGCGATACCTTACGTTGGCCCTGATCTCATGGAATGGGTTCGTGGTGACTTCTTAATGTCGGGTGCAACGCTGAATCGATTCTTCGCCCTGCATGTGGTTGCGCTTCCCTTGGTGCTGGTGATCTTGGTTTTCATACACTTCGTAGCCTTACACCATGTCGGTTCAAACAACCCAGATGGCATAGAAATCAAAAAGCACAAAGGTGCAGATGGCATACCTTTAGATGGTATTCCGTTTCACCCGTACTACACCGTGCATGACATTCATGCCACAGTAATATTCCTCATTATCTTCATGGCGTTCGTGTTTTTCGCGCCTGAAGGTTGGGGGTATTTTCTTGAAAGACCCAACTTCGAAATGGCCGATCCTTTGAAGACGCCTGACCATATCGCTCCAGTCTGGTACTACACACCTTTCTACTCAATGCTACGTGCGGCGACTTTTCCATTGTTTGGTCTAGAGGCTAAGCTTTGGGGCTTTGTGGTTATGGCTGCAGCGATTGTATTGCCTTGTGTATTGCCTTGGCTTGATAAGAGTCCGGTTAAATCTATGCGCTACAAAGGCAATTGGTCGAAATTTATGTTGGGCCAATTTGTGGTGAGTTTCTTTATTCTCGGCTATCTCGGTACGAAGGGGCCAACGGACGCTCGCACAATGGCGGCACAGATTTTTACAGTATCCTATTTCGCCTATTTCGTTCTCATGCCTTGGTACACGCGCATTGAAAAAACCAAGCCCGAGCCAGAGAGGGTGACAGGCTGATGAAAAAATTATTAATCGTATTGTTGTTATGCGTGCCGAGCCTTGCTTGGAGCGAAACAGAGATTGAATGGGACATGGAACCCTATAGTGCTGATTTGGAAAATCTGCCATCGCTGCAAAATGGTATGCGTTTGTACGTGAACTATTGCTTGGGCTGTCATAGTTTGAAGTTTCAGCGTTATGAACGCACAGTTGATTTTATGGGCATCCCGCATCAAGTTGCGTTAGATAACTTGATTTTTTCGGGGCAAAAAATTGGTGAGTTAATCACCACCGCTATGGATCCTGAAAAAGCGAAGGGTTGGTTTGGCGCTGCACCCCCGGATCTAACTATGGTAACTAAGGTGCGCGGTACCGAGTGGGTATATAACTACCTTAAAACCTTTTACGTTGACGATAGCCGTCCTTTTGGTGTGAACAACAAAGTGTTTGAAAATGTTGGCATGCCTAATGTTCTAGCAGGCTTGCAAGGTGTGCAGCGTGATGCGTGTATACAGGTACCGATGATTGCGGAAAATGGCGGCGAAATGCGAGATCCATTGGAAGTTAGCAAGGTAATCACTCATGAGGCCTGTGGTGAGCTCGTCTTAGAAGAGGGCTCTGGTCAGTTTACTCCAGAGGAGTTTGATCAAGCGGTATATGATCTTACAAATTTCCTCTACTACGTTGGTGAGCCAACGCGCTTGGAGCGCCATCGCACTGGCATATATGTCATCTTATTCTTGATCATCCTTGGGTGTTTTACCTATTTACTGAACCGTGAATACTGGAAAGACGTGCATTAAAAAAGCACGCTGATTGTGGCGCCGATGACGGCGCCATCCTAAAGGCGCCGAGCGCGCGCGATTGTCTATAAATTTCTTCTTGTCGAGGCACGAACCCAATGAGCATTGTTACAAAACGATCATCCATGACTCTATTTTCAGACGCGCGAGATCAATACTCTCACCGGGTGCGTATGGTTCTTGCTGAGAAAGGCGTCAGTTGTGACATTGTTGATATTGACCCTAACAAAAAGCCTGAAGATTTGGCTGAAATCAACCCCTACAACAGCCTACCGACCTTGTTAGATCGTGATCTTGTCCTCTATGAAGCGAATGTGATCATGGAGTATTTGGACGAACGTTTTCCACATCCGCCTTTATTACCTGTCTACCCAGTACAGCGTGCGTTGTCTCGTTTATGGATTAGTCGAGTTGAAAAAGAATGGAGCAGTAAGCTAGATATTCTTATGGCAGGTAAGGGTCGTGAGACCATCATTTCTAAGGCTCGTAAAGAATTGCGCGAGAGCATCATTGCGATAGCCCCTATTTTTGGTGAGAAGCCGTACTTTATGAACGAAGAATTCTCTTTGGTTGATTGCTGTGTCGCCCCAATTTTGTGGCGCTTGAAAGAAGTCGATATTACGCTACCAGAAAAGACCACACGCCCATTGCATATTTACATGCAGACCATGTTTGACCGTGAAGCTTTTCGCACGAGTTTGACGGAAACTGAAATTGAGATGCAAGAGTGAAACCCCAACGCCCTTACTTGTTGAGGGCATTGTATGAGTGGATTGTCGACTGTGACCAAATCCCTTATGTGTTGGTAGATGCAACGGTTGCAGGGGTTCAAGTACCGCAAGAGCATATTAAGGATGGTCAGATTGTACTGAACATGGGCCCGAATGCGGTGCAGGATTTGGTCATCGATGATCAGTATGTAATGTGTGGTGGTAGGTTTGGCGGTAAGCACTTCGAGTTATATGTACCCATGTTGGCCGTGCTCGCAATCTACGCGAAAGATACGCGCAAAGGTATGGTGTTTCCAGACGAAGAGAACCTTACAGCTGCTGAGCGTCACACACACGAGGGTGATTCTGCGCCCAACCCTCGCGACGACAAGCCCTCGCTGCGGTTAGTCTAGATACTCAAAAACCTTAACTATTTTTTGTACGCCATAAACGGCTGTTGTGACACTTACGGCAATGTCTGCCTGCGCCCTGGTTAACAGACCGAGTAAGTAAACTACACCGTTTTCTGTCACGACTTTTACCTTTCTACCATAAGCCTCATTGGAAGCCAGTAGCCGGGTTTTAACTTTAGTTGTTAACCAACTGTCGTTAGAGCGGGCGACGAGAGAAATTGGCCCACCCACTGATAATTCATTGTGGACCTTGCGTACCCGATTAACGCTTTGTGCAACCTCGCTGGCTTTGGCAGAAAGATTCGCCGTGGCGACTTGGCCGGCGAGTAAAACGACGCCGTTGTAGGATACGACGACTAAGTGCGAACCTTTGAAACCACTGTCTGACTTCCGTATCTCACGTTTAATTAAGGGTTCAAGTACTGCGTCATCAATAATGACGCCAGCGGTTCTGCGACTGGGGTCGTTGGCACAGGCTGAAACAAGACTTGTGACCAAGAGAATTACTGAGACTTTCAGAAAATTTGACATAAGATTAGGTGCTGCTGTTGAAGTGACTAAAGTGTTTGTGTGGCATATATGCCTGAGTGACAAGTGTGTCTGTGTGGAGGGTATGACGTCAACAACTAGGCTAAGTTCAGCCCTTAAAAATTTATTGGCCGAACACCACGTTTAACAATCAAAAGCGCCTTTTAGCCACCGAATGTCATCTACCTTATTTGCTCCGGATATCGCGATGACGTCAAAACGGCAGGGTAGTTTGCTGTAGCCGGGCTGGTTTTGACGAAACCACTGCGCGGTTCTAATGATTCGACGTTGTTTTAATGGAGTAACGCTTGCAGCAGCGCCGCCATAATTCTGGCTACTCCGATACCGCACTTCAATGAAGACAAGGATCCTGCTGTGTAGCTTAGATTTGTCGAACATGATCAAGTCAATTTCACCCATCTTGCAACGTACGTTTTTGGCGACCAATTTTAAGCCATGTCGTCGCAGGTAATTTAAGGCCGTGCGTTCACCACCACGGCCTTTTAATTGACTGAGTAGGTACTCTTTATTGATTGTGCTATTGATCGGGTATGTGTTTGCCTTCTACCGAAATTTTACTGATTGGCAGATCGCGACGAAATTTCCCGCCAGGCTCCAGCCAAATGTATCCGCTGGCGCCAGATAGTGCAATTTGCGAGTGGTCATTCAGTAAGGGAAGCCAAGAGGCAATGTGGTAGGCATCAAAGCCTAGTGCGTAAAGATCTGCAAACTGGCTATTTTCCAGGTTAAACGCGTTGAGTAGTTGCAATTGTGCTGAATTTGGCTGGGAGAACAGTGGCATTTCGGTGGAATCAAAACCTCTTAGATCGCTGACTTGATCGCCTCGAATTGCTTGTGATGTCGCGAATACCGGAAGTTTATTGGCAAAGTGAAATTTTAATGCGGGCACTAAGGCGCGTGCCTCTACATGCGTTGTTAAGGCAACAACGCCATCTAGGTCTCTACGAGCGCGAGGGAGGAATTCAAGTGGTTGACCGAGAACATCGGCAATTTCGCGACGTCGTGTGTCACTTGCGGCAACCTGCATGGCTTCACCTACGGCACCGGTAAGGTCTTTGATGTCATCGAAAGGAGAGAGGGTGATGTGGTTTGGCCAGCTTTTTTGGAAAGCGAGCAGTGCACGTTCAGACCAACTCGCACCACTGTGTACTACGAGCAGCCGGTCCAACCCCTGCAAATATACAAAATTTGCCAAGGATTCGGCTTCGTCTTCAATCGCAATTCCAAACTGGAATAAATTATTTGCCGCGGCAGGCGGCTGGGTCAAGGCTTCTGTTGGGTTGGCAGCGCTAGGGTGGTTGTTGGAGAGATAGTTCAATAGCAATCGCGGCACGGTGGAGAACTGCGTTGTCTCAGCAAATTTTTCCGCCTTAGATTTTACAAGCGGACCAACGATTACGTCTACACCATTACTCAAAGCCCGCTCAAATAGGACCCCTACTGGTTCGGCACTGCTATCAAAGAACTTGATGGGCGGTTTATTGGGGTTTTGCTCGGCGAGGTACGCTGTTATCAAGCCGTCCCGGACAGCACGTCCAGCAGATGCATAAGAGCCAGATAAGGGCAGGAGAAAGCCAATGCTAGGTATTTGATAGTCATTCAGTCGCATAAGCGCAGACGGTGGGCGAATGCTGGCCGGATGACTCGGATAGCGTTGTTGCCATGCTTGCCAAGCCTGTATTTGTCCGGTGATGGAACCTGCGTCTCGAATTTGTTCTTGCAGCAACCACCATGCGTGATGGTATCGATGTGTGAAGATCTGAGGTGCTGTTTTGGCTCGGCTTAAGGCAAGCCAAATTCGTTCGTGAATATCATCCGGCAGCTGGTCAGAGCCGAATCCGTAAGCTTCTTCGGCCAAAATGTAGTTGTCTGCGCCGCAACTAAAATTACCTTGTTGAGTGCAGACTTCCGCCAGTAGCCACATGTCGGGCGCAGACCATTTTTGTAGCCTCGTGAGGGTTTCTTCAGCATCGTTGTATCGATCTAAACCCAGTAGCGCTTGTGCCCGCAGTCGGACTATGGTGTCGCTGGTTGTGGGGTCGCCTAGACCCAAAATTACTTCCGGGTTCAACGGTTCTAATGCATGTAACGCGTTTAATGGCTCGCCATCGAGTAAGAATATGCGTGCCGCCTTTATCCGCAGGCGCTGTTGATCTCTTAAGCGCCCAGCTCGCTCTGCTTCAGCGAGCAGGGTTACGGCATCTAAGCCGCTAAGAGATTCATTGAAGCTGTTTGAGTTTTGGGTGCTTTGACACGCAGAGGTTGTCAGAATGAGCACACTGTAAATTAGGTATCGAATAAGCATGATGAGGCTGGCGAATGCAGGGGTCCTATATATTGTTGCGACTCCTATTGGACACCTCGGCGACCTTACGCGTCGAGCGGAAGATGTCCTCAAACAAGTGCAGATTGTTGCTGCAGAGGATACCAGACGGACGCGCGTGCTGTTAGATCACATTGACCATCACGTGCCAGAATTATTGAGCTTGCACGAACACAACGAGGCCAGCATGGCTCAGCGTTTGGTTAAAAGACTGCTCGAGGGGAGTGATGTTGCCTTGGTTTCAGACGCGGGCACGCCGCTGGTAAACGATCCAGGTTTTCTTTTGGTCGTTGCCGCACACCAAGCCGGCATTACCACGGTACCAATACCGGGTGCCTGTTCGATCACGGCAGCTCTCAGTGTTTGTCCTCTGCCGACACAGCCCTTTCGATACGTTGGTTTTTTGCCCTCTAAGGCAACGGCACGTCGG
>Ga0256847_1001702_pt1 | contig 10704 bp, 9 predicted proteins | sample TeddybearmetaG_FD_189099 | JGI IMG/M metagenome (GOLD analysis project Ga0256847, IMG submission 189099) | Hydrothermal vent microbial communities from East Pacific Rise, Pacific Ocean - Teddybear | ecosystem: Environmental > Aquatic > Marine > Hydrothermal vents | place: Pacific Ocean: East... | reverse complement strand
TACCAGGAACCGGGATGCGGCATTATTCCTGAAGTCAGGGGATACCATTTTCGGGTTGAAAATTGTGGCAAGTTATAAAAATCACTTCATTAAAGTTCTGGACCACATAGACGCGCATCTGGAAGAAGAGTTAACAGTGGCGAAACTCGGTCGCGTCGTCCACGTGTCCAGTTTTCATTTTCACAGACAGTTTTCTGCCTATATGGGTATTAGCCTGTCTGCGTATATCAAACGTTTGCGTTTGAAACGGGCGGCATATCAACTGGCCTATCGAAGTGAAATGAAGGTTATTGATATCGCGCTGGCAAACGGTTTTGAAAGCTCAGAGGCTTTTTCCCGAGCATTCAGGCTCAGCATCGGTCAAAGCCCTTCTGAATTCAGAAAAATGCCTGAGTGGGTCTCCTGGCAGGAAAAACAATCACTTCCAGACAAACTAAAGGAATTTAGAATGCAAAATAGAACCGGTAAATTCGATATCAGCATTGTTGAATTTGAACAGGTGAATATCGCTGTATTTCAACATCGTGGGCCACCGGCATTGCTGGGAAATTCCGTTAGAAAATTTATCGAGTGGCGTAAAAAAGCCGGCCTGTCTCCAGACTCCAGTAGAACATTCAACCTGTTGTATGACGATCGTGAATTAACCAACCCGGAAAACTATCGAATTGATTTGTGTGCCGAGACTAAATCAACAGTCGCAGCTAACGATTATGGGGTGGCTGAAAAAGTGATTCCTGCTGGCCGTTGTGCTGTCTATCGTCATGTAGGTTCGGATGATGGCCTGGAAGCCGCAGTAAATACTTTGTACGTAGAATGGCTGGATGAAAGTGGAGAAGAGCTCCGTGATTTCCCTTTGTTTTTCGAAAGAATTACCTTTTTCCCGGATGTTGCAGAGCATGAATGGGTAACCGATATCTATCTACCGCTATTGTAATTCTGGCAGGTTTCTAAACTGTTCGAGGGCGTCAGGGTTGGCCAGGGCATCGGTATTGGAAACGATCTGGTTGTGTACTACTTTGCGTACAGCAAGTTCAACTATTTTACCGCTGATAGTTTTCGGAATTTCTGTTACCTGCAATATTATAGCTGGCACATGGCGCGGGGTGGTATGGGTACGAATACTGCTTCGGATCTCCTGTTCAACTCTGTCATTCAGAGTGAGACCAGAACGTAGAACAACAAACAGTATCACGCGTACATCATCCCGCCACTGCTGTCCTATACATATGCTTTCAAGAATGCTGTCCAGTTTTTCAACCTGGCGATAAATCTCTGCGGTGCCTATACGGACCCCACCTGGGTTGAGCACGGCGTCAGAGCGACCATAGATTACCATGCCTTTGTGTTGCGTTATTTCTGCGTAATCCCCGTGTGCCCATACACCGGGAATTTGGTTGAAGTATGCATTCAGGTATTTGCTTTGATCCGGGTCGTTCCAGAAACCAATTGGCATGCTTGGAAAGGGTTGGCGACAAACCAGTTCGCCCTTTATTTGCACAACAGAAACATTCTGTTCGTCAAACACATCAACGTCCAGACCCAGCCCCAAACATTGCAGTTCTCCTGCGTACACAGGCAGGCAGCAATTGCCCAGCGCAAAACATGAAACGATATCAGTACCTCCAGAGATAGAGGACAAACACAGGTCCTGTTTTACATCTTTATATACATATGCAAAGCTTTCAGGCGAGAGTGGAGATCCAGTAGAAAGTATCAGTCGCAGATTATCCAGATTATGCGAGTTAACCGGTTTACAGCCTGACTTTTCCAGCGCGGACAGGTATTTTGCGCTGGTACCAAATACGCTAATATTTTCAGCATTCGCCATGTCCCACATGCAGTTGGCATCTGGATAAAACGGAGAACCATCGTACAGAACCAGAGTGCAACCGTTGGCTAAACCACTAACCAGCCAGTTCCACATCATCCACCCACAGGTTGTGAAGTAAAAAAACACGTCATCGCGGCGTAAGTCGCAGTGCAATTTATGTTCTTTAAGGTGCTGGATTAAGGTGCCACCTGCAGAGTGAACAATACATTTTGGAACCCCCGTGGTGCCCGAGGAGTAAAGGATGTAAAGCGGGTGATCAAAGGGCAGGGGAGTGAAAGTAATTTCAGTGCAGGCGTGCTCCCTGATCAGTTCAGGCCAAAGGTGAATGTTGGTTTCATGTGGCGTATCAGGTGTAATTATAGCGGGAACAATTACCAGTGTTTCCAGTGAAGCAATTTCTGACAGCAAGTGTTTTGCAATAGCAGTGCAGTTGATGGTTTTACCATTGTAGTAATACCCATTGCAGGCAAATAGTACTTTGGGCTCGATCTGCTCAAAGCGGTCCATAACACCCTGTTTGCCAAAATCCGGAGAGCAGCTTGACCAGATCGCGCCAATACTGGTAGTGGCCAGCATGGCGATAACTGTTTCAGCAACATTTGGCAGAAATCCGGCAATACGGTCTCCTTTATTTACCCCCAATGCTCGCAAGGCGCAGGAGAGACTGGCGACCTGGTCATGCAGTTCTGTATAAGTAAGTACTGAGCGTTGGCCGTTTTCCAGACGGGATACAATTGCGGGTTCGTCATCACGGTAGCGCAGTAGATTTTCCGCGAAATTGAGTTCTGCCCCCTTAAACCAGCGTGCACCTGGCATAAGTTCTGCACGTTGCAAGGTAGCGGTTGCGGGTGAAGAGAATTCCACTTCGCAGAACTGTGCACAACTTTCCCAGAATTTATGCGGGTTTTCGACGGACCATGTATGCAGGGCGTCGTAGTTTGAAAATTTTACAGCGTACTTACTTTCTAGCAGTTTCTGAAAGGCAAACAACTGACTCTGTTCTATTTGTTGCAACGTAGGTTGCCACAGCGGTGTTGTCATTTTGTAGCTTGTGAGGAAAGCTTTGATAGAGACATTGCCACCATAGACTGCGTATTACGTTGCAGTTTATTGCAGATAAAATCTCCAGCCTGTAGCAACTTGTTCAGATCTAGTCCGTGCTTTATCTGTAGTCCATCAAGTAGATAGACAACATCTTCAGTAGCGATGTTTCCGCTTGCACCTTTTGCATAGGGGCAGCCACCCAGGCCAGCAACCGAGCTGTCGACAACTCTTACGCCCATAGTCAGCGCTGCATAGATATTAGTCAGTGCCTGACCATAAGTATTGTGAAAATGTACTGCTATAGCAGATAAGGGCAGCTTATTAGCCACCGCAGAAATCGCTTCCGTAATTACACCTGGCGTTCCCTTGCCAATCGTATCGCCCAGAGATATCTCATAACAACCCATAGCATATAATGCACTACTCACCTCTGCTACTTTACTGGCGAGGACAGAGCCTTCGTAAGGGCACTCGACAATACAGGAAACGTAGCCTCGAACTGGAATATTGAGATTTCTGGCTTTGCTCACGACCGGACCAAAACGATGCAGGCTCTCTTCAATGGAACAATTAATATTTCGTTGGGAAAAACTCTCGGATGCTGAAGCAAATACTGCAACTTCGGAAGCGCCTGCTCTTATGGCCGCGTCAAAGCCTTTTATATTTGGTGTTAATGCCGCATAGCTTACTGCTGGCTTTTTTTGGATTCCGGAAATAACTTCAGCTGAATGTGCCATTTGAGGGATGGATTTTGCACTGACAAAACTTCCCGCCTCAATAGTTTGCAAGCCACTGTCGGCCAGCAGGTGAATGAGTCTAATTTTATCGGCTACGGATATTAACTGGGCTTCATTTTGCAAACCATCGCGGGGAGCTACTTCTACGATTCTTACGTAATCCGGTAAGTTCATGTTGCAGTAATATCTGAGGTCAGGTGCATCTTGTTACGCTGTTTCGTTAAACAATTCACGACCGATTAGCATACGTCGCACTTCAGAAGTGCCAGCACCAATCTCATAGAGCTTAGCGTCCCGCAATAGCCTTCCTGCTGCGAATTCATTGGTATATCCGTTTCCGCCCAGCGCTTGTATCGCCTGCAACGCCATTTGGGTGGCTTTTTCTGCGGTGAATAGAATAATGGCGGCAGCGTCTTTTCGCGAGCTATCGCTACGATCACAGGCTCGGGCAACAGCGTACAGGTAAGCCCGACTTGCATTCAGATCGGTGTACATATCAGCCAGTTTACCTTGCATCAGTTGAAACTCACCGATGGGTTTGCCGAACTGTTCACGTTCGTGGACATATGGGATAACAATATCCAGGCAAGCCTGCATTATTCCCACTGGCCCGGCTGCGAGCACGGTGCGTTCATAATCCAGGCCAGACATCAAAACATTAACACCCTTGTTTAGCTCACCAAGTATATTTTCTACAGGGACTTCACAATCAATAAATACCAGTTCGCTGGTGTTTGATCCCCGCATGCCTAACTTATCCAGTTTCTGTGCACTGCTAAACCCTGGAAAATTATGCTCGACAATAAAAGCAGTTATACCCTTTGGGCCAGCCTTCGGTTCGGTTTTTGCGTAAACAACGAGGGTGTGCGCATCTGGACCATTGGTAATCCACATTTTGTTGCCATTAAGTACGTACACATTATCGCGTTTTTCCGCCCGTAGACTCATACCAACAACATCAGAACCGGCATTGGGTTCGCTCATGGCAAGCGCTCCTACGTGTTCACCGCTGCAAAGTGCGGGCAGGTATTTTTGTTTTTGACTTTCGTTACCATTTCGATTGATTTGATTCAGGCACAGGTTTGAATGTGCGCCATATGACAATCCGACGGATGCCGAGGCACGGGAAATTTCTTCAAGTGCGATAACGTGTCCCAGATAACCCATCTGGGAACCGCCATATTTTTCCTCTACCGTAATTCCCAGCAATCCCATCTCTCCAAGTTTGCGCCAGAGGTCTGCTGGAAATTCGTTGTCCGTATCAATTTGAGCCGCGCGTGGTGCAATTTCCTTCTGGCAAAACTGGTACACGCTGTCGCGTAACATGTCGTTTGTTTCGCCGAGGTCAAAATTTAGGCTGGTGTAAGGGGTGTTCATGGTGCGCTCTCTGTTATGTGCTTGCGTAGGTTTCTAGTTCGCTTTTACAACGTTGTTCAACATTCTCAAGATCTTCCATCATGCCAAGTATGTCTTTGAGTTGCTGATTCAGGACTTCGCGGCGTTCTTCTATTTTGTAAAGCAATTGGTCCAGTTGTGCTGCATTGCTTTCCCCCGGAGAATACATATGAATTATCTCTCCGCTTTCTTCCAGTGAGAGCCCCAGGCGTTTGCCGCGTAAGATAAGCTTAAGTTTAATGCGCTCAGCCGATGAGAAAACACGGGTTTGCCCATCTCGCGTTGGAGCAAGCAGGTTTTTATCTTCATAAAACCGAATAGTGCGGGTGGTGATTCCAAATTCCTGCGCAAGGTCCGAGATACTGTAGGAATTTTTCACATTCAATGCTCGATAAAACCTTCGAGATTGGAGTGTATAACAAGTTTACGTTAACGTAAACGTAAACACATACACCCACAGTGAATTAAGTATACTGGGCCTCGAATTGATGTCGGTGAACACACGGTGGGTAAAAAAAGTAAGTCGGTTGGGTCGTTGCAGGATCAGCTTAAAAATGCGGGTCTGGTGACAGGTAAGCAAACAAGAAAAGCGCAGAAAGGCATTCATCGCCAGGATATGCGGGTAAAGCAGGGGCAGGACATTGATAAACACAAAGTGTCAGCGGAACAGACCTTGGCCGAAAAGCGAGTGCGGGATCGTGAAGAAAATAAAAAATTGCACCTGAAGGCGCAAAATCGAGCCTTAAATGCGCAGATTAGACAGTTAATCGATATGAATCGTCAGCGGCAGGATGGTGAGCATAGCTATAACTTCTCCGATAATAAAAAGATCAAAAAAATCTATGTCTCAGAAAGCAACAAACAGCAGCTTAACAACGGCATATTGGCGATTGTAAAAATTGGAACTGGTTATGAACTGGTTCCCGAGCAGGTCGCACGCAGGATAATGGCACGCATTACAGATCGTAAAAACGAGGTAGTTCTGTTTCTTTATGACAAATCCACAGAAGTAGTTGACGAGGATGATCCCTATAAAGACTTTCCTATTCCAGACGATCTGGATTGGTGATGGCATTAGTTCACATGTGAGGCCCGGCCAGCAAAGATTGGCCAAAAACATTTAGTCATATCCTATCAAATGTACATCGCGCTGTGGAAAAGGTATGTTGATTCCGCCAGTACCCAGGGCGTTAAATATTGCCAGGTTTATTTTGTGCAGCATGTTGAAATAGTTAGACGTTGGTAACCATACTCGATAGGCTATGTCGATTGCGGAGTCACCGAAAGCTGCGATACCAACTTGTGGTTTTAGCTGCGAGTTAAGCTCCTCAATGTTTGCCAGCACATCTTCTATTATTTTTATGGCAGTTTCTGGTTTGTCGCTATAGGAAATACCAACACAGCCTTCCAAAATTCGGTTTTCCTGGGAATTTCTGTGTATTTCTCCGGTGACCTGTTTGTTGGGAATAATGATATATTCACCATCCTCTGCAACCAGAGTGGTGGTAGACAGACTAATGTCCTTCACCACACCAAAATTTTCCTGAATGGTTATGGTATCTCCAACTTTGTAGAGGCGACTCAGAATAATCATTAGTCCAGCACCGTAGTTGGAAACCGGCCCCTGCAGTGCAAAACTGACACCTACGGCAAGGCCACCGATCGCAGCTATAAAGGGGTTTATACTTACTCCAAGTTTTCCCAGCGCGATAATTCCAAACAGCCCGATTACTATTATGCGAACTGTGCTCGATATAAACAGGCGCAGGGTTACGTCAACGTTGCGTTTTTCCTGAATGCTGGTTAACAAACGCGCTACCCAACTGGCCACGATAAACCCGGCAATCAATATGATTACAGCGCCAACCAACTGAAATGAATAGTTAACCAGAAAGTTTATCACCACGTTGTATATTTCCTGAACCATTTCAAGCTCGTTCTGCATGTTCGCTGCTCCCAATATATATTTGGTATTGTTATCTCATATGCAGGTACTGTCCACTGCAAACGGTAGTCAAATACCGATGGCGAACTCCTTGTTTTTGCTTGGTCATGTCAGGATTGTGATGTTGCTGTGATGAAATTGTCTGGTAATTGTGAGACGTACGCGACCCGGACGTTACCTTCTGTTTCTACAATGACTCTTCCAATTGTTAAGCTCGGAGAAGTTCAAAGTGAAAATCCATCAATTCGTTCCCAAGGGCAGGATACAGTTTGTTGTTGCGATATTGTTTACGGTACTGTCGCTACCATCTGTGGCTGTTGATTTTAACGTTCGTATAATTAATCTGACTAATGGCTTTCATAACACGCCATTCCTGATAGCAGCACATAATGCAGATACGACACTTTTTAGCGTTGGTGAAGCTGCATCAGCCAGTTTGCAAGCAATGGCCGAAGGGGGGGACATTAGTGGCCTGGTAACTGATTTGGAAGTCGCCTCTGCTACTATTGCTTCTAATCCCGCAGGTGGCTTGCTTGCGCCCGGAACCAGTACCAACGTGGATATGAACACCGATGGTACAAGCAACACACAACTTTCTGTGGTTTCTATGTTGCTACCCACCAATGATGCATTTGCCGGTTTAAATGCGGTCGACATTCCGGATGTGCCTGGTACCTATGTTTTTAACATTCCAGCTTATGACGCAGGTACTGAAGCCAATGATGAAATAGTTAATGGCGGAGGCGCCCCAGGCGTGCCAGGTATTCCAGTAGATCCGGGTGGTAACTCTGGTACCGGTGGTACAGGAGCAGCTTCGGTCGATTTCAATACAACCGTACATATTCATCGTAATAATTTGGGCGATACGGACTTAACGGGTGGAGTGAGTGATGTGGACAGCCGGATTCATCGCTGGCTGAACCCAGTGGTGCGTGTCGTTGTTACGGTCAATTAAGGTGGTCACTATGAAAAATTTGAAGAGTTTACTGCCAGCCATTCTATTGCTAATCGCCGGATGTGGTGGCAATTCAAACAATACCAGTGTGCCCGATTCGTTTGCGACGCCACCCCCGCCTCCAGAAGTAACATTTACCTTTGAAATAACAGCGGTAAATATTACCAACGCCCAACCGTTTTCTCCACTTGCCGTCATCCTGCACACGCTGGATTTTTCGAGCTTTACAGTAGGCGAAAGTGCCAGCACTGAACTCGAAATGTTATCCGAGAGTGGAGACAATAGCGCTTTGCTCGCGATGGCAGATGCGCAAGAGAGTGTGTTCAGTACTGCCTCTGGTGCAGGTATACTGATGCCTGGCATGAACGAAACGATTTCTGTCTCAACAACCGGGGTGGCACCACTGGATCTTCGGTTGACTGTGTTGAGCATGCCGGTCAATACCAATGATGCCTTCACTGGCGGCAATGGTATAAACCTGAATGATCTGGAGGTCGGTGAAAGCCTAATGTTCACAAGCGTTGCGTATGATGCTGGAACTGAAGCAAACACAGAGTCTGTTACAGATATTCCAGGACCTGTGGCCGGAGGTGAAGGGTTTAATGCAATCCGTGATGACAGGCAGAATGTAGTTACCATGCATGCCGGAGTTTTGACAAGTGATGATGGCCTGATAGGTTCGGTGCTCAGTAGTCAGCATCGCTTTCTGAATCCGGTTGGTTCGTTTCATATACTAAGAACTGAATGAAAAAATGGGTGATCTCCACGCCCGATACTTAGGGAGTAATGGTTTGCCCAAACGACGAGTATTGCTGGTTGAAGATGAACAGGACATTGCCGACCTGGTGTCTTTGCATCTTCAGGATCTGGACGTGGAAGTTACGCACGTTGCTAATGGCAATGATGCGATAAATGCGGTAGACGATTCAACTCCGTGGAGTCTGGTGATTCTGGATTTGCGTTTACCCGGTGTGGATGGTTTGGAGGTGTGTCGACACATTAGAAAAAACAGTGAATATACGCCGGTGTTGATTTTGACCTCCAAATCTTCCGAACTGGATCGGGTATTGGGTCTGGAACTGGGTGCCGATGACTACATGACAAAACCTTTTAGCATTCTGGAATTGATGGCGCGCGTGAAGGCATTATTCAGAAGAGCCAGTGCCATGCAGGTAAGTGTCAAAACCGAACTTCCCCGACTGATTGAATCAGGAGATATTTCCATTCATCTGGATGAGCGTGAGGTTTACATTAATGGGCAGAACGTAGAGTTAACCGCAAAAGAGTTCGATCTTCTGTTGTATCTGGCCCGACATCCCAACCGGGTTTTTTCACGGGGCCAGCTGCTGGACCAGGTATGGGGCTATGGCCATCACGGCTACGAACATACAGTAAACAGCCATATCAATCGCTTGCGATCCAAGATTGAAAGCAATCCAGCACTTCCGCAACGTGTTGTAACCGTAAGAGGTGTTGGTTACAAATTGAGCCCCGAGGACGCCCGATAAAATGCACAGTCTCTATTCACGGCTTGCTCTTGTATTACTGATACTTATAACCGCGGTTGGTCTGGCATTTATGGTAATGATCCGTTGGGTATCTGATCAGTACTTTCAGGAAGTTACACAACGCCTCAATGAAAGTATCGCGCTGGAAATATCTGCGGAAATGAATTTGATTGAAAAAGGTGTCGTTAATCTGAAGACCTTGCAACACCTGGCGCGTGAAACAATGATGATCAATCCAACTGTAGAGGTCTATTTACTTGACCCCCAGGGCAACATTCTGGGTCATGCGCTTGAAAATTCTTCAGTGGTTCGGGAAAAGGTGGATCTGCAACCGGTCTTGCGTTTCCTGAGTGGAGAAGAACAGCGTCCGCTAAGGGGTGACGATCCGCGTAATCTGGAATTGAGTAAAATATTCTCCGCAGCTGTTGTCGAAGCCGATACCGGGCTTGAAGGCTACCTCTACGTAATTCTGGGGGGTCAAAAATATGACATGCTGGCTGACCAGGTGGGAGATACCTATGTATTTGGCATAGCCCTGGCTGCCATCCTGGCTGTTTTAGTGGTTACCCTGGCCACGGGACTGTTTTTTTTCCGCTCCATTACACTTAGGCTTCGTGCATTGAGTGGTGCTGTGGAAAAATATGCTGAAGATGGCAGTACGCAGCTTTTGAATGACATCGAAGTTAGCTCCAGTGAAGATGAGGTGGGTATGCTGATCCGTTCGTTTACTACCATGGCGGAACACATTGAGAATCAGTTTCAACAACTTAATGAAGTTGATAATCAACGACGTGATCTAATAGCCAATATATCGCATGATTTGCGAACACCTCTGGCGTCCATGCAAGGGTTTGTAGAAACGCTATTGCTTAAGGACGCTGATCTTTCCTCGGAAGAACGCATTCGTTTTCTCAATATAGCCCGTAAACATGGCATACAGCTTACCGCTCTGGTTAGTGATCTTTTTGAACTTGCAAAACTTGATGCGAACGCCACCGAATTAAAAATGGAGAATTTCTCCCTACTGGATCTGGTGCATGACATTGCTCAGGAGTTTCAGCTGGTGGCACAGGACAAGGGCGTCGAGCTTATCGTTGATACACCGGAATTTGCTCCACTGGTCTATGCCGATATAGGTCTAATGCAACGAGCACTGCAAAATCTTGTTGCCAATGCTATTCGATATACGCCTACGGGTGGGAAAGTGCGGTTTTTGGTTGCCAAAGAGAATAACTTACTAAAAGTTAGCATCAGTGATACAGGTACTGGAGTTGCACCCGCTGTACTGC
>Ga0256847_1001701_pt1 | contig 10709 bp, 8 predicted proteins | sample TeddybearmetaG_FD_189099 | JGI IMG/M metagenome (GOLD analysis project Ga0256847, IMG submission 189099) | Hydrothermal vent microbial communities from East Pacific Rise, Pacific Ocean - Teddybear | ecosystem: Environmental > Aquatic > Marine > Hydrothermal vents | place: Pacific Ocean: East... | reverse complement strand
ATCGCCGCGCTGAGATTCAATTCGTCTTCGACTAATCGTATTAGACTCAATCAACAACCCCAATATCCAATTGATCCTGAAGCTATTTTTATATAATCTGCCTGCATTTATATCATCATTGAATTTTTCTATTGTATACGATTAAAAAAAGTGATAGCACTTGTCGACATCAACAAATACAAGGTATACTCTTGCACTAACGAATGACCCATAAAGAGAACCCCGTGAGCGTCTACGACGTCGAAACCCTCATATCACAAGCCCGCAAACTCGCCGCCGATTACTTGGCGACCATGGGTAAACCGCTCCCTGGCATGAGTGGTGAAATTGCGCTAAACGACGCTGCCCGCCTGTTAAATTTAGCCTTGTGCCAAGACCAGAATTTAAGTTACGACGCCATCGGTCAAGGCAATAACGCAGGCAAAAAAGTGCAAATCAAAGGCCGCTTGGTGTTAGAAGACGATAAGTCCAACCAACGTATCGGTCAAGTTAGCATCGACAAAGCCTGGGATAGCGTTGTTTTGGTTTTACTCAACGAAAATTATGAACCTTACGAACTCTACGAAGCCGAGCGCGACATGATTATTCAACATGCTGCGGATAGTAGTGAAGGCAAGAAAAAACGCGGCGCCTTATCCGTCGCTCGGTTTAAAAAAATCGCCGCATTGGTTTGGGCCAAAGACGTTGCACATGCCGACTAACCTCATCACACACTGAGCTCAACCGTTATCATGGAAGATATCGCTGATTATTTAGGCCAAGATGGTGCTTTGGCCAAGCAAATTTCTGGTTTTGCACCCCGCACACAGCAAATCGAAATGGCTGAACAAATTGACCGCGTGATGGCAACGCGCGACTGCCTGATTTCCGAAGCGGGTACGGGCATCGGCAAAACCTTTGCTTATTTGGTTCCGGCTTTGTTATCCGACCAACGCGTGGTCATTTCCACTGGCACCAAAAACCTTCAAGACCAACTTTATTTCAAAGACTTACCCATTGTCCGAAAGTCCATTGCAAAAGCCTGTAAAACAGCCCTTCTAAAAGGCCGGGCGAATTACTTATGCTTATACCGGCAACATTTATTACAAGAAGACCCTGGTGCCTTTACCAGTAAAAAACAAATCCATCAATTCCAATTAATCCGCGCATGGACAGAACGCACAGAACGCGGCGACATTTCAGAACTGTCCGAAGTCCCTGAAGACTCAGCCATTTGGCTCGGGGTGACTTCAACCGCAGATAATTGCCTGGGTGTAGAGTGTCCCAGTTATGAACATTGTTTTGTGGTATTGGCAAGACGCCAAGCTCAAGCGGCGGATATTGTGGTCATCAACCATCATTTATTTTGTGCCGATCTGACCTTAAAAGAGGAAGGCTTTGGCGAACTACTGCCTTCTGCCGACTGCTTTATTTTAGATGAAGCCCATCAGTTACCGGATATTGCCTCGAATTTTTTCGGGTTCAGCTTAAGTGCACGCCAATTATCCGAGCTGACGCAAGATGCCATTGCCGAATATCACAAAGAAGCCGGTGATATGCGGGGCATCAAAGACGCGGCGGATCATTTAGAGACCGCCGTTAAAGCACTGCGCCTCGCCTTTGGTGAGGCCGGTCGGCGTGCCGCCTGGATCGAGATAGAGAACGATGAGTCGGTGAATACCGCGTTAACAACCCTCACCATTGCTTTGCAAGCAATCGATCAGATTCTGGCTGAAGCCGCCGTCCGCAGCAAAGGTTTAGACAGTTGCTGGCAACGCAGTAAAGAAATGTTGGCCCGGCTCAGCTTTATCAAAGACAACGAGCAAGACCAATTTGTACGCTGGTTTGAAACCTATCGAACCAGTTTCCGCATCAATTTGACGCCACTGGATATCTCAGAAACGTTTCAGTCACACATGCGCAATATGCAAGCGTCTTGGATATTTACGTCCGCCACCTTAGCGGTGAATGAGGATTTTGGCCACTTTGCCAGACAAGTCGGGGTCGATACAGCTTGCCTGCATCGTTGGGATAGCCCATTTGACTATAGCCGACAAGCCCTGCTGTACATCCCCACCGATATGCCCAACCCAAGCGACCCCCAATATACAGAAAGCGTTTTAGAAAAAGCCTTACCCGTACTCGCAGCCAGTGGTGGACGAGCCTTTATGCTGTTTACCAGCCATCGAGCATTACAATATGCCGCACAATGGTTAGAAGGCCGCATTGATTATCCGTTATTGGTACAAGGCGAGCTGTCAAAAATAGAATTGATCAATCAATTTAAATTAAAAGGCAATGCTGTCTTACTCGGAACGGGGAGTTTCTGGGAAGGCGTTGATGTTCGCGGAGAAGCTTTATCTTGCGTTATTATTGATAAACTGCCTTTTGGCTCACCGGGTGACCCGGTCATGCAGGCACGTTTAGCCTCGCTGAAAAAACAAGGGGGCAACCCCTTTTGGGACTTTCAAATTCCCAATGCGGTGATCAGCTTAAAACAAGGGGTTGGACGTTTAATTCGCGATGTGAATGACCGTGGCGTGCTGATGCTGTGTGACCCCAGGTTGTACAGCAAAAGTTACGGCAAAACTTTTTTGCAAAGCTTACCCAGAATGCGGCGAACCCGGCACCTCGAAGACATTGATGGTTTTTTTAATCTCGACACAGCAGACACAATTTATTTGGAGTTAACATGAATATTCTGGCCATTGATACCGCAACAGAAGCCTGTTCTGCGGCTATATTCATGAACAATGACGTGGTTGAACGCTTTGAACTGGCCCCACGGCTGCACACACAAAAACTCTTACCCATGATGGAAGCGGTCTTGGCCGAAGCCGAGTTATCCCTATCGCAATTAGATGCATTGGCTTTTTCACGCGGGCCGGGTAGCTTTACAGGGCTACGAGTCGCCGCCAGCGTGATTCAAGGAGTTGGGCTGGCCACGGATTTACCCATTGTCCCCGTGTCTACTTTGGCCGCCATGGCGCATCAAGCCTTTCGACAAACACACACCCACACAACCGTCGGTGTCGCAATTGATGCCCGTATGCAACAAGTGTACTGGGGGCAATACCATATTTTAGGGCTGGGCCAAGTGGAGGCCTTGGCAAACGAACAAGTGATCAACCCCAGCCAGATAGCCCTACAGAATGCCAAGGTTGAAACCTTAATTGGGAATGCGTGGGACATTTATGCGGATCAATGGACAGCCCATACGCTCAACATACAAACCCCATTCAATTACCCACATGCCCAAGATGTGGCTTGGCTCGCCAACACGGCCATGGCAAGCCAGCAATATGTGTCGGTAGAGCAAGCACTGCCCACCTATTTACGCGATCAAGTGGTTCACACGTAACTTTTTATTCAACCCATGGTCTACTATGAAGGGTTGAAGTGCCCCCCCCCCTCAAACAGTGGATAAAATAATGAAAAAAGGCAGAATAATATTATTGTTTGTTATGCTCGGGCTGATCGCTGCATTCTTTTATTTTGACGCACAACAATACCTGAATCTGACGTATTTAAAATCACAACAAGCCGCATTACAGCAGTATTATCTTGAGCACACCCTGCAAACCATCAGCCTGTATTTTGCGATTTACGTGCTGGTTACTGCACTGTCGTTACCCGGAGCCACCATTATGACCCTGCTTGGCGGGGCTATTTTCGGCTTAGCCACCGGCCTACTGCTGGTGTCTTTTGCTTCAACCATTGGTGCTTCCATTGCTTTTATCGCCTCGCGATTTTTATTTAAAGCCGCCATTGAAAACAAATTCGGCGACAAACTCAAAACCATCAACCAAGGCATTGAAAACGAAGGGGCCTTTTATTTGTTCACCTTACGCTTGGTGCCCATCTTCCCATTTTTTGTGATCAACTTGGCCATGGGTTTGACCTCCCTGCGCTTGTGGACATTTTATTGGGTCAGCCAAGTGGGCATGTTTGCCGGCACCATTGTGTATGTGTTTGCTGGCACAGAACTGGGTAAAATCGAATCGTTAAAGGGCATTTTATCACCCACTTTATGGTTATCTTTTGCGTTACTGGGCACTTTCCCACTGGTCGCAAAAAAAATCGTCGAACACATTAAAAACCGCCGCCAACCAAACCACTCCGAGGATTCAGCAACATGATGGGCAAAGGCAAAAAATTTGATCGAAACTTGATTGTGATTGGCGCAGGTGCCGCAGGCTTGGTCACCGCCTACATTGCGGCTGCAATCAAAGCCAAAGTGACGTTAATTGAAAAACATAAAATGGGTGGAGATTGCCTGAATACAGGCTGCGTCCCCTCTAAAGCCTTAATCAAAACCGCCAAACTCTTACATCAAGCAAAACACGCACACCGTTATGGCTTAACCAACCTAACACCAGAATATGATTTTACCGAGGTCATGGCCCGCGTCCAACGCGTCATTCAACAAGTTGAACCACATGACTCTATAGAACGTTATACACAATTGGGCGTTGAATGCCTTCAAGGTGAAGCCAACATCACCTCGCCCCATACCGTTGAGATCAACGGGCAGACCTTAAGCGCACGCAATATTGTGGTGGCGACCGGGGCACGCCCCTTTGTGCCACCGATTCCAGGATTAGAGACGGTCGGTTACCTCACTTCAGACACCATTTGGGGCTTAAAAACACAGCCCAAACGCTTGCTTGTTTTAGGCGGTGGCCCTATTGGCTGCGAGTTAACACAATGTTTTGCACGCTTGGGCAGCCAAGTCACCCAAGTCGAAATGGCCGCCCGCATTTTGATTCGAGAAGACGAGGACGTATCCAAACTCATTCAAGCACAATTCAGTGCGGATGGCATTCAAGTCTTAACTGAGCACAAAGCCCTTAGCTGCAAACAAACTCAGGAAAACAAAATCCTCGTGTGCGAACACCAAGGTCAAACAGTGGAAATCCCCTTCGATGAAGTCTTGGTTGCTGTCGGGCGCACCGCGAATACCCAAGGTTTTGGGTTAGAGGCACTCGGCGTCAAGCTTCGCCCTCAAGGCACCATCGCCGGTAATGATTTTCTCCAAACCAATGTTCCCAGTATTTATGTCTGTGGGGATGTCACCGGCCCGTATCAATTCACTCACACCGCCGCCCATCAAGCCTGGTATGCTTCGGTCAATGCACTATTGGGTGGTTTTAAGCGCTTTAAAGTCGACTATTCTGTGATTCCTTGGTCAACCTTTACGGATCCAGAAGTGGCTCGCGTTGGCCTCAATGAGCAAGAAGCAAAACAACAAGGCATTCCCTATGAAGTCTCTTTCTATGGCATTGATGATTTAGACCGGGCCATTGCTGACAGTGATGATCATGGTTTTGTCAAAGTCCTCACGGTGCCTAAAAAGGATAAAATTTTGGGCGTTACTCTGGTGGGGGAACATGCCGGAGATTTAATCGCCGAATTTGTACTTGCAATGAAGCACAAGATTGGTCTGAATAAGATCCTCGGCACCATTCATATTTACCCCACACTGGCCGAATCCAATAAATATGTCGCCGGGGTCTGGAAACGAAACCACCAACCAAAAAAACTGCTGCAATGGGCCGAACGCTTCCATACTTGGCGGCGAGGCTGAAGGCTAAAGTTTGATGTGCTTGGGCCGCCACACTAAACATCGCCCAAGACAGATAGGTTGCGCCTGCATGACCCACTCCATCCTCATCAAAGAACTTGCACTCCGAAATTTTGGCCTATTGTATCTAGATCTTAGCCACTGGCAGTCTTATATGATCTCTCAATATGGCCAAGCTTCCAACGCCGTCACCGCTGTGCAATTGGTCAAACAACAACTCACCACCCTGGCGGAAACTTACGGTGGAAGCTGTTACCGCTCCACCGACAACATTCAATTTTATGTCGTGTTAAAATCCACCCAGCGTGACTTTGCTAACGATGCTGCGGCTTTTTTCAACCAAGCCATTGATGCCACCCAACTCATCGAAAAAGACAACCAGTCTTTATTAAAAAAACATGGCGTCATTATGCATGCAGGCGGTTGTCATTTTGATGAAGTGATTGGGGTTAGAAAGATTTGGACACATCCAAAACGGGCACAATTTTTATCCAATCTACACGCCGCGTGTGTGGCCAATTCTGTGTTTTTAACCGACCTGCCCATCGAAGATAGCGCATTCTATTTAATGGCTTCAGAACAAATGACCATTCGTTATCGGCATTTGGTGCAAGAACGCATTGTCGCTTTGTTAGAATCCCTGCCCCTTTATCAACAATGGCTGCAAACGGTGCATATTGAGCCCGATATTTTGCCCAACGTTTTTGACTATCACCGCATTAATTCTCCCGACCCCATTGAACAAACGGCTTTACTTTTAGAGTCAATTTGCCAAGACCGCGCCACCAAATCTTCCGCTGACCCTTATTATTCTAAGTTACTCTTACAAGGTTAAGGGCAAAAAATAGCCCGGTAACCCAGAGCCCTTTACCAAACATACCGGTCATCTAACACCGGCCAATATTCCCCCGCATACCAGCGGGATTGAAAGTCACTAAAATGACCCGAACCAACATGCCCCGATTGCCCAATGGGTAAACTCCAGGCACTATTGTTGATATTTTTAAGATCCCAAACCAAACGCACAGAAGGCCCAAATTTAGACGATTCCGCTCGAACAACCCAGCGATTGCCCACTTGGTTTTTAGCCGGCACTTCGAACAATTTCCCTAACACAGGCACTTGATGCACAAACGGATGTTGCGCTTGCCAACGATTTTGCTTTTGATACCCCTCGCTAAAATCGTGTTTCTGTATTTGAGCCATAATTTCCCTGGACAAGATTTTAGGCTCAAGCCCAAACACATGTAATCCTTCCGCTTCATTCAACGTGGTCAACAATAACGCATTGCCCACACGCCAAGCATAAGGCGTATTGCGTTTATCCGTGGGCAAAAATGCAACACGGGCACGCTCTAGTAAACGCTGCAACACAGACTCTGCGACAAACTGTGCTTGCGCAAACGTCACCGGGTCGGCTTGGGCATCCCCTCCCCATGCTTGCCAGCGTGCCAGCAGCAAACGTTCGGCATCATTCTTGGCGGTCACCTGCTCAGCCAACCACGCCAATACTCGGCGATGAAATCGACTCACCGTATCCAATTGTAATTGCTGCATATCTTCGCGCTGGAAAGGTTTTGTCTGCGATAACACCGCACCAATCCGATCCACACGCTCATCCCCTGCATACCCATGCATAAAAGGCTCGTCCCAAACGCGCTGATTGGCAGTCGCCAACCAATACCGTTCAGACCCCACCGGGGCCCAAATACGCACACGATCCTCGCCTTGTTGCACACCCAGCCAATCGAAACGCGCGCCCATTTGTGGTTGATTGCCGGTGACTTTGCGTAAAATGCCAACACCGGCTGGCCGATAGCCAATATTGCCAGCCCGATCCATCATCATGATGTGTTGCGCAGGCACTTTGATGTGATCCAAGGCGCGATTGAAAGACGGCCAGTCCGTTGCGCGCGTAAGCTCAAAAGTCGGGATATTTAACATGCCCGGTTTCAGCGGCAACCAAGCACGGCTAAAGTAAGCCTCCCCCAAATATTGACGTTGGCGCAAAGGCCCACGATGCGTGAACCACGTTTCCCGGATGTCATCGGCTTGGCCTTTGACCGCAATCGCCACTTGGCGTTTGTCAATCGCCCGCCAAACGTGTTGCCCTTGCTCATCCGTATCTTGATAATGCGTTTTTTCTGCATTTAACACTTCTTCAAATAAATCGTCGACATCTTCATGTGTGTTTGTAAATGCCCAAGCGATGGACTGATTCATGCCCAAAACAATGTCCGGTATCCCTGGTATTGTCACCCCAACATGCCAGTCGTCCGGCCCTTTTCGAAGGCGGATTGCATACCAAATGTTGGGCACAGAAATAGACAAATGCGGATCATTCGCCAGGAAATATTGCGCTTGACCACGCCAAGCCCATTCATTACTCCCGACCGTATAAGGGCTGATATTTACACGGGATGTGGCTTGCGTATCCAATGGTTTTTGGGTGGAAGGAATCCATTCAGATTTTGGCGGCAAAAGCGTTTTTGAGGCTTGCCCAAAGTAGGGTTTGTTCCACGGGTGTTCAGTGGGAAAAAGGTAAGCTTGCCATGCCGGTGTTAAATGCGCCCGCCAGACTGACTGCAACGCTTCCAAGTGATCCATGCGCGTTAACGTCTCGGCCATTTCTAGCACAATCAACAACGAATCTTTGGCTTCCCATGGGGTTGGCGTCACCCCCAGTAAATCGTACTCAATGCCCCAACGATGCGGATACGCTTGAATGAATCGATTGACCCCGCGTGTATAGGCATCCAGATAGGTTTTGTGTAATTTGGGCAAAGCCGCATAAGCGGCTTCAGCAACCCCCACCCAATCTTCGTCATGCCGCCGCCGATCCGATGGTAAAGCCGCTGCACCAAACCATTGGCTCAAGCGCCCTGAGGCTTTACGCCGCATCAAATCCATTTGCCACAAGCGCTCTGCGGCCACCACAAACCCTTGCGCCTCATACAGTGCTGGCCAATTATCTGCCTGCACCGTCGCAATGGCGGTGGCGTCAAACACAATCTCCGCCCCCGAATACTGCTGCCATTCCTCCGGCTGCAAGCCTTGTCGATAAAACCAACCCGCCAACAAAGAGAGCGCCAACAAACCCAAGCCTAAAGCACAAGCAATCCCTCTAAGTATCACCACGATCTCCTTCACGCCGCTCTAAATCACCAATCAGAAATTCGCCGACCCCATTATCCGAGTCAAACAGCAACGCCAGTTGCGCATGCGTGCCTTTTGGCAATTTTGCCGCTATTTCAAAGACTTTCACAAGCCGCAACAATTCCTCGATAAACTCCACTCGGTTCGCACAACAGTCCGAGCAAGCCACCAAATGCAAAGCCAACATTTTCCACGCGTCTTGATCAGAAATATCGCCTTGATCCAACTCAAAATCTGGATTGTGCTTTGCGATAAAAGCATCAATCGCCATTTGCCACGCAATCGGACGCATAGAAACTCCCTCTGTCATACTGGTGAGGCCTAGAAGTTTATCGACTAAGACTTCATTAAATTTCTTAACACATAATGCAAAATACCACCTTGACGATAGTATTCCAGCTCATTTAACGTATCAATTCGGCACAACAAATCCAAGGTTTCTTGTTCGCCGTTCGTCCGGGTGATCGTACAGGCCATGTTACCTAACGGTTTTAACTCTGCAATACCCGTGATATCAAAGGTTTCTGACCCATCCAAACGCAAACTTTCCCGGCTGACACCCGCTGGAAACTGTAACGGCAATACACCCATACCGACCAAATTGGAACGATGAATGCGCTCAAAACTTTCCACAATCACCGCTTTAACGCCCAACAAGCGAGTGCCTTTGGCCGCCCAATCACGCGACGAGCCAGTTCCATATTCTTTCCCGGCGACAATCACCAATGGCACGCCATCCGCTTGGTATCGCATGGCCGCATCGTAGATGGAAGATTCATCACCACTCAGCATATGTTTTGTGACCCCACCGCTGGTCTCCGGCGTCATTAAATTTTGCAAACGGATATTCGCAAAGGTGCCGCGCATCATCACTTCGTGATTACCTCGACGCGACCCAAACGAGTTAAAATCTTTGACCGCAACTCCATTGGCTTTCAGGTACTGCCCGGCAGGGCCGTCTACTTTAATCGCACCAGCGGGAGAAATGTGGTCTGTGGTCACCGAATCCCCAAGCAGTGCGAGCAACCTAGCGGCATGAATGTCGCTTGGGGCTTCAACCGTTGTGCTCATATTGGCGAAGTAAGGCGGGTTCTGAATATACGTACTGGTATCATCCCAGGCAAACGTTTGACTGTTGGTCGCTTGAATTTTTTGCCACGCTTCTGGGCCTAACGCCACATCGGCGTAACGTGATTTAAACATCGCCGGGGTTAAGTGCTGAGTCACCGCTGCTTGCACCTCGGCATTACTCGGCCACAAATCTTTCAAATAAACCGGGTTACCATCCTGATCCTGGCCCAGCGCTTCTGTGCTAATGTCCACATTCAGAGAACCGGCAATGGCATAAGCGACCACCAGCGGTGGCGAGGCCAAGTAATTAGCCCGAACATGGGGGCTAATACGCCCTTCAAAATTGCGATTGCCTGACAGCACTGCCGTTGCCACCAAGTCCTGCTGCTCAATCACCTCGGCAATGGGGGCACTTAATGGGCCGGAATTGCCAATACACGTTGTACAGCCATAACCCACCACGTTAAAACCCAGTTGATCCAAATAAGCCTGTAAACCTGCGGACACCAAGTATTCACTCACCACTTGAGAGCCTGGTGCCAAAGATGTTTTGACCCAAGGCTTAACGCTCAGGCCTTTTTCCACCGCTTTTTTCGCGACCAAACCCGCCGCTAACATCACTGATGGGTTGGACGTATTGGTACAACTGGTGATGGCAGCAATCACCACATCCCCATGACCCAATGTATAATTTTCACCTTGCACAGGGTACTGCGTGTCTACCGTTGAGCTGTCGTCCCCCGTTAATATTGGCAAATCTTTGGCGAAGGTTGGTTTCGCTGCGGTCAACAAGATCCGATCCTGGGGTCGCTTCGGGCCAGAGATATTGGCTCGCACGGTCGAAATATCCAACGTCAACACAACCGAATAATCCGCCTCGTGCCCTGGGTTATTCCACAAACCTTGCGCTTTCGCATAC
>Ga0256847_1001700_pt1 | contig 10716 bp, 9 predicted proteins | sample TeddybearmetaG_FD_189099 | JGI IMG/M metagenome (GOLD analysis project Ga0256847, IMG submission 189099) | Hydrothermal vent microbial communities from East Pacific Rise, Pacific Ocean - Teddybear | ecosystem: Environmental > Aquatic > Marine > Hydrothermal vents | place: Pacific Ocean: East... | reverse complement strand
TTTTTTACTGGCGCACAAGGTATTTGTACCAGGCTGGCCATTTTGGTCATATCTGAAAGCAGGTTTGATGCATTGCCAAGTAACGCTCGTGTATCTTGTTCAGGATTGAGATTTTTCTGCACATGATTAATCACTTCAGATTTAAGCGTTCTTACTTTGATCAACTGATCAACGAAAATTCTTAAACCCTGAGTGGTGGGAATGCGGCCTGCGGAGGTGTGTGGGGAAAGTACCAGACCTTGCCGCTCCAGATCAGCCATAACATTTCTAACAGTGGCTGGACTAACGGACAGATGAGAAGAGCGCAACAATGCCTTTGAGCCTATCGGAGTACCTTGTTTAACATAGGACTCTATAAGCGATTTCATTAAGATTAGATCACGTTCTTTCATAGGCAAAGAGTTTTAGACTTTATTGTCCCCAATTATTCCGTAAACCCAATCGTTCTGAGTAAGCATGTTTCCACATGTTGCTGTTGGAATGGGTATATAATTGGGATGGAACTAGTAAAAACAAGTACGAGTAATAAACATGCCCCACAGTAAAGCATTTGACAAAATTGGATTGGTAGGAAAACCGGGAAGTCAGGCGGCTCAAGAGTCTATCGACGCTTTATGCCAGTTAATTGACAAACTAGGCCTAGAAGTGTTTTTACCTGAGTCAAAAGATTTTGATTTTCCTAGCGGCAACGCGCAAAAACTCCCCATCAGTAAAATTGGGGAAGCGTGTGATCTGGTCATTGTGGTGGGTGGCGATGGAAGTATGCTTAAAACCGCTCGTGATCTTGTTGATAGTCGAGTTCCTTTATTAGGAATTAATCGCGGACATTTGGGGTTTTTGACCGACATTAGACCATCGGAAGTTGAGAGCCGTGTTCCACCAATATTAGAAGGTCAATATTCACTAGAAAACCGCTTCTTGTTACATGCTGAAGTATTCAGAAAGGAAGAATCGATTGGCATGTCAAATGCGGTCAATGATGTGGTTCTTTATCCGGGTGAAATAGCTCGGATGATCCAATTTGAACTCTATATGGATCGACAATTTGTTTACAGTCAACGCTCCGATGGGCTTATAGTATCGACGCCAACTGGTTCTACCGCTTATTCGCTATCGGGTGGCGGGCCTATTCTCGCACCTCAAACCGACACAATAGTTTTAGTTCCCATGTGTCCACACACGTTGACTAGTCGACCTATCGCGGTTAATAAGCAAAAAGTGATTGATATTGTTATTTCAGAAAAAAATCCCCACAGCCCTAAACTGAGTTGCGATGGACAGGTGATTATTTCCTTGCAGCCGGGCGATAGAATACAGATTAAACAATACTCGGTAGAAATGAGGCTCGTCCACCCGCTTGATTATGATTATTTTGAAGTGTTGCGATCCAAGCTCGGTTGGGGGCAAAAGCTCTAAAGGCTTGATCGATATTAACGTCATTCCTGTGGTGTTTTTAGCTGGAATCAGTCAATGATTAGTGTAGATTCCGGCTACAAAACTGCCGGAATGACGGTTGTTTTAAAATTGGGAGTGTTTTGCCGAAAGGACACTTATTCAGAACTGAGATTATTAACTCACTCTTTTTCTTCCCCGAGTAAAAAAGAATAATTGTCCTCAAGATACTGATCGGTAAGCTCTGTTTGTTGATAAAAAGCCAAGTGTCCGCCATTTGGATACCACTTTTGACGAATATTGGTGTATTCGTCGCCCATCGCCCGTACCAAGTCTGCATGAATAACTTGTTCTTGTTCACCGTGTAAGGTTAACACTGGAATATTTAGTGCAACGATTTGCTTCCTCACATCAAAAGACCCTAGGGATTGCAGGTTTATTTGGCTAGCGGTTGGATCGCTGTATCGGCGGTTAATAATATTGATAATCTCGTCCGCTGTTTGATTATTCTCAAAATAATCATAGCTTTTCTGGCGTTTAAATAGCTTGAACCCGTCTTGCATGTATTCGTCTAAAGCAGTAGCCAATAGCTTTGCAGCTTCTGCAGGCAAATACTTGGGGCCGACATGAGTGGGATTAGCATCTAAACTGCCACACATAACCAAGCTAGCCGCCTGAATTTGATACTTTGCCACATAGCCTGCTTGAATCATACCGCCTAACGAATGGCCACACAAAATGGCGGAGTCTATTTGATAGTGGCTAAGCACTTGGGCGTTTAAGTCGATTAAATCGGTGAAACAGTAGTCTTCATTGTCGTAGGCTGAGTCCCCGTGGCCCGGCAAATCATAAGATAAGGTTGTATGATCTCTATCGGCAAAAAACTTAAGCAAGCCTCTGCCACAGGTTTTGTTTTGGCTGTTGCCATGTAAAAACACCACGGGAGGTCTGTCCTTAGAGCGAGTTGTAGAATCGATCGACAAGCTAGAAAGATCAAATATTGGTTTTGCAGCATGGGGTTCAATGGTTCGCATTAGTTGTGTGCATCAAATGTAAACAATAGACTGAACCGTAGAATATTTCAGATGAGGTAAAAAGGGAATATTTTTGTTACTATTCTGAGGAAGAACTTTTTTACTCTATTCAAAGTGAGGCTTAAATAATGAACATGTTTATTCAGAAAATTGTAGCTGGGTTCGCGTTGGCCCTATGCGCCGCGTCTGTACTGGCGCAAGAGACCAAGGATAAGCCTGACTTTGAAGTGACAGAAGTATCAAAAGGCATCTATATGTTGTTAAGCGGTGGCGGAAACGTAGGACTTTCGATTGGTGAAGACGGCGTTGTCATGATAGATGATTCGATGCCTCCTTTTCTAGATAAACTGACTCGTACAATAAAATCGATTTCTGATAAACCGATAGACTTCCTAATTAATACCCACGTTCATCGAGATCATACCGAGAACAACAAACATTTTGGAGAGCGGGGAATTCGAATTGTAGCTCATGAAAACCTGAGGACTTCAATGCTAACAAAGGGGTTAAAATTATTTAATAAAGAGGGCCCAATGCCAAAGGCTGCTCTGCCGGTAATTACCTTTTCTCACGCTATGAGTTTTCATTTGAACGGCGAAGATGCTCGCGTTTTTCATGTAAAAAATGCCCATACCGATGGTGATGCGGTCATTCATTTTCAAAACTCCAATGTAATCCATTCAGGGGATACTTTCTTTAACGGATTATTTCCTTATATCGATTTAGCTAACGGTGGAAACATTGATGGTTATATCGCTGCGCAACAAAAAATCATTGACATAAGCGATGACCAAACTAAGATCATTCCGGGCCACGGGCCACTTGGCAATAAAAAACAACTGCAGGCCGCACGTGATATGCTCATAGATTCTAAGAATATTATTTCAATGCTCATAAAAGCTGGGGAGTCAGAAGATCAAGTTGTCAAAGCGAATCCACTTCAGAAATATCACGAAAATTGGAATTGGGGTTTTATTTCAACCGAGCGGATGACTCGACAGGTATATAAAAGTTTAGCCAAATAAATCCTAAACACTTTCTGGCAATTTGCCTAAAAACGCAGATGGTACTTAATGTCAAACAAATGCATTAAATGTAATAGAGAAATTGAAAAGCCACAAAAAACGTGCCTTGTTTGCGGCTCATCACAAAACTATTTTTCTCACTACTTTGCCACAGCGGTTGTTTTTCTAGTTTTATTGGGCGGGTTAGCTGCAGCTGGTTACTGGTATGAAAATAGACCAGAGAAAACAGCTGAGTTACAGCGCTTGCGGAACGTTGAGGTGAAGGCAAGAATATCGTCGGCTGAAGTTGATAACTTAACCAAGAAAAATTTACTTTTGAGTGCGAAGATTCAAGAAGCGCAGACGCAAATAAAAACGGCGAATGAGAGTGCATCTTTAAATAATCAATCAGGGGTCGAAACAAACAAGCAGCTCAAAAAACAAAAAGCGAGAGCCGCTAAAGCCGAAAAAAGAGCTTCCTGGTTGAGTAAACAAAATAATGATTTTAAGACTGAAATACGCTCTCTCAATGAGCAAATTTCTGCGCTGCAGGCGGCGCCAGATCCTCTACCAGAAGATTTAATTACCGCTTTGCAACCTAATGCAAACGAGCCAGTACCTGATCAAGAAAAGACCGAACAAGAACAGCCGGTAGAAGTTGCTACTGACACTGGCAAAAACTAGACTAAGCTTTTTTATAGTGAGCTTCCGCTGCAAGAATGGAAGGTTGCAGTATCTCCAAGGCCGTTTTATCGCACTGAGGTAATTCTGCGCTAGAATGTCCAATCGCGGTTACGCGATCGCTCCACTTTATAATACCGGCACCGCAGGTTAAGCCCGCGCCAAAGGTCGCAGTCAACAAGGTCATTCCCGCTTTGATTCGACCCTTCTCTAATGCGTCACAAAGTGCCAGCGGAATTGTACCAGCAGAAGTGTTGGCGTATTGGTCGACGCATATTACCACCTTATCCAAATCGAATTTCATTCGTTTAGCAAGGGTTTCAATGATGCGTTTGTTCGCTTGGTGTGGAACGAATAAATCGATTTTGTCTTGTTGCATTTTGTTTCTTTCAAGCAACTCAACACATACCTCATGCATTCCTCTTACTGCATTTTTGAATATTTCTTGTCCTTCAAAAACTAAGGAGGAATAAAATGTTTTGAACAACTCGTGTGGCATATCCATACCAAAATCAGGCAAAGAAAGCATCTCCCTAGTATTAGGCACTAAGCTAAGTTTTGCATCAATTAATCCGAGTTTGTCTTCCGTTGCGCGTAATACAACAGCGCCGCCACCATCGCCGAAAAGCACTGCCGAATCTCTTTTCCCCCAATCCATCAATCGAGAGGTTTTTTCCATGCCGACAATTACTGCGGTCTTGATGGAACCGGCTTTGATCATATCGGTGCCGACATTTAACGCGTAAAGAAAACTGGTGCAAGCGGAATTAATATCAAACCCTGCCGCGTTACAAGCACCGACTTGGTTGACTACTTTGCTCGCACTGTTAGGAACCATTTCATCGGGGGTATTAGTGCCTAGAATAATTAAATCAATTTCACTGGCTTCGATACCGGCACATGCAATTGCCCTCTCTGTTGCCACGCGCGCCATTTCCGAACAAGGAACATGACTTATATGACGTTGTTTTATTCCAGTACGAGAATAAATCCATTCATCAGAGGTATCCATAAACTGGCAAATGTCATCGTTAGTTAAAATAGCAGGTGGCGCACACTTTCCCCAACCAATTATTTCGGCATACATAGATTATTTCCATTGGATATTTTTGTTATTTTATTTGAACAGCAATCCATTATTAGTATTTGATACATACATTCTTTGGCTCGGTAAAAAATCGCATGGCTTCTAGGCCTCCTTCGCGACCCATTCCCGACGACTTCATTCCACCAAATGGTGTTCTTAAATCTCTGAGTAACCAAGTGTTAATCCAAACGATACCAAAATCTAACTGGCTCGATAATCGATGACAACGTGAAATATCGCTGCTCCAAATAGATGTTGCTAATCCGTATTCTGTTCCATTGGCCTTTAATAATACCTCTTTCTCACTATCAAAAGGTTGAATAGTGCATACCGGGCCGAAAATTTCCTCTTGATTAACTCTGCAATCGGAAGAGAGTCCCTCAATGACGGTTGGCTCAATAAAATATCCGTTCGCACATCGACCCTCTATGGTTATTTTGTTTCCGCCGGTTAAAATACTGCCACCTTCCTCTTTGGCCAACTCTATGTAGGAATAAACCTTGTCCCTGTGTTGCTCTGAAACTAACGCGCCATGTTGTGTTGTTTCATCGAGTGGATCACCAATTTTCAGTTGTTCTATTGTTTTAACAAATTTGTTTTTGAATTCTTCGTAAATCGATTGTTCAATATAAATCCGTGAGCCACATAGACAAATTTGACCTTGATTAGAGAACGCCGCACGAGCCACTTCACTGACTACTTTTTCAAGATCAGATTTTGAATTGCAGGAATCAGCGAATACTAATGTTGGGTTTTTACCACCCAATTCGAGTGAAAACTTTTTTAACATTGGCGCGATTGTCGATGCAATCGCACGTCCGGTGGCACTGCCTCCGGTAAAACTAATTGCTTTAATTTTTTGGTGTGCAACTAGTGGCGCGCCAATTGAAGGGCCGCTACCATGCAGGATGTTAATGACACCTTTTGGAATACCAACTTCTATACAGAGTCGAGAAAAAATATAGGCTGTCATCGGGGTGACTTCTGACGGCTTTGCAATAACACAATTCCCACTAGCCAGTGCAGGAGCAATTTTCCAAGTAAATAAATAGAGCGGTAAATTCCATGGCGAAATACAACCAACAATTCCGATAGGCTGACGCAAAGTATAGTTCACACCCACGGCGCCCATATCATGACATTCACTAGAAAACTGTGTCGCAGCACTGGCGAAAAAACGAATGTTGGCTGCGCTGCGATAACTATCTACGGCTCTGGCGAAAGCGATAGGCTTGCCGTTATCAATCGCCTCGGCTTTAGCTAGCTCGTCCGATGCAGCTTCAATCGCGTCCGCAAGTTTCATAAGAAGTGTCGAGCGTTGCTCACTAGGCAACTCTGCCCAAGATTGTTGTGCTTGCTCTGCTGCATTAACGGCCAATTCTAAATCAGAAATATCAGATTCTGGAATGAGGGAATAGACTTTTCCAGTCGCAGGTTCGAAGTTATCGAGGTAATGATTGTTGACGGGGGCTGCTAGTTCACCGTTGATATAATTCTGAATTTTTTGCATTTTTTGTCAACCCTTTAAAGATAAAAGATTTTTTCACGCTTGATATGCTCCTGCATAAGTACATCCTTGTACAAAATCACGGAGGAATTGGAGGTAGATAGTTTTTCTCTATAAACAACTAGTCCTTCCACCATCCACGGGCAAACTAACGCCGGTAATATATCCTGCTGAAGGAGACGCTAAAAAGGCACACGCGTTGGCAAACTCTTCTGCTTCACCAAATCGCCGCATAGGAATGATAGACTTTTCTTCGGCTTCCATTTCCTCGATGCTCACACCTTTTTTTGCCGCTTTATTTTTGATTATCGCTTCAAGTCGAACCGTGTTTGTTGCTCCCGGCAGAACATTGTTAACGGTTATGCCGAAAGGACCTAGTTCATTCGCAATCGTTTTAGCCCAACTGGCAACCGCACCACGCACCGTGTTCGACACGCCTAGATTTGGTAGAGGCTGTTTAACACTGGTAGAAATCACGTTGATTATTCGTCCGAAACCGGCTTGCTTCATTCCTTCAATCAGTCGCTGCGCAATTTGATGATTATTGATAAGATGCTGATTAAATGCGGCTATAAAATCAGAACTGTTAGCGGTGTTTGCCGGACCGGGAGCGGGCCCACCGGTATTATTGATCAGTATGTGAAACGTTGGAACAACGGTCAGGTGTTCTTCTAAAGCTCGGACGACAATATCAGGCTCACTAAAATCTGCACAAATGGCGAAATGTTCCTGTGTTCCATTGTTGGCTAACTCGTCTCTAACATCATTGAGTTTTTCCAAGTTGCGCGCAAACAAAGTGACATTCGCGCCCATTTGTGCAAGCTGGATAGCGATTGCTTTTCCCATTCCTTGTGAACTACCACAAACCAATGCATTTTTGTTTTCTAGATTCAGATTCATCATATTTTAAGCCGTTTGTTTTAAAACCAGTTTTCCTTCATGTTTATACAAGTATCATCTAATGAATTCAATAAGTTCGCCTGATGATAGAGTTTTGGCAGTTCCCATTTTATAAAATATTGAGCCGCCTGAAGCTTACCTTGATAGAAAGAAGTTTCATCTACCGAAAGCTCTTTACCCAATGCTGTTTCTGCGACAATAGACTGTCGCAGCCACATCCAACTAAACACTAGTTTTCCCATCATATCTAAATAACAGGTTGCGTTAGCGAGCGTTTTGTCGGCTCCGGTTTTTGCCATCGAAACGCCGAGATGTCGAGTAACTTTATTGCAACATTCAAGCGCTTTTGAAATAACCGCGGCAAATATTTTCGATCGCTGTAGATTCATGCTTGTTTCGATATCTTGACTAATTGCATTAGCTAGCAAGCTTAGTCCTTTGCTCGAGTTTATCCAAACCTTCCTACCCAAGAGATCAAGTGCTTGAATACCGTTGGTGCCTTCGTGAATAGGGTTGAGTCTATTGTCTCTGTAGCACTGTTCAACCGGATATTCATGGGTATAACCGGAACCACCCAACACTTGGATAGCTAAATCATTTGCCTTAAGTCCATAGTCCGAACAACAAGCTTTAACGATAGGCATTAACAAATCTAGAAGCAATGCTGCGTTTTCACTCTCTTCCCCAGCAAGGTTTTCGGCCTGATCAACTAATGTTCCTGAGTAAAAACACAAACAAACACCCCCTTCGACGTAAGATTTTTGCGCCAATAACATTCTCTTAACGTCGGCGTGTTCAATGATATTAACTTGAGGGCTGAGAGGATTTTTTTCAGCAGGGAGGCGACCCTGAGATCTCTCTTTTGCGTAAGCCAGCGATGCTAAGTAGCCGCGATAACCAATCATAGCTGCGCCAAATCCAACCCAGAGTCTCGCTTCGTTCATCATCTGGAACATATATTTCAAACCATGATGTTGTTGCCCAACTAAATAACCAACACAATCATCATTTTCTCCAAAACTCAACGCAGTGGAAGTCGTTCCACGATAACCCATTTTATGAAAAAGACCTGCCAGATTGACATCGTTTGCTTCGAACGGCTCACCGTTTTCATCGAGACGAAATTTAGGAACAATAAATAGAGAAATGCCTTTAACACCTGCAGGCGCATCCTTTATTTTTGCCAAAACCATGTGAACAATATTGTTGGTCAGTTGGTGATCACCGCCGGATATAAATATTTTTTGTCCCTTAATGTTATAACTTCCATCCGCTCGATGAATAGCTTGTGTGGTTATGTCGGATAATGACGATCCAGCAGAAGGTTCTGTGAGCGCCATGGTTCCTGAAAACTCACCGGTTAACATCTTAGTTAAGAAAAACTTTTTCTGATTGTCATTCCCGAATGTTCGAATGAGATTAGCTGCTCCGCCGGTTAGAAATCCATAACCCGTTGTGGAGGGATTCGCTGAAGTGAAATAAGCGGCGGCAGCCAGTGAAATGGTAAAGGGAAGCTGCATACCACCGAGTTCAAACTCCATGCTTGCCGAAATAAAACCAGCTTCACGGTAGGCATCATAAGCTTGTTTAACCTCGGCAATCATTTCGACTTTACCGTCGAGAAATTTAGGCTCATTTTGATCCGCTTTATGATTGTGAGGTAAGAAATATTTTTCTGCTATTTTTTCGGCAGTTTCGATAACTGCATCAAAAGTATGTTTGGAATGGTCAGAAAATTTTTCTATTTCGGTTAGCTTATCTGTTGAAAGAACTTCGTAAAGTTGAAAAGCTAAATCTCGATTATTGACTAATTGATCCATGGACTATTCCTACGAATTTCTACTGCTCTCAAAGTTTGATATTTGCTTCTTAATACCATCAACATCTAACTCGCATAATTTTAACAACTCACTCGGATCACCATGTTCGATAAATTTGTCTCCAAGGCCAAGATGCTTAATAGAAATTTGGATGTTTTGCTCAGCCAAAAATTCACTAACAGCACTTCCGGCCCCACCCGCAATGACATTTTCTTCCAGTGTAATAAAACATGAATGGGTTTGACTTAACTCTTTAATAAGCTCCTTGTCCAACGGTTTTACAAAACGCATATCCGCTACCGTTGCATCAATTTCTTCAGCGACGATGAGCGCATTATTAACAAGACTACCAAAGGCCAATAGAGCAGTGCCTTTACCTTCACGCCTGATTCGTCCCTTACCTATTTCAATAGTTTCTAGCGACTCGCCAGCATCTATTCCCGTTCCGCATCCCCTCGGATAGCGGACTGCTGCACTACCATTGAATTTAAAACCGGTGGTTAACATTTTGCGACATTCACTTTCGTCACTCGGAGCCATAATCATGAGATTAGGAATACATCGAAGAAAACTTATATCAAAACTGCCGTGATGAGTCGCTCCATCGCCACCCACCAGACCACTACGATCAATCGCAAAGAGAACATCAAGATTTTGTAAAACCACATCATGTATTAATTGGTCATAGCCTCGTTGTAGAAAGGTACTATATATGGCGCAAACAGGTTTTAGTCCCTCACAAGCCATCCCAGCGGCAATAGTTACTGCATGTTGTTCCGCAATTCCTACATCGAAATAACGTTCCTTGTATTGTTTAGAAAAGGCGATTAAATCCGATCCCTCTCGCATCGCGGGAGTAATTGCCATTAATGTTTCGTCTTTCTCGGCCATGTCACAAAGCCATTTTCCGAAAACATTGGAGTAGGTGATTTTCTTTTTACTAGCCGGAAGGCGCGTTTCTTTTGGATCAAAAACTGGTACGGCGTGATAAGCAATGGGATCTTCTTCGGCTGGGCTAAAGCCCTTTCCTTTTTGTGTGACCACATGAAGAATTTGCGGGCCGGTCAATCGTTTAATATTACCAATCATGGTTAATAACACGTCCAAATCGTGACCATCTATTGGTCCTATGTAATTAAAACCTAACTCTTCAAACAACGTTCCAGGCATTACCATTCCTTTAAGATGTTCTTCCACTCTGTGTGCCCAACGGGAGATTTTAGGCATGTTTTGTAGCGCTTTTTTTCCGCTTTCTTTAAAACCTGAATAAAATTTTCCGGACAATATTTTT
>Ga0256847_1001699_pt1 | contig 10730 bp, 9 predicted proteins | sample TeddybearmetaG_FD_189099 | JGI IMG/M metagenome (GOLD analysis project Ga0256847, IMG submission 189099) | Hydrothermal vent microbial communities from East Pacific Rise, Pacific Ocean - Teddybear | ecosystem: Environmental > Aquatic > Marine > Hydrothermal vents | place: Pacific Ocean: East... | reverse complement strand
CATTCCACCTGGATTAATCCAACTGTAAGCAGACAGATTTCGACATTTATATCGAGATCTGCCTGTACTATTTACGCTAAAACGCCTGAGCTTAATCTTGACTCGAAGCAGTTTACTAACAAATCGACTATTCTCCTGTTAGTACTTTCGCCACTGCGGAATGCCATTCGCTCAGCAAAACATCACGTTGTGCAGAGTCCATTTCATCCTGAAATTCACACTCAGCCTTCCATTTTTTGGAGATACTGTCGATTGATTCGTAAAACCCTACCTGTAACCCGGCCAGATATGCCACACCAAGTGCAGTCGTTTCCGTTTCCATAGGCCGTTCTACAGTTAGACCTAAAATACCTGAAAGAAAACCACACAACCAATTGTTTTGCACCATGCCGCCATCGACACGAAGCCTGGTGGGTGTTATACCGTCACCCTTCATTGCATCAAGTAAATCTGCAGTTTGATAACACACCGATTCGATCGTAGCGCGCACCAGTTCGGCTCGGCCTGTATCACGTGTCATGCCAAAAATTGCCGCGCGTGCATCCGGATCCCAGTGAGGCGCACCCAGTCCTGTAAATGCAGGAACCAGATAAACCCCTGCATTAGATGTCAGGGACGATGCCATAGCTTCGGTTTCAGTCGCGGATTTAATTATTCCAATGCCATCACGCAACCATTGAACCGCAGCCCCAGCGATAAAAATTGAACCTTCAAGCGCAAAGGTTGTTACCCCGTTCAGACGATAAGCGACTGTGGTTAGCAGTTTGTTTTGTGATTTTATTGCCTCGCTGCCAGTATTTAACATCATGAAACAGCCAGTACCGTAGGTACTTTTGATCATGCCTGGTTGAAAACAGGCCTGTCCAATTAGCGCCGATTGTTGATCTCCCGCAACGCCAGAAATTGGAATCTCTATATCCAGCACTGATTTACTGGTCACTCCAAAATCACCCGAACTGTCACACACATCGGGTAATAGCGAAGTCGGTATCTCAAAGATGTCGAGAAGCTCCTGATCCCAGCGTTGGGTGTGGATGTTAAATAACATAGTGCGCGAAGCGTTTGTGGCGTCGGTAGCGTGCTTGCCTTCAGTCAGGCGCCAGATCAAAAAACTGTCGATAGTCCCAAATGCAAGTTCACCCCGTGAAGCGCGTTCTCGTGCACCTTCAACGTTGTTTAGAATCCAGTTCACCTTGGTAGCTGAAAAATACGGATCCAGCAGAAGCCCGGTTTTAGCAGTGACCAGAGACTCAAAACCCTGTTCTCTCAGAGAATCACAATAACGCGCGGTACGCCGGTCTTGCCAGACAATCGCGTTATAAATTGGCTTGCCCGTCGCCCGATTCCAAACCACCGTAGTTTCACGTTGATTGGTGATTCCGATTGCAGCAATTCGATGATTGTCCTGTTGTGCTTTATCTAGCGCTTTTCGTACTACGTTCAGCGTGGTTGACCAAATTTCTTCAGGATCATGCTCCACCCAGCCATCATTAGGAAAGTGCTGGGTGAACTCTTTTTGCGCAGTAAAACAGGCGTGGCCGTTTTGGTCGAACAACATCGCCCGCGAACTGGTTGTTCCCTGGTCAATGCTGAGTAGATATTGATTCATTTGAACCTCCAGAAATTAGGCATCGGTCATCAGAGCAACGATGACTTATCAGTTACCTGCCAGTGGTTTGTCCAGCCGATCATTATGGTCTTGATTTTCGAAGTACTCATCAAATTTTGCTTTTGCTTCATCACCAAAAAAATGTTCACAAGCCTCGTATAAACCCGCCGATTTTTTGAGTTCTTCGCGCGACATAAGCAACTCAATTTTAGAGCGCCGCCTGAGAAAATCCTCCAGTTTAACGATGAGTTCGTTTTCAACTAAATAGTCTATTTCACATCGTCGGATGCCACCAATCTCAATTAACGGATCAGTAAGCGTTGGATCTTTTTCAATGGCGTCGAGCATTGCATTCGCCTGCGCACCGTATCGTCTCCACAGGCGAATACTCAATTTTTCATTGGTATCTTTGGCGACTATGTTGTCAAGCCCCTGCTTTTTTGCACGCTGGAAATAAGCTTGCCGCTCAATGCTGCCCGGCTCACCGTACCATTTACCGATGGGCGCCGTCAGCCGCACCCCTAGTTCAGATACGCGTTCACAAACTTCATCGCCCACATTCAGACAATCGGTTAGTTTGCCGCCAAAAATACTGATGTGGCTAAGTTTTTCTGAAGTCTCAACTACATGCTTGCGAGATAATTGTAGAAAATCGGTTTCAGTATCCTGCCCTTTTTTGATGGCAAGTGGGCGAACACCACAGCGCTCAGCGATTACGTCATTTTTCGACAAAGGAACAGGCAAATTCAACCTGGCGTTAATATTCGACAATACAAAATCACGATCTTCATCAGTTACCTGGGTATATGGATTGTCGACGCGAGTATCAGTGGTGCCGATACAAGTACGGTGCGCCATCGGAATAGCAAAAAACAATCGTCCATCATCAGCAAAAAATGCGAGTACCCGGTTATGTTTGGAGAGACGTGGGACGATCAGATGAATACCTTTGGAAAACAAATGTTTATACTCGGTCTCGATGCCAACCAGTTTATTGTAACTATCAACAAAGGCACCGGTCGCATTGATCAATACCCTGGATCTGATGGTGAACTTTCTGCCACTTATCTGATCTCCTACCTCGGTAGTCCAGATTTCAGAATCATCACGTGAAGCACCAGCCGATTTCACATAGTTGGCCGCTACGCAATCCCTATCCATCGCGTTTCGAACAAAGTTAAATACAAATCTTGCATCGTTATCGTGTAAATAAGCATCAGAATATTCAATTCCACCTCTGCTAATTTTGGTATTTATTAGTGGTTCCTGTGCTTCAATTTGTGCCGCAGAAAGCAGTTTCGGCATTTGTGTTTTACCACGCCCGAACAACCAGTACATCCAGGTTCCTGCCAACATCAATAAAGGATGAAAACGAAACCCTTTAGAAATAGTGGTAAGAAATCGTATCTCCTTGACTGTTGAAGGGAAACTTCGCAGTAATTCATTTCTTGATTTGCATAGTCCCGCAACCAGACCGAATTCATAACTCTCCATGTACTTAATTCCGCCCCAAACCAGATTTGAAGACTGCTGACTGGTAAATCCTGCAAAATCACCAGCCTCAATTAATGCAACCCTGGCCCCACGAGCCGCAAGCGCTGCAGCCGAGACTGCACCGTTGATACCGCCACCGACGATGAGAACATCGAACTCGGTTGATTCCAGTTTTTTTATATTTTGATTGCGTAGATCCATATTTATGACTTATTTTTGGTCATTTCAAACTCGCTTAAAAACGAAAATAAACCAGCCGATCGCCAGTGCCAGCGCTCCCCAGAGTGGGGCGCCAAAAAAAGCCAACCATGCCAGATTAATAAAACCAGTCCCTAACCAGGAGATGAACAATCGATCACCCCGAGTGGTGTCGATACCAAACACACCACGTCGCGGATTTCCTCCCGGTGAGGCGCGTTCCCACAAACCCATCACGATGATGGATATTGCAATGGCAGCAAAAAATGCTGCTGAAGGCCAGGTCCAGGCCATCCAGGATAAATCCATCAGCAATCCTCCACGCTATCAAACTCGCCCGAGGGCAAAACCCCTGGCGATATAATTTCGAACAAAATAAATCACGAATGCGCCAGGTATTAGCGTCAGAGAACCGGCGGCAGCCAGTAGGCCAAGCTCGTATCCTGATGAACTCGCCGTTCGGGTCATAGTGGCGGCAATGGGTTTAGCGTCAATCGAGGTCAGAGTTTTCGCCAGTAGTAGTTCGACCCAGGAATACATGAAGCAGAAAAAAGCGGCGACGCCGATCCCGGCAACAATGGTAGGGATAAAAATACGGATGAAGAATCGCCAGAATGAATAGCCATCTAGGTAGGCTGTTTCGTCGAGCTCCCTTGGAATTCCAGACATGAATCCTTCCAAAATCCATACTGCAAGCGGAATATTGAACAGACAATGCGCCAGTGCAACCGCGAGGTGTGTATCAAATAATTCGAGCGCAGAATACAATTGAAAGAACGGCAAGGCGAACACTGCGGGTGGCGCCATACGATTGGTCAACAACCAGAAGAATAAATGTTTGTCTCCCAGAAAACGGTAACGCGAAAATGCATATGCTGCAGGCAGGGCAACTGAAATCGATATCACTGTGTTTAAAACCACGTAAATCAGCGAATTGATATAACCGTTGTACCAGGTTGGGTCAGTAAATATCTTGATATAATTTTCAAACGTAATTTTTTGTGGAAAGAATGAAAAGCCCCCGAGAATTTCATTGGTTGTTTTGAACGACATTGATAACAGGCCATAGATCGGCAGCATCAGGAACACGATATATAAAGTCGGGACAATCCATTTTTTGATGTTAAACATCTTACAAATCCTCGTTTCGCATCATGACGGTGTAAAACACCCAACAAATCAGCAACACCACCAGGAAGTAAATCAAAGACATGGCTGCAGCAGGTCCTAGATCGAACTGGCCCAGTGCAATCTTGACGAGGTCTATAGAGAGGAAAGTTGTCGTGTTACCTGGGCCACCACCAGTTAGTACAAAAGGTTCGGTATAAATCATGAAACTGTCCATAAAACGCAACAGAACAGCAATGGTCAATACCCGTTTCATTTTAGGCAACTGGATGTAGCGAAAAACCGCCCATTTGCTTGCACCGTCTATCCGGGCTGCCTGATAATAGGCATCCGGGATTGAACTTAACCCTGCATAACAGAGTAAAACAACAAGCGAAGTCCAATGCCAAACATCCATCAACACAGTTGTCATCCAGGCAGACACGGGTTGCCGAGTAAAGTTATAGTCAAATCCCATCGAGTTCAGGGTATAACCAAGTAAGCCGATGTCTGGCAATGCAAAAATATTCCACATTGCTCCGACCACATTCCAGGGGATCAATAACGGCAAGGCCATCAAAACCAGGCAGACCGATACCCAGGGACCTTTGCGCGGCATCGACAGTGCAACCGCTATTCCAAGTGGCACCTCAATAGCCAGTATCATGCCGGTGAATAACAATTGACGCTGCATCGCGCTGTGAAAGCGTTCCGAGCGCAGCACCTTTTCAAACCAGGTAAGGCCCTCCCAGAAAAACACATTGTCGCCAAAGGTCTCCTGTAATGAGTAATTCACCACCGTCATCAACGGGATAAAGGCATTAAACGCAACCAGCAATAACACGGGGGTTACCAGCCACCAGGCTTTTTGATTGGTTGTTTTAGCCATTGACTGTGGACCCCACTATCCAGTCATTACAGTAAAGATGCGTGTTATCAGGATCAAACTGGATTTTAGGGTTCTCAGAAGGTATCACCAGATCTTCATTCACCACCATTTTGATTTGATTTTTTTGATGTTTTACGGTCACTATTTGATAGCGACCCAGGTCTTCCACTTTTTCGATCTCAACCGGAATGCCCTGGTCTGAAAATTTGACAAATTCCGGCCGCACGCCAATTTCAAACTTACCGTCCAAACTGCGATTCACCGGATAACTTTTAGGCAGCAGATTGTTGCAGAAAACAGCCTGATCACTTTGTATTTCACAGGGCAAAATATTCATACCCGGCGAACCAATGAAATAACCGACAAATGTATGGTTTGGTTTACTAAATAAATCAATCGGTGTTCCAACCTGCACTATACTGCCGTCATGCATGACGACCACCTGATCGGCAAAGGTCAGTGCTTCAACCTGATCATGGGTGACATAAATCATGGTCACCCCAATTTGTTGATGAAGTTCTTTTAGCTTCGATCTGAGCTGCCATTTTAAATGAGGGTCGATGACGGTCAGCGGTTCGTCAAACAGAATTGCATTGACATCTGAACGCACTAAACCTCGTCCCAAAGAAATTTTCTGCTTACCATCTGCGGTCAGACCCGATGCGCGCTGGTTCAGTCGATCTCCAAGGTCCAGAATTTCCGCAATTTGTATTACTTTCTGTTTAACTAAAGGCTCTTTAATTCCTCTGTTTCGCAGAGGAAATGCCAGATTATCGAACACAGTCATGGTGTCGTAAACCACGGGAAACTGGAATACCTGGGCAATGTGTCTGTCTACAGTAGGCATCTCCGTAATATCCTGGTCATCAAACAATACAGATCCTTCAGAAGGCATAATCAATCCAGAGATGGTGTTCAGCAATGTCGTTTTGCCACATCCAGATGGGCCTAACAAAGCATAAGCGCCGCCATCCTCCCAGATTTGATTGACTTCCTTGAGCGCGTATTCCGGCTCTTGCCCTGGCGGCGGCGGGTAGCTGTGTCTCAGGTTTTTGAATTCTATGCGCGCCATACTGACAGCCTAAAGCTAGCTAATTTCAATGAGTCTTTCATTCGCGTCAAAATACATACACCGACTGGAGTCAAAGCAGAAGCTACCTTTTTCACCGAATTTATAAGTATGGATTCCGGATGATTCGCTGACCCAGTTATTGCCTTCAACGCTGACACGAATAATGCTCTCCGATCCGCTGATTTCGGTAATCTGCACCTCTCCTTCTACTTTTGCTCCTTCTACTTTTACCCCGGCGTCTCCGGGCAGCAGATGATGTGGACGCAATCCAATTTTGTAATCACCATCGGGCATGGCCGCAAATTTTTGGGGGACTTTCCAACTTATCGATTCGCTTAGATATGCTTTGTCGTTGGTCTTTTTTATCAAAGCAGTGTTTATCGGGGGATCTGAAAATACCATTGCGCTTTCAAGCGTTTCAGGCTTGCGGTAAATCGTCGAAGTTTTACCAAACTGGACCACTCGACCCTGGTTAATCGTCGCGGTATTACCGCCAAGCATTAACGCTTCCAGTGGCTCGCTGGTTGCATAAACAACCGTTGCACCAGTGTCGGCAAACAGCTTTGGCAGGTCATCGCGTAATTCTTCGCGTAATTTGTAATCAAGATTAGCCAGCGGTTCATCGAGTAAGACCAGGTCTGCCCCCTTGACCAAAGCACGCGCCAATGCAATGCGCTGTTGCTGTCCACCAGAAAGCTCGCTTGGCAGGCGATTTAACATGGGAGTCAATTTTAACAAATCGGAGAATTCATGCACTTTGTCCCTAATTGTTTGTTTTGCTAACCCAGCCACCTTTAATGGCGAAGCGATATTGTCAAAAACGGTAAAACTGGGGTAATTAATGAAGGCCTGGTACACCATCGCCACGCTGCGTTTTTGCACAGCAACACCGGTGACGTTTTCTCCATTCGCCCAAATACTGCCAGTAGTCGGTTTTTCGAGGCCCGCCATGAGGCGCATTAATGTTGTTTTACCGCTCAATGTGGTGCCCAGTAAAATATTAAACTGGCCGGGTTCTAACTTAAGGCTGGTTTCATAAATGTACGTCTCGGCACCAACGCGCAGGGAGATGTTTCTGAGTTCAATTGCCATCTAACTATTGCCCACGGTCTGTAAAGTAGATTCCGTCAGTTTGACTATTTCCAGCCTGACATTATGTTGCTGGCAAATCTCGACGAATTCAGTGGAAATACCTTCGTCCGTCACCAGCATTTCGACCGCAGATAAATCTGCGATTCTAATCGGTGCGCGGCGTTCGAATTTCATTGAATCGGTCACCAGAATGACCGACCGGGCATGTCGAATGATAGCCTGCGCTACCTGTACTTCACGCAGATCGTAATCAAAAAATTCACCATCACTGTCAATCGCCGAACATCCGATGACGGCATAGTCCACTTTAAACTTATCGATAAACTCTTCGGTGCTAGAACCAACAATACCACCATCGGTCTGACGAATTTTTCCACCAGCAATCATCACTTCCAATCCACGAGCAGGCCATAACATGCTGGCAACATTGATATTATTGGTAATCACCAACATCCCGCTTCGATCGCGGAGATATTCTGCGACGCGTTCAGTTGTGGTTCCGATGTTGATAAACAGAGAACAATTATCAGGTATCAATGCCGCCGCACATTCAGCAATTTTGGCCTTTTCTTCAGCCATCAAGGTTTTTCGTGCGCCGTAACCCATGTTTTCGACATTATCCTTAATCACTGCACCGCCATGTACGCGCTGTATCAAATCCTTGTCGTACAATTGATTAAGATCTCGTCTTATCGTCTGTGGCGTTACCTGCAAGTGATCTGAGAGCTGATCGACCTGAACCGATCCGTGTTGACGGATGAATGCCATAATCTCCTGCTGTCTTCTACTGATGTCCTTCACAATTGTTGAATTATTGGTTAGATAATAAAGTCAAGAATACCGGAGTCCGTTGTAAACCGAACCCCAGTAATTTGTTACTTATATCTAATGACGAGAATAAATCAGCTTTTCCAACGCTTGATCAGCTCATCGTAATTGATGGTTTCGCCTTTGGGTTTCTCGTTCACCTTGGCCTTCGGAGAACCCGGTTTATTCAACCATACTGAAGGATCCGATTCAGGATTCAAACGCGGTCCACAGCCACCGTATACCTTTGCCTTTTCGTCGGCAGCTTGCATGCGTGACATGACCAGGTCCATTTCAGTTGCGAGACGGTCCATCGCTTGCTGAGGGGTAAAGGCACCCGAGTTAACATCACCAATTTGCTGCCACCAGATTTGCGCCAGTTTTGGATAGTCAGGTACATTTACGCCAGTCGGTGACCATAAAACACGATCAGGCGAACGATAAAATTCCACCAGCCCACCCAGTTTGGGTGCGCGGTCAGTGAAGGATTGATGATTGATCGTGCTTTCCCGAATAAAGGTCAGACCAACATGACTTTTCTTAACATCAACCGTTTTCGAAACCACAAATTGGGCGTACAACCAGGCAGCTTTGCGACGATCAACTGGTGTTGACTTGAACATGGTCCAGGACCCTGCATCCTGATAACCCAGCTTTTGCCCTTCAACCCAATAGGGTCCATGTGGAGACGGAGCCATGCGCCACAAAGGGTTCCCATTATTATCGACTGTATTATTGCCATCACTTTTAGGCGCTACCATCGAAGCGGTGAATGCTGTGTACCAAAATATTTGCTGCGCAACATTACCCTGTGACAGTGCTGGCAGCGACTGATAAAAGTCATAACTCGCAGCACCTGGAGGCGCATATTTGCGTAACCATTCATCCCATTTTCGAATCGCATAAACTGCGGCCGGGCCATTAGCAGCACCGCCACGCGAAACCGATGCACCGACCGGATTACAACTGCCTGCTTCCATACGGATTCCCCATTCATCAACAGGAATACCATTCGGCAGACCTTTACTGCCTGCTCCAGCCATTGATAACCAGGCATCAGTCATCCGCCAACCCAGGTCAGGCGCGCGTTTTCCATAGTCCATATGGCCATAAATCGTCACACCATCGATCTGTTTTACATGGACAGAAAAGAACTCTGCAATATCTTCGTAAGCAGACCAGTTGACCGGTACGCCGAGATCATAGCCGTATCTCTTTTTGAATTTTTTCTGCAAATCGGCGCGGTCAAACCAGTCCTTGCGGAACCAGTAAAGATTGGCGAATTGCTGATCAGGTAACTGGTAAAGTTTGCCGTCAGGTCCTGTGGTAAATGACTTGCCGATAAAATCTTCTATATCCAGCATCGGATTGGTCACGCTTTTACCTTCGCCAGCCATCCAGTCAGAAAGGTTGATTGCAAGTTGTAGACGCGAATGAGTACCAATCAGGTCGGAGTCATTGATATAAGCATCGTATAAATTCCGCCCTGTTTGCATCTGGGTTTGTACGGCCTGCACTACTTCACCTTCACCTAAGAGCTGGTGATTAACTTTTATACCAGTGATTTCTTCGAACGCTTTGGTTAAAGTTTTGGACTCGTATTCGTGTGTCGGAATTGTTTCTGACAACACATTAATTTCCATGCCTTTGAATGGTTTGGCAGCATCGACAAACCACTGCATTTCTTTAATTTGATCAGCATTTGACAACGAGGACGGCTGAAATTCTTTATTCACCCAACTCTTCGCCGCCGCCATATCGGCATAGACATTTTGGGCACAAAGCGCTGCAACCATAGCAACTAACGCAATTTTTTTAATCATGAGTACATCCTCCTTAGTTATAGTATTTGATACGCTTTAGCGAGCGCACAATCTAACTTCGTATTTTCGCTTTGTCAATATTATAATTTCGTTTTATTCACTATTATTTTCGTTTTATGAAAATGATGCGCGCTTACCTTACAAATGGCAAATTTTATCTAACCATCTAAAGTCTGAAACAGGCTTTAAAATCATCAAATTTAAAGTTTGGCAGGGTTATTAATTGTGGAGATTGTGGGTAGGAAGGAGTACTAGTACTCCAACAACATTGTATTGACGGGTTCAGTTGGTTTGTCAGCATTCATGGCAAGGCGCGCCTCGCGGGCAATGGCCGCTCCCTTGGAAAGAGGCGCAACGCAGTCCATGGGCGCTGACAAGCCAACCCGCAGGGCGTTTCCGTGGTGTCCCGCAGACCGCGTTGCGGTGCTGGTCAAGGGAGCGGCCATTACCTGCGCACCGCGCCTTGCTGCGAAACACCACGGAAACGCTGAACCCATCAATACAATGTTGTTGGAGCACTAGAACCCTTGCGGGTAAGCTTCCTCATCAATGAGTATTTCGCATTCAAACTGGGCTAAAATGGAATTGACGGGTAGCGTTTCTCCAGTTAACCATTTTGAAATAGCTTCTGCTTTTGAG
>Ga0256847_1001698_pt1 | contig 10736 bp, 13 predicted proteins | sample TeddybearmetaG_FD_189099 | JGI IMG/M metagenome (GOLD analysis project Ga0256847, IMG submission 189099) | Hydrothermal vent microbial communities from East Pacific Rise, Pacific Ocean - Teddybear | ecosystem: Environmental > Aquatic > Marine > Hydrothermal vents | place: Pacific Ocean: East... | reverse complement strand
TGATAGGCGATCTCGAGCGCTCGGCGCACCTGCGGCTCGACGGCACGGAAGCGCTGCGCCGGGGAGCGCTGGCGCGGGGTCGACGGGCTCGAGTGCGGGTTCTGGGCACAGATCGCCTCGACACCCAACACTGTGGTGCCCTCAGTCTCTTGCTCGATCTCTCGCACCATGGCGCGAACGTGCGCCTGATACTGGTGTGGTTTCAACTGTTCCCAGCACGGGATCGGAGAGAGCTCGAGTCGATGGACAGTGGTGAAGCGCCAATCGGGGTTGGACTCCCCACGCTCCCACGCCTTGTGCTGCGCCGTGCGGTCGATCCAGATGCCCTCGGCCATGTCCCCAGCCAGCAGTGTTCTTGTCGAGCTGGCGCCTGGCCAGTGCTTTGGTGAAGCGACGAGGCCTTCCTTGCACCCTTGCGCCAGCAGATAGTGCAGGCGCAGTTCTTGGGCTTCGGGCTCCTGGCTGACGAGGATGTCGGTATAGCGTCGGCCCCAGAGTCTCTCTCGCCAGTAGTGTAGTCGGCCGGCTTCTCGGGCGATCTTGGAATTGAGGTCGCGCATGAAGTTGGCTAGCTGTTTGACGGAGTCGGGGCGCAGCAAGATGTGCGCGTGCGTCGACAAATAGACGAAGCCGCAGATCCTCATCCCGTAGCGCTGCTGAAGGCGCGCCAGGGTGCCGACGATCAATGCGGTGAGCTGCGGCGAGGGCTTGAGGAGATACCGCCGCTGGATGACGCGGCAGGTGATCTCCACCAGATTCTCCTCGCCGGGGGGCAAGTAGCGTAGTTTCCGTCCCATACTCTTCTTGACGGAAACGGAGAGCCGAATCTCACAGACGGACGAATGGTGCCCAGGGGTGTCTCGATGTCGGGCGAGCGATGCCCGGGCCGATTAGGGGTGCCAGGGGCCTCTTGAGGGGGAGATCTAGAAGGGCCGCGAGCTAATTGACTCGTAGGACCTTTAGCTGCAATGATATGCGCAGTCATTCAATAGCTGCAGCGCACTGAAGAAGCCAGCGCAATCTGGAAGCTGGAACGTGGTTTCGTAAAAGCAAGTCAGGAGCCGGGCAATGTCAATCATCGTCGAACCGATCACAGTTCCTGAGAACGTCGCCGTTCTCAAACCGCTCTTCGAGCACAAGGACGACGCGGCGTTCGTCGCCCAGCTACTGGAATCCCTGCAACAGGCCAACGACAAGGCCAAGAACGGTGGCCTCGCCCACGGGCTCTACGAGGCGCTGCCGCTCCCTGGTATGAACGGCTGCTGGCCGACTACGTTCGACGAGTATGCGTACTACCTCGCGGCCTACGGCCGTTGGATTCCGCATCAGAGCACCAATCCGGTCTGGGTCGACCCGAGCTCGAGCATCGGCGAACACCAGGAGGTCTACGACTACTTGTGTTGGTTCTACTGGATGATCGACCAACCACTCGAGAGCCTCGACGGTGGAGTTATCCAGGACATTCCGTGGTTCGCCGACTTCCTCGTCCAGTGGGCGGACGCGTGGGGGGACTTCCTGGATACCACCGAGTCGTTCAACGACGTGATTCTCGAGTCGTTCATCGTCGAGTCACCAGAGTACAAGATCCAGGACTCGATGATCGGCACGCCCCAACGTCCCAACAGCGCGAGCGGTTGGCTGACGTTCAACCAGTTCTTCGCTCGCGAACTCAATCCAGGGCTCCGGCCTATCGACAATCTGGCCGACAACACGACGGTCACCGTGCCTGCCGATTGCACGTTCAAAGAGCAGTTCGACATCGACGAGAACGGAGTGATCCAGCCGCCGATCACCATCAAGGGCACCCACACCTACGCTACGGTCCAACAGCTCCTCCACGGGAGCGAGTACGCCGACGCGTTCAACGGTGGGCACTTCATCCACCTCTTCCTGGGCCCGTACTCGTACCACCGATTCCACACGCCGGTCGCGGGCACGGTCAAGGAGTGCTACCCGCTCACGGGGCAGGTCTACCTCAAGGTTTCGCTGTCCCAAGGGCAGTTCTCCGCAGCCGACTCGGCCAAGGACGGATACGAGTTCCTGCAGGCGCGCGGCGTCCTCACGGTGGACACCGCGGGCTCGGAATACGGCGATGTTGGCGTCGTCGCCGTCCTTCCCATCGGGATGTGCCAGGTGTCCGGGGTCAACATGACCCACGAGACCGGTGTGGGGTGCGACAAGGCCGAAGAGTTCGGTTACTTCACATTCGGTGGGTCGGACATCATCATCTTGTTGCAGAAGGGAACTGCCCCCCAGTGGAACACGGAGTTCACGCCGGGGACCTCTTACTACTCGCTCTACGGTACGCATTTGGCGACAGTCTCGAAGCTGTCGGACTGACGCCCCCAGGGGTGGGACCTCAGAGGAATACGAGATTAGTTGCGGTCCGGCAGTGGCGCGCCTGGAAGTACGCCTTGATCGGGGCGAGACGCGGGCGCTAGCCCTCCTGTGAGCTGGCATCCGCCATCAACGACCCTGGTAGACTGGACGAGAAAGAGGGAGGCACGCACCTTTGCCCGATGCTCCTATTGATCGCCCCAGCCGTAACGAGCCATGCCACTGCGGCTCAGGGAACAAGTACAAGCGCTGTTGTCTCAACAAGGACGTGTCGGCCGCCCGCGAGGCACCAGCCGAGATTTCCGATGAGGTGGCAGATGCCGAGCCCGAGAAGAAGCCCGGGCTCGACCGGGCAAGGCCGCCGCGGTCGACGGACCAACCCTGGAAGCGCAAAGGTGACCGATCGCCGTCCTTCCAGAGGTTCTTGACGCCGCGCAAGCGCGGTGGGGGCTAGCTCACGCCTCAGCGACCCAGGGGTAGGGGTAGGCCTCAGAGGAATACGAGACTCGGGTGAAGCCTCTGCGCTTCACACGGTCGCGATTTGGATCCCCTGGCGGATTGGACGGCCGACGAGGCGTCTGCCCGAAGGGCTGCTCAGAATCCGGGGCTACGCCCGACTCTGAGCAGCCAATAGTGGGCTAACCCATGACAACAGAATCCACCCTCGATCTGCCGCCGCCGCACTCGAGACTCCCGAGAAGCTCACGTGCCTTCTTGCGGAGCAGCTAGGCGAGCCGATGGCCTCTTTGGTTTTGGGTCGCTACGGGGTCGGTCGCGCTGGGATCAGCCGCGACGAGACGATGGACGAGATCAGGAAGGCGGTGCAGCACACCGTCGAAAGAGCGCGCAGAGCGCCACTGACGGTCTGCGCCTTCAGCAACCGAGTGCTGTGCGAGACCGCGCTGCGCTCACTCGACGCGCAGCACAACCAGGCTGAGGTCGTCGGCTAGCGGTCGGCCGCGGGCCCATTCTCGGGCTCGGGCGAGAAGCCCCTCTACCGCCTTCTCCGCCCCTGCCTCTGCTACCTCGCGAAAGGCCTCGGCGACCGCGGCGTAGCCCAAGACCTCATCGTCAGGGTCGAGCAGCTCGACGAGCCCGTCGGTGGCGAAGAGCGCCGCGTCACCGCTGGCTAGCTGGATCGAGCGCTCGGCGAACGAGCGTTGCTGCAAGGTGCCTAGCGGTGGAGCAGAGAAGAGGCACTCCTCGACTTGGGCGTCGAGCCGTCGAAAGATCAGCACCGGGGGCATTCCGGCGGCCGCGATCTCGAGCGTGCCCTGCTCGTAGCGAGCGAGGCTGAGGCTCATGCCCATGCGATGGAGCTTCATGCCGCGCAGGCCGCGGTCGATCCGTTGTAGGGATTCGGGCAGGCTGAGGCGATCCTCGAGACCTTGAAAGAGGCTCTTCGAGGAGGCGACGACGATTCCGGCGTTGAGCCCGTGTCCAGTCGCATCCCCTACTGCCAGGGTGAGCGCTCCGTCCTCGCCGACGCGGAAGTCGTAGTAGTCGCCGCCGACCTCCGTAGCGGTCAGCATCCGGAAGGCGATGTCGAGACCCGGCACTTTCGGTGGGTGCCGAGGGAGCATCGACAGTTGTAGCCGGCGCGCCTCTTCGAGCTCCTGAGTCCGACGCTCGTTCTCCGCTTCGAGCAGCCGCCGCTCCACCTCGCTCTCTCTTGCCTGTCGCTCTTGCACGAGGGTCTTCTCAGACAGTCTCTGGACCTCCTCCAGCTGGTGCTCCAGTTCCAGAGCATTGGTGGCAAAGCGATGGGAGAGGTGGATCGACACCGCCAGCAGGAAGAGCAGGACGCCGTAGGAGTAGACCGGCCGGTTGTACGGGCCGATCACCCCGAGCGCCAGCAGGCTCTGGAGAGCGCCGGCGGCCGCCAGGGTGGCGAGGCCCAGGTAGATCAGCCAGGTTCCCGCGCGTTGGCGGCGTCTTAAAGCCAGCACTACAGTCCGCAATAGCTCCATGGTGGTCGCCAGAGCCAGGTACATGACCGGTCGGATGCCAAGAGATGTAGCAGGAGTCGCCCAGATCCAGGCAACGACCCCCGTGCCCCAGGCAAGCAATAGATAGAACACCAGCGGCGTGCGACGAAGAAGAACCACGTGGGCGAATCGCTGCAGGGCAAACGCCTGCAGAATGCCGCAAGTGAAGGTCATCCGGAGGGTTGCGGTCAGCTGGGCGGTCGCCACCCCGGCCTGCGGATAGTCGAGGCGGTAGCCGCCCCAAGTCATGCCGGCGAAGGCCAGCGCGAAGAGGGCGAAGTAGAGGTTGCCCTGCTCACGCCGGAAGAACGCGAAGAGCAGCAGGTGGAGGAGGGCAAAGGCGAGCGCCGCACCGATGTGCATCAGGTCCATGGGCGTGGCGACGACAGCGAATCGCTGCTTCAGAGATTCGTCGTCGACCGCCTGAGCAATGAGACCCTCGGGTGGCTGAGTGTGAGGGTGAGCGCCGATGATCGGCGGCGAAAGCTGGGAGCCTAGGGCTGACGAGGAGATCAGAAATAGGAGCGTGGCAGCAAAGCGCATCTGTAGTCTCCAGGTGCCAGTTCGAACACGGTGGTTGAGGCTCGAGCGCTATCGTATCGCGCTGATTCTCCTCGAGTTCCTCCGACTACCGAGTCAATCCAGCGGCAGGGTAGCGATCGCCTTGCTCATCTCGAACGAGAGATGGCGATAGAGGTTCGGGTGGGTCTGGGGCTCAGCAGTCCACTTCGACGTGCTCTTCAGGATCTTTGACACCCATCCCATGCCGAAGGCGCCGCGGATTGGGAACGAGCGTAGCAGAGACGCTTGGTAATCTCGGGCCGGATAGGATGATGCTATGGCCAACGAAGATGAGAGCAAGGCGACGAATCCAGCTCCCGATGCCTCCACCATCGCGAGTTTTCATCAATCGATTCCAAGCGCGCACCAACCGACCTTCGAAGCTCTCCGGGCGCTGATCGACGAGATCGCGCCAGACGCCGCCGTCAGCCTCAAGTGGGGAACGATGGCGTTCGATCTCGACGGTAGCTTGTTCGCGCTCTCGGCCAACAAGAAACACGTCAATCTCTACATTCTGACGGTGGGATTGCTGGCCGAATTCAGTAGTGAGCTGGCGGGGATCCCGCAGAGCAAGTGCGTGCTGCGCTTTGGCCCCAAGGCTGAGCTTCCGCTCGAAACCCTGCGTCGAGTGATGGCGACGGCGGTGGAGCGAAAGCGGGGCGATTGAGCTGGTGCCGCCCGAGGTGGGTACAGTCGCACAAACTCCGCGCCTGACGCTACGAAGGTTCCGGCAGGAAGACGCCAGCGCCATGGCGGCCATCGTCGCCGATCCGGAGGTGATGCGATTTTCGACCAACGGCCCGCTCGATCTGGCGGCGACGAGGACGCTCATCGAGCGAGCGTTGCAATCGTACGAGCAGCATGGTTTTGGTCGCTGGGCGGTTATCGAGCGTGTCTCGGAGGCGTTGATCGGCTTCTGCGGCGTCTATCTGCTGACCATCGACGGGGTTAGCCAGCCGGAGCTCGGCTACCGTCTGGCGCGCTCGCGATGGGGCCTCGGGCTGGCAACCGAGGCCGCTATCGCGAGCCGCGACGTAGCGTTGGAGAGCTACGGGATCGAGCGCTTGGTCGCGGTGATCGAGGCGGAGAACGTCGGCTCGATACGGGTTGCCGAGAAGGCCGGGTTCCGTATCGAGAGGAGCACGACCTACAAGGGGCTCGCCGTCGGGATCTACGTTTGGGAGGTCGGTTGAGGGATGCGTTCATTCCCTGTCGGCCTGTCGTTATCCGCTACGCTTGTTCGTCACCCTACTGAAGCTAACTCGGATCAATGCGCTCGAAAGGAACTCTCCATGAAGCTCGAAAGCCGATTGCTGGCAGTAGTCGCTGCCGCCCTGACCGTGGTGATGGCTCTCGCCGGAGCTGCCGCGGTCGCCGCTCAAGGCTCCGCCAACACGCTCGAGCTAGAGGGCGAGGCGGTCTCGCCGCCGGCTGAGATCGGGCGCCTCGCCTGGCTCGCCGGTTACTGGCGTGGCGACGGTCTAGGTGGTGAGTGCGAGGAGATGTGGAGTCCGCCGGTCGGTGATCGCATGCACGGCATCTTCACCCTGCGCCAGGAGGGCGAGATCGTCTTCAGTGAGTCGATGCTGTTGGTCGAGGAAGCGGGCTCGCTGGTGCTCAAGGTCAAGCACTTCAATCCCGACTTTGTCGGCTGGGAGGAGAAGGGGGACTCGGTCAGCTTCCCACTGGTTCGCCTCGGCGACGAGGAGGCTTACTTCGACGGGCTGACCATTCGTCGCACCGGGTCCGGTGAGCTGGCGATCTTCGTCGTCCTCCACCATGAGGGCGAGGCGACAGAGCATCCGTTCCACTTCCGCCGGCAGGCACTGTGAGCACACGCCGCGTTGCGTGGTACCAGCGTAGTTGACCCTGGACCAAGGTTCAGGGTTTAGACTGAGTTCATGCCTGGGTTGACCATCGGCAAGCTGGCTCATGCGGCAGGGGTCGCGGTCGATACCGTTCGCTTCTACGAGCGGCGGGGGTTGATCGCCGATCCGCCGCGCAGAAGCTCGGGCTATCGTGAGTATCCGGCAGGTGCGGTGCATCGCCTGCGGTTCATCCGCCGGGCCAAGGGGCTGGGTTTCTCATTGCGCGAGATCGAGGAGCTTCTGACATTGCGGGCGGGGCCGACAGCTCCGTGCGGCGAGGTGCGGGGGCAGATCGCGGCCAAGCTCACGGACATCCAAGCGAGAATCGATGATCTCGGTCGGATGGGGGCCGCTCTCGAAGAGCTCTACGCGCGGTGTGAGTCGACGGACCCGCTCGGCGACTGCCCGATGCTCGACTTACTGGGGGAGGTCGAGAGTGTCTGAGGCCGAGGCGCTCGAGACCACCTGTTGCGTCGCGGCACCGCTCGCGGCGAGCTTGCCGCGCTGCCCGGTCTCTCAGACCAGCGGGCAGCCGGTCGGGTGGACGACTGTTGCCGCGCTGTCGCTCGGCGCGATCCCACCCCGCCAGGAGGTCTGGCTCTGTATGGACCCAGCGTGTGACGCTGTCTACTTCGGCGACCGAGGTCTCCAGCTGTTGAGCGCACAGCTGCGCGCGGTGCCGGCCTTCAAGATCGGCAGCGAGGGGGTGGCCTGCCACTGCTTCCAACACTCGCAGCGGACCATCGAGCAAGAGGTGAGGGCGCTGGGCAGTAGTCCGACCGTTGACGCCATCCGAGCAAGGGTTCGCAACCGGGACTGCGCGTGCGAGGTCCGCAACCCGACGGGCAAGTGCTGCCTCAGAGATATTCAGCAGCTAGTGGATCGAACCAACGAACAAGGAGCCCAACGATGAAACTACTCTCCCTGATCACTGCCGGACTGTGCGCCGCCTGCTGCGTGGCGGCCTGCGCCCTATTGTTGGCCTGCGCTGCTTTCCTGGTGTTCTAGAGCCGAACGTGCTCGAGGTCATGAGCGAACGAGGCAGACTTCGCGCCTGGGGTGCGGCGACCTCCGGTGCCGGCGCGGCGGTGCTGGCGACGGCAGCGACCGCCTGTTGCATACCCGTTCTGGCGCCGCTTCTCGTCAGCGTGCTCGGCGTCTCCGGGGTGGTCTGGGCTGCTGGGCTCAAGCCCTACAGCCTGGCGATACTCGGCGTCTCGGGTCTGCTGCTCGCTTATGGCTTCTGGACCGTCTACCGCCGGCGCACGGCGACTGCCGGCGAGGTCTGCCCGACGCGGCGGCCACTCTTGGTACGCTGGGTGCTCTGGTTCTCCGCCCTGTTGTGGCTGCTCGCCCTAGCGGTGAACACGCTGCAACTGCTGGCACCGAGATTCGGATAGGTATTCGCGATGCGATGGTTACCGGTTCTAAGAACTGAGTCTGCGATTCTCGCTGCCGTGTTGGTGATCGGCGGCCTGATCGGCTGGGCTACGAATCGCGCCTCCGCTGCCGACGGTTCCGGCTACGCCGTCATCACGGGCGATGATCTCGAGCCGTTCCGCTCGGATTTCAACGCCAACTCCGACCACGTCCGGCTCGTACTTCTCGTTGGACCCACCTGAGGGGTCTGTCTTCGGGGGGTCTCCGAAGTCGCTAGAGCACTCGAAGCAGCCGGCCAGCAGGAGCTCCCGGTCTTCGTCATCTCGTCGAGCCAACTCGGCGCGAAAGAGAAGGACACCGCCAACGCCATGCAGCTAATCGAAGGCGCCGGGATCCATCACTACTGGGACGGAGATCAGCGGGTCGGTGCGGCGGTCCAGCACTTTGTCGCCGGGCTCGAGGCTCCGGCGTGGGACTTCTGGATGATTTACCGGCCGGGAGCCAGCTGGCAGAACCAGGCTCCGGAGCCGGATTGGTGGGAACACCAATTGGGCGCGCTCAACCGGGACTTTGCGGGGCGCCGTCTCGACGCCGAGCGCTTTGCTCGCAAGGCGCAAGAGCTAGCGGCTGATTGAGCTCGGCATCATCCGGTGGTGACCGCGCCGGCGGTGACCACCGCCCGGCCGTCGAGCTCGACCGTCGGCCGGTAGACGACCATGTCCATGTGCACCGCGCACTCGACCGAGCCACCGTAGAAAATATTGTCGCCGATCGCTACATGCACGTTGCCGCGGGCCTTTTTCTCCTCCTCGAAGTCGCCGTTGCGGCGGCAGGCGGGGTTGAGACCGATACCGATCTCGGCGATGTTGTCTGCTTGCGCCACTTCGGTAACTATCCGTCGCAGCTCTCCGGCCACGGGGTCGTTGCCTTCGATCGCTACGGCTCTTCCGTCTTCGACCTGGAGGGTGATCGGGGTCTCGGGCAGCCCTAGGTGGGCGATCGGGCCGTCGATGACGACGGTGCCCTGGGCGGCGCCTTGCCGCGGCATCTGCGACACCTCGCCGTCTGAGAAGGCGGCCTCTTGCCCCGGTTGGGTGGCGAAGCCGCACTCGACGATCACCTTTTCGCCGGCGATCGGTGCGGAGAGATCGGTGCCGGCGGCTGAGCGGACCCGGATCTGCCCGGCCGCTTGCCAGGTCGCGGCCAGCGCGGTGCCCTCGGCGTGCAGTGCCTGGTAGTCGGCGAGCGCGCCGCCGCTGGTTAGATTGTCGAGGCTGCGCATAACCATCGAGATGCTACGTAGTTGTCTTACGTCGAGCAGCCGCTTGACCGTCTTGGCGTAGGTCGGCGCGCCGCCGGAGCCGGTGAGGCCGATCAGGCAGTCGGCGGCTTCGAGCGCGTGCTCGATGATGGGGGTCAGCTCGTTCTTGCGCGAGGTGTCGCGCGAAGGCTGTTCGAGCACGGTGAACTCGGCGCCGACCGCTGCGATGACCGCGGTGAGCGCTTGGATCATCTCCCGTTCGCTGTCGCCGTCGCAGACGAGTGCGACCTGCTCGCCCGCGGATACTGCCAGCAAACGACGGACGATGAGCTGGGCGCTGCGCTCGATGGCCGCTTGCGAACTGCTCATCAGGTCCGCTCGGGCGCACTGTCGTCGGCTACGCTGGTGACGCCTTGCCGCTCGAGATTCCCGAGCTCAGTCGCTGTCAGGCCGAGCCGCTCGCCGAGCACCGAGCGGGTGTCGGCTCCGAGCACCGGCGGTGCCGCGCGCACTGCTGCCGGCGTACGGGAGAATTTCGCGACCGGCCCGATGAGCTCGATCTCACCCAGCGTTTCGTGCCTCGCGGATTGCACCATCTCGCGCGCCTGCACCTGAGGGTCGGCGAGCGCCGTGGGGATGTCGTTGATGGCGCTGGCCGGGATGTCGGCGGCCATCAGCAGCTGGAGCCAGTACGCCGTCGATCGCTTGGCGAACAGCAGCTGGAGCTCGGGCACCAGGAGTTGGCGGTGGCGCACCCGGCCGTCGTTGCTGCGGAAGCGCTCGTCGGTCCAGAGCTCCGGCCGCTCGACTGCCTGGCAGAAGCGCTCGTACTGAGAGTCGTTGCCGATGGCTAGCGCGAGCTCGCCGTCGGCCGTGGGGAAGGTCTCGTAGGGGACGATGTTGGGGTGCGCGTTGCCGTGCCGGGAAGGCGCTTCGCCGGTGACGAGATAGTTCTGGGCGACGTTGGCGAGCCAACCCAGCTGTGAGTCGAGCAGGGAGACGTCGATCTGCTGCCCGACCTTGCTTTCCTGGCGCTCGTTCAAGGCGGCGAGAATCGCGGTTGCGGCAAAGAGGCCGGCGGAGATGTCGACGATGGCGACGCCGACCTTGTGCGGTCCGCCGTCGCTGGCGCCGGTGATCGACATCAAGCCGCCGTGCGCTTGGATCATGAAATCGTAACCGGGGCGGTCGCGGTAGGGGCCGGTCTGCCCGTAGCCGCTGATCGAGCAGTAGACGAGCCCCGGATTGTCGGCAGCGAGCTCGCTGTAGCCGAGGCCGAGTCTCTCGGCGGTACCCGGTTTGAAGTTCTCGATCACTACGTCGCTCTGGCCGGCCAACCGG
>Ga0256847_1001697_pt1 | contig 10739 bp, 12 predicted proteins | sample TeddybearmetaG_FD_189099 | JGI IMG/M metagenome (GOLD analysis project Ga0256847, IMG submission 189099) | Hydrothermal vent microbial communities from East Pacific Rise, Pacific Ocean - Teddybear | ecosystem: Environmental > Aquatic > Marine > Hydrothermal vents | place: Pacific Ocean: East... | reverse complement strand
GGCCATGCGCACACTTTACCATGCCTGACCCCAATTCTACGGTGCCGCAATAAATCGCATCGAGCTCCAGATAATTCACACAGATAGCTGCCGCAACGATGTCGACAATTGAGTCTGTAGCACCTACTTCATGAAAATGGATGCGCTCTGGAGTCGTTCCATGCACCTTGGCTTCCGCGACTGCAATTTGCCGGAATATTTCCTGTGCGGTGGAGGCAATTTCTTCGGTGTATTGCGCCGAATCAATTATTTCGACAATATCTGACAAATGCCGTAAGGGGGGAGAATTTTTTGCATCAGCGTGTAGATCGACAGTTGCCAATGTACCACTAATGCCCATTTTCTTTCCGGGATTAAAATGCAGTGAAAACTCGTCTGACAAACTGAGTTTTGCCAGCTGTTCCTGAAGGTAGTCTTCCGGCACACCCAGATCGACCATAGCGCCTATATGCATATCCCCGGAGATACCGCTGAAACAATCATATAGCAGTATTTTCTGCCTTTTTTCACTCAAACAAAATACTCACTGGACTGGGCAGCGGCTGCAAAGTTTTCTCGCAAATGCAACATGTTCTGCATATCCGCATTCACCGCATCCAGACCATGTTCCAGTACAAAGGCATAACTGCGTTGGAAATTTGATAATTTGGCAGCCAGCACTTTCTCGTCATAATGCTCATCAAATGCGCCTGGATTACCCCAACCAAGAAATTTTCGACCTGCTAGAAAACGACCTGCTTTCATACCAATCAAGCCAATCCCCGCATCACTGCATTGCTTTAGGAAGGGTTGCAAGTTCGCCATTGTAGGCGTCCCTTCCAGTACGGTTTTATCTTTCCAGTCGTACCAACCTGCCGGTGTTATGGCAATTTGCGCCAGGTCATACCACCCACGCTTGATGGCCATACGTAATACATTTTCAGTATTGTGATGGGAACTTAAACCCAGATAGGAAACCTTGCCCGCCTGTTTGGCTGACTGAAATGCCCGGTAGACTTCCTCACTCCCCAGTATCGATGGATTCTCAACCGCCATCAGATAATAGGCATCGACATGCTCTACTTTCATCTCACTTAAGCTGCTTTCCATTTCCTGCAACCACTTTGCTGCCCCGGCTTTGGCATCAGCCACGGTTACTTCCTCATGGGGTCCTAAACTATTGGGTAGACGCGCCTTGGATATCAGGAAAATATCGTCCCTGTGTTTTTTAAGAAACGGGGCAAGGTTAGCCTCGGCATCATCGTAGTAACTGCGATACCCCACATCAAATACATTCACACCATATCGAAACGCCGTTTCTAACAGATGATCTTTTGGGCGGCGTGAAAGTGCGGCACCGCACCCGAATACAAGGCGACTGGCCTTAAAATCAACGCGCCCCAACTTGCGGTAGCTCATGCCTGGCCAGGCTACTGCATTACCCGCAACCTCCTGGGCTTCAGCAATCGCTAATTTGAGGTCGCCGGAGCGTACCAGTGCCTGGGAACCTACCCCAAACATAAGCAGGCTCTGCATGAACTTGCGGCGATTACCTTTTTCGGAGTTGGACATATCATTCCCCTGGCTACTATGAGACAGGGGAACAGTATGAAAAAAAGCGGGGCAGGTCTACCTAATTCGAGGGACAATTAGAGGGGCAGTAAAGTAGATTCAATCAGCCGTAGGGCGGCTTCATCATCTATCTGTGTCAGGATGCGTAACAAGGCACTTTTCTCGGCATCATCTTTGCTTTCATTGAACAACAGGACAATAGCTTTACTGTTGCCCGAGATCATCAGGCCTCGGCGTGCAGCATCTTTTACTTCCGGATTGTTCGTAGTGCGATAGATATCCAATAAAGTACTGTCTGCTTCCCCTTCACCTGCGATTCCCAGCCCCTGTATCGCCGCTAACTGTTGTTCCGGCTTACTCGCATCGAGCGCCATCTTCCGCAGACTTTCAGTATCTCCTGCAATGGCAAGTGCCTGGATCAGACTCTCACCGTATCTACCTTCTTCACCCAGTTTTCTTAAGAGATGTGTAGCATCCATTGCCCCGAGAATATGTACTGCTTGTTCAAATTCCTGTTCATTTTTTGCATTCGCAGCGATATCGAACACTGCCTGGCTGTCATCTGCGATCAGATAAGCACTCAACACACTACTTTTGTCATCGTCATTCCCATTATGATAGATGCTTGCCAAACCTGCCAATGCGTCCGGGTCACCACCAATTCCTATCATCTGAATGGCATCCTCCCGTAACTGGCCTTTACTGCTCTTGGCTGTTTCCAGCAAAACAGCGTGAGCCTCGGGAACATCCATCTGGCTGATAACAAATAGCACACGGGATTTCAGCTCGTCGTTGCTTGCACCGGAAAGCACCTTAAGGGCAAGTGGTAACGCGCGCTCGGAATCAACGCTCATTAGCGCCTCAACGGCGAAAAGATGAAGCGAATCCGGATCCATTGGATGCGCCGGTGCCGGAGCTTCAGCCGGAGTGGCGGGACTTTCAGGCTGTGGCGGAGTGGTTGGTGCTTCCTTTGCCTGCGTAAACTGAACCGCCAGAGCACAAGAAATAATCAGCAATATTTTACAATTCATAAATAATCCCAAAATCATATCGAATACCTGCCATTAGATGAGCGTTGGGACAGTTTGGTTAGCATGACGTCGATTTCAAATGCCAGTTTTGCATGTAGTGCCTGGGCTTGCTCGGGTGTAAGCTCCTCTTCTGCCAGGCGCAATAACGAGGGTTCAAACGCTCTCAACACGCGAGCAAGGCCGGATGCATGATTTATTTCAGCAGCCTTTTCAAACATTCGATTCTTCCCGGCGACAGTCAACAAGGCCTGGTATCTTCTTAAGTTGTCCACATTCTCTGTAATCACGCCCTTATCCAGTTCCAGACGTGCATTACGTAAATGAACTTGCAGGCCTCTGAGAAAAGGGGTGGATGAGCGAGCTACAGATTGTTCAGCACCAGCTTCATGGGAAACAAGAGCATTGGCAGGGGGATTTTCAGGCAACCCGGTTGAAGGGCTATCAAAATAATAGGCCCCAATTCCAAACCCGATAACCAGCGTAGCAGCCATTGCTGTAAACCGACTGGCAAGGGGATAAGACCCTGTAAGCCCTGAAGCTTCAGAGTGTTGATGTGTTGCATCAACCATTGCGGGTTCGCGGGTTTTGGAATCGTCTTTACTTTTATCCAACTGAGCGTGCAATCGACGCAACAGTAAATCTGAAACAGGTACTTCATCATCGAGGGCCAGCAAATCAAGTTCACTGCACAAAGCTGCATATTGTTCAGCCAGACTCGTATTGACCAGTAACTCTGCTTCAACCTCAGCACGCCGCTCAGGATCCAATCCGTCGTCATAATAGTAGTAGGTCAGCGTTTCTTCACTAATCATGCCTCACTCCTTAAGTGCTTCATGCTGATGCGCAGTTTTTGGGTTGCACGGTATACACCTTGTTTGGTTCTGCCAATATTCGTGTCCAGTAATTCAGCGATTTCCTGTAAGCGCCATTGCTGCAGGTGCTTTAACACAAAACACACGCGCTCGAAGTCGCTTAGTTCATTAAGCGCCGTGTCTAATTTGTGCTCCAGCTCTTCAGCGTGTCTTTGTCCCATCGGGCCAATGGATTCGTCCCGAACCTCGGTTTCCAGAACCTCCCAACGATCAGGATGCCGCTTTCTCAGCAATTGCAGCGCTGCATTGACAGCGATTCGGCTTATCCAGGTATCCAGACGGGCGGTATGTTGAAACTGATGTCGCTTGTTCCAGGCGCTAACAAGAGCATCCTGCACCGCATCCTCGGCAAGGTGCGCATCCCTCGTTATCTTCAGGCACAGGGAATACCACTGAGCCGCGCGCTCTGTGATAGCCTGATGAAAATCTGCTTTTGAAGGTACTTCCATACTGCTTAATACTGCTGCCATATATACCTGATGCAGCGGATAAGTAATTAGTTAGGAATTCGAATTACCTCGAATTATCGGCCCGGGACACCCAGGGCGCTTAGATTCTGCACCAGGGATTCACCTGCGGTACGCGGATCGACATTCTTGTCAATCTTTACGATTACACCGCGCTTATCGATGTAATAGGTCCAGCGCATGGCGTACCCGGCCTCTGCCAAAACACCGTATGCTGCAGCCATTTGTTTTCCGGGGTCGGATAATATCGGAAAAGTAGCTCCATTTTTTTCAGCAAACGCTTTATTGTCAGCCGGTGCATCCACACTTGCCATAAAATGAGCCACTTCGAACTTTTGAATTTCCTTGTCACTGTCACGCAGCGCTTTGCATTCTATGGTTCAGCCACCGGTAAATGCTTTAGGGAAGAAGGCTATTACAACAAAGAATTTATCCCTGAAATCGGACAACGAATATTGCTTTCCATCTGAACCCGGAAGGGTAAATTCAGGTGCTGTATCTCCTTCCTTTAATGTCACACCAGCGTTTATTGATGCCGTGGCAAAGATACCACCGACAAGCAACACAATTGCAGCCAGCACAGGAAACAAACCAGAGCGTTTATTGATCATATCTACCTCACATTAGCAGGTTAGTCTTCATGGATTATTGCAATACCTGGTTTGGAATTCAAACAGCGTAATCAACAAACACTGGCACCCGCGTCGTCTCTTCCCTTACACTTGATACACCTACCTGAAACACAAGAAACCTGTATGAGTGACTCAACAACCTACACACCCCCAAAAGTCTGGACATGGGACACGGATAGTGAACACAGATTCTCCAAGATAAACCGCCCTGTTTCCGGAGCCACACACGAAAAGGAACTGCCCAGAGGTGAGCATCCATTGCAACTCTATTCCCTGGCCACCCCCAATGGTGTGAAGGTAACCGTGCTCCTGGAAGAATTACTGGCTTTGGGTAAGGAAGATGCGGAATATGATGCATATATCATAAATATCGGTGAAGGCGACCAATTTAGTAGCGGTTTCGTTGCTGCTAATCCCAATTCCAAAATTCCGGCTTTGGTAGACCACAGTACTTCGCCTCCCACTCGTGTCTTTGAGTCCGGCGCAATTATGGTTTATCTCGCAGAAAAGTTTGATGCCTTTCTGCCCACGGAAGGCTCCGAGCGCGCAGAATGTATGTCCTGGTTATTCTGGCAAATGGGAAGTGCCCCATTTCTTGGGGGTGGCTTTGGCCACTTCTATGCTTATGCACCCGACAAACTGGAATACCCAATTAATCGTTATGCGATGGAAGTGAAACGCCAACTCGATGTGCTTGACAAAAATTTATCTTCCCGACAATTTCTTTGTGGGGATACCTACAATATATCCGACATGGCCAATTACGCCTGGTACGGAGCGCTGGTGCTGCACAACATTTATGATGCTACGGAATTCCTGGAAGTCGGCTCCTATAAAAACGTAACAAGATGGGCCACCGAAATAGAAAAACGTCCAGCAGTGTCTCGGGGTCGACGGGTAAACAAGGCCTGGGGAGACGAGGCTTTACGCGTGCCGGAACGGCACAGCGCCAGCGACCTGGATTAGCGATCCAGGCCCGTATAACGCGGAACTTCGGGGTAGGCGGTTACGCCATCCGGCTCGTTAATCACTCCGTTGGCTTTCTTGTAATCAGCATAATGCTGCTTCATTGACACCAGAAGTTTAGGCATCTGACCTGCCAAATCCCGATGCTCTCCGGGATCCTTGAGCAGGTTATATAAACGCCATTGATCATCACCCTGGGGCGGCCTTATTTTTAGTGCTTTGTAACGGTCTATAAATACAGCACTGTGACCAAATAGCTCAAAGGCAACCGGATCTGTACTTGCATAAACAGATTCCTGCTTACCTTGAAGATACGCAAACATTGAACGCCCTTGCAATGGAAACACAGCGCGACCCTTATACTCCTTACCCGGATGTGCAAGCCCGGCAACCTCAAGAAGTGTTGGGGTAATATCATAAACAGAAGCAAAGGCATCCCGGTTGTCCCCTTTATCCAGCTGGCCTGGATAACGCATTATGAAAGGTGCGTGAATGCCACCCTGGGACAACAGAAACTTGTAATCTTTTTGATATACCGAAGCCACCTGCGCCCATGCTGCGCCATTAAAGAAATAGGAGTTTGCATTGCCCATATTCTCCAGCGTATTAGTGTATCCGCTTGCGAAAAAATCCCGGTAAATCTGACGATGGCTGCGATCGTAGGGATCCGCACCATTATCGGACATAAACAGTATTAACGTGTTTTCATATTGTCCTCTAGCCTTCAGGTGATTGATAAGGCGCCCTACGTTGGCATCCAGGTTATCCACCATTGCCGCGTAAACTGCCATTTTTTTGGCTTCAATCTTTCGAGCCGCTTCTCCCAATGAATCCCACGCAGGAACGCTGCTCAGTCTCGGGGGTAGCGTCTGGTCCTTTGCAACCAGACCCAGTTTTTTCATGCGCTTGAAACGCACCGCTCGAATCTCGTCCCAACCAGACTCATATCGTAATGCATATTTTTGAATAAGCTCTTGAGGTGCTTGAAGGGGAAAGTGCGGCGCGGTAAATGCAAGATAGGCAAAGAATGGTTGCTGTTCTATACCCCCGTCGGAGTCCTCCAAAAACCCCAGCAATTTGTCGGTAAACAGATTGCTTGAATAGACCCGATCCGGGCGCTGAACAAGCTTGCCGTTGCTCGCATAGGCAACTTTAGGGCGTCTACTGTTATTGCCACTGTCATTGAAGTGATTTCCACCGCCATGCAATAACACATACGTCTTCTCAAATCCCCGGTTTGCAGGTCGTTGTGTCTCTGCAGTACCCAGGTGCCATTTACCTGCCATGTAAGTGTTATAACCACTGTCCTTGAGCAGGCTCGCAACCGTAACTACTTTCTGGTTCAGATAACCAACATAACCGGGCAGGCCATCCTGATGAGGCAAATGGTCTTCGGCCATGGTACCCAGTCCATTGAGATGATTATCAACTCCCGTTAACAGAATAGAACGGGTTGGCGAACAACTTGCCTGGGTGTAAAAGGAGGTAAACCTGGCACCTTCACGCGCCAGCTGGTCGAGATTAGGCGTGTGTATTTCACCACCATAGGCGCCAATATCGGCGTAGCCTAAATCGTCTGCAACAATTAACAGAATATTGGGTCGCTGTAATTCAGCCATCTTCTCTTCCAATGCATTGGAAAATTCTGATAACGATGACAGCAGTACCAGAAAACACAGCCTTCGCATAATTCGTAATTCTTCTTGTTGCCACAGATACCGGGTGCTGACACGCCCAAGTATTGGTGTATAATAGGTGTATGTCACGCACAAATATAGATATTGACGAAAAAGCTTGCTCAGAGGTGATGCAACGGTATCAATTTGCCACCAAACGCGATGCTGTCAACTTTGCTCTTCAATCTTTGGCTGGTGAACCTTTGAGCCTTGATGAAGCGCGAAGCCTGCGCGGATCTGGTTGGGATGGCGATCTCGATGCAATGAGGGCCGATCGGTCTATATGATACTGATTGATACGTCTGCATGGATCGAGTTTCTAAGGGATACAGCCTCCCCTACTTGCGACAGAGTTGATGAAATTCTTGCACGTGACATTGCTGTTGCAGACCCAGTACGAATGGAGGTATTGGCTGGGGCACGAAGCGAGCAACACCTGACTCAACTAAGACGATTGCTGGCACGGGGCACTACTCTCCATACAAATCCGACCGACTATGATCAGGCAGCAATCCTCTACCGGCAATGTCGTGCAAATGGAGAGACCGTCAGAAAACTGATTGATTGCCTGATCGCGGCAGTTGCGATCCGAAATGCTATTACCATATTGCACCTGGATTCTGATTTCGAAGTTCTTGCTCGACACACCGCACTTAGAACCGCTTAACCAGGAAGCTATAGTTCTCCCCCTTCATTCTCAAAATATACTTTTGTGGACACAAAGCTCGAGGCAGTTGAGCGCCCTGTTCCGATACATGGCTCAAGAATCGAGGCAAGTGGCGTTCTATGATCGGATAAAAGAGGCGTTTCCCCGGGCTTGTGGCGGCAATAGCGAACGAGGCCAGTATCGATTGAAAGCACGGCGATCTCATTTACTTAAGCCAGGTTGAGATTGTCGCGCTGGAAGCCAAGAGCTTAAGCCTGCATGTAGTAGAGAAAGTCAATATTTTCTATGGCAGTCCATGAAAAATTCATAAAAGTAGACATACTTGCATAGAGCAAGCCCGATATGACGTAAGGACAGGTGTACTTGGCGTTCCCATGTGCTTCACTCCCATCAATAACAAAATAAAGAGACACACATGTCGCTACGCGAACGAGTCGCAAAATTTCCAAACTATCGATGGTATGTCCTGGGTGTACTAACGGCAGTGTACGCCTCCAGCCAAGTGGACCGGCAGGTAATGGGTATATTGCTGGAGCCGATAAAGCTAGAGCTTGGCGCAAGTGACACCCAGATGGGCTTTTTGATCGGGCTTACCTTTGCTGTTTTTTATGCAACGCTCGGCATGCCTATTGCCATGCTCGCCGACCGTTCTAACCGCAGAAACATTATCACAGCAGCAATTTCAATCTGGAGTGTGATGACAGTTTTATGCGGCTTTGCGGCATCGTTTCTTCAACTCGCACTCGCCCGAATTGGCGTGGGTGTAGGTGAAGCAGGCTCTTCACCGCCTTCACATTCGATAATTGCTGACCTGTTCGACCCCAAAACTCGCGGCACCGCTATGGGTATTTTTGCACTTGGTGTGAATATTGGTTTACTACTCGCCTACCTGGTGGGTGGGTGGATGAGTGAGTATTTTGGCTGGCGCGCGACATTCATTGCGGTCGGCTTACCAGGCATCTTCATTGGCATACTACTGTATTTTACCACCACCGAACCCAGGCGCGGCGCTAGTGAACTGCAATCCGATGCAGAAGAGAATGTCCCACCTTTTGCCACAGTAGCGAGTTATATGTGGAAGACAGCATCCATTCGACATATTGTCATTGGATCCTCTCTGGCAGGATTTGTGGGCTACGGTTTTGTTTTGTGGATGCCTTCGTTTCTGGCTCGATCCCACGGTCTAAGCCCTACAGAAATTGGAATCACTCTGGCGCTGATGACGGGCGTGATCGGTGGGCTGGGCACATTTACTGCCGGCCGTCTAACAGATGTACTTGCGCGCCGTGACGTACGCTGGAGAACCTGGGTAGTGGCTATCGGTAAGGCAGGATACGTGCCTTTTCTGGCGATGGTTTTTATCGTTGACGATTTCTGGGTGGCGATGGCTATTTATACTATACCCGCATTTTTTGGTGGTTTTTATCTGGCACCGACCTTTTCCCTCATTCAAAGCCTGGTGAGCCTGCGCATGCGTGCACTTGCCGCAAGCATTACACTCTTTGTTTTGAACATCATCGGCCTGGGATTTGGCCCCCAACTGGTGGGTATCATGAGTGACTATTTTGCACCCGAGTATGGTAATGAGTCTTTGCGAATGGCCTTGCTGGTATTAACTTTCCTGAACCTCTGGTGTGGGCTTCACTACTATCTGGCTTCTCGCACCTTGAAGGCTGATCTTGAGCGCATGCAGGTAGTGTAGGTGAAAAAAGGAAATGTTCGTTGTTTGCTCAATAGCGGACACTAAACAAATTAGACTTGAAGATCCGCCATGTGCCCAGCGGAGCCAGTCACGAAAGTCGTTCAATTACATTGGGAACAGATATTCGTGTGACTCAAATCTCCTAATAGCACCCACGCAACTAACAGACTACTGTAAAGTAGGGCAGATCCAGTTTTCGAGTCTTCCATGAGTCAGACCATAGTTCACGTGGCGGTTGTAATTCGCGATTACGGCGAAGCTATTGCGGTCTACACCAAGATTCTTCATTTAAAATTGGTTGAGATCACTTACCAACCCGAGCAAGACAAACGCTGGCAACCAGACAGAAGGCCGTACAGTATTGTCGCAGGATTGTTTTTCGAGAGCCATTGTGCGGCCTCAACAGTATTGAATGTAATCAGCGTAAAGTCATTTGTTAGTTTTAATGATTTCGAATAATCGGCTGCGGAGACAGAACCTCATGGCATCAGATTTAAGACAATTATGGACCACTTCCTCTCTAGTACTGGTAACGGTGCTTTGTCTCGTTTCCTGCACGTCGACTGCGCCTCCGGTTCACGATGAGATGCTGAAGGAGATTGGACAAACGCGCAAGCATGCCGAGGTCAGCCTGTACTGGCGGACGGCAGAACGCGTCTGGAACGTCAATTATAGCTTGCCAGAGCCCGTTGAACAGTTTTAGTTTTCGCAGACAAATGCTGGGCCACTGCGTCAGAACTGGAAAGTGGAACCACTTGGACTTGTAGTTGAAAATAACCGTGTAGTGGCAGCTGATGGTGGTACGTTCGAACACTTCGTGCTGACCGTGGGAACTGATAAGCGTGAATATGATCGGATCTATCCAGCTGTGATTGAAGTTGGCGAAGGAAGCATCATCAACACTTCATAAGTACTGGGTGATAGTGTCGACACAATCGTTCGCCTCAAGGATTCGTATGGTGAGTATTTCCTGCCGGGCAGAAAGCACCTGGCTAATGTCATCGATAGCACTATCGCCCTTACTAATCGAGGTATGGAACCGCAATACCTCTATGCCGGTGACGCTGGTGGCTCCGATCGAGAGAAGTTCAAGCTGGTGATTGGCGACAATGTTCCGTCTCGAATCGTGGAAGCTATTGACCGTGCGATGTCAGAGGCCTTAGTAGAATTCGAAA
>Ga0256847_1001696_pt1 | contig 10749 bp, 10 predicted proteins | sample TeddybearmetaG_FD_189099 | JGI IMG/M metagenome (GOLD analysis project Ga0256847, IMG submission 189099) | Hydrothermal vent microbial communities from East Pacific Rise, Pacific Ocean - Teddybear | ecosystem: Environmental > Aquatic > Marine > Hydrothermal vents | place: Pacific Ocean: East... | reverse complement strand
GTATTAGGGTTCTCACCTTACCATCTAAAACAGTTGCATGAATATCCTTATTCATTGCTCTAATTACCTAAAGTTTTACTTTAAACTTTAGTTACTTAGAAACGAGTCGCACCTACAGGAATTGTCCATAAACTACCATTAATAACCCCGACTCCAAAACTTCTGAAAAATTCAGGATTAAAAAATTGCACAATACTCAATTGCCCGATTATCCATGCAATAAATGATGTTCCAAAAATTTCTCTGTTTAAATAACCAAAAATACCAAGAATAACTAGAGAAACAATAAAACAGACCCACAAAGCCGGATAAATACGCAATATTCTGTTAATTGCATAACTTTTAAGGTTTGGATTTCTGTCAAAAGACATAGTAATCAAAAACCCACTAATAACAAAAAAAATTGGCACCCCGGGAAAAAACCCAAAAACCTTCCCAACTATCGGATTGACATTAATATTTAAATGAGATATTGAATGAGAAAACACTACTTGTAGTGCTGCGAATAACCTAAGCAAATCAAAATTGTTGAGTTGCGAATTAATTCCTTTGGGAAATTGAGAAGTAAGCATAAGTAACTTTAGTGTTTTAAGAATTTATGATATAAATTAATGATCTTATTTCCATAATTTTCATTGTAATATTTAATTTCATATTTATTATTTAATGTATATATTATCTTTTTAGCCAAATCTTTAGAATCATTATTTTTAAATAAAATTGTACCATTTGGTCTCCAAGTTACATCACTTGCAATTATAGGTACTTTAAAATACAACGATTCTCGAACAGATAAAGAATCCCCATCTGTTCTAGTAGCTCTAATGGTTAAACTAGATTTTTTCACTAAAGAAACAAAATCAATATTTTCTGTGATATGTAATATTTTGTTAGTTTTAAAATCTAGTTCTTTTAATAAACTATCTACATAATCTTTTGTAGTACCCGAAGGATCAACTAATATTAAAAGTGTATTATTAATACGTTTAGTTCTTGATAAATGATAAAATGCATCAATAATTAAATCAAATCCATATACGTGTTTTTCATTAATTAGATTATATAAATAGCAATTTGTAGATATAACATTTTTATAATTTGTTAATTCATTTTCAATATTAGTCGGTAAATTCTCAAATTTATAAGGCGGTAAAAATGCAGGTATAACTTCCGTTTTTTTGTAATTGATTAAATTTTTGTTTATACTTTTATCATTGACTAATATAATTTTATGACATAATTTATACATCACTTTAAATACAAGTTTATTTTTCACTATACTATTATGATGAGTATATATAACTGTTTTGAAACATATTCTTGAAAGAAGTGCAAAAATTACTTTGAAGTAATCGTTGGTAATATGTATATGAACTATATTTGATCTTAAAAAGAAGTTAAAAATGGGAAAAAAAGCTTTTATTCTTTTATCTTTTTTAAATAGCGTTTTCTTTTTTATATCCAAGATACCGATATTAAATGTATTTTTATATAGATTGAAGAACCTATCTAAATGTATCGTTATTCCACCTATTGGTGGTGGCATTGAGCCGATCAATAATATTCTAAGCATTTGAATATCTTACATTATAAATATAATTCCTAACTCTAAAATAATAACTTTGATCAAGTATTCCAATTAATAACCAAAAAATTTCTGCCGTCTTGCCTGAAAAAAATGATTTTTGAAAAACTGCAAATAATAAAAAAAGTATTATTAAAAAAGCTATTTTTTTATTGATTTTATGTTCTCTTCTATAAACGACGTACAATATCATAAAGAAAATAAAACTACCTATTACCCCATAACTGGCTAACATATCGATATAAAAAGAGTCCATTGATCCTCCTGGTCCAATACCAATAATAGGAGAAGATAAAAAGGCTTCGTAACCAAGAACCAAGGTTACTTCAAAACGCGCTCCTAAAGCTGGTAAGTCAAATAAAATATCACTTAAATGATTAGAACCATAATAAACATTTATTGCATATTCTTTTATTATTTCAAGTTCAATTGATAATTTGTAATTCATTATTAAAAATAAGAAAATAGTTCCAAAAATAAACATATACAAATATTTCACTTTACCATACAAAAATATAAAATAGACCAATAAAAATCCAATTATGATTGTTAATACACTTGCATATATAGAAAAAAATAGAACGAGTACTAACATAAACGTAGAAGCAATATCAAGTCTTAAAAACTTCCTATTTTCTTGCATCATAATTCCAAATATAATAATCCCAAATATGTAATATACATTATGATAAAAAGATACAGTGGCTGCATTATATTGTAAAACATCCCAAATAGAAGAAAAATATATATTATGCACCAGCAGCTTAACTGGATATAAGAATATTTGCATTACTCCAAATATCGCTAGAATATAAAAGAAAATCTTTGAATGCTTTTGAATAGTATTATAAGAATAATGATTAGATATAATATATCCTAAAAAGTAAAATGATAACATTTTAAGCATTCCAGCATACATTGTAAATAAATCTGAAAACCCTCTATTTAAAACGGTGGCACCATATACAAAAGAAATAGATATATCAATTAAAAACAAAGTTATAAGTAAAAAAACTATGGGTGCTTTTTTTTGTATAAATAGTTTATAAAAAATCACAAATGGCATGGTAGTAAATGCGATAATTTCCACTAAATTAATACCATTTGTCCCAAAATTAATTACAGCTGGTAAAAAAACTAAGATAATTAATACTAATGTTATGTAATTAATTGAATAAATTTTCAAATTCATTATCTATCTCATATTTATTTATGTTGTTTAAATCTTTTATTGATAATATATAATCTTTGAGTTTTTTATTATCATCTAATACAATTCCTAATTGATTGTTTAAAAGTATTTTTTCACAAAAGTTATTTACTTTAGTCATCACAACAGGTGTTCCAATATACAAACTTTCCAAAACCACATTTGGCAGACCTTCCCACCTACTGCTAAGTATAAAAGCATTTGCATATTTTATATATTTATGAGGATTTTTTTGAAATCCTAATAAATATACATTTTTTTCTAAACCAAACTCTTTGATCATACTTTCAAGTTTAAGTCTATCTTCACCTTCTCCTAAGATATATAACTTATATCTATCATTTTCTTTTATTACTTCACTCATAGTTCGGATTAAAGTATCAAAACCTTTTTGATAAGTTAGTCTTCCGACTGCTACAAAATTTATACAATTTTCATCAAACTGATTTTTAATATTTTCTAAGTTTTTATCAATACTTTCTTTATCTATAGGGTTGATTAAGGTAATTATTTTCTCTTTTTTAATTCCAAAATATTGATGTATTTCTTCATTCATTTCATCTGTTTGAGCCACAACTTTATATGCTCTTGGGTAAAGTAACTTGATAAGTGTTTTATACCAAAATGGCATATTATTATTTTTTATCTGTGCTGATGGTAGATTTGGTTCTCTGACATATATTTTAATTTCTTTATCTATAAAAAATGAAGCCATTAATACTAGAATATTCATTCTATTTGTGGTAGCAAATAAAATATCAGGATTGATAGTTTTTATTGCTTTTATTAATCTTGGTAAAGCATTTCTTGTTCTTTTTGTATCTAGTGATATTATTTCTATATACTCAGGAAGATACTCAAAATAAACTCCTATTTTATCTACAAGTAGTAGTTTAATATCATATTTATCTTTATCAAGTGATTTTATGATGTTTACTATTACTCTTTCTGCTCCACCTCCGTTTAGGTTTGGGAGGGTAAATAGGATTTTTGGTTTTTTTATATCCATCTTTTTGTTATACCAGAATTATATATCTTTATGATTTATTAGATGTTCTATATAAATTTTCTTAATTCTAAAAAAATTATCTATGTGATATTTATGATAATTAATTTTAAAATTAAAGGTTTTTTTCCATTCGCCATAACTAATATTTAACTTTTTTAACTCTTTTGGAGGTATTGGATTAGGTTGATAAAAAGGACTTATTTCTAGGATATATGGTTCTGTTTCTAAATCATCATTTTCCCATGCAATATCGAATGCTCCTGTTGTTATGCCTATTTTTTTAAATTCATCAATAGTCCATTGTCTCCATTTGTCAGGGAAGAATTCAAAATCTACATCACTACCATGTGATGTACTAGTTGGTTTCCATTCTTTGCCTAAATTTATTCTCCAATAATGCAACACAATTTGATCTCCTACTAAAATAACTCGTATATCTTTTCTCATATTTAGTAGTTGCTGAGTTATTAGATATTCATTTTCATTTTTATATCTAGTAGTTTCAATTATATTTTTTAATTCTTTTTCGTTAGAAACTTTAAAAACACCTTTTGAACTTGCTGAATGCTCTTCTTTAAGAAGTATAGGATATTTAATCTTTGCATAATCAATATTATTAAGTTTATAAAATTGCGTTTCTGGTATTCTAACTCCAAAATCTTGCAATTTTCTATACATAAATTCTTTATTTTCCCAATATGAAAATTCTTCAGAAGTAATAAAAACTTTGTTTTGTTGTATTTCAAGTTGTTTCATTGTCATATACTGTAATTTGGTATAATCAAATAAAGCATATGGATTTCTTGATCTTTCTCCATGTATAAAAATTATTTTTCCAAAGAATTTGCCAATATCCTTTTTTGTATAAATAGTAACATTAAAGTTATTATCTTTTAGTGCTTTATATATACCCATATCCTGTATAAAGTTATCCCCAACTAAATACCTATAGTGCCAGAATTCTGGTGCCCAAATAATAATCTTTTTAGTCTCATCATTTAAACTTGGAATTTGTTTTAACAGTCTGAAAATATAAACTACTCTATATGTGAAAATTTGTACAAATTTTATATATCTATTCATTGTAGCCCCCAATTATTTTATTTATAAACTTAACATCAAAATACTCAATATTTTGAATTTTTTTTAACTGCTTAATTTCATTTTTATAATATTTTATTTCACCTTGTTCATGATTGTAAGTCATGTCATCATAGAAAAATATTTTTTTATTTTTGACTTGTTTAAGCATCTTAACTTTATCGTAAGGCTTAGATACAAGAAATAAAAATTTTTTTGTTTCAATCAGTCCCATATCATTCAACCATTTAAATGTTAAATTATATGTTGAGTATGGTCTTGCGGTTAAAAAAAACACTTTACTACCACTATATTTTATATTTAAAATATAGTTTCTCATATTATAAAAAACAGCTAAAGAAGATAATCTATCTTCAAGTGTTTTATATTCTTGTAAAAAACTAGGCCAAGTATTAGCAACTGTATTATCTATATCAAAGATATAAATCTCTTTATCTCTAGTATTTATCTGTTTATGAAATTTTATTTTAAAATAAAACTGAAAATACTTGTTATATAAAAAATAGACTAATTTTTTCAATTAAAAATATCCTTAATAGAATCAATTATGATTTTATTCTCTTCTTTTGTTCTTCCTGCGATTCTTATAAACTCACCACTAAGTCCTATTTTATCACTTCCTGTTCTAGTGTACACACCATATTTTATTAGCATTTTAGATACAAAGTCAGCTGATGTACTGCCATCAAGAAGTTCTATCAAAGCAAAATTTGCCATACTTGGATAAACTTTTATTTCTTGTATTTTTAAAAGTTCTTCAAAAAAACTTTGAGCTTCAATTATATATTTTTTTCTGACTTTTTCATATTCATTAAAAAAATCATCTCTTTTATAAAGTCTAAAAAAGTATTCTGAAAGACCACTTGAATTCCATAAAAATCCATTTTTTAGTAGCCTTGATACTTTATATTTATCCATCACCCCATATCCAGCTCTAATACCTGCTATACCAAAATCTTTTGACATGCTTTTTATTACTATTACATTTGAAAAATCTTTAAAAAGTTCAGTTGCAGATATTAAGCTATATTCACTATCCTCAAAAGCAAAATGAATAAAACTTTCATCTATAATAATATTTTCAATTCCTTTTAGATTATTTAAAATAAATCTTAAATCTTTATAATCCAAATACCCACCATTTGGATTATTTGGATTTATAATTACTACACTATCAGGGTTCTTTGCTTTTACAAATTCAATATATTTATCAGCATTTAATGAATAATTATCTTTTTTATCTAATTGATAATAAATAACTTTAGTATCTTCTCTTGCATATTCATAATATGATGAGAATGTTGGTATATTTACTATTATTTTTTTACCTACAAAGGTATGCATAACAGCTTGAATTACTTCAATAGCACCATTTCCTACAAAGATATTGTCTTTATTTATATTAATTGATTTACTGATCATGTCAGCTATAACATCATTTTGAGATGGATAAAACTCCAATACATCTCTTAACTTTCCAGTATCAACAAGCTCTTTTTTTAGATAGCCTAGAAAAAGCTCAGTTGCATATGGATTTGAAAGAAAACAAGCATCTACCTTGATATTTAGTTCTGGTAAATCCTCTACTATTGTAAATAGGCTTGGACTATGACTTCCAGCTGCTTCTTTTAGTTGTCTGATTTTTGAATCAATTTTTTGCTCATTTTCTGTTAATTTAATCATTTTTTCTTTTTCAGACTCTCAAATTAATTAATAATTTTTCATTATATTAGTTTCAAACTATTATATATAAATTTTAGTCGATCAATCCCATATTTTGAGCTATATCCTTATTGACGGCTAGGATTCGCATATCACCAGACCAAGTAGAATAATAGTTCTCATTATGTGCATAAATTCCAGATACCACTTTATATGCGCCATACTGGTTTACTATCCACTTTGTCCGATCTTTTATTTCATCAGAGGAAAAAATTATATAATCAGCCTCTTCAACAATATCTGTTACATTTATTTGTCCTTTTACCATTTCATTGATCACATCAGAAACAAAAAATTTATAATTTGAATGGTATTCTAAATACGAAATGATATTAGCCCTATGATTAATCACAGTTCTATAGGATATAGATTCTGCCGCTTCATATAACCATGCTAGATTTACTAAAATAATAGCACATATCCCTATTGACAATACTACACGAACTATTTTTGATAGTATCAATTGGATTACACAGTATATCCCTCTACTTGCTAATATTGCCACAAAAGGCAGTAAAACTAAAAGGTTTCGTACTATCATCACCTTTTGGTTTGCAAAATATAGCAAATAAACAACAGGTACCATAAGAAACCAAATAGCAATATTTCTTTTCTCGTTGAGAATTAAATCATATATTCCAAAACACACAAATAGAAATAATACAAAAGCCAGTAGCCCGTATTTAGAAAAAGCAGCAAAAGCAAAATAATTTAACATCAATCTGCTATGATGAGTCATAGAATCAACAGTATATCCACCATGACCACTTTTATAATGGTTTATCTCATATATGACATCTTTGATGAAATTTATAGGTTCAATAATTGCACCGGGAGTGGAAGCAATAAAAGTTACCATAAAGATCAAAATTATAATTAGATATTCATAGATTTTGAAATGTTTCAGTTGTGTTTTACTATTAACCAGATAAACAGTATAAATTAATGGTAATAAAAATATGCCACCTGGATATTTTGAACCACATGCAATCCCTACAACTATAGTTGAAATTTTTAAAACAAAAAAACTATATTTTTCTACTTTTATTGCTAAGAACATCAACAGCATCGAAAGTATGCCAAATGACATCATTAGCCCATCAGGGGCAATCCATCTAGCATGGTAATGCAATTCCCATGAAGATATTAGTAAAGCAGCGCCGAGAAAAGCTTCTACTATATTATTTCGCCAAATAAGTATAAGAAAAAATACCCAGAAATAAGAAATCAATGTAAGAAATAAAAAAATACTTCGTATCCTAATTTTAAAATCGTTTTGATTAATTATATTCTTTAGTTTAGTTTGAAAATTTTTCTGTACTTCTTCTATTGAATCAGTTTTAATAATATAAGAAAATGCTTCAGGTGTTATTCCTAATAAGGCAATATAATAAGATACAGAAGGATATTTATAATGTTGTGGCAAGAACAACCCGGAAACCACGCTAATTTCCACACTTTTAATAACTTTTGATTCATCCCAATGTCTTCCAAAATCAATTCCCTTTAAACCTACTAATAATACATAAAGAAAAACAATCAAAAGTAATAAAAAGATTGTTTGTTTTGCAAAATTTTTTTCTAAGAATTTATTCATCGGTTCAATCTAATCTACAACTTATTAAATATTCCAAAAAGATTTATATTTTTCTTTTTTACAATTCCTCTTGTTTTTATAAACAAATCTTTTAATATTGAAGTTGTAGTTATAAAATTTGTCTCAATTATTGTATTTTTTGAGAATTTATATTTCAATAATTTTTTATTTAAAGATATAGGATCCCATATCCTTACATGTTGATATTTATGATAAATACAACCACAATCGGGACAAAAGTTTTTAGAAAAGTCCAAATCTTCATTGTTGGGTGTAGTAATGATTAGTTTACCATTAGGTTTTAATACACGATAAATCTCTTTTAAAGTACTATCTAAGTAATCATCATTTAAATGCTCAATCACTTCAATTAAAAAGCAAACATCTATAGAGTTATCTTTGATATTGGATGGTAAAGTTTGTACAAATAGACCTTCTTTCTTAAAAGAAATATCTTTTTTGTTTTCAATCCTAGACACAGAATCTTTTGAAAAATCAAGTCCTATATATTTTTTAGGTTTAATTTTCAGTTCATTCATGTGTTCAATAAAAAAAGCAGGACCACATCCAAAATCTAATACTACTTTGTCATTTAAACTACCAATAATCTTTTCCGTTCTTTTAAGAATATCTTTACCAACATTTTTTGTAAAATAAATTTGATTGTAAGGATAAGTTTTGGAATAAAAATCCCAAATTCTTGATACTTTTTCATCATCCCACTCTATATCATGCTCTCTAAACTCTTGCATTTTTAAATCCTTGTTGTAATGTTTTTAAACATAGTGTTATCACTAATATTTGCGATAATATAACTGTTATTGCCAATCCCTTAGCTTCTAAAAAATATATCATAACAGGTGCTATTAATATATTAAATAAAAATGTATTTCTTACTATTTTATTAAATTCTTTGTTTTGTTTTTGAATAATTAATACTTGCGTAAATAGTGGCCCAAAAGGTATTGTAATTATTGTAAATATAAGTATAAAATAAATAGATTGTATATTTATATCGTTAGTTCCTACAATTAGTTCAATAATATTTTTTCCAAAAGCATAAAGTAAAAAGAAAAGAAAAAAAGAAACACTTAAATAAGAAAAACCTATATTTTTAACAAACATACTAAATTTTTCTTTATTTATTTGATTAAGTTTTGCCATATATGGATATATAGCTTGATTGGCAGGTATAAATAAACCGCCTACTGCATTTATAATTCTCTCTGCAATTGAATAATAACCAACAACTACATTATTAGTAAATAATCCTAATAAAAACATATTAGTCGTCGTATATAAACTTACAAAGATTCTTGAAACAAATACATCCCACCCATCTTTAAAATAATATTTTATTGTTTTTAAAGATTGAATATTAAAAAATATATCAAAATCTTTTTTGATAAGTACAAGCGACCAAATACCAACTATAACAAACCCCAATGATGTAAAAATCGGCACCATATAAAAATCATTTTGTTCCTGAACAAAAATAAAAACTGCTACAGTAAATATAGTTTTAGATAAAATATTCAAATAAGTGATATATTTCATCTTTTCCATACCTTGAAAAAACCAAATAGGGAACAATACTTGACCTACAACCATACCAAAAGTATAATAATATATCTCCCAATGAGTTGAAAATTTTTCAAAACTAAACACAAGTACAGATAATAGTACAAAACTTAAAAGCATCAGTATAAACTTTATGGTCATTACTGAACTAAATATCTCTACTATTTTTTCCTTATCTTCTCTATAAACCGAAATCTCTTTTGTAGCAGTAAGATTAAATCCATAATCAGTAATAATATTAAAATAAGCAATAGTTGCAGTAGCAAATGCTAAAAGTCCAAAATATTCAACTCCTAAAACCCTTACCAAATAAGGGAGCGTAATAAGTGGTAAAATATAATTAACACCTTGCAATACAGACAACGAAATAAAATTTGATAATAATCTTTTATTATCTTCTGACTTAAATTTATTTTTAATTTTTGTTATCAATTATAATTACCAAATCCCACGCGTATCAATAACCACCTTACTATTCAAAGTATTAGCTGATATTTTCTTAAATTCTTTATGGTCAACCAATGCCACAATAGTATTAGCCTTTTCCAAAGCCTCTTCTAATTTAACCAACACCCCACCCTTTTCAGCTAATGCTTTTGGCAAAGTTTTAATATTTGGTTCTACCACCAAAACTTTACCTATTTCTTGTTCCAAAATTTGTTGAGTAATATCTAAAGCTGGACTTTCCCGTAAATCATCAATATCAGCCTTAAATGCCAAACCTAAACAAGCAATAACTGGACGCTTAAATTGATCAGCCGCTGTTTTGATTTTATCTAAGATAAACTTAGGTTTACTATCATTAATTTCTCTGGCACTACGAATTAGACGCGCTTCATCAGGGGCGGAATCGACAATAAACCAAGGATCAACCGCAATACAATGTCCACCAACACCGGGCCCCGGCTTTAATATATTGACTCGTGGATGACGGTTAGCCAGTT
>Ga0256847_1001695_pt1 | contig 10756 bp, 8 predicted proteins | sample TeddybearmetaG_FD_189099 | JGI IMG/M metagenome (GOLD analysis project Ga0256847, IMG submission 189099) | Hydrothermal vent microbial communities from East Pacific Rise, Pacific Ocean - Teddybear | ecosystem: Environmental > Aquatic > Marine > Hydrothermal vents | place: Pacific Ocean: East... | reverse complement strand
TCAAACAGATTTCTGAATACCTATTTTCTGACGATTTATTTCTATTTTTCATACTCGAAAGATATCCAAACTATTACATATAATATAATAATTACATATATAATTCCCTTAATTTGTTACACACTCTAACGATTTAACGATTTAACGATTTATGAGGGAAATTTCCGAACCAATTCTGCGTAAAAAGCCTCGCCGATGCGCTGCATCGTCTACGTCTTTTGCCTTGTCTTGACTCAAAACTTCCTCCTTAAAACCGATACCTTATTTTTCGACCATTACTTAGTCATAAAAAATTAAGCTCGAATATTTTTAACATTATTTTGCAATGTCTGAAGAGAATATTCAAACTTAATCTATTCTCTTTCGAAGCTGACGGATTTAACTCGCTTGCTTAAATAAACCTACATTGGTTTTTACATAATCTTCAAATGATCTGGGCTCATGTCCAGTAATCGTTTTTACGTTATCCGTGAGGCTATTGAATTTTCCAGAGGCGATATCTTTGCTAAACTCTTTTAAATGTGTAGCTAAGAAATTATTTACTGTTGGCAAACCTTTTAGGGCATCAATCCATGTATCAACAGGAATCGGAACATATTCAACTTTCTCCTGGATCACATTTCCAATAAGATCAGTAACATCTTGATTGCTTAAGATCTGACTTCCGGTGAGTGCATATTTTTTGCCCGTATGTTTATTGATGTCTTCGTCAAGCAAGATTCCGGCAATGACTTCTCCAATATCCTGCGGATCAATAATGGTGAAACGAGCTTGTGGATTCGGAAAATAGAATTTCTTTTCCGCAGAAACAGATGGTGCAGCCATGCCTAAATAATTCCAGGCAAACAATGCAGGTCGGATATGAACAGCTCCGATATCTGCCCAATCCAGAATGTCTTCCGAAATTAAATGATTTTGAGATGCAGGGCTGGAAGAATCTTCGTGCACATTCATTTGAGACATACTTACCACTTGCTTCACGCCTTCTTCTTTCGCAATTTTGCCAAAATAGGCAGCCGCTTTTGGCAAATGATCTTCAAATGGATAACAGAAATAGGCTTTGTCAATCTGGTGAAGTGCCATTCTTAAACTGCCTTTATTAAAGTAGTTTCCCTGCACTACTTCGACGCCTTGCTTTTCTAAAGCTTTACTGCGTTCATCAATAGTCCGAACCATAGCTCTTACGTTGGCACCTTTATTTAAAAGTTCCTGAATAGCATACTGGCTGGTTTTTCCAGTAGCGCCTGTGATTAAAATTTGTGATTTCATTTTTTTGTTATTTACTGAAGTTTCCCAGCATACAATTCTCCATTGTCGAAGACACTAATTTAAAAAGAGCAGAGCTATGCCGCTAAACTGTGGGTGGCGGGAGCTGCATTCGCAGTATAGCCTTTTTAGCGGCTTGATTCTTTTGTTTCGTTTTCTCATCAAGGAGAAAATGAAAGCCAGTCGCGGCGAGCGACTATATATGTTTGAAAGAATACACTTCATTATTAGCTATAATTCGAGACAATGCTTAAACAATTGAATATCAATAAATTACGGAAATTTAAATTTAAATCAAATATTATCAATTTTGATCCTTAAAATAAATTTCATGAAAAGTGAGATAAGTCATTATAGACCAATTACTTATAGCAATACATGTGCAATTTATGCTTACATAATGAATTGAATATCAATAATGTATTTACTGGGAAACTTTAATTATTTATAAGATTATTTAATTTAATTTTTTTTCTAAGTACAGTGCTAAATACTTTTCCAAAAGATGCTGTATTCATATTTCTTGAGAAAAGAAACTTCCCACTCCAGTAAAGAAAAACATTGATGAAGCCGGGAATACTAAGTCTCTTTCTTCCAAGGTTTTTTACCGCTTTTGCTGCTACATAGCCTGGATCAAGTGGTTTCATTGGTGTGCCAGAAAAATCGTATTCGCTTGCGAGATTTGTTTTTGTAAATCCAGGAGTCACCACTGAAACATCAATGTTATATTTTTTAAACTCTGATGCTATCCCTTCAGAAAAAATTAGATCGTAGGCCTTTGTGCCTGCATAATTGGCAATATAAGGTACGCCTTGAAAGGCAACAATAGAAGACATTGTGATGATTCCACCTCTTTTCCTGGTCACCATTTTTTCTCCAAAGTGATGCGTCAATAAAAGTGGCGCTTTGATATTTAAATCGATGGTTTCCAAATGCTTTTTAGTTGATATATTTAGAAAGTGATCAGAGTCTTCTCTCCCCGCATTATTTACCAATAATCCTATTTCCAAGTCATCTGTTTCCTTTTTCACCTTGTCGATACCATCCTGTGTGGTTAAGTCTGCTACTATAACTTTTACGTTTTGATTGTAATCAGACTCTATTTCTTTTCCAATGGAAATTAATTTATCCTTGCTTCTAGCCACAAGAGCAACATGGAGTCCTTGTGCCGCTATAAATTTGGCATATTCATTACCAATTCCTGATGATGCGCCTGTAATCAAGGCCCAAGGGCCATACTTTTCTTTAAAGTTTTTCATGATTTATATTTTATAAAATTGTTTTAATTAACTGCTTGATCCTGATAATTAACTAAAAGGGAAGTCCTATTCTTAAAAGTTTTTTGATGCCATTCTAATATTGCCTGACTCGCTTTTTCTCCTTCTTCATCTTGCCAAAAATGACTGGCATCTAATAGCACCGTTTCATGGTTTTTAAAGATATTCTGAAAGCGTTTTCTTTCCGCTTCTTTAAAAGCAAAATCTTCTGTACCCCAGGTAAATAGAACAGGGGTGTCTTTAAAATTTTGTAACCCTTCTTCGACTTCCAACTCGAAAATTTTCGCCTTAACTAACTGTCGTGGAAAAATAGCAGTCTGGATTCTATTCTCTAGTTTATCGAAGGGAGCACTATACATTTCTAATTCTGCTTTGCTGCGTTTTTTTACAAACCCGGCATACATAAAATATTTCCAAACTCCATTAAAAGAATTAGCCATCCATCTGCCAATTGGCCCGCCCATTAACCAACTAAATGCTTCAAATCTGGAATTCCCTGCCAAAGGCCATGCCCAGGTATTGCCTAACACAGCGCCTTTGATTTTCTCCGGATTTCGTCCTGCCCATCCTAAGCCTATTGGTCCACCCCAATCTTGACCAATAATGATAACATCCTCTAATTTTAGTTTGTCAATGAATTCCTCAGCAACAAGGCTTTGTGTTTTTGCTAAAAAATCGTAACCTTCTGGTGCTACCGACAAACCGAATCCAGGATAATCAAATGCAATACACCGGAAATCATTCTTTAAATGCTGTATCATTTTCCGATAAAGAAAAGACCAACTTGGATTTCCATGAAACATCAATAATACATGCCCTTGTCCTTCATCTATGTAATGTATTTTTGATCCATCTGACATATGAATAAATTTATTTTCAAATGGAAATAACTGCTTGTTAACTTTGAATTTTGTCATGATTAAAATTGAATTTTTGTTTTATCAAAGATGTTGATGATCCTATCTTTACTCCTTCAGGAATTTTGACACCACCTTCACCAATTCTTGTGGTTTGTCCATGTGTATGTAATGGCCAGCCTTGTCTATTATTTCCAGTTTTGCGTTTGGCAGTTTTTCTGCAATCTCATAAGCTAATTTGGGATTGATGAATCGGTCATTTTTGCCCCAAATCACCAATGCTGGTACTTTCATTTCTTGTACATGCTCCTCGAAGTATTGCTGGCTTATGTGGAAGTTTTGGAAGTAGGACAAAAATGCCTGCTGTGTACTTTTGCTTATCCCATCGGCTGAAAATTCCTGGCGTATTTCCAGTGGAATGGAATGCCCCCAATAAAATCCTTTGAAGTAAGCAATTTGAGCTGAGATTTTTGGAAACCATTCTACCAGAGCTTTTCCAATGATAGAACCCTTATTTGCAAAACTTCTGAGTTCCCAGGAAGAATACTGTGGTCTTGGAAATGGAATGCCGTCCATGACTGCCAATTTTAAGACACGATCTGGATACTTCAAACCAACCAATAATGCTGGCAATAATGAAATGTCTGTAGCCATCAAGATCGCTTTCTGGATTTGCAAAGAGTCCAGGAAATCTATAACCACCTCAGCAAAATTGAGTGAGGTATAGTCCTTAGTCGATGTCATCGGGTCACTCCCTCCGAAACCCGGCCAGTCAATGGCAAATACATTGTATTGCTTGGCCATGAGTGGAGCTACCGCATACCAAGCCTGCAAATTCTCAGGGACCCCATGCAATAGTATTAGAGGTGGTTTTGTTTTGTCGCCTAGTTCAGCAAAACGGATATTGAGCCCCGACTTGTCTAAGCGGACAGTCTTGGTGTCCAGTAAAGGACTCTGTGTTGCAATTATATTAGATTCTATTTTCTTATTCAAACTGTTATCTAGAATACCAGTTCTTTTATGCATCCAAGGTCCAACAAATTTCATAATAAAGGGCATGACAGGGAAGACCATCAAAGAAGCAACAACTAATACCATAAAAAAAATAGTTACTTCTTGTTTCAATACTTCCATGGGGAAAACTAATCGAAGAAACCAGCCTGCTAACAAAAGCAATGGATAGACAGCTGAGGTAGTTATCAAAACCTGCTTCCAATATATTGGTTTTGGAGTCTTTATCTGTAGTATCTTAGTTGTCGTTGTCTGAGGAGCAGATTGATTATTTAAACGTGTCATATTAAGTTTGATTTAGTTGTATATACAACTTGATAATGAAAAAAATTATACTATTACTTCTTCAAGCTGTTGAGTATTTATTGATTGCAATGCATTATGCTCTCCGCGCCATTCTTTTGATTCAGGTGCAAACTGCTCATTTTTAAATTTTGGGAAAACTCTTTCCTTCTCGAACTTTTCCATGTCCCAGCCTGGCAGAAGCATTGCTTTTATCATAAAGAAAATAGCTTTGAACTTGTTTGTCAGGGTTTGTTTTGCAATAGGAAGTTCGCTTAAATATCTTCTGGTTATGGTTTCGAAATCGTCCGCCTCTTTCCCAACTATATCTCTAACGACAGTAGTTGGAGCGTTTATAGTCCAAGCCCCTTTATGGCCTTCTTGAGAATAATACAATACTTGGGAACTGTCCATTTGTGAAATTCCGGAGGCTTTTAATACTCTAGAAATCATCTTCACGGGGAGTATAGTAGCATTTACTTTTCTGCCTATTACTTTTTCAATGACGGAAGCCATTTGATCTGGGTTAAGCACCTCAGGCCCGGTTATCCTGTAAGTTTTATCAACATGGGATTCCGGCGCTTTAAGAATATGAGCAGCAACCAGACCAATGTCTTCACTGGAGGGAGGTGCATTGTCCCCGAAATCGGGAAACATTCCAAATTGGGTCAATGGTTTCGGAGTCATAAAATAGACAAAACCAAAAAGACCCGGATTTAAAAAAGTCACTTTAGTGCTCTTCAATTTTTTAAAAGTTTGGTCAACTAACCAATGTTCTTTGGTGTAAATAGAAGGGTGTGTATTTGAAGATAGCCATTGAGTAACAATTACCACATGTTCTGTTTTAGCCTCCTCAAGAGCTGTTGCAAATGTAACTCCCTGATAAAGTACGTTGGGATAAGTTGGAATAAAATAAGCGCTTTCAATACCTTTTAAAGATTGTCTGACATCTCTGATGTCTTCGATATTTCCTACAAATATTTCAGCTCCCTTTCGTTGCAAGTCTTTAGCTTTTGCTGAATTTGGATTTCTTACGAAAGCTCTTACTTGAAAACCCAGTTTTATTAGTTCTAGTGCAGCAGGATAGCCAGTGTTTCCATTAGCAGCTGTGATTAATATCTTTTTCGTTTGCATGGTAAAATGTTTTAAGTTGTATATACAACATTGTGAATAAAAAATTATCTAATTACGTTCTCTAAATTTGAAATTTGCTGAAATCCTTTATCTCCAATCTGATCATGTATTTCATCCATTGTTTTTTCCCACTTAGGTAAAATCATTTCAACTAAATTGAACCCTTCTTTTGTCAATTCAACACTTGGTTTATAATCATTGGTTCTCAGTAGTAAATTCTTTTTTTCCAGAAGTTTGATGTTTCGACTAACAGTGGATCTTTCCAATTCAAGTATTTTTCCTACTTGCCCTTGTTCAATCATTTTAGTTTTATACAAGACCATCAGGATCGTTAATTGGTTTTCCGTAACATCAAATTCTGCCAAATTCTTCCGATAACAATTATCGATTATTCTGGACATTTTTCGCATTTTCGCTCCGATACAATCTTGTATTTCGTATTTCATAATTCAAAGGTAAATAATTTATGTTGTATATGCAACATACGACATAATATTTTTATCCTTTTTTTTAGGCCACATTGAGGAAGTAAACATAAAATGTTGATTATCAATTATATAATTTTTATAATTGATTAATAACTGAAGTTTCGCATGACTTACATTTATTGTCGAAGACACTGATTTAAAAAAAGCAGAGCCTTGCCGCTAAACTGTGGGGGACTGACTGAACTCGAAGAGTGGCGACGATAGTCGACAAAGGAAGGAACGCGTAAGCGACGGGTGGCAAAAGAGGCAATATCGTATCTGCACGCCGCTAACGCGTTCCTTCACTTGAAGCACTGCCTGTCCGCCGTAAATGACTTTGGAAGGCGTGGTCGTACATCACTCAATTCCATTGAGATCGCTCAGTCCCAAGCGACCATATCCGTTTGAAAGTGTATACTTCATTATTAACTTGAATTCTACAATAATACATAATTAATAAAATATCAATACATTACGAAACTACAATGTTAAAATAAAATATTTTCAAATTTTGACCTTAAAATCATTTTAAGGAAAAGTAAGTTAAATTATTATATATCAAATACTTAAGGATAGATATATGCAATATTTAAGAAAGTATAATTTATTGTATATCAATCAATTAATTTCTGCGAAATGTTAGTTAATAATTTATGTATAAAAGTTAATTCGAACTCAAATAGATGCGTTATTAATCATAGGAAAAACTGTAATCAAGAGAATTAATCTAATACATAATCAATATTTCCTTCCAGTTGGCAAATCCTTATTTAGTTCAAAAATAATTTGTGCGGCAATACTTACAGCTATTTCTTCAGCCGTTTTACTATAAATATTTACTCCTATTGGCATAACAACATGTTCAATCTCTTGCTCCGATATGCCATCATCTTGTAATTCTTTTTTTAATGTTGCTATTTTATTGTCACTTCCCATCATTCCAATAAATGAAAAGGATTGACGGTATAGTTGTTGTAAAAGGAGTTTGTCACTTCGATAGGAAAAACTAACCAATACTACAATGTCTGCCGGATTGAAGGTCAATTCATTTTTTAGATTAGCATAATCGATAATTCTTATTTCTGATGCATACTCATTTTGAGAAAGTGTTGTTAAATTAGGACGATCGTCATACTGCATTATATAGTAACCAAGAATAGACATTTGCCTAGCCAAAGCCAGGCCAACATGACCGGCTCCAAAAATATGAATGGTTTTAGATGCTGGTATTTTAATAGTGGCTTCAAAGTTAGATTCTGAGCGGATTATCATTTTTTCTTCTTTTAAAGAATCGGAAGAAGAGATGATTTGGAAATCTGAGTTGGAACCAATTTTTACATATATGTCTTTTTTAGCATTGACAATTTCCTTGATATTATCAATTCCTGATTTGTCTAAGGGTAGTACAGCAACGGTTAGTTCCCCGGAGCAGATCAAACCAGATTGATTGCGCGCATGTTTTTTATCGTGATATTGTTTTTTGACAACGGTTTCACGATTAGTTTTATCCATTTTAGCTTTGGACAATTCAATCAATTTTGTCTCCATAATACCACCTCCAATGGTACCTTCGAAATCACCATTTGCATTGACAGCCATCAAAAACCCCTTTCGTCCTGGCGAACTACCTTTGCTTTCCAGGACATACAAGAGGATGACAGGGATATTGTTTTGTAGATTGGATAATATAAAATTCCAGACTTTCATTATCGTTAGATATCTCCTTTTCTGCTGTATAAAGCCATTAACACTCTTTCGGGAGTCATTGGAGCGACATAGCTAATATTGGCATTTGGATTGAATGCTCTAATTGCATCTGCCAGGGCAAAATAACTGCCAATACCATACATCAAAGGAGGCTCACCAACCGCTTTTGATTTATAAATGGCCAATTCTCCTCCATCAGTTGGTAAAAAATCAACATTAATAATTTTAGGTACAGCATAAATATCAGGAATCTTATAGGTCGATAGTGCGTTAGAAAGCAATTTCCCATTTTTATTGTAGACGACTTCTTCCATAGTGACCCATCCCATTCCTTGAACCAATCCGCCTTCTATTTGACCTAAATCAATTAAGCGATTCATGCTTGTTCCGAAATCATGTACAATGTCTACCGAATCAAACTCGTAAATACCTTTTATACAATCAACGGTCGTTTCAAATAATGCTGCTCCATACACATGGTAGGCAAAGGGGTGCCCTTTTTCGACAGATTTATCAAAATTTATTTTTGGTGTGGCGTAATGTCCTTTTGCACTTAAATTAATTCTCTTAGCAAAGGCTTCGAAAATGACTTCTTCCCAAATAAAAGGCTTGGAAATTCCGTCGACAAATATTTTTTCATTTTTAAAAATAACATTTGTATTCGTCGGGTTCTTGGAGTTTTTGCATAGCATTTCAACCAAACGGGATTTAATCTGTGTACATGCTTCTAACAATGCTTTTCCATTCAAATCGGCGGTGGCACTTGCAGCTGAAGGCGAAGTGTTAGCCACTCGGGTAGTATTGGTTGTTTCCAGTTTAATCAGGGAAGAAGACAAGCCGAATTCTCTAGCAGCTACCTGCATCATTTTTGTATTCACACCTTGCCCCATTTCCACAGCACCTGTACTTACTCCGACAGTTCCATCGGAGTAAACGTGAACTAATGCTCGAGCGTGATTCATTATGGTATTGGTAAAAGAGATTCCAAAGCAAACAGGCATTAAGGCCATTCCTTTTTTTACGAATTCATTGTTAGAATTAAAGGTTTTAATCTTATCTCTTGTTTTTTCAATATCGTATTGTGTATTCAACTGATTCCAACAATTGCGGGCTTCACATTTTTTTGCGATTTGCCCATAAACGAATTCATAATTATCCTCCATAAGGTTCTTTTGTTGGAGGAAAGATGTAGGAACTTTTAATTGTTGTGCAACATGGTCTAGAGCTGCTTCAATAACAAACATTCCCTGTGGACCACCAAAACCACGAAAAGCAGTGTTGGGTGGTAGGTTAGTTTTACAGGGGTGAGCTCGTACCAATACATTTGGAATTTGGTAACTATTAGTAGCATGAAAGAGTGTTCGTTCCAAAATAGCGGGAGAAAGATCGGTTGCAGCTCCACCATTTTGGAAGAAAGTAGCTTCATAAGCAATAATCTTATAATCCTTGTCGAGACCAATTTTATAATCGCTACTATAGGGGTGTCGTTTGCCTGTCATACGCATATCTTCCATTCGGTGAAGAATGCACTTTGCTGGTTTTTTCAATACATAAGCTACAAGAGCAGCCATAGTGCCCCAAGCACTTGCCTGATCTTCTTTTCCACCAAAACCGCCTCCTAGTCGAGTTACATCCACTTCTATTTTATGCATACCTAGCCCCAATACTCTGGCTATGGTTTTTTGTACTTGAGTAGGTCCTTGGGTAGAACTGTGTACTTTTATGCTGCCATGTTCCATAGGATAGGCATAAGCACCTTGGGTTTCCAGATACAGATGTTCCTGACCACCAGAACTTGCTGTTCCTTCAAAAATGTAAGCTGCTTCTTCAAAAGCAGCACCTATATTTCCGTTTGCAAAAGTTCGGGAATGATGTAAGACCTGCCCTTTTGCAAAAGCTTCTCTTGGATCCGTAATAATTGGTAGCTCTTCTATCGAAATATTAATGGCTGACAATGCTTCTTCTGCTGCTATTTCACTTTCGGCAGCCACTAATAAAATAGGTTGTCCCTGAAAGTGAACTTCAGTATCTGCTAAAAGTGGTTCATCTTTAACAATCCCCCCAATCTGGTTTTCTCCTGGAATGTCTTTATGAGAGAATATCTTTATTACCCCATTCATTTGCGCTGCATTCTCAAAATCAATGTGTTTAATCCTGCCATGAGCCACAGGGGAGTCGAACACTTTTACGAAGACAGTTCCTTGCATGTGAGGAATGTCGTCTACATAGGTACTCGTGCCAGTGACATGCCCAATGGCATCCATGTTAATTGTATCCATTCCTTCTTGTGGCTTTGTTTTTAAGTTATTCTTCATAGGATAACATTTTTTTTTATTTCAATAAGCCATTTTTAAAAGTATATAACAAATAGCACAAAAATTATTTTTTTCTAATAACTGAGAAGGGTAATACCACGATATTTTCACTTTTAGAAGTTTAAATTAATAGTCAGTATTTCAATTTAATCTTGCCTTATCAGGCGAATTTTCCTTTTTGCATCGCCCAAAAACGAAACCAAAATGTCTAGGCGGCTCTAATGCACATACGCGTCAACCTAACATATTAATATATGATTATTTCATATGTGTTAATCATACATTTCTTTTACAAATTGTAAGTTAATAATTAGAGTGTGTAACATAACAGGGGAATTAAATATGATTACGCACACTTTTTTAGTTTATGTGGATTATTTTTTTCTACTACATATTCCATAAAACTATCCCAATCTTGGTTTTTCTTGGCAGATCTTAAA
>Ga0256847_1001694_pt1 | contig 10760 bp, 8 predicted proteins | sample TeddybearmetaG_FD_189099 | JGI IMG/M metagenome (GOLD analysis project Ga0256847, IMG submission 189099) | Hydrothermal vent microbial communities from East Pacific Rise, Pacific Ocean - Teddybear | ecosystem: Environmental > Aquatic > Marine > Hydrothermal vents | place: Pacific Ocean: East... | reverse complement strand
TTTTTTAATAACTCATTCTCTGACTTTGTCTCGTCAATACTTATCTGTAATCTCTGTGCCTCGGTCAGTTCTTTATCAAGAGCAGCAGTTGCCTCTTTCCTAGCTAGTCCTTTTTTAGAGGCTGCATCTGCAACCTCTTCAGCATTCTTTAATATACCAACATCTTGGCCAAGCTTTCTTGCTTTATCAAACACACCTTGTGACTTATGCACAAGCTTTCCGAAAAACTCAGGCCCTAAACCCTTTGCAGTTAGTAGCCCAATCGCTGCTACAGATAAACCTGAGTTTAGAAGTAAGCTATCCCCAAATATTTTAGCTCGCTTTACAAATTGACTATCATCTTCTTTAGTTGTTAGGAAAAGAGCAGATAGGGCAGGATCGGTACTTGGAAACATTTTTGATATAACGTCAGAAAATGTTCCTTCGTCTGGATCTAAAGCTATTACGTCAGCAGCACTCGCTAAAGCAATCTTTGCATAAGGAGTATTTAAAGCCTTTACTCCTTGCACTGCTTTACTTGTTGCCCCAAATATACCAACAAAAGAACTTACTGTTCTTAATAAGTTTTGGGCAATCTCTTCTTCGTCTTTTGGAAATAAGAATTTAGAGGCATCGAATTTGAAATCGTTTGAAATAAAATCTAGTCCTAGATGCTCCTCTACAACATTACCAACATCTATCATTGTGTTAAAGACACCCTCTGCTGCTTGCATCTGCCCAGCCACAATACTCTTTGCTGTCTTTACTGCGAAAGTATTTTTTAGTCCTTCACCAGATATAGCAAGCGCACTTCTTTCTTTGTCCTCTGCCTCTACAGCATCTGCTTTTTGTTTGATCGTATTTTCAAAATCAGTGCCTCGTACTACTGCCGCGTTAACTTTATCTTCAGATGTTTGAACCTCTACTGGTTCTTGAGTGTCTATGTCGTCAAACTCGTTTGGATCAAATTGATCTAACTGATCAGGAGGAGAAAAAGAATCTCCTGTATTATCAAATTCGTTTGGATCAAATTCTAATGCCATTACTTACCCTTCTTCTTAGATGGAGGTAGTACATTCCTCTTAAATATATCATCTCTAGCAGCTCTTCCTATAAATGCTCTTTGCTTTGACTTTAGCATTATTAAAACACTACGAACCTCACTTATTAAAGCTGGATCAGCCCTCTCTTTAATAAGTTTTTTGTACTTACGGCCCAGGTTTTCTAGTGTCTCACCAGTGCTTTTAAGATCTGAATGTTTTGAAGGATCTAACTCAGGGATGTTAAATTCAGCCGGTTCATCTACTCTAGCAATAGCTGAAAACTTTGCTTCCTCTATACTCATTCCACTAATAATATTTTTTGTAAAAATCTCTAATGCATGTGCAGCTTTCGTATTATCTGAGTTAGACCCAAAGCTAAAACCACCTGAACCAAAAGAAGCGCCAGCACCAAAGTGAGCTTTTATAGATCTTATTGCGTTCTTTCCCTCAACAGTTTTTTCTATGTCTCCCCTGCCTTTTGAAAATGTAATTAGTTCCTGAGCAATTTTTTTCCTGTCTGCTGGAATTAAACTAAAGTTTTCAGGAATGCTTTGCCTAACTCTTTCAGGATCTCCATTAAAATAAAGATCTCTTAGAATTATCTCTGTCTGAAACTCACTTTCTATTGCATTATCTGCCCTGAGTATTTTGTCTATTTTTCTTCTTAGCTCTATTGGATAACCTTTATTATTAAAAGCATTATCAAGAACAAAGTCTTTTTCTTCTTGTGTAGTTGCAGCATCAAATCTAGCCGACTCTACCTCTACAGCTTTTGCAGATAGTCTTTTTCTTTTTAGATCAGATAAGAAATCAGACTGCCTCTCTCTAGTAATGTATTCTGAAACCCTCTTTAAGTCTCTTTGATCTATTTCATCAATTAGTTTTTGCCTAGAAAATGGATCGTAGTTCTCTTTTATAAAATCAGAGTCTAGTTCTTCTCTTGCTTGTTGGAATGACTCTTTTGTTTTTGGTGCGATTATTCCATTAACAGCTGAATGAATTAGACGATTAACACTCTTGTCTATTGTTGCTTGCCTAGCTACTTGATCCGTTAACCCCAAATGGGCTGTTGCTGCTTCTTGGGCTATTTCTATCGAACTTGTTAATAGAGAAGGATTACTTGCGACATGCCCCGATAGTAGTCCTATAGTATTTTCGTACTTGTTTAGGTTAAACCTATTTTGGCTTGCGAGACCACTTGCTCTTAACTTGCCTGAGTATTTTGCAGAAAGAGTATTGGCATGGCTAAGTAGATTTGATTTTATTAAAGGATCTGAAATACTATCTAACTCATCAACTGTATTTTTTGTATCTGCTAAAAACCGAGCTTCGTAGTTTGAGCCATCCTCACTTGCACCTGAATTTTCATCTGAAGCGTCTCTAAAAGAATTAAGAAATCTATCCTCCAAGAGAACTTTTTGATCTATCGCAAATATCTTTGTATCCTGTTGAGCCTTGATCCTTGCAATCTGGTTAACAGAGCCGCCAAGGTTAGATAGACCTTGGCCCAATGCCTGCTTATCCCTTCCAGATAGTCCGGCTGTGCGTGGAGATAATGCCTGTATAGGCGATGGTGCCGATATACGAACATTTTGTTTAAATCTAGGTAACTTCGGCATCTCTTTCCTCTACTCTATCAATAAACTATTTGGTTGTGTTCCCTGCTGAAGTCTTGGCCCGAAATGACTTCCAACAAAAGCTGAGGAGCCGCCAGCCGCTGCTCCTGAAGATGCTACTTTACCGGAGCCTATCCCGCCATCAGGACTTCCTGAACTACTAAAAGCTAATGCTGTCTGGCCGCCTACGCCAAGTAAGGAGCCGAAAAAGGATGAATTATCATCTGCACTATCTCTTAGGTTCTTTGCATTAAACTGAGCGGAGGTTACTTTCTGTGCTGCGAGCTTTACCCTAAATTCGTTTTGTAATAAAATTGCGTTATGTTCGCCCGCTATCTTTTGAGATTCATTAGCAAGAATAGACAGCAAATTCCCAGATAAATCTACGCCAGCTTGTGCTATTAGAGATACCTTATCCGCTACAAAAGTCTCAGACTCATCATCAAATATTGAGATCTCACGTCTTCCCTGAAGCTCAACAAACTCTTGCTGCTCTGCAAAGAATAGTGCATTGGCATCTTCGACGTCTGCCTGATCACGAAGGGATTTCTTACGGCCCTGCTCTTTGACAATGGCACCGCCAAATAATAACCCAACCCCAACTGCGGCTAATGCGAAACTCATAGCTTATCACCCATATGTTATACCCTTATATATTAGGCACGTTATATTACATGGTAATGGTTTATCACCCTCTAAAATTACTGTAGCATTTCTATCATAGTCACCATCAAACTCTAGTACCTTATCACCTGTCACTAAAGGAATAGGAGTATCGAGATCATCAGAACTATCTCTAAAAGATATTTCTGTAAGGTCTTGGTTAGCTGATTTAAAAGAACATGCTGCTGTATCCTGAAATCTTGCTACAACTTCATCTATTCTTTTTATCTCTCCTTGAGCTGTTCCTAAAGATGCACCGAACTCCGACGGCAATCCCTCTATTCTATGTGTATAAGAAAGACCAATTATAAGAGTATCATATAGATCTGACGCAGCCATTGTTACCCTGCCTATACTGCTTACTAAAAAATCACCTACATATTTACCATCGCCCACTACTGCTACTGTCTCTTCTCTTAGATGGTTTAGGTTTCTAATAACAGAAGATTTATCCTGAATAGGATAGTAAACAAAACTTTTAGTATGTTGAACAGTATCATATACAAAAAAGTCTCTAAACTCCATAGCAGCAATAGATACTCCGTTTAACCTATTTACATCCGCACCAATTCTAAACAAACCAATGTTATTATCTCTTGTTCCTGCAATTGCAGGAGTTAGGTGGGATATAAGAGTGCCATTTATAAATAAATAAACATGGTTTGTACCGCCTGTTCCAGTTAGATCAAACCCTACCTCTATATGGATTATTTCTGAATCTATAAACTGTTCTAATGTAGATAGAGTAACCATGTTTTGATTAACAATCAATGCTCCAGCAGCGTCATTTATTGTTATCCACAGCTCTCTTTGAGCATTTATAGTATACACCTCAATTAGATTTTTAACATCTGCATGAGCACGAGACATTGTAAATAGGACTCTCTTTAGAGTAGTAATTCCATTGACTAAATTTGGTGCACTAAATCCAATAGTCCCTGTATTAACTGCTGTATCTATGTTTGCAGCTCCTGAGTATTCTATGTGGGCATTTGCAGCGCCTAAAGAAAGTCTATGCCCTGGAAATGTTACTGTTCCAGTTGATAAAGTTAGTATTAAAGAACCAGCCGCTACATCAGCATTGCCATTATTTGAATACGTTGCCCAGAAAGTGGGGACTGGTCTTGTCCTAACTACTTTTGCAGCATCTGCAAAAATTGGGTGAGTCTTTTTTATATCGCTTGTGCTATTTAAAACATTAAATCCAAATTCACTATCTATAGCCTCAAGATATATTAAATCCTGTGAGTTGATTCTTCTTTGCACAAGCATGTATAAAGCATCTTCTCCATTTTCACTAGATGGTATAACAGCAATAGAGAGTATTTTCGCAAAAGGACGCGTGTTATCTGTTCCTGCTATCTCGACACGGCCCCATGCCTTTATCTTACCTTGTTTTTTTATTGTCGCAGAAAATAAATAATTGTTTGAGTCCAGTGCCCAAAGAATACTGTTAGGGCTTGCTTGAGATGCCATAGCAATAATTTTAGGTATTGTGTTGGCTCCAGGTACTTTCTGCAATGAAAGACTAAACAGATGTTCTGAAAGTAATGAAATGTCTGTAGACGTATATCCATTTATATTAAAATCAAAGTCAAGAGAGCGTATCTTTTTTCCGCCCCTTTGAACAAATATTGGTGCTCCATCTATAATTACAGGAGGTACTTCCTCAGCCCCAAAATTTGACTGTGGCCTAATATCTGGTATATCAGATCCAGTCATGCCCTTAATAGAAAACTCTCCTCCAGAAGTGCCTACTAAAATATCGGAGTTAAAGCTAATCATCCAATTTATTTTACTAGATGAGTTAGAAGATATAAATCTTGAAACAGGATCAGTCGCCAAAGGTGTGGCTGCCGCATTATTTACCCTATCATTAGTTAGCTCAAATAAATCAAAGTCCTGTGACTTCCATATTTTACTAGGTTCCCTCTGAGTCCCGCCATAGTATATTGATCCATTTCTACCAACTACTGATCTTGGGTAGTCTCCTGCGTGCCAGGCTGGACCATGCCATTGAGAAGAAGAATTAGCACCTACAAACGCAGTAGGGATAGCTTGATGGATAGTTATTGTAGCCACAGTAGAAGATGTCACAGATATTATAATTCCCCATCCAACATTGCCAGCATCCTCAAATGACATTATTGAAGTAAGTTTTACACCAGGATTTGTTCCTGTCTCAAAATAAGCGGCGCTGGCTGTTATTACCACAGATGCGCCAGTAGCAGTAGCTACGCTCATTGTTGTCGATGTTCTGTTTATGTCATCAGTAGGCACAGATTTAAGGACAGTTAGATCACCAAAACCAGATACTATATTATTTGATCTGACAAATATTTCTTGGTAGGAAAGATTATTTCTAGAAAGCCTAGCTATATAAAAAGGTATTGCGTCAGGATGTGTAAAAAATAATAGGTCACCTATTTGTGTATACTGTAGCTTTTTTACGTCTGCATCAGAAGAAGAATCAAATATATTTGAATTAAACGTAGCAAATGGTGCGCCGACAGACTTAGAAGGTATTAATTTAAAATATTGGTCATCTGGATTATAAACATGAAACGGAGAACTAAAACCCTGGCTATCTATTAGTATTAGGTATTTCTCATCTTCAGATATTACAAAAGGTATTACTTTACTATACGTAGCTGTTCCAAAATCAAGGTCCCAAGGACTAAGAACTGACTCAGTACCAGAGCGACGACGTACACCACCCTGAGGAACACTATACATATTAAGAAGCTCCTTTGCTCCTTTTCTATAGGCGTCAGAGTCAGTTCTACCATAGAGACGAGGGGTCACCTCTCCACTAGAAAAACTATTTATAATATCATTAAACCGAGCCATTTAGTTCCTTACGTCTATCCAAGCATCTGCCTCAACTTCTTGTAATGATCCCCTCTCTTGAGAATCAAAACTTCTAGCTTGGCTTAGCTCAAACCTATACTCAGACTTTATTTCTTTTGATAATGAAATTGATTGAACTATTGAATATGCTAAGTCCTGAGCTATCAGCAATGACAAGACTTCGTCAAAGTCAGGTGTGAACACTGTAGTGTCTGTCATATCTATCAATGTAATTAGTTTTACTGTTGTCGCGTCTGCCAAGATTACTTGTTTATTTGTGACAGGGCTGTTTTCTAAAACCCATCTTGTTCCTGTGCTTAAATTAGTTTCTAGTATCCTTAGAATATTAGAAGGTATCGCAAACTCATTCGTATAGAGATCAGAAAAAACTGGAGTATTTCCCGTAGCAGCCAAGGAAATACTCCTCTTCGCAAAATTCCATGGATGGATACGAAGCAACTTTTTGCGTAATTTATTATATTGTTCATTACATATCTTCGCCGATTTTGTCGGGTCAGATAATGAATTTATGCGGGCAGCCCCCACTTTTACTAAAGCTGAATTACATATCTCTACTGGAGATGATGCCATGGGAGCCTCCCTAAAATTAATCTACTACGATGTAAGCCTCAAGTAACCAAGTGTCTCCACCACCGTCAGCAGTGATCTCAGTAACAGTCGCTGTTACTTGAACTCTAGCTGCGAAAAGTTTTCTAAATCCAGCCACAGTAGAAGCCATTGCCAAACGAGCTAATGCTCCTCCACCTGGATCAAACTGAACCGCAGTGTAGAATCCATCAGGATCAGCAGCCTCTAAAACAACGCCTGTATCGTCAGACTCTCCTGAAGCATCCCAGCCAATTGTAGCTGCACCAGTAGCGCCAGAAGCGCCAGCAGTTGCAAACATTTCAAGAACTCTTGCGCCTTCAGGCATTTCAAAAAAATTAACTACTGCACTTGTACCAAGCTCATCAGCCGAAGGTATAGTGTAGGAGTCTGAGATATATCTCATTCGACCATAGTTTAAAGATACATCCTGTTTTACTTCAGGCTCTGCGGTCAATAGGGCTGCCCCTACTGCGCTAAGTCTTCCAGAAAGTGTTGCCATTTTTTAATCCTCCAAAATATAAGTTTAGTAAAATTTAAAAAAGCTTTGGCCCCGTAGGGCCTAGACTTACGCCTCAGTGTTTAGACCGATAACAACTTTCTTCTCTTCCATTCGAGTTGCACCAATTCCCATGGATACATAAACCTGAGTGGAATATGACTTGCCAGGAAGACGGTCAATCTCTGTTTGAATGTCAGCAGCAGTGGCGAGTAAAAGGCCATCCTTTGCCCAGAAAATTGAACGACGAGCACCAACAACAGAACTTCCAGAGCCGACTACACCAGTAGTTAGACTGGCTGTAAGCGCATCTACCTGAGTGTCTAAACGCTCTGTACGAGTGAAATCGAATCCCATGTAGGTATTTACATCGCCCATAACTAGTGCTCTTACTGTGTTGAAATCAGCACTTGTAACTTCGGTTTCAGTTAGCATGTTTTCAACCTGAGAAGATGTCCATGCACCATAACGAGTAATGCTCTCATCAACATCGTTACCGTCAAAGATTTTCTTAATTCTTCGTAAAAGCTGAACGTTCATGTCAGACAATGCACCACCAGAAACAGAGGCAAGCTTTTGAGTAGAAGGAAGAACAACAGATGTTGAACCGTCTTCATCAGCGTATGCTGTGCCGTTAGCAGCCTCAATAAGAACATCGTCCTTAGCTCTACCCATGGCCCACATTGCAGCAATCGCATAGTCACCAGCAGGGTTCATGATCATTTTACGAAGATCTTCTTTGTCGATCAAATCAGCCCATTCGTAATCTGACAAAGTTACTCTTCGTCTTGAATGGGGAGTGTCGATCTGGGGGGTATCACTGTGACGAGAAACTTTCTTCTGCGCTACAACTGCACCAATTCGATCGTAGAAAGCTGATTTAGAATTCTGGGTCTCACGACGAACTTTGTCCTGAAGACGAGATCCCTTTTGTTGTGAAAGATGGAATACTTCCGAGTTATACTGCTTCACAAATGCAGTGGTAATTTGACTAGACATTACTATTCTCCTAAGAATCGTTAGAGTTAAATCATTTGTTTTATCGCGTGATCTACCCGAACGGATCTTCGGAATCTGGAGTTGGCGAACCGCCAATAGGAACACTGCGCGTGTCTACCCTTATTTCAATATTATGCGCAGTGGCGTTATTTTGTCAAATTTATTCTGGATATGCCATCTTGTAAAGATCCCTGACCTCTTTCTGAGCCGCTGCGTGGTTCATATGGGATGAATCCCTATACGGATGTCCAGGGTCAGCTTGTATGTTGGCGGCCTTCTTAAGGGCATCCTCACGGGTCATAGAGACAAATTCCCCACCACCTGCTCCAAGCATTTGATCTTCGTTCATAAGCTTTGAAGCATTGGCAAGGATCCTCAACATCATTGGATTAGATCCTAGACCTTCCTCAATAGCCGCTGTCCTGTCCGTCTCGTTTGGCAATAGCTCTCTAAAAGCAATATTAGCCTTTTTTATGTTCGTATCAAAGTCAGAGCCATACTCTTTCTTTAAAGCATTAAGACCTTCTTGTTGAGTCAGTTCGTTTTGAGTGTTCTGGGTATCAAGTAGGGTTTTAGATACGCCGTCAAATGACTGTAAGATAGCCTCCATTTGCCAAGGTAAGACTCCGTTAGCATGGGCTGTCTCTTTGATAGCCTTCATTGCCTCTTCATTAGTTCCCTCTGGATACTTGATATTATAATCTTCGAGGTTTTCCGGCTGGCCTAATTTTCCAAAGACTTTTGTCCAGTCATCCTTGGTCGCATGTTTGTCTGGTACAAAGAATTTATCCTTCCCGATCGCTTTTTGCGCATGAACAAATCCCTTCGCCAAGTTTTCAAAACTATTGATAGTTACTAACGATGGGTCGTTTTTTAACTCATCCGGTAGAGCAGCATGAAGAGAAGCCCAATCTCCAGGGATTGGTGCTGGTGGTTTATCATCTGGAGTTAATTGAGGGGTAGGTGTGGGGGTCGGTGCTGGAGGTGTGGGAGTCGGTGCTACTGGCGTAGGGGTGGGTGCTGGAGGTATGTTTCCAGGGCCTGGAGGTGCGCCTTCTGGCTTTTTTACCGCTGCTGGTCCCGATGGATCATTGGTCAAGAACATTGTACTCCTCCTCTGGATCGTAATTATCTAGCATTTTTATGTAGGTAGGTATGTCCACCTTCATCTTTTTTAGGATATTGTTAATCACATTCCGACCGCCATCGTTAAATGCCGTACTATGAGAATCACCAGCAACATGGCTGTGCTCCATAAACCCATGCATTTTCATCAGATGCCAAAGGACTCGCTTGCCGTACACAGTGCCAAACGTCCTTTGGTAATCCTCAAAAACTGCCAAGGTCTTATCTTTTGCTTTACTTACTTTCTTTGCCATACGCCTACTGCTGAAGTAATGGACCTACCTTTTGAAGCTGATCTGCCTGTGCCGCTTCCTGCTCCTGCTGGATAGCTGCTTGCTGTGCTTCCTGGCGACCTTTTCTAATAGCTTCTATTTCTTCGCCCGTTGAAAGAACCTTTGCAGGTGCGCCATAAATACGCCAATTCTCCTTAATAATACGATCTGCATTTAACACATCTCTAGATTCTGGAGAGAGTTCAAACATTGGAGCCGAAGCTTCAATTGCTCTTGAAATATTCTGACCTTGTGACACCCGCTGTGCTATTGCTATCGTACTAGTATATTGTACGTCAAGTTCTAGTTCCTGCAACTCTGGTGGAATCTGTCCAATAAGCTCGCCACTTCCAGCGTCTTTTCGGACCATGATCTCCAAGACTCTTTCTATGAGAGGACGTAAAAACTCAAATTGTTGCCTTCCAAGCATTGGACTAAGTAACCTTACCTGCTCCTCTACCCTCTGGTTTACCTCCACCGTAGTCATTCGGTCAGACTTGAGTAAACTCAATTTATCCACAAAGAAGGCTTCTTTAATCTGCTGCCGCTTATCCGCTATTAACTGAAAACCAAAATCAATACGAGCATCGTTAAAAATTGTCTCTGCCCTATCCGTACTCCCAGCCCTATAGTAATTCACAGCACCAGGGGTTGTCCTAAAGGGCATTACAAATCCCTCATCTGGGATCTGCGTCACTGGATCAACTGTCTTCTGAGCGCCTTTAATAGTCGTCTTAATGATTTGGTTTAGTGTCTTAGCCTCTGGAAGCGAGTTCATGGCTGGAGATCTGCCGTAGGTTTCACCAGAAGATTTTGTCCAGCGAGGTGTTATATAAGGGAATAAACGAAATCCGTTTTCTCGCAACTCTATTTTCTCAATCTCTAGAATATACTGAGATATAAAGGGCTTCTTGCCTTGCTTGGTATCACTTGATGGATAGACCGCATGGATTATCTTAAACTTTTCGTTCCCATCTTTCTTCCAGTTATCAAATACTTTTTTACCAACCCTCTCTATTATCTTAGATGTATCCTCTTCTGGAATGTCTGAAGCAAATTCCCTAAGTATTTTTCTAGAGGTCCAATGAAAGACTCTGTACAACTCGTC
>Ga0256847_1001693_pt1 | contig 10767 bp, 8 predicted proteins | sample TeddybearmetaG_FD_189099 | JGI IMG/M metagenome (GOLD analysis project Ga0256847, IMG submission 189099) | Hydrothermal vent microbial communities from East Pacific Rise, Pacific Ocean - Teddybear | ecosystem: Environmental > Aquatic > Marine > Hydrothermal vents | place: Pacific Ocean: East... | reverse complement strand
GAGACATCAAAAGCTGACGGAGGAAACTCCTAGCCCATTCATGACCGATAAATTGCGTAAAGAAATGGGAGCGGCAGCAGTAAAAGCGGCAGAATATATTAAGTACGAAGGTGCTGGAACGGTTGAGTTTTTGGTGGATAAAAATCGAAATTTCTACTTTATGGAAATGAATACTCGCATCCAAGTAGAGCATCCTATTACGGAACAAGTTGTGGACCATGACCTTATTCGAGAACAAATTTTGGTTGCAGCTGGTGTTCCAATTTCTGGGAAAAACTACTTTCCTTCGTTGCATTCCATCGAATGCCGTATTAACGCGGAGGATCCTTATAACAACTTCCGACCGTCACCAGGAAAAATCACTACGCTTCACGCACCAGGAGGACATGGCGTTCGTTTAGATACGCACGTGTACGCCGGGTATGTAATTCCACCGAATTACGACTCAATGGTCGCAAAACTGATTACAACGGCTCAAACCCGTGAAGAGGCTATTAATAAAATGAAGCGGGCGTTGGACGAGTTTGTTATTGAAGGAGTTAAAACCACTATTCCTTTCCATCGCCAGTTGATGGACAATCCAGCCTATGTTGAAGGGAACTATACGACTGCTTTTATGAACGATTGGGAAATGGAAGAACCCGAAGAAGAATAAGACTGTTTTATGTAAAAATGTATAGACACCCCATCTCGAAAGGATCATCTTTTTGGATTGGGTGTTTTTCTTTTAGATTTAGAGGCGGATCTTACTTTGAAAATTGGCCTTTTAGACATACTTCTATTAATTTCGAGCCTAGCTTTATTTGTACTATTGCTTGATGGGTATTACCAAAAGAAACTGAAGAAGAGTTTTCAACTCATACTTTTGTTTGTGGCTATTGTGATGACCGCCTTTCGGTTTTACCTTTGCTTTGGGAGTGCCTGTTTCGTTATTTGCTATACTTGCTATTTCCACCCTTGTAAAAGAGTCATCAAAACGCCAAAAGTGATACCTTTGAGAGGTAGCGATTTATAGAAGCTACTTGCAAGTTTATAATTACATTCTTATTTATATGAATTTTAGTTACTGGGAGCATAAAATTTGGCTATCCAATATTGATTTTGCTATCGTTGGAAGTGGCATCGTTGGCCTTAGTTGCGCTTTATCACTTCGGAAAAAGCACCCGCTAAGCAAAATTGTAGTCTTTGAGAAAGGAATTTTACCAAGCGGTGCAAGCACCAAAAATGCAGGGTTTGCTTGTTTTGGAAGTATGTCCGAAATATTGGATGATCTACAGTCTCATTCTGAAGAAGAGGTCGTGCAATTGGTTCGACAGCGAACTATGGGATTACAGTTATTAAGAGAAAACTTGGGTGACGCTGCCATCGATTTTCAACAAAATGGCGGCTTTGAATTGTTTACCAAAAATGATCCCGAATTATTTGAAAACTGCCTAAAACAAACTCCCTATGTCAATGAATTGCTAAGAGAGGTGTTTTCAACCCAAAAAGAGGTGTTTTTAATAAAAAATGACCCATTTTCGTTCAAAAACATCGAAAATCAAGTAATTTTTAACTATTTGGAGGGTCAGATAGATACTGGAAAAATGATGAGTGCACTTATTCAAAAATGCGGTAAAAATGATGTTTTTATCTTGAATTGCTGTGAAATCACCTCACTTTCTAGTAAAAATGGCCAAATAAGCTTCCTTTTGAACGAGTCACTAGAAATTTCATCTGAGAAGCTTTTTATCGCGACCAATGGATTTGCAAAGCAATTCATTGATCAGGATGTGCAACCGGCACGGGCACAGGTTTTAATTACGAAGCCCATTAAGAACTTAGCGATAAAAGGTACTTTTCATTTGGACAGGGGTTACTATTATTTTCGAAATATTAATGATCGAATTCTTTTCGGCGGCGGCCGCCATTTAGACGTTATAACTGAGGAAACTTCACAGTTTGGACAAACGCAATTGATTCAGAATAAATTGGAAGAACTACTTCAAACAACAATTTTACCAGAAACAACGTTTGAAATAGAGGCCCGATGGAGTGGAATTATGGGAGTGGGCGCTCAGAAAAAACCAATTATAAAGGAACTAATGCCAAATGTCTATTGTGGGGTGCGTTTAGGAGGCATGGGTGTCGCAATAGGGAGCTCTCTGGGCAAGCAGCTAGCAGAACTGGCATAAATGAATCTACCATTTGATTTTCAGTTTGAATAAGCAGAAACATTGAATGGCTATTGTGAATCTATAAATGCTTAAGAAACTAACCAAATTTATTAGTAAGACTTTTCTATGGTTTGTGGGACTCAGTTTGGCCTGGGTGTTGCTTTATAAGTACGTCCCCGTACCATATACTTCCTTAATGGCTATTCGTACACTTGAAGCGGATGTTGGTTATGAAACCAAACATCAATGGGTTCCTATTACTCATATTTCCGAAGAAATTCAATTAGCCGTTATCTGCGCTGAAGATCAACAGTTTTTAAACCACAATGGCTTTGATTACGAAGCCATAGAAAAGGCCTACAAGGGCAATAAAAATGGCCGGAAATTGCGGGGAGGGAGCACAATTTCACAGCAAACGGCAAAGAATGTCTTTTTATGGCCAGGGCGCAGTTGGCTGCGAAAAGGAATGGAAACTTATTTCACTTTTTTAATTGAAACATTTTGGAGTAAAGAACGCATCTTGGAGGTGTACCTTAATAGCATAGAAATGGGTGACGGGGTTTATGGAGTAGAAGCGGCAGCAAATCATTGGTTTGACACGACGGCTGAAGACCTTTCAAGTCATGAAGCAGCAGCGATTGCTTCTATTTTGCCAAATCCTCGAAAATATAGGGCCACGCCTAGAACCAAATATCTTGAAAATAGAAAACAATGGATCTTACATCAAATGAATAATTTTGGCAATCTTAATCTCGCAGAAAAATGACTCCAATCGAATTAAAAGAAGCACTGCTTCTAATGTGTGTCAAGTATGTTAGAGACCGAAAGGAAAAAATTCTCACCTCTATTTCTAACATAGAGGATTCTCTTTTCGACGAGGGAAAAAGCACGGCTGGTGATAAGCATCATACGGGCAGGGCTATGCTTCAAATTGAACGTGAAAACGTAGGAGTGCAGTTAATGGAACTTGAAAAAACAGAAGCGATCTTACATAAGATATCTATTTATTCAAGCACTGAAGTTATTGGTATGGGAAGTTTAGTTTCGACAAAGAACGCCAACTATTTTTTGAGTATATCGGCGGGAATGGTGGCCGTAAATGGGGGGGATTATATTTGTATTTCTATCGGTTCGCCAATTGGCCAATTGCTATTGGGAAAAAGAAAAGGGGACCCGTTTTCGTTTAATGCGAATACATTTCAAATTACATCTGTGAATTAATTAAATGATGCAACTGCGAAGATCTATTTTTTTGATCGGATTAGTCTTATTAAAAGGTTTTGCTGTATGTGGTGGCTGAGCTTCCTCCTACAAACACATTGAAATCTCCTTTTTCTACCAACCGTTCACCGTCGTTATCATAAAAACGAAGCTCTTTATCACCAAGTGTAAATGAGATCGTTTTGGACTCCCCCTGAGCTAATACAATCAATTCAAATCCCTTCAGTTCTTTTACACCGCGAACATTCAACATAGAACCTACCCATCTTTTTCGCAAGTGATCGTATTTTTAGCAGCATCCCCATTTGCCGGTACTGGACCAGTTACGTTCCAAAAACCAATGTATTGGTTCATCTGACGAATTTTTTCTTCCAGAGTCAAAATGGACAATAGTGAATCTACCTTTCTGTCTATCTCGGAAATCTCGCTAACGTTAGAAGCAGTGAGTAAAAGGGTTCCAGAGCCGATACCCGAAACTTCATCATTGAATGAATTGGTTTGGGCAAATCCAACGGAAAAAAACAAAATGTGATAAGTAAAATTGCCTCATGGTACGTTTCAATTTTTGTGATGTAAAAAACTAAGTGATGGAATTGTAAGTAACCTACAATGCAAAAAACACACATCACAAAAACTAACCTATAACTTTGCTAATATGTCAGAAAAACCACTATAAGATTAAGAAATCAGTACTGAAAAAGTTGGAGCGAACTAGCGGGTACATTCCGAAGTTAAAAATGAACAAAAGTATCCAAATGTTGTGCTCAATGATATTCCAAAAACATGCGGTGGCCCTTTTTTAATTTGGAGGAATGATTAAAATAAATCTCCAAATCATCTAGCTTAGCTTGAATTAAGTAATGATTGCCTTTAAAATAGCTTCTCATAACCACTACGGAAAGGGTGGTTATTTCTTCTGAATATTTTAATTGATGCGGGAGTAGCACTAGCTTTTCTGAAGAAAGTGTCCCCGCTGGCAATACATTTACCTCCCCAAAGAAGCCTGCCTCATACACCGATGAAATGCTGTTATAAACTTGCTCAGTTGGACCGAAAGAAGCAACCTGGCCTTCATTTAACATTAGTAAAGAATCTGAAAATGACAAAGCCTCATCACTATCATGCGTAGCGGTAATACAAGCAATACCCTGTTCTTTAAGGTAGGAGAACAGGTTTCTGCGCAGCTTGTTTTTTCTGAAAGCATCTATGCTGTTAAAAGGCTCGTCTAATAACAGTAGTTCTGGTTCGTTTGCTAGTGCTTTGGCAAGAGCCACCCGCTGTTTCTGACCACCGCTAAGGTTTTTCACTAAAGTTGCTTTGTAGGCCACCATATCCACCACCTTAAGTAGTTGCTCGACACGCTGCTCATCTTTTTCCAGATGCATCCGCGATAGATGTGTGGCAATATTTTCAGCTACCGTTGTAAAGTGCATCACATTGTATTCCTGAGTAACCATTTTTATAAAGGGTTCTCCGGGAATAAGATTATGCGTTGGTCCAAGTAATTTTATACCCTTCCATGCTAACGTGCCTTGTTCCAAATGTAGCAATCCATAGATAATATGAAGTAGTGTAGATTTACCAGAACCGCTTTCACCCAGAATGGCCAAATGTTCTCCTGGCTTTAGGTCAAAAGCGACCTCCTTTAGGATTTCTTTTTCGGCATAAGAAAAGGTCGATATTTGAACGCTTAACATGATTTATGAGCTAAGATAACGACCTCCCCGATGAAGGGGAGGTGTTTTTATTTCTTCCGAAGCAAATAATTTATTATTGCTTGACGCCTGCATTTATCTTTTCAGGCAACACTTCGTAACCCATATTATAAAGTGTAAACCCGAAGATATCGGCGTATTGTTCTATTGTTTTGGTTACTGGTGTACCAGCTCCATGTCCAGCATCGGTTTCAATTCGAATTAAAACAGGATTATTTCCGGTTTGTTTTTCCTGAAGCTCTGCTGCAAATTTGAAGCTATGGGCAGGAACCACACGATCATCATGATCACCTGTTGTAACTAGGGTAGCAGGATAAATAGTTCCAGCCTTTACATTGTGCACTGGTGAATACCCTTTCAGATAATCAAACATCTCTTTGCTTTGTTCCGAGGTTCCGTAATCATAAGACCATCCTGCTCCTGCGGTAAACGTATGGTAGCGCAACATATCAAGGACGCCTACAGCAGGCAGCGCAACTTTCATTAGATCCGGTCGTTGCGTCATGACAGCACCAACTAATAAACCTCCATTGGAGCCTCCGCGTATGGCCAGATAATCATTGGACGTATATTTTTGTTCGATGAGATATTCGGCAGCTGCAATGAAATCGTCAAAGACATTTTGCTTTTTCATTTGCGTTCCTGCGTCGTGCCATTTCTTTCCATACTCTCCACCACCACGTAAATTAGGTACTGCATAGACTCCACCTTGTTCCATCCACACGGCATTTGCAATACTAAAACCAGGAGTTATACTAATATTAAAACCACCATAACCATATAAAATAGTTGGGTTCTTACCATTAAGTTCTAACCCTTTTTTATGGGTGATAATCATAGGAACCTTAGTGCCATCTTTCGAGGCATAGAACACCTGCGTACTTTCGAAATTATCTGGATTAAAGTCTATTTCTGGTTTGCGAAATAATTCACTCGTCCCTTTTTCAACATCGTATTTATAAATACTTCCGGGCGTTGTGTAGTTTGTGAAAGAGTAATAGAGTTCCTTCTCTTCTTTTTTAGAACCAAAACCACCAACACTTCCAATTCCAGGAAGTTCTACTTCTCTTATCAGTTTTCCGTCGTAGTCATATTGTAAAACTTTAGAAACTGCGTCTACCATATATTCAGCAAAGAAATAGCCGCCACCCGTACTTGGGCTAAGGACATTTTCTGTTTCAGGAATAAAATCTTCCCAGTTTTCAGGGGCAGGGTTGGAAGCATCCACGGTGACTATTTTCTTGTTAGGGGCATTCATGTTGGTAACGATGAACAATTTGGATCCGGTATTTTCAATGATATATGAATCGGTATCGGTATGATCCAAAATAGGTATAAACTCACTATTGGGCTTTTCGAGGTCCTTTAGGAAGAGCTTATTTCCAGAGGTAGATACACTTGCCGAAAGCACAAGATATTTGTTGTCTTCAGTAGGGCCGCCGTAACAATAGCGGTGTTTTTCAGCTTCCGTTCCTCCAAAAATTAGGGTATCATCTATTTGAGAGGTGCCAAGTTTATGGTAATATACTTTGTGCTGATCCGTTATGGCAGAAAGCTCACTCCCTTTTGGTTTGTCGTAGCTAGAATAGTAAAAACCTTCATCAGCTAACCAAGAGATTCCACTAAATTTTACATCTTTAATGGTGTCCTCTATAATTTCTTTGGTTTCAGCATTCATGACCAAAACCTTTCGCCAATCACTTCCTCCTTCTGAAATTGAATAGGCCGCTAGTTTTCCGTTTTCAGAAAAATTAAGGCCGCCCAATGAAATGGTACCATCCTCAGTGAATGTATTGGGATCCAAAAATACGCTCGCCGTACTGGGATCCTCACCGGTTTTATATCTATAAATTACATATTGGTTTTGCAGGCCATCATTTTTGTAGAAATAGCTGTAATCTCCTTCTTTAAATGGAGCCCCTATTTTCTCGTAATTCCATAAACTGGTCAATCGTTCTTTAAGCTCCTCACGAAAAGGGATGGTATCTAAATATCCATAAGTGACTTCGTTTTGGGCCTTTACCCAATTACCTGTTTCTTCACTCATATCGTCTTCAAGCCAACGATAAGGGTCACTCACGTCAGTGCCAAAATAGGTGTCAACGGTGTCTACTTTTTTGGTTTGATGATAAGTCACGGCAATAGGTTCTTTAGAAGTTTCTGTTTTACATGCCACAAGGCTAAGGGCACATAAGGCTGGAATAATAAGTTTCTTCATTTAAAAAAAATTAATTCATGTAAAAGTAATGAAAATGGGGTTGTCAAAATGTTAGTGTTTTTAATACTAAGACTGAAACAAAGGTTTATAGGCTCGCCAATATTTATAAATCAAAATTATATTCATGGCTACAATGACCATCGCAACCCAAATGTCTGAGACATCTAAAAAGATATGAAACAGTAGCATATTGAACGAAATTGGAGCTAATAATATAAGTGCAAAAGGCACCCATTTTTTTAACAAAAGTAGTCCACCAATGACAATTTCTATGATGGCAATCACATAGAAAACATAGCCTGTGGCTTTAAGGGATTCCATGAAATTTGCTGCTGCGGCTGGCATTTTAAATAGGGGTATAAAATCAATGAACTTGTTCAGCGCAAAAAAGATGAGCCCTAAGGCGAGGATGATTCGCAGGATGGTTGTGAATGTTGATTTCATACGTTGTGATTCATGGTTGTTCTCACAATATAATGAAAAAAAAAACACCGTCCTTTTTAGGTTAGGACGGTGTGTCTTGTTGGTAATTTCTAAGTTAAATCAGAAATTTATTTCTTAATGAAACGTTGCGTTTTAATCGTTGAATTATCAAACACACGTAGAATATAATTTCCTTGAGCCAAGTTGGACACATCTAAAGAGGAACTAGTAAGTTTAGCATTCATTACGCGCTTACCAGAAACATCAAAGACCGTGTAAATAGGATTCACAAAATCGGTCGTGTTTCCTAAGTTTAAAATGTCCTTAGTTGGGTTTGGATATAGAATTAAGTTATTTACCAAAGTGTCATCGAATCCAAGAATCGAAGATCCTTCCAAAACGTTGATGGTTTGGTTTACATCTACGTTTTCAAGAACATCAATAATTCCAGAAGGCCAGTAGATAGTTACCGATTGAATTTCAGTATCCGTACCTACACCAAAATGAGTATTAAGGCTGCTCATTAAAGCGAAACCTTCACCACTTCTTACGTCTCTAATTTGAGTCCCTGTATCAGTTAAAATTTCTACACGAGCACCAATCCCATTGATATTACTTTCTACCCCAACCGTATTCAACTTAAGCCAGTTATTGCCAGTTGTGTCGTTGTAGTAAATTGTACCGTTTGCAAATGAGTCGATAAATCCATCGTTATTCAAATCTCCTAAAGATCCATTGTTACCTGGAAGAACACCTGGTAAAATAGAGAATGTCATATTACCATTTCCGAACAAGATGTTTCCATTAGAGATAATATCTGCATTTCCGTCGTTGTCGAAATCGTGTGTAGCGTTTTCGATTCCTGTGGCGTTAAAACCGGTAAGGCCAGAAGCACCAACAACATCGGTAAAGGTTCCGTCACCGTTATTTTCCATCAATCTATGGAATCCATCACCTAAGCTACTTGCGCCTATCCAAGCATCCATATCACCATCATTGTCAAAATCTGCCCAAGCAGAAGACCAAGTTTGCATAGGATCTTCAAGACCTGATGCAGCACCTATTTCTGTAAAGGTTCCGTCACCGTTGTTCTCATGCAACTCGTTGTTTCTTCTTTCAACACCACCACCACACTTGGCTTGAAACATATCGATATCACGATCATTGTCGTAATCGATCCAAACACTACCATAGTGTCCACCAGATGGATAGTCACCTATTCCACCTTGGAAAAAGGTAAGGTTTCCACTACCATCATTGATATAATAAACGTTAGGCTCAACATCATGGCATACAAATGCGTCTAAGTGACCATCATTGTTGATGTCTACAAAGTTGGAACGTTGAGAAAACACATATTCAGAACCAGAAACTTCAGTAAACTGAGTCCCGTCGGAATTCGCTCTCATAAAAGTAACTCCGTTTCCACCTCCATAAAGAAGGTCGGTAAACCCGTTACGGTCATAATCTGCAGCAGCCAAACTCCATGAAGGGGTGTTATCGGCCGGTGTAGTTGTAATATTGACTTCGTCAAGTGTCCCGTCAGTTTGTTGGTAAAAAATCTGGATATTTGTTCCCGAAACAGAAACGATATCATCTAAAAAATCACCATTCATATCTACTACAGCTCTATTGGATCCAGAAGTCGATAAGTTTGACGTAGTAAATGACACCTGCGCTTGTGCCAACTGTGCGCCGGCGACAAGCAATCCAAGTAACATAATTTTTTTCATAATAGATTTATTTAAATTAGTTTTAGTTTAATTACAGGTTTGGGTTAATGAATTAATCCATTCCTCTATAAGCGCAACACCTTCTACGTGTTGTATTGTTCTTCCAAGAAGAGGCATTCTATATTGCTCTTCAACGGAACTTAGTCTAAAAAATAACACCGATTGATCCGGATCTCCGGGCTCGACGATTTTTGCACCTTCCAGCCCAGGAATAGGAGTGTCTGAAGTAACGCATACCCCCATATTAGCTGGATCTTCGGTTAGATCAAAACTAAATCTAGGAGCCCTGTAATTGCAATGACCATCATCTGAATGGCAACTATTGCAATTAATGTCAAGATACGAACGCACTCTCAAATTCAAAGGTTGGCTGGTATCGTCCCACTTGACCACCGTAACTATGTCTTGTGGGACATTGCTTTCAAGGTAGCCTTGTTCAATCCATTTTGTCAATTGATTTTTAGCTCCGTCAGCATAACCATAGTCCGAATTCAAACTCTGCGGTTTCATACCGATTGGTGCTATTTCAAAATTTGATTTATGACAAGTAAAGCACTCTGAGTTAGCAGGAATGCGGTAATTTACATCTTTGGTTACTCCGTTTTCAATGAATTGTAAAGGTACAAAACCACCATTACCTGACGTATCTAATATCGCCTGATTTTGCTCTTCATTCCAAACATAGTCGGCAATAGCCCAACCGTCTGCTTTTTTAATCAGCAATCTGGTTTCAATAATTTGAGTCACATTATCGGGCTGTACATTTTCGTAAAAGAAGGTTTTTATCAAAACACTTCCTAAGGGGAAATTCAGCAAATCGGAATCTCCAACATATTCTGCTTTTACACCGTTAGGCATCCAAACAAATCTCATTTTATGAGCATAGTCTGAAAACAAAGGAGTAATGGGCTCATACGGTAAAACACCGTAAACCGGAACTTGATCTGCAAGTGCTCCATCGAAGAAATTGTAGTCAGAAAGTTTTGGATAAGGTACTTGGGTAATATCAAACACCACAGGTGAAATAGGTAGCACTGTTATCGTTACCGCAGCAGTTGAACAGCTCCCTCCCGAATCATCACAAATAGTATATTGGAAAGTGTCATCTCCAGTGAAAGTTGCATTTGGTGTATAACGAACAACATCATCTAAAACACTGTTAGTGCCATTATTGATAATGGTAACAGCTCCGGTTTGCGGAGTGCTTAAACTTAAAGTACCATCTGAAGGCACATTGGAGTCGTTAGAAAAAATGGAAATATCAATTGTGGCGTTCTGAAAAACTTGTCCAGCATCAGCTG
>Ga0256847_1001692_pt1 | contig 10768 bp, 6 predicted proteins | sample TeddybearmetaG_FD_189099 | JGI IMG/M metagenome (GOLD analysis project Ga0256847, IMG submission 189099) | Hydrothermal vent microbial communities from East Pacific Rise, Pacific Ocean - Teddybear | ecosystem: Environmental > Aquatic > Marine > Hydrothermal vents | place: Pacific Ocean: East... | reverse complement strand
GTGTTTGCATGATGAGCCTGGAAAGTAAATCCAGTTGATAGTAACTGTTCGAGTGTGGTTCGGGTGGAGCGTAATCAAGCTGTGCATTCGACAGAGAACTGTTTGTGTTTTGTGCAGTTATAAGTCCTTTCTCACACATGCACGAAAGCCAATACTCGATGTCTGATATTTTTGCGGGTGGCAGGTTTAGCTCCTGTGCCAGATATGGGTAAACAGTAGTTATCATATCAGTCAGGTTGCTTTTACTTAATTGACGCCTCTCTACAATGAAACAGGCCATTAAAGCCGGTAAAGCGAGCGTGTGCAGAATATTGTTTCTGTACCAGGTGAAAAGTGCACCACTAAAATTATCCAGGTACATAATGTCGCCCGCTGCGTGCTGTTCCCGCCGAAGCATACCAAGCGCTTCTACATGTTCGATGCAAGCTTTTCCGTCCAGAGAGGGAAGGGTGTACGTGTGCCTGCTGTCTGATGCACTCAGTAGATTCAGATACAGATCGATCTGGCTCGACAACATGCGTTCATCAATTGCAAGTTTGGGCGTGCACAGTGTTACCAAGGCTACGAGGTTTACCGGGTTTACAGCGCTCACTGCATTAATTCGACTTAGTATTTCTCTACCCAGGTCGTTTGTAATGTCAGGGTTCGATTCAGAAACTTCGGACTCTGAATGTTGCTCAAGGTAATTTGCCAAATGAACAGGGTCACCAAAGTTCACGTACACCTTGCCAAAAGACTGCCTTATAAGGCGGATATTTCGGAACAGGTCGCCAACGGATTCACGAGTTTTATGTTCGCCTCTAAGTTCTTTTAGATAGCTGTTTGCCTCAATCAGTTTTTCGTAACCTATGTACACTGGTACCAGAACAATGGATACATCAGGATGTGCTTTTTGAGTGGCTATGGTCATATTCAACAGACCAGTTTTTGCTGGTAACAGTCTGCCGGTTCGAGAGCGTCCTCCTTCTACAAAATACTTCATTGCATGACCGCGAATGAGTAACTGGCCAAAATACTCGTTGAACACAGCAGCGTACAAGGGGTCATTCCGAAAACTTCGACGCATATAGAATGCTCCGGCACGCCTTAGCACACTACCCACTAAGGGTACGTTCAGATTGTCTCCCGCGGCTACATGTGGCAGCTGTAATCCCCTGCTGTATAACAGGTACCCCAACAATAGATAATCGATATGGCTGCGGTGTGCTGGTACATAAACAATGCTGGAACTTTCTGCAACCCGTGCAACTGGCGTTAGTCCGTTTACTTCGATACCCGCATAAATTTTATTCCAGAACCATTTGAGCGCGATATACAGAAAACGGACATGAATAGTAGAGATATCAGAAACAATAGTATTGGCGTATTTATGTGCGACCCGGTCCGGGTGTTTCAGGTCTGACTTTTTAATCGCATTACGAACTGGTTCACTTTCAATTATATCACTTAGTAAAGTACGCCTGTGAGAGCGATCAGGGCCAAGAAATGCAGTACGGTGTTTTTTGAAACTCACGCGTAATATCCGCATTTCCCTACGTATTTGACGCTCTGTGCCCAACGCATTTTTATTACCTGCCTGTATGGCAGTGTGCAAAGGTTCAGGATATCCGAGCTGTACAGTAATATGATTTCTGTTGATCACAAGTGCCAGTACTCGCCTTAACCTGGAGGTCACACGCCAGCGCTCGGAAAAAAGCAATTTAAATAATGAACGTTCCTTGTCCGGAGCGTGGCTCCAGAAAATGGAAACTGGTAACAGATAGATTTCTACTTTGCCTAAATTGGTATGAACATACTCGTGCAATTGAGCCAGTTCTGCCGGGTTGTCACGTGCGCCTCTGGCAGTTCTGAACAGGGTTTTTCGTGGTGTTAAAAAAAAGAAATGCTGACCCAGTATACTCATGGGAACAGTGGGCTGGCTTAAACCAAGTTGCCTGCAACACTGATCAAGGATGGCCAGGTCGGTAATAGAATGTTCATTCAGAACGTAGCAATACTGGATATCCGGCTGTAGTCGCTCTGACCCGAGGATGTTTGGTTTTGTCCACCAGCTGGTGAGCTTGCGCGTTAGCGCAAAGCGCAGGTGAAACAGTTTGCTCCTAATTCGGAAAGCCTTTGTAAAGATTTTCAAGAGGGGCTACCTGATCTTTGTCCAGTCCCTTGCTCTCAATAACAACTTCCCATATGTCTGCGTATTTTCGTTTGGTGATTTTTTCAACGTCCTGACGCGAGCGAAGTACTGTGGGGCGAAGAAAGATCAACAAGCTACGTTTCACCTTGGTGGTAGACTTACTTTGGAACAGTTTGCCCAGTAACGGAATACTACCCAGCATTGGAACCTGGCTTTTTACGCTAGTTATGTCGTCGCGAATCAGGCCGCCCAACACAATTGTTTGCTGATCGTCTACGATCACCGTTGTTTCCAATGTTCGTTTGTTAGTGACAATATCTGAAAACCCACCTTCGCCTATGCTTACAGAAGGTACTACATTGGATACTTCCTGAGAAATCTCTAATCGAACTCTGGAACCGTCATACACGTGTGGCGTAACTATAAGTTCAAGCCCTACGTCTTGTCGTTGAATGGTAGTAAATGGATTGCTGGCACCATTATTCCCTGTGGTGAATGAGCCGGTTCGAAAAGGAACTTCCTGGCCAACCGAAAGCTTCGCTTCTTTGTTATCGACGGTGGTAATGTGGGGCGTAGATAGTAAATTGGCTTCTGTGTTGCTTTGCAGGGCTTGAACAATTGCGGCGAAGGATATACCACCGGCATCTATTTTGGCGACGGCCAGTGTTGGTGTGTCCAGAGCTGCCGTTGCACCTATGGGGCCGAGATCCCCGTCAGCGCTCAGATTCTGGAACAGGGTGCTAAGTGCACCACCCAGCGCAGTGTTAAACAGAGGTACCGATGTACCGGAACCATCCACACCGGCAAGAGTTACGCCTAATGATTTTGAGTAGTCCAGAGAAATTTCGACAATTGCAGCCTCAATTAATACCTGCGCCCGGGGTATGTCCAGCATTTTAATAATGTCTGCTACTTCCCGCATTGTTCTAGGGTCTGCCTTTGCCACTATTGCATTTAGCGACTCATCTGCCTGAATATTGGTTTCCTGTCCACCCTCAGACTGGTTGTTGGAGCTGGTTTTTGAAGCCACGAGTTCAGAGATTATTGGTGCTATGTCCACCGCGTCAGCGTGACCGAGATAAAAAACCTGTGTAGACCCGTTTGCACTGGCTGGTTTATCCAGTTTATTGACCAGTTTTATAATATCGGCAATAGCTTTGGTTTTGCCGCGCAGAATCAGGCTGTTGTCTCGTTCGTTGGCAATAACTGTAATTCTTTGAGGTCCTTTGGCTCCCTGCGCCAACTGTTGTGGTGCCAGCTTTTCCAGTAAAGCCACAATAGATCCAACCCAGGCATGCTGTAGGGGAATCACTTCAATTTCATCCTCGTCGGCCACGTCAATCTGGCGAATAAGTTTTACCAGCCGCTCTATGTTGTCTACGTGATCGCCGATGATAAGTACATTTGGGTTGGTTAAAAAACCGATGCTACCCTGCTGCGGAATGAGTGGCCGCAGAATTTTGACCAGTTCCTGGGAGTTCAGGTTGTTTACAGCAACTACCCGGGTGACCAGTTGTTCACCTGTAGCCGTGCCAGATGTGCTGGGTGATTGTTTGGCCAGGGTAAGTTGCTCAATTTTGACGATATTTCCACTTTCTATCGTAGTAAAACCATGCACTCTGAGAACAGATAGAAAAAGTTGGTAAATTCCATCCCTGTTCATTCGAGAATTGGATATAACGGTCACTTTGCCCTTGACCTTGGGACTGACAATAAATGTTTTGCCGGTCATTGCTGCCACCTGGTTAGTAAACTCTGTGATGTCAGCATTCTTAATATTGAGTTGCCAGGTTTGTTCCTGTGCAGCGACTGGTGTTGCCATGAGGGACAATGCTATTAATAAGGAAAATAACCCGGCTGCGGCAAATTGTGGAAACGTAAATATTGGCTTCGAAAGTATCATTGTCATTTAAGCGAGGCGGTAACGAAGAACGTGCGTTCCCCGCGTTGAACTTCCAGTCGCGCTGATCCCTGTGCGAGGATGCTAGCTATACGTAGCTGATCCTGTTGAATATTCCCGATGGGCTGATTATTAACAGAGAGTACCACATCGTTGGCCTGTAAACCGGTTTGCTTCAGATAAGTCGAGTTGGCCAGATCGCCCAGACGATAGCCTTCTGATTTCCCTGAACTGACAGCATTCACTCCAATCTGTGCAAGCGTGGTTTTAGGATCGTTTTGTAAATTGGTTTGAAATTGTTTCAATTGGGAGGACAAATTAGATGTGCTACGACTACTTTGAACAGGTGATGACATCGTCTGGTTTGTACGGTTGGCCGCTAAAGAGCCTGATTGAAGAATAGACCCCGATTGTGAATTTTGAACTGGCTGGTTACTGCTACGTGATTCGCTTATCAGAGTTTTAACTTTTGGGAACCGCAGCGTTTCATATATTTCTCCGCGTTTTAAAACTACTCGATCAGCATACACTTCCTTGAGAATTGCATTGCCAGGCAATTTTTTGCCTACTTGGTAGAGTAATCCAGCGCGTTTGGCTTCTGCAATGATGGCTGCCGAATCTTCAGCATGCTCTGCCTGGAAAACAGCCTGTAATTCGAGCCGCAGGCGGGTTTGAGTTGCATTGAAATTATTTTGGACCGGCGCACTGGCGGCGGCGGTATTGGCGCCGAAAAGATTTAGCACCGCAATGTTTTGTGCGGACACGGAGCTTTGCGGGTTGTTGCTTACTGTTTGGTTTTGTACCTGTAAAGACAAGGGTGCCGGACCACTGGCAAAAAACCAGCCAGTTTGGGCAATGACTACGGCCAGTAAAATCACCAGAAGTATTCTACTGGGCTCTACAAATTTGCTTACAAGAGTTTGCAACGATTCTGCTTCTTTATCTTAAGCTGTCGATTCTAAAGTAGTTTCTCCTGTACCTCCAGAACCACAGCGTGATCTGGCTCACTCCCGGGCCATGGTTGATTCAGCAGTTTTGTAAACTTTTTAGTAATACCGATGCTAATCCAGCCATTTTGATCAAGATTGGCCAAAATGAGCGGAATCCGAGCACTTGAGCCCGGTTTGATGTTTTGCCTGGTATTTTCGAATACTTTCATATTTGGATTTCCGTTTTGGTATCCCAGATCACCCATCATTGCAGGCAAGTTCAGAGCATAATTTGAACCGCCGAGTTGGTATCGTACTGGTCCTCCGGACCAATGCACTAGCGCAGAAAATTGTTCGAATTCAGGAATTGGGGGTACTGAAACAGGATTTGGAGCAAATTCCAGACGAAGTGCGCTTATTTCCAGTAGGCCGGAGACCTGCATGTCATAGTTTGCAAGTAGTATGTTTAACAGACTGGAATGCAAGTTCAGGTCGCCTTTTATCCCTATTGTATCTTTGGATCTGCATACCTGCCCGGTAAAATTATGTGTTTCGGAATGCAGTTTTATCCGGTAGGTGATACAGAAAGTAAATAGCGCTTGTGGTACAAAGCTCCATTCCAGATATCCCAGTTCGAATGACTGCGTCTTTCCCGGAATGCTGAGAGTAGCACTGCCATTCCACAATGAACCGCGGGTATTGGTCATGGAGATTTCGGTATTGGACTCCAGGCCTTTTTTTACGAGACTCGCGGGAGCAAAGTAAACAGCAAACAAAATGAGGGTGAAAAGCCCAATAAGGAAATATCTCACTGTGAAGTCCGCTCGATACCCGCCGAATCTCCCGTTGAGTGGGTTGGAGGATCAATTAATAGGTTTTCCAGGCTGTGGAAATAGACCTGTTCCAGTAGAGCCAGATCACTCACCTTTACGCACTCGTTTACCATATGAATGGTGGCATTTACGGGGCCAACTTCGATGACATGGGTACCAGTTGGAGCGATAAACCTTCCATCAGAAGTCCCACCAGAAGTAGACAGTTCTGTGTCTAATCCACAGACTTGTTTTATTGCTTTTGTTATTGCTTCTGTCAGGTGTCCCTTTGGAGTGATAAAGGGTACACCGGACAGATTCCATGTTATTTCGAAATCCAGTCCCCGCTTCGAGAAGAGGGACTCGGTTGCACGTATCAATTGTTCCGGAGTTTGACTTGGGTTAAAACGAAAGTTGAACGACGCGCTCAATTTTCCGGGTATAACGTTATTTACCCCGGTGCCCGAGTGAATGTTGGATATTTGCAGGCTGGTTGCTGGAAAGTAGTCATCTGCTGTTGCCCATTCCCGGGATACCAGTTCATCCAGCGCAGACATGGCGATGTGAATTGGATTAAGCGCCAGATGTGGGTATGCCACGTGCCCCTGTTTGCCCTTTATGGTCAATTGGGCGCTTAGTGAACCTCTGCGCCCATTCCGAACCATATCACCAAGATGGTCTCGGCTGGATGGTTCACCGACAATACAAAAATCCATATGACAGTTTTTTGACTGAAGATATTCTACTACGCGAATCGTTCCGTCCTTTGCATCGCCTTCTTCATCACTGGTGATTAGAAATGCGATTCGGCCCGGATGATCGGGGTATTGAGTTACAAAGCGTTCTACTGCAATAACCATAGCCGCAAGGCTGGCTTTCATATCTGCAGCACCTCGGGCGTAGAGGTAAGCGTCGCGAATATCAGGCTCAAACGGTGGCGATTGCCAGTCTTCCACGGGACCGGTGGGCACGACATCGGTATGTCCTGCAAAAACTATCAATGGACCATCGCCGCTATTTTCGTTTTCTCGCAGGGCCCAGAGATTGTCTACCAATCCAAAGCGTAAATGTTCCGCTGTAAATCCAGCTGCTTCAAGACGATTAGCCAGCAGTAATTGGCAGCCATTATCATCGGGGGTTATGGATGGAATTGAGAGTAGTTCCAGGCTTAGCTCAAGCACGGGATTAGAAGCTGCATTGATCATTAGGGTACGCTATTGTCGGAGAATTGTGTGTGCAATCAATTGTTGGAATGCAAGATATCGTTTAGTTCGATAGCAGCCGAATTGCTTCGGCATATCACTTTTCCGGTTTGGCTGTGTCGAATGAACAACAAATCGCTGATACCTGCTAATTCCCGTGCTTTTACGACGCGACTGGTATTGTTGACAGTATCCATTACCTCAACCAGCGTTCCGGCTGTTACGTAAAGCCCTGCCTCAATTGTGCAGCGGTCCCCCAGTGGAATTCCTGTGCCCGCGTTGGCACCTATCAGACAGTTCTCGCCTATTGAGTTGATCAGCTTTCCACCGCCCGACAGGGTACCTTGTGTAGATGCACTGCCTCCCAGATCGCTGTGTGCTCCCATGATTACGCCCTGAGAAATACGTCCTTCAATCATATTGGGTCCCAGTGCTCCTGCGTTAAAATTTACGAAACCTGCATGCATTACTGTACAACCTGTACCCAGATAAGCACCTAAACGTACACGACTGGCGTCAGCGATGCGTACACCAGAGGGAACAACGTAGTTGGTCATGCGTGGAAACTTGTCAACGGAGTGTAGTTCAAGATGTTCATTGTTAAGACGAGCGCCAAGCAAACGATTGTCAATTTCGTCAGGATCGACGGGGCCCTGGTTGGTCCAGCAAACCGTTGGCAATTGTTGAAACAATCCTTCCAGATTTAAGGTGTTTGGCAGGCACAGGCAATGGGAGAAAAGATGCAGTTTGAGATAGGCTTCGGGAACAGATTGAATTGTGTGATCGGACGATAGCCTTACCGCAATCAGCTGTATGCCTTTTGAGTTTCCAGAGCTCTCCTGAAGAAAGGCTGCCTGTGCATTGCTTTCTTCGCCGGTATGCTCTGAGATAATTGTAGCAATCTTTTTGAATCGGGCAGGGGAAAGCACACATACGCCTTCCTCCACCTCCTTACCCAGAAGTTCGCTAAGCTCGCCGGATAAGCCATGCAGGGGCTGTGGAAAGTATGTGTCCAGGTATTCGTTCTTGTTGTTCAGACAAGCGATTCCGAGGCCGAAGGCAAACATTTTTGTCATATTCAGGTTGCTGTTAAAACTAAAACGCTAAACTATCACAAATTGGCTAATTTTCTCCGGTTTCCATCCCCCAGTCGAAGAAAAGTATTTTTTCCGGGCAAGGTGACGCAGCACGAATGGCTATTGGTTCTGCGCTTCCTCATCCAGCTGTGAACAGATAGCAGTAGTAAGCGCATCTACTCGCGCCTGTTCAGTAATTGGCAAATTGTCCCGACCTGTTATGTAAAATACGTCTTCAACTTTTTCTCCAAGTGTGGAAATTTTTGCGCTGCGAACGCGAACGTCCAGGTCCAGAAAAATGAGGCCGATATGAGCCAGTAAACCAGGCCGGTCGGATGTGATGACCCGTAGCACAGAATGCCCCTGTTTTTTGTCGGCCCGCATAATTGCTTCGGTTGGAATTACAAACTGTTTAAGTCTACGGGGAATGATCCGTTGAGACCTCCGCTGTATAAGGTTAGAGTTGGAGTCGGGCTGTGCAATGTATTGAGTTAGCAAATCCCGCACCTCTCGGTGGCGATAGGAGTTGGTTCCCAGAGGCTTACCCGCTTTGTCGAGTACAATGTAAGTGTTAAAACACATATTGCTGCGCGAGGTGTGCAGGTATGCAGCAAAAATAGACAGTTCAAGCCTGTCCATTGCAAGCACGGTCAGTGTAAACAGGTTTGGTTTGTCCTGCGTATAAATAAATATCTCTGTCGCACCTTCTTCGCTAACCTGTCCAGCCACATCGCGTACCATTACAAGTGCCTTGTTGTTTTCGCTATCCTCCCGGGTGCGATTTTCAATGGCTTCTGTAATAGCTGAAATTTGCACAGAAGAGTGTTGCAGAAAGAATTCCGGATCAGGGTTTTCCCAGATCTCGCGTGCACGTTGGGCACTTATTCCTTTACCTTTGAGTCGCTCTATGGTTTCTGTGATTATCTGGTTGATATAATCTTCACGGGTTACAGAATCTTCAAGCCCGCGCCGTAGCGACTTTCGAGTTTCAATATAAAGCAAGCGCAGAAGTGTTGCTCTCCAACTGTTCCACAAAGTTGGGTTTGTAGCGTTAATGTCAGCAACTGTTAATGCATAGAGATAATCCAGTCTGGCTTCTGTTTTAACCAGGCGCGCAAATTTCAGGATTACATCTGGGTCGTGGATGTCCTGCCTTTGTGCGGTAGCTGACATTAGTAAATGAGCGTTAACCAGCCATTTAACTAACTCGGTGTCTTCTTTTGAAAGAGCGTGTAGTTTGCAAAAATTCTCTGCATCGACAGCTCCCAGAACTGAATGATCGCCACCACGACCTTTACCAATATCGTGAAACAATCCAGCAATGTAAAGCAGTTCAATTTTCGCAATATTTTTCACGCAATGACAGGCAACTGGAAACTTTTTCTGGCTGGCCCGATATTTGAAAATGCGCATATTGCGTATCACCATCATGGTGTGGGCATCTACCGTATATACGTGAAACAAATCGTGCTGCATTTGCCCGACAATGCGGCCAAACTCCTCTATATACCTTCCCAATATGCCATAGCGCCGCATCCGGGTAAGTTGTGAAACCAATGTGTATGGGGCCTTTAAAAGTTGGATAAAAAGTGAATTTACCGTTGGATTAGCTCTAAACTCATCGTCAATTAGGTGCAGGCTGTCTTTTATCAGTCTTATAGTCGAAGCACGCACACCTGCGATGTCGCGCCGGTTAGCCATGATTACAAACATCTCCATCAGAGCCGCTGGGTTTTTTTCAAATACGGTTTTGTCGCGCACCTGTATGTAGCTGTCGCGAATCTGAAAGTAATCGTTTATCGGTTCGATTTCCGGAGTGTAGTGCGCGCGCAATATTGCCTCATCGAAATACTGGAGAAGAAGATCGTTGATTTCTCTCAACTCCAGCACGACGCGGTAATAGTCATGCATAAATTGTTCAACAGCCAGTTGTCCGGCGCTATCTGTGTATGCAAATTTTTCTGCCAGGTCTCGCTGATAGTCGAAGAGTAATCGGTCCTCCCCACGACCAGCCAGAAGATGCAAGCCGTACCGAATCTTCCATAGGAAACGCCGACCAGTTTCTAAACCGTGGCTTTCCTTTTTTGTGAGAACATTGCGACTAACTAAATCGGTTGGCTTGGCGGTGCCTAGAAATCTTTTCATGATCCAGTTTATTGTCTGAATATCTCTAAGCCCCCCGGGTGATTCCTTGATGTTGGGTTCCAGATTATATTCAGTATCTGCATGTCGGTCGTGTCGATTTTTTTGCTCGGTTCTTTTAGCCTTGAAAAATTTGGCGTTGGGCCATATTTCGTCCGCTGCAAACAACCCTCCAATGGCGCGATCCAGTTTTGGCGGTCCGCAAAGCTGCCTTCTCTCAAGCAGGGAGGTGGCTATAGTAATGTCTGTATTGGCATCCTCATGCACGTCTCTGAGTGTGCGCACGCTATGTCCGATCTTAACTTTCAGGTTCCAGAGAAGATGAATAAAAAATTCTATCTGGTCCGCGTAATCTTCCACTTCTCCTTTAACTAAAATCAGCAAATCCAGGTCTGAGTGGGGATGCAATTCCCCCCGGCCATACCCGCCGACGGCAAACAAGCCGACATTGTTTTCAGCATCTTCAGACCAGTGTGAAGCGTTCCAAAGCTCAACAATTAGCTGGTCGAATTTTGAAGCACGCTTTTTTACCAGATCGTCTACAGAACGTGATTCCTACCAGAACTCTTCTGCAAA